>Ga0335072_10000102_pt1 | contig 172449 bp, 142 predicted proteins | sample Lox_Sample_21_FD_206725 | JGI IMG/M metagenome (GOLD analysis project Ga0335072, IMG submission 206725) | Soil microbial communities from Loxahatchee National Wildlife Refuge, Florida, United States - Lox_Sample_2.1 | ecosystem: Environmental > Terrestrial > Soil > Wetlands | place: USA... | reverse complement strand
GTGCACGAGACGTCCTCGAACAGAGTTCGTCCGCCGAAGCGCATAGTGATGTTATTGAGCGAAAGCATAGCTCTTTATTATACGGGGAAAAATCGGAGAGACAAAATCGCTGTGTTCCGCCTGTTGCGGCGATTTCTTCGGAGGTTTGGCGTCTCTTTGCCTGCGCCCCGCGCAGAGAGCGTCGCCGCTCACCGCGCAAAGTCTCTGGCGCTGCTGCTACGTCAGCTTTCCCGTGGCGGCCAGTTGCCCGTACCACTTTCCGGAATCCTTCAGGGTCCGCTTCTGCGTGCGGAAATCCACGAAACTCAAACCGAACCGCTGCGTGTAGCCTTCAGCCCATTCGAAATTGTCCAGCAGGCTCCAGTGGCTGTAGCCGCGAATGTCCGCGCCGTCGCGCATCGCCCGAGCTACCGCGCCGATGTAGCCGCGGCAAAATTCGATGCGCCGCTTGTCTGTCACGCGCCCATTCGCATCCGGCGTGTCGCCGTAGGAGCAGCCGTTTTCCGTCACTTCAATCGGCGGTTTCTCGTAATCGTTGGAAATCCGCGTCAGCAGTTGGTAGAAACCGTCCGGCCACACTTCCCATGCGAATTCCGTCTTCGGCCCCTGATGGCCGGGTCCGGTGTGAAGGTGCAGCATCTTCATTTCGTCCGCGTCCGAAACTATCGTGCGCGTGTAGTAGTTAATCCCAAGGTAGTCCAGCGGCGCTTTCACCGTGTCCATGTCGCCAGGCTGAATCCCCAGCATTTCCGGCGTGATTTGCGTCGCCAGAATTTTTGGATACTCGCCGCGCAGCGCCGGCTCAAGAAACCACACGTTCGCGAGAGCGTGATATCGCTCCGCCGCTTCTTTGTCCGCCGGAGAATCTGTTTTCGGCTGCGCATAGGTCGTGCTGAATGCCGTGCCCACGCGCGCCTTCGGCCGCGCCGCCTTGATCGCGCGGAATGCTTTGCCCTGCGCCAGATTCACCACGTGCGTCGCCCGCAGGAAGTCCGCGACATTCGTCCGCCCCGGCGCGTGCTCGCCCGTGTAGTAGCCCAGCGCGGTGAATATATACGGCTCATTGAAGATCGCCCACGTGTCGATCCGGTCGCCCAGCGACTTCGCCACGATCTCCGAGTAATCCGTGAAGCGGTCGCTTGTCTCCCGGTTCGGCCAGCCGCCCTTGTCCTCAAGCGCCTGCGGCAAATCCCAATGATAGATCGTCGTCAGCGGCCGGATCTTGGCTTCCAGCAGCGCATCCACGAGCCGGCTGTAATAATCGAGCCCTTTCTGATTCGGCGAACCCGTTCCGTCAGCCTGAATCCGCGGCCAGGAAACCGAGAACCGGTAGCTCTTCTGGTTCATTTCCTTCAGCAGCGCGATGTCTTCCATGTAGCGATGGTAGGAATCGCAGGCCACGTCGCCCGTGAACGCGCCCTTGATCGTTCCCGTTGTATGCGAGAACCGGTCCCAGATGGATTCGCCCTTGCCGTCTTCTCTCCATGCGCCTTCCACCTGGTACGCGGCCGTCGACGCACCCCAGAAGAAATCCTTCGGGAATTGGTACGGCTCCGGAGGCACGCCGGGCGTCGTCCCGTAAGGAACCGTTTCATCCGGCGACGGCGCGAACCCCCAGGAGTAGCGAGGAAAGTACAACCCCGCACCCGCGATTCCCAGGCTAGTCCACAGGAAATTGCGGCGATTCAGTTCACCGGATGGCATGAGTATTCCTCCGCAAGCTTTCTAACATACTCTGATGCTCGAAGGCCGTACCCAGTTCTATTGTGTTTTTTTCCCTTTGAAGAAAATTCGACATGAAACACTTCGCGCCCGCCGCTTACGCCTTTTGTGCCGTCGTTTTCTCAAGAAGCACAGCCCAGTGCGACAGGTGGTTCAAAGAAGGGGCGTGCGTATGGTCCAGCTTGAGGGGGGTGATCGAAATGGCGCGGTCGCGGATGGCGGCCTGATCCGTTGCTGGCTCGATGTCCTTGATCAACTCCTGCTCGGAAAGCCAGTAATATCGCCGGCCGCGCGGATCTTCTCCCGGCCGCAGCACATTGCGTGTGATTTTCGACGACTGCCGTGTGAATTGCACCTGCCCGGACCAGCTGTGCGGAATATTTACGTTGAGAAGCACGCCGACGGGAAGGCCTTCCTTGATGATGAGCGGAGCGAGAGAGCGGGCAAACTGAGCCGCCGGGCCAAAATCGAATTCACGGCCGCGGTACGCCAGAGAAACGGCGATTGCCGGAACGTGATTGATAGTCGCTTCCATCGCCGCGCCCACCGTCCCGGAGTAGTAGATGTTTTCGCCGAGATTTGCGCCGCGGTTGATACCAGAAATCACCAGGTTCGGTTTTTCCTTGAGCAGCGTGTGAAACGCCAGAATCATCGCATCGGCCGGCGTTCCATCGACGGCATATTCGCGCTCGGCAATCTGCTCGCAGTAGATCGGCTGACGCAGCGTCAGCGATTGCGCCGACGCGCTCCGTTCGCTCGAAGGCGCGATGACCGTCACCTCCGCGTCGCCCCGCAGCGCGTCGACAAGCGCGCGCAGGCCGGGAGCGTGTATACCGTCGTCGTTGGTGATCAGAATGTGGGCCATAGGAAATTAGCCGCGGGAGGAGTGCACCCGAGAAATGTCCTCAACTATGTTAAATCGTTTTGCGGCAATTTCACAGGGGGAGGGCTGAACGAGAAAATGGTCGGGACGACTGGATTTGAACCAGCGACCTCACGCACCCCAAGCGTGCGCGCTACCAGGCTGCGCCACGTCCCGACCGCTTGCGTTTGCCTACAAACGAGCCTATCACTCGCGTTCGAGCAGGGTCAAGATGGCCGCCAGCTCCTCGCGCAAATCGAGAAGCATCTTGCGGAACGCTTTCGAAGGAGCGCGCGAAAGCGGCGCGGAGGAGTCGCGCGCGGCGCCGGGCACAAGCGTTGCGCCGCTCTGGCCGGCCAAGTATTTCCGCGCGCCGGGAATCGTAAAGCCTTCTTCATAAAGGAGGCGCTTGATTTCGAAAACGGTGTCGATATCCTCGCGGCGATAGAGTCGCCGTCCCGAAGGCGTCTTCACCGGCTGGAGGGTCGGAAACTCCTGCTCCCAGAAACGGAGCGTAAAAGGCTTCGTTGCCGTCAGGCGGGCCACTTCTCCGATGCGGAACAGCGCCTTTTCCGGAGAGTCGGGAGTAGCTTGCGCAGCGCTGGCCATATCTTCCCGTATCGTAGGCCGATTTGCAGCGGTGTCAATCGGTTTGAAAATCGCCGCGCCCAGGAGCTGTGGAATTCGCGCCTGCCAATTGGACGCTCCTTCGCACACCAACTGAGGAGAGAGATTCGCCCCACTTCCGAAAAATCTCATAACCGCGTAGACTTGCAACTTTCGCGAGGAGGAATTCGCGTGGCGATATCACGGGCGCTGATCAGCGTGTACGACAAGACGGGAGTCGTGGATTTTGCGCGAGATCTGGCGCTTCTCGGCGTGGAAATCGTGTCTACCGGCGGCACGGCGCGGATGCTCCGCGATGCGCACATTCCCGTGCGCGACATTTCGGATCTGACGGATTGGCCGGAAATGCTGGGTGGGCGCGTGAAGACGCTGCACCCGAAGGTTCACGGCGGCATTTTGTTCCAGCGCGGCAAGGCGTCCGACGTGAAAGAGGCCGCGGAACAAGGAATCGTTCCCATCGATCTCGTCGTCGTGAATCTATATCCTTTTTCAGCGACGGCAGCCAAGCCCGGCGTCGCTCCGGAAGAGTTGATTGAAAATATCGACATCGGCGGGCCCTCAATGGTCCGTTCCGCGGCCAAGAATTTCCAGAGCGTTGGCGTCGTCACCGATCCCACGGACTATCCTGCGATCACTGCCGAAGTTCGTGCCAACGGAGAACTGACGCTCGCGACTCGCCTTAACCTGGCACGCAAAGCCTATGCGCGGACGGCGCGCTACGACGGCGAAATTGCGACCGAGCTCGAACGCCTGACCGCCGACGGACAAGTGTCGATGCACGCCCCAGAAAAGCTTCCCACCCGCTTGCATCTTGCCTTCGAACGGAAGCAGGCGATGCGCTACGGCGAAAATCCGCATCAATCCGCGGCGCTTTACACTCCCGCAGGACAGCCTCTGGCCGGATTTGCCGCGGCACGGCAACTGCAAGGCAAGGAACTCTCGTATAACAACCTCGTAGATCTCGACGCAGCGTGGAAACTGGCGCAGGAACTTGCAGCGTTTGGCGTGGCCGTCATCAAGCACAACAATCCCGCGGGCGCGGCCGAGCAGAACGCACAGCGTGACGCGTATCTGAAGGCGTTGGCCTGCGATCCCGTCTCCGCCTTCGGGGGCGTGCTGGCTTTCAACAAGCCTCTCGACGCGCCGACGGCCGAGGAGGTGGCCAAGCTGTTTGTCGAATGCGTCGCCGCGCCGGGTTTTGATCCCGCAGCACTCGAAATTCTCGGTGCGAAAAAAAATCTGCGAGTGCTCGAAATGCCGCGCGAAGAAGCGCCGCGCGCGCTTGAATTGAAGCGCATTTCCGGCGGCCTGCTGGTGCAAGAGCCCGATCTTTACAACCTCAAGGAATCAGATTGCAAAACGGTGACGGACCGCGCCCCGACGGAAGAAGAAAGAAAATCTCTTTTCTTCGCGTGGAAGGTGGCGAAGCACGTCAAGTCCAACGCCATCGTCTTCGCGCGCGACGGTCAGACACTCGGCGTAGGCGCGGGGCAGATGAGCCGCGTCGATTCTGTGAAGCTGGCGGTGATGAAGGCCGCGGCGGCGGAATTGTCGCTGGCGGGCTCGGCGGTCGGCTCGGACGCGTTTTTCCCGTTTCCCGATGGCGTCGAAGCGGCAGCGCAGGCGGGCGCGACGGCCGTGATTCAACCCGGTGGCTCGGTGCGGGATGCAGACGTGATCGCAGCAGCCAACCGCCTGGGAATTGCGATGGTTTTCACGGGTGTGCGGCACTTCCTGCACTAGCGATTGCCGCCCCGTGCGAGAGGAGCAACCGGAACGAAGAAAATCGGGACGCGGCGTAACGATTCCAGGGGTTCCTACATCTAAGTGTTTGTCGTGACAGATCTCTGCGCGTCGCGCTCCACCTGCGGGAGCCTGGAAACATTCGCCTCGCGTTCTCCCCGGCACAGGAAGAAATCTTTCCGGCGAAAGTTTTGACGCGTTCGAGCGCGTGTACGATAATGAATTGCTCCGGCGACTACATGAAAACATTAGGCATTGTTGCAGTTTCCGCAGTATTCCTGTCTGCGCCACTGGCGCGGGCACAATCGGCGGCGAAGACGCCTTCGGCTTCCGCTACTCCAACGACCCCAGCGACATCGAGCGTCGATACGCGCGCCGACGCCTACTACTATTTTTCCGCAGGGCATCTGGCCGAACTCCAGTACGACATGACGGGAGATTCGGATCAGGCCGAGCAGGCGATCGACTTCTACCAGAAGGCGCTGGACCTGACGCCCGATTCCTCCGTCATCCACGAGCGGTTGGCGGAAGTGTACGCGAAGACGCAGCGCCTGCACGAAGCGACGCTGCAGGCGCAAGCCGCGCTGCAGATCGACCCGAACAATGTGAGCGCTCACCGCGTGCTGGCACGCATCTACGTGCACCAACTCGGCGACGCCGGGACAGGCCAGGCGCAATCCGACGACATCGCCAGAGCCGTCGAGCAATTCGAAGCCATCCAGAAACTCCAGCCATGGGATGTTGGATCGGCGCTGTGGCTTGCGCGCCTTTACCGCTTTGAGAATCGGCACGACGATGCGGAGAAGGTCCTGCGCGGCGTCCTGCAGCGCAACCCCGACAGCGAGCAGGCGCTCGAACAGTTGAGCCAGCTTCTGATTGATGGCGGGAGGTCGCAGGAGGCGATTCAGCTTCTGACGCAGGCTACGGGTAACGGCGCATCGCCCGATCTCTACGACCTGCTCGGCGACGCTTATACGCAAGCGAAAGATTACGCGAATGCGGAAGCCGCTTACCGACAGGCCGTGGAAGAAGATCCGGACGAACCTTCGCACCGCCATGGCCTCGCGCAGACGCTGACCTCGGAAGACAAGTACACCGAAGCGCTGGAACAGTACAAGAAATTGACTGAGCTCGAACCGGGAACCGCAGAAAACTATCTGCGCATGGGCCAGCTCTACCGGCGGCTTGGGAAGTTTGACCAAGCGGAAGCGAGCCTGCAGCGCGCCAAGCAGCTTGCGCCGGACAGCCTGGAAATTCTCTACAGCCAGGCGCTGCTTTATGAAGACCAGGGCCGCTACGCCGATGCCGTGAAAATTCTGACGGATGCAATCAACGGCCTAAAGAGCCAGTCGGGCGGCGAGGAAAATCCAAACGCGCTTTCGATTCTGGACGAGCAACTGGGCCGGGTTTACACCGAACAGGGAAATTATTCGGCGGCGATTTCCACGTATCAGCAGATGAGCCAGTTGGGCCCGGATGCGAAGAAGAGGGCGCAGATGCTGCTGATCGACGCATACCGCCAGAGCCATAACCTCGACGAAGCGATTGCAACGACAAAGAAAGCGCTGGCAGACGCTCCGAAGGACCAGAGCTTGACCGTCACGCTGGCGATGCTCTACGGCGAAAAGGGCGACGCCGATTCCGGGACAAAGCTGCTGACGCCGTTGCTGCAAGGAACCGATGCGGACCAAGAGATTTATCTCGATCTCGCACAGGTGCAGGAGCGCGGAAGGAAATACGACGAAGCGGCCAAGTCCGCTTCAAAAGCGCTGGAACTGGCGAAGAAGCCTTCCGACAAGGTGATGGCCTATTTCATGCTGGGTGCGATTCGCGAACGCGGAAAGCATTACGACCAGGCGGAAGAGGAATTTCAAAAGGCGCTGGCGATCGATCCGGACAATGCCGCTGTGCTGAACTACTACGGCTACATGCTCGCCGACCGCGGCGTCCGCCTGCCGGAAGCGACGGCGATGATCCAGCGCGCCGTGTCGCAGGAGCCCGCCAACGGCGCTTATCTCGACAGCCTGGGCTGGGCCTTCTACAAGCAGAACAAGCTGATGGAAGCCGAAGAGTATCTGCGCAAGGCCGTGGCGCGGGAAAACGACGACCCGACGATTCTGGGACACCTTGGAGATGTCTACCTGAAGCTGGGACAAAACGACCAGGCGGCGGAAACTTACGAACGCGCACTCACCGAATGGCAGAAGGCTTCTCCCGCAGATTACGAAGCCGACAAAGTGAACGAAGTGGACGCGCAACTGAAGACCCTGAAGCGGCGTCTGGCTCAAAAAGCCGCGCCGGACGCTCCCAAACCGCAGTAAGCTCCCGCGCATGAAACAATTCGTCCGCCTTCCCGCTTTCGCAAAAATCAATCTGCGCCTCGACGTGATCAGCCGCCGGCCGGATGGGTACCACGAGTTGCGCACCGTGTTTCAGACAATTGGCCTGCGCGACACGCTCGAGCTGCGGCGCACGCGTGCGGCGGAAATCACGCTCGAAATTGAGGGAGCGGAGCTTTCGCCCGGCCCAGACAATCTGGTGTATCGCGCGATTGAAGCCATCGGCGGCGAGGTAAGCTTCCCCGGCGGCATTCACGCGCGACTCAAGAAGCACATTCCGATTGCGCGAGGACTTGGAGGCGGATCGAGCGACGCGGCCGCGGCGCTTGTCGGAATGCTGCGGCTCACCGGCGCTAAGATGCCACTAGCGCGGCTGGTGGAGATTGCGTCGAAGCTGGGCGCCGACGTGCCGTTTTTCCTGTTCGGCGGCCGCGCGCTGGCGGTGAATCGCGGCGATGAAATCTATCCTTTGCCCGATGCGCCGAAGCAAACCATTGTGGTGGTGTCGCCGAAAGACATCGGCGTGAGCACGAAGGAAGCCTATCAATGGGTTTCCGAGGAATTGACAAATCGGCCGGAAGCCCCTAAAATTTGGGGGTTCTGCGCTCTGTGCTGGAGCCGGCAGGGGGCAGGCGTCTCGAACGATTTCGAGGGGCCCGTCTTCCGCCGCCATTCACGCCTTGGAGAAATCCGAGCGGAATTGCTTCAGGGAGGAGCGGCAGATGCCGCGCTGGCGGGTAGCGGGTCGGCGGTGTTTGGAGTTTTCCGAAACCCAGCGCGGGCGCGCCGAACCGCCCGAAAGTTCCCGGAAGATTCGGTTTTCGTCGTACCAACTCTCTCCCGGAAAGAGTATGGCCGTGCGCTCGGCTGGAGTGCGGGCGGCTGAGGTGTTTTCTTGACCGACGACAAATTCAAGATATTCAGCGGGACGGCGAATCCCGCACTGGCCGACGCCATCTGCAAATATCTGGGCGTCGAGCGCGGCCGCGCCGACCACGCGCGCTTCAGCGACGGCGAGACGCGTTACCAGATTCTCGAGAACGTGCGCGGCGCGGATGTGTTTGTGGTGCAGCCGTGCTGCTCGCCGGTGGATTTCCACCTGATGCAACTGCTGCTGATGATCGACGCGTTCAAGCGCGCCTCAGCATGGCGGATTACGCCCGTGATTCCCTACTATCCGTATGCGCGCCAGGACCGCAAGGACCGGCCGCGCGTGGCGATCTCGGCGAAGCTCGTAGCGGATCTTCTGGAGACGGCGGGATCGAGCCGCGTGCTGACACTCGATCTGCACGCACCGCAGATTCAGGGGTATTTCAATATTCCGGTGGACCATTTGTTCGCGGCTCCCGTGCTCGTGGAGTATTTCCAGAAGAAGAATGTGGGGCCGATGACCGTGGTTTCGCCGGATGCGGGCGGCGTGGAGCGGGCACGCTATTTCGCAAAGAAGATCGACGCGCCGCTGGCGATCGTCGACAAACGGCGGATCGACATCAACGTGAGCGAAGTGATGCACTTGATCGGCGATGTGTCTGGGCGGCCGGCGCTGGTGATCGACGACATCATCGACACGGCAGGAACGCTGGTGAAAACGGCGGAAGCGCTGCTGGATCACGGCGCGACGAAAGTTTATGCCGCCTGCACGCACCCGGTGCTCTCCGGCCCGGCAGTGGAGAGAATTTCAAAATCGAAGATCGACGAAGTGATCGTCACCGACTCGGTCCCGCTGAACGAAGCCGCACGGCAATTGCCGAATATCACGGTGCTGAGCGTGGCGCAGCTGCTGGCCCGCGGCATTCAGTCGATTCACGAGGAAACTTCGATCAGTGAGCTTTTCATTTAGAGCGAACCCACTTTCCGGGCTCGCTCCGGCAATTTCGCCCGCTGCTGCGGGCCGATTCACGAAGGAAAAGAGAGAAGAGGACGTATGCAGACATTTACCGTGGAAGGAACGATTCGAGAAACGCGCGGCAAGAACGCCGCCCGGCGCACGCGCCTGACGGGGTTGGTCCCGGCGACGCTCTACGGCGGAAAGAAGGAGCCTGTGACGCTTTCCGTGAACGCCAAGCAGGTGGCGAAGATTCTGCGCTCGGAAAGCGGGCACAACACGATCTTCACCGTCACGCTGGGCGGCGGCCAGGAAGAAAAGGCCATGGTGAAGGACTGGCAAGTAAATCCGGTCAAGGGGACGCTGCTGCACGTGGATCTGCTGCGCATTGCGATGGACGTTCGCATGCGGGTCAATGTTCCGGTGCATACTTTCGGCGAGCCGCAGGGTGTGAAGTTGCAGGGCGGCATCTTCGAAATGGTGACGCGCGAGGTGGAACTCGAGTGCTTGCCGGGCGACATCCCGGAGGAGTTCAAGGTGGATGTCACGTCGCTGACGATCGGCATGCAGTTGCGCGCGGCCGATCTTCCGTTTGATCCGAAGAAGATCAAACTGATTACGGATCCGCAGCGCGTGCTGGCGCACGTCGTGACGCTCAAGAAGGAAGAAGAGCCGGCACCGGAAGCGGCGGTCGCAGCCGAAACGGCGCCAGCCGAGCCCGAAGTGATCAAGAAGGGCAAGAAGGAAGAAGAGGGCGAAGGCGAACCGGCCGAAGCGGCGCCGAAGGCCGAGAAGAGCGAGAAAAAGAAGTAAAGCCGCGCGGCGGCTGCGGCGCCGGCGATTCGAGCGGAGATGCCCGCGCAATGAGACTCATCGTCGGCCTCGGGAATCCGGGCGAGCAGTACGAATGGACGCCGCATAACGCGGGATTTCTGGCGCTGGACGCAATTGCTGAACGCGCCGGGATTCGCGCGACGCGCCAGGAAGCGAAATCGCTGGCCGGCAAGGGAGAATTTGCCGGCGAGAGAGTGATCCTGGCGAAGCCGCAGACGCTGATGAATTTGAGCGGCGTTTCTGTGCGGATGTGGCTCGAGCGCTGCGAGGATTGCGACGCGGCGGAAACGATCGTGCTGAGCGACGATGTGGCGTTGCCCTGGGGGATGCTGCGAATCCGCAAGGCGGGATCCGCGGGGGGGCACAACGGATTGAAGTCGATCATCGCGGCCATTGGAAGCGAATTTATTCGCGTCCGGTTAGGCGTGGGCCCCGAAAAAATCTGGGGCGACATGGCAGATTACGTTTTGACTCCCGCGCGCCGCGCGGAACGGGATGTGATGTTGCAAATGGCGGTGGGCGCCGCCGACGCCGTGGAAACGATTTTGCGCGAGGGCGTGGACAAGGCGATGGGGAAATACAATCGCCGCGTGCCGCCCGCGGAAGAGGAAGAAACGCAATAAGCGGAATTGAAGTTGCCGCAAAAGAGGCAAGGAATCGAGGAGATATGGAAGAGCGCCAGTACGAACTGATTTTCATCGTCCGCCCGGACACACCGGAAGCGGACACCGACAAATTGATCGCCACACTCGAACACGCCGCCACGGAAAAGGGAGGGAAGATCGAGAAGGTGGAAAAGTGGGGACGGAAGCGGATGGCTTATCGCGTGCACAAGCTGCGCGAGGGATATTACGTCTACACGATCGTGCGCTCGTCGCACGGCGAAGTGGTGAAGGAACTGGAGCGCCGCCTGAAGGTTTCCGATCCGGTGATCAAATACCTCACGGTGCGCGTGGATGAGGAATTGAAGCGCAAGGAAAAGCTGCAGCGTCACCGCGAGCGCCGCGCCGCTCGCCGTCCGCGCAAGCCGGCCACAGCAGCCCCAGCAGGGACCGCCGAACCATCCGCGGCCGCACAAGCTTAGAAAGGGAGAAATCGCATGGCAGAAGAAACAGCAGCACCGCAGCAACCGTCGCATTCACATGGAGGGCCGTCGGGCCCACGCCCATCCGGCCCCGGAGGGCGCCCCGCAGGAGGCCCGCCGCGCCGTGGCAAGCGCAATTTCGTGCGCAAGAAGAAGGTGTGCCGCTTCTGCGTCGACAAAGTGGATTACATCGACTACAAGAGGGCCGAAGTGCTTTCTTCGTTCATTCAGGAACGCGGAAAAATTCTACCGCGGCGCATGACCGGCACCTGCGCGCGGCACCAGCGCTGGCTGACAGTGGCCATCAAGCGCGCCCAGAACATCGCTCTGCTGCCGTTCGCAGCAGAGCTCTAAAAAGACCGAACGCGCGCGATTTGCGCCCGCGATCCCGGTTCACAACTTTTGAGGACATGACGATGCAGATCATTTTGCAGGAAGACGTTGAAAAGCTCGGCAATCGCGGCGAAGTGGTGAGCGTTGCCGAAGGCTACGCTCGGAATTTCCTTCTGCCGCGCAAGCTGGCGCTCGAAGCCACTCCCGGCAACATGAAGCGCCTGGAAAAAATGCGCGCCGCGTTTGCCAAGAAAGAAGCCACGGAGAAGGCCGATTCGCAAAAACTGGCCGAGCTTCTGGCCGCTGTTTCTCTCACGGTGACGCGCAAGGCCGGCGAAAACGATCAACTGTTCGGTTCCGTCACATCGGCGGACATTTCCGAGGCGCTCGCGGCTCAGGGCTTCACGATCGACAAGCGGAAAATCCAGCTTGCCGAGCCGATCAAAATCATCGGAGACCACCAGGTGCCGGTGAAGCTGCACCGCGAAGTGATCGCGAACGTTGCGGTTTCCGTGAAGAAGGAAGAATAGCCACTGCGTTTGGCTTTTGAGACATGAGCAAGATCGAGGGTGCAGAGATTCTGCGCCCCTTTTTGCTGTACACATCAAATTTCCACTTTTCCTTTTTCATGCACAGCGCCGTCTGATTGACGTAGCACACCCTTCCGTCCAGAATGCCGGTTGACCGCTCATTTACGCATTGCGGCTCGATGCGCGATAATGAGGCGTAACCACCGATGGCAACACCCGACACTTCGCTCGAACGCGCACTGCCGCACAATCTGGAAGCCGAGCGGAGCATTCTAGGCGCCGTGCTGCTCGACAATCACGCGCTGAACGCCGCCGTCGAGCGCGTACGCACCGACGATTTTTTCCTGCCGCAGCACCGCTACATCTTCGAGCGCATGGTGCAGATCGCCGAAAAAAATCAGGCCATTGACACCGTGACGCTGATGGAAGATCTGACGCGGCGGGGCGAATTGGAAGCCGCCGGAGGCGTCGCCTATCTCTCGACGCTGGCGGACGGATTGCCGCGCATCACCAACGTCGACCACTACGCGCGCATCGTGAAGGAAAAGGCAGTCCTGCGGAATCTGATCCATTCCGCCTCGGCGATTCAGGAGCAGGCGCTTGCCGCAGGCGACGACGCCGACGTGATTCTGGACCGAGCTGAATCAATTATTTTTCAGCTTGCCGAAGACCGCGTGAAATCAGGGCTTGTCGGCGTCAAGGAACTGGTCCGCGACAATTTCGAGCGGCTTGAGAAAATCTTCAGCGAGGGACGGCGCATCACAGGCCTGGCGACGGGCTATGTGAGCCTCGACAACGAGACCTCAGGACTGCAGCCATCCGAGCTGATCGTGCTCGCGGCGCGCCCATCGATGGGCAAAACGGCGCTGGCGCTGAACATCGCGGAAAACGTGGCGCTGCGGCAGCGGCAGCCGGTGGCCGTGTTCAGCCTGGAAATGTCGAAGGAATCGCTGCTGCTGCGCCTGCTCGCGTCGGAGTCGCGCGTGGATTCACACAAATTCCGTACGGGACATCTGGGCCACGACGACTGGAACAAGATCACGCGCTCACTGACGGACCTGGCGGAAGCGCCGCTGTGGATTGATGATTCTGCGTCTTCGACGGTACTCGAAATGGGCGCAAAGGCGCGGCGGCTGAAACGCGACCGCGGCCTTTCGATGGTCGTGGTCGACTACCTGCAACTCGTCGTTCCCTCGACCAGCGGCCGGCAGACAAATCGCCAGGAAGAAGTGGCGAGCATCTCGCGGGGATTGAAGGGGCTGGCGAAGGAATTGAAAGTGCCGATTTTGGTGCTCAGTCAGCTCACGCGTGCGCCGGAACGCGACGAACGCAAGCCGCAGCTTTCCGATCTGCGCGAATCGGGAGCCATCGAGCAGGATGCGGACGTGGTGCTCTTTATCAACCGCCCGAATTTCTACAAAACGGACCTGCCGGAAGAAGAACGAGCGCGAGCGGAGTTGATTATCGCCAAGCAGCGCAACGGCCCCACGGGTTTGCTGAATTTCGTCTTCCTGAGCCGCCATACGCGATTTGAGGAGGCCGCGCCGGACGCGTGGACTCCCGAGAGCTTTGAGGAGTAGGCGTGCGTTGAAATTGGGACACGCCCGTGTCGTCCGGCCCGCGTCGGCATGACTTCCCGCTTGTGCTTCGCCTCAGCTCCATCTCCTAACTGCCCTGTTTTCACTCTCTAGCGGGTATACGGAGAGACAACTTGCGCGGCAACTGCTGCGGCGTTTCGCGTGCAATATTCCGCTGTGGGCTGTTTACCTAAACGAACCCGGACGTTGGCCGATTTAACATTTCCGAGCGCGGGCCGGGAGGGAGTCTGGCATTCTACATGGCGATGACATCCGGGGTTAATCTCAAGGGGCGGCCGGTCTGGGCCGAAATTTCACTCGAAGCAATCCTGCACAATCTCCGCGTCATCCGCAAACACATTCAGAGGCCTTCTGCGGCGGGCAAGAAAGCGCGCCAGCCAATGGTTCTTGCCGTCGTCAAGTCGAATGCGTACGGCCTTGGGTCGGTTCCCATCTCGAAGGCCTTGCAAAAGGCGGGGACAGAATGGTTTGGCGTCACTTGCGGAAATGAGGGCGAAGAGCTTCGCGCTGCCGGAATCCGGCGGCGGATTTTGATCCTGACCGGCTTCTGGCCAGGAGAAGAAAAGCGGCTCATTGCGAAAAATCTGACGCCGGCGGTCACGCGCATTTCTGATTTGCACCATCTGGAACGCGCGGCGAAGTCCTTTCGCGGGCTGAGGTCTCCGTTCCGCTTTCATTTGAAAATCAATACGGGCATGAACCGGCTTGGAATCGACGCAACGGAAATCGAAGAGTTTGCGCGGGAGTTCGGGAAGTGCCGCCACATTCAATTGGAAGGGACTTTCACGCACTTCGGCTCGGCCGAGGATTTTGCGAGCCCGCGCACAATAGAACAGCAAAAAGTGTTTCTCGGCGCGCTAGACCAGATGCGATCGCTCGGCGTTTCTCCCGGCATCATTCATATGGCCAACAGCGGAGCGATCTGTGCGCGCCCGGAAAGCTGGGTGGATATGGTGCGTCCCGGAGCGATTCTCTACGGCTATCACCAGCAGTTCTCGCCGATCGAAAAGAAACAAGAGATAATGGGGCTGATGCCCTTGCGTCCGAGTGTTTCGATGCGCGCGAGAATCATCTCCCTGCGCGACGTTCCCGCCGGACAGGGAGTGGGATACGGCGCGCGATTCGTCACGCCGAGGCCCTCGCGCATCGGCGTTATCAACGCGGGCTATGCGGACGGTATCGTCCGCTATCGCACCAATCGCGGCTGCGTGCTGGTGGGCGGCAAGAGAGTTCCGCTGGTGGGAACAATTTCCATGGATTTGACCGCTATCGATCTCACCGACGTTCCGGAAGCAAAGATCGGAGATATCGTGACGATTTACGGGCGGGACGGCGGAGCGGCGATGGAAGTTTCCGACGTGGCCGCTGAGCTTGGCACAGTAACCTCCGATCTGCTCTGCGCACTTGGGCGGCGAGTGCCGCGTTTTTACCGCTAGGCGAGGACTTGCACTGCCGCCTTCGCCGCGCCCTCGTTTACAGCAGTTTTTTCGTCCACCTTGCTTCCCAAACCATAAGGCCCCCTGAAGAATCAGAGTCGACGGCACGCTTTGAGAGTGGTCGTTGCGATTGACCCTTTGGCTCAACTCGGTGCTATACTGCGGCCTATAAGCGCCTTTATAGTTCGATTGATACTCTACTAGGAAGGGCCGCTCGACCTCATAACCAGGCTGCCGCACGAAACGGCGCTTGGATTTTTTCTCGCGAAGACGCTTCATACGATTCATAGGGGAACCCATGCAAAGGACCACGAATCAACCAAGCCGCCCGTCTCCCTCGTCATCATTTGACCCGGCCCTGACAAAACCGGCTGCGCCGCCGCGGAATTTGGGTTCGAAAGTGGGCACGTTCTGGGACATGCTCGTCATCCGCCTGATTTTCACGGTGATTTGCGTCGTGGCGGGGTATCATTTCCGCCCATTCAGCATTCCGAAATGGAGCGGCGCCCTGGCGGGATTGGTCTTCGCCATAGCGGTGATTTTTTTCGAGCTACGTCTGCGGCGCGCGAGCCTGCGGCGACTCATCGGAGCGGCGACCGGATCTATCCTCGGTATCCTCGGAGCATATCTGACGTCGCTGATCTTCACGCACACGACGATGCCGGAAAGCACGCGGTCGTTTTTCAGCCTCGCGGTGTTTCTGGTGATGACCTACATCGGGCTGATTCTCGGCGCGAACAAAGGCGACATGCTGAATCTGCAGGCGCTGGGCGGGCTTTTTGGCAGCGAGCGCAATATGAAGCACTCGTTCAAGGTTCTGGACACCAGTGTGATTATTGACGGCCGCGTGGCGGACATCGCCGACGCACTATTTCTGGACGGCACGGTCGTCGTTCCGCAGTTCGTGCTTCACGAATTGCAATTGGTGGCCGATTCGGCCGATCCGCTGAAGCGGCAGCGGGGTCGGCGCGGGCTGGAAGTCCTGCAGCGAATCCAGAAAATGCCGCATCTCGAAGTGCAGATCGCCGAAGACGATTTCGCGCAAGTGGCGGATGTGGACCTGAAGCTAATCGAGCTGGCGAAGCGTTACGACGCGAAGATCGTGACGAACGATTTCAACCTGAACAAAGTGGCGACGCTGCAGGGAATCGAAATCATGAACGTGAACCAGCTGGCGAATGCGCTGAAGCCCGTGGTGCTGCCGGGCGAATCGATGCGCGTGTTCATCCTGCGCGAAGGCAAGGAATACAATCAGGGCGTCGCGTACCTGGACGATGGAACGATGGTGGTGGTGGACGGCGCGCGCAAAATGATCAACAAGACCGTCGACATTACGGTGACTTCCGTGCACCAAACGACCGCAGGAAAAATGATCTTTGGCCGCTTCGATGAGCGTGGCGCAGAACAACCGCAGCGTCCTGCTGGTCCCCCCGCGGCCAGCGAAACGCAACCGCCGCGAGCGGCGGAGGGTGGCGGCGAGCGACCTCCCCGTCCGCTCTATCCCGAACACGGCCGTTCCTGACCTCGATGAACGAATCCAACTGCCGATGCTATAGCGCTGCTTCGCGTCTGTTCGCGCGGAGCTGGTTCGCCGCATGACGCGCGTCGCCGCCATCGTTCCCGCCGCGGGGCTTGGCACGCGGATGGCCGCGGGAAAGCCAAAGCAATTCCTGGAACTCGACGGCGTGCCGCTCATTATTTTTACGTTGCGGCGTCTGGCGAGTTGCACGGCCATTTCGGAATTCGTGGTGTCCACGCGCGCCGAAGATCTGCCGGGGTTGCAGGATATGGTCGCGCGTGCAGGCTTGGGAAGGCCGGCGAGGGTGGTGCACGGCGGCGAGACGCGGCAGCAATCGGTGGCCAACGCGCTAGCGCATCTCGACGCGGACGTGGAGATTGTGCTGGTGCACGATGCCGTCCGGCCGTTCGTGACCACGGCGCAAGTGGAACGCGTAATTTCCGAAGCAAAATCGCGAGGCGCGGCAATTCTCGGAATTCCCGCCATCGACACAGTGAAAGAAGTGAAGCGCGCCAGCCTGCCCGAAGATGTGGCGCTGATCACTTCGACGATTCCGCGCGAACGGATCGTGCTGGCGCAAACGCCTCAGGCGTTTGCGGGCGCGATTCTGCGCGAGGCGTTTCGCAAGGCGCAGCAGGATGGCGTGACGGCTTCGGATGAAGCTGGGCTTGTAGAGAGGCTCGGACGCGACGTGTTCGTCGTGCTCGGCTCGGAGAGAAATCTGAAAATCACGCGCCCGGCGGACATGGAACTCGCCCGCTTTTATCTGGAACAGGAGCGGCTGGGAAAATGACGCGATCGGGAATCGGATACGATTTGCACCGCCTCGAGACGGGAAAGAAACTGATCATCGGCGGCATCGAAATCCCCTTCGACAAAGGACCTGTGGGCCATTCTGACGGTGACGTGCTGAGCCATGCGCTGTGCGATGCATTGCTCGGCGCAGCAAATCTGGGCGACATCGGGACCCATTTTCCGGACAGCGATCCGAGGTGGAAAGGAGCTTCGAGCCTGCTTTTTTTGGAACACGTGCGGAAATTGCTGGATGAAAAAAGAATGAAAATTGTCCACTTGGATGCAGTCGTGATTCTGGAAAGACCGAAACTTGGACCGCACTTCCCTGCCATGAAGGCGGCGCTCGCCAAATCTCTGGGCGTTTCGCGGGAACAAATCAGTTTGAAAGCAAAAACGAACGAAGGAACCGGCGAAATCGGGCGCGGCGAGGCCATTGCCTCGCATACGATCGCCACAATCGAAGTCTGACCCGCACCATCCCCTGCACGACAACGCCGCCGAGTTGCACGCTGCGCACACCTGTACCGGAAAGAATTAGCAGGAAAACCCATGAGTGCCCAAGATAGGACAGAAGAAAGGCGAAGCTGTTCCTGCCTGCCTCGCGGCCGGGGAGCCCTCTCGGTGGCCTGACTCCCACGGCGCCAACTGAGGAGAGAAACGTTGCAGCGCAAACTTGTGGGCTCGCTGCTGCTCGCCATCATCCTGTTCATACTAGTTCTCTCGATTTCCTTCCGCAGCATTCTTCACGCGCGAGACACGGAAACGTGGGTGAGGCAGGCGCACGTCTCGATTGAGAACATCAATGGTCTCTCCGCCAGCCTGACGGAAGCGGAATCGAGCCAACGCGGATACCTGATCACCGGGGACAAGGCGTACCTTGACGCGATGAATGCAGCGCTCGAGGAGACGCGGACTTCGCTCGAACACATGCGTGATTTGATGCAGGACGATGTGCGGCTGCGGATCAACCTCGAGAAACTTAGGCCTGCTGTCGATGAGAGGATGCAATTGATTCAGCAGGCCGTGGAACTTCAGGAAACGAAGGGGCCAGGGACGGCAACGGAATTGGCACGGAAGGGGCGCGCGAAGGGCCTGGGCGATCAAATCCGCAGCATCCTGGCCGAAATGACGCGCGAAGAAACGGACTTGCTGGCTGCGCGCGAAGGCGAAGCAGAAATCAATACGCAGGATACGCTGCGGGCAATGGCGGTGGGAAGCTTGTTTGGAATTTTGCTGCTCCTCGTCGCTGGCTGGCTGCTGCAGCGGCAGACCGATTCGCTGCAAAAAGCGCAAGAAGGGCTGCGCAAGACGAACGAAACACTCACACGCTCGATGAGCGCACTGACTACGAAGACGGCTCAGGCACGCACGCTCGCGGAGATGAGCGACATACTGCAATCCTGCCTGACGCTGGAGGAGGCGCGCGAAGTGATCGCACGATTCTTCCGAGAGTTGCTGCCAGGCGATTCCGGCGCGATTTACCTGCACAATCATTCACGCGAATGCATGGAGCCGCTGCTGGCGTGGGGCGAAAGCGCTCCGCAGACGATGATTTTCGGCGCGGACGATTGCTGGGCGCTGCGGCGCGGGCGTCCCCACAAGGTGAATGCAGCGGAAAGCGTGGTGCTGTGCAAGCACATCGAGACGCGGCCGGAGAGCGACTGCCAGTGCATTCCCCTGGTGGCGCAGAATGAAGCGTTCGGATTGATGTATCTCGAATCCGGCGCGAAGGCGGAGGCAACAGAGGTCGAAGCGAGCGAGGCGGAGACCGAAGAACACGATCTGCTGGTGCGGCGCATGGCGGAGAGCGTGGCACTGGCATGCGCCAATCTGCGGCTGCGGGAGACACTGCGGTATCAATCGATCCGGGACGGATTGACGGGACTGTTCAACCGCCGGTATCTGGATGAGACGCTGGAGCGGGAAGTGCGGCGCGCGGCGCGGCACAGCCGGCCGGTCTCGGTGATTCTGCTCGACCTTGATCACTTCAAGAAATTCAACGATACGCTCGGACACGCAGCAGGAGATGCACTGCTGCGGGCGCTGGGAGATTTTCTGCGCGGCCAGGTGCGGCAGGAGGACATCGCGTGCCGCTACGGAGGCGAAGAATTCGCGCTCGTGCTGCCGGATGCGGCGATCGAAATCGCCGTGGGGCGCGCGGAGCAGATCCGCGAAGGCGTGAAGCATCTGGCGTGGCAGCAGCAGATTCCTTCGGCGGAATCAGTAACCGTGTCAGCGGGTGTCGCAGTGTTTCCCGTGCACGGAGGCAGCGCCTCTGCGATCTTGCTGGAAGCGGATCGAGCGCTGTATGCCGCGAAGGCCGGAGGACGGGACCGAGTAATGATTGCTGGAGCGGAAGAAATGTCGCGAGCCGGATCGCTCGTGAGAGATTAGGAATTGGGCCGCGTGAGTTGGATGTTTCATTCTTACCCTCGTTTGGAAGCCACTTCACCCCTTTAGAATCAGCCGCTTAGAGAGATCTTTAATTCTTTTCAACCGCGATTAGGATTGCGCCCGCAGAGGGGCTGCGCGATTGATGTTCTTGTCAAGCGGCGGAGCGAGAGACGAAAGGGTAGAATGGGCGGCGCATGGAAGAGGAAATGAGGGCAGGAGCAGAAGAAAGCGGCGCGGCAAATGAGACGTCCGGATTTTCCGCAGAGGATCTGGAGAAAATGCTGGTGAAAAATGGCTGGCTTGCGCCCGGCACAGCAGGCGCGTCGACAGAGGGATTGCCAGCATGGATCGAGCGGGCCGCGATACTGCTGGGGCCTCAGACGAAGACGGAGGCTGAGTTGGAAGACCTGCTCCGGCTGGTTTTTCATTATGATGCAGCGAGGACGATGGCGGATCGTACAAATCAGGATGTCCTGGTGCGGGAGGGCGCGCGGGAAGTGATTCGCGAGCTGGCAAACCGGGTGCTGCAAAGCAAGGATGTCGATTCGGACCGGTTCAAGGAGATTGTCGAGGAATTGAAGCGAGCGACGCCGTATCGCAGCCGCGAGTTATTTCAGCCGATTCGAGTGGCGCTGGCGGGACGGGCAGGAGGCGGAGAGCTGGATCGGGTGATTTTGCTTTTGGATTCGGCAGCGAAATTGAATTTCGCGGCGGAGGTGAAGGGCGCGCGCCAGAGAATGCTGGAGTTTTGCGCGACGCTGGATTGAGGGCGAAAAGCCTTGGGTCTGAAGACCCGAGCTACGTTGGCAGGTGAAGCAGGAGAAATTTCAGGTATGGACTGGGTGACGGGATTTCATGCGGTAGAGGAGGCGCTGGCGGCAGGGCGGGCGCTGGATCGCGTGGTGCTGGCGCGCGGGCGGCACGGCGAAAGAGTAGAAGCAATCGTGCAGCTGGCCAAATCGCGAGGCGTGACGGTGCGATTCGAAGATCGCCAGCAAATCGACCGCGCGACAGGGACACGTGAGCATCAGGGAGTGGCGGCGCTGGCGGCGGCCAAGGGCGTGACGGAGCTCGAAGACCTCCTGCGCGACGGGACGGAGACGGATGTGCTGGTGCTGCTCGACGGGGTGGAGGATCCACATAACCTCGGAGCGATTGTGAGAACGTCACTGGCGGCGGGAGCGAAAGGCGTGGTGATTCCGGAGCGGCGGGCGGCGGGATTGAGCGACACGGTCGAGAGAGCGTCGGCGGGAGCGCTGGCGCATTTGCCGGTGGCGCGAGTGAAAAATCTGGTGCGGGCAATGGAAGAAATGAAAGAGGCAGGTCATTGGCTGGTGGGCCTCGATGAGCGCTCCGAGAAGAGCTATACGGACGTAGATTTGCGAGGGAAAGTGGCGATTGTGCTGGGGCGTGAAGGCGAGGGGCTGCACGAGTTGACGCGGAAGCGGTGCGATTTTCTGGTGTCGCTGCCGACGACGGGGCCGGTGAAGTCGCTGAATGTGTCGGTGGCGGCGGGAGTGATGCTGTTTGAGGTGGTGCGGCAAAGATCGCTGAAGACCCGCGCATAGGGCCAGACTCTCATTGAAAAAGATAACCCCCTACCTCCAGACACGGAGCAGGATAACCCCATGGCCGGGGACGCGGACTTTGTAAGGAGCGCTCATGCTGCCTAGATCCCTAGCCTCCCAAACGTCGCGGACATGCACGGGCCCCGAAAATCCAAGCGCCTGGAAATCCGCTTGCAGCGCGAGAGGATGGTCCTGGCGATTGAAGAGGCCCACTACCTTCGAGCCATCGGCAAGGTTGCGCGCCCAAATCTCCATGGGCCCTTCGGCGGAGAAGCGATCTCCCTGCTTCCCTGCGGGGTCCTGATCGATGGCAATGACTTCGCGGTTGGTGAGCAGGGCAAGCGTCTGAGGGCTCATGTGCGTCAGATCGTTTCCCGCGAGCAGGGGAGCGGCAAGAATCGCCCATAGACTCATGTGGGTCCGATATTCCATTTCGCTCATTCCGCCGTTGCCCACTTCGAGCATGTCTGGATCGTTCCAGTGTCCTGGGCCTGCATATTTGGCGAGGCCAGCCTGCCCGAAACCGATTTCGGCCATGCGGTCGTAGTTGTCCTTGATGTCGCCAGTGGTGCGCCAGAGATTTCCACCCGCCTGCGCGCCCCAGCGCCAGACAGCATCGAAGCCGTACTGGCAAAAACTATAGACGATCGGACGACCGGTACTGCGAAGCGCGTCACGCATCTTGACGTAGGCATCCACCATGATCTGGTGAGCGGCCTCGGGAGAGCCGGCCTGCTTCATCTGATCCTGCAGGCTGCAAAGATCGTATTTCAGGTAATCGATGCCCCAGGAGGCATAGGTTTCGGCGTCCTGCTCCTCATGACCGTAGCTGCCTTCATATCCAGCGCACGTCTTTGGGCCCGGCGAGGAATAGATGCCGATTTTAAGGCCTTTACTGTGGACATAGTCGGCGAGCGCCTTCATATCCGGAAACTTGCTGTTCGGATGGATGAAGCCTTGAGCATCGCGCCGGCCTTCCCACGTGTCGTCGATGTTGATGAAAATATATCCGGCGTCGCGCATACCGCTGGAAACCATAGCATCGGCTTGTGCGCGGATGGTGGCGTCGTCCACTTTGTCCGCGAAATGATTCCAGCTATTCCAACCCATCGGTGGAGTGGCAGCCACAGAAGGCGATTGGCAGAGGGAAGGTGCGGCGAAGGAAAGGAATAGGACCAGAAGAAAAATAGTGCGACGGAACCCGACTATCGGTTGCAGGCTTATGCATCGCATGGACATTACTTTTGCCATGAGTCGGGGTGTCCCTGCAAGAATCAACAAAAAAATCGATTTCAGGCTGGTGTGCTGCAAACCGGGCGCTAGGAGTCGTACTTGAGCAGAGAGAAGACGTCGAGGCCGGGGAGCTTGGAGCGGCCATTGAGGAAGCTGAGTTCGACGGCAAAAGCGGCGCCAGCGATTTCGCCACCGAGTTTGCGGACAAGCTCGGCGGCCGCAGCGGCGGTGCCACCCGTAGCGAGAAGGTCGTCGCAGATGAGGACACGCTGGCCCTTCTGCACGGCGTCCTGGTGAATTTCGAGCTGGTCGGTGCCGTATTCGAGAGCGTAGGTGACGGAGGCTGTCTTTGAAGGCAGCTTCTTGGGCTTGCGGACCGGAACGAATCCGGCACCGAGGCGGTAAGCAAGAGCGGGAGCGAAGATGAATCCGCGAGCTTCGATCCCGGCGACAACATCGACTTTCTTGTGATTGCCGTAGTGCTCGCAGAGGCGGTCAACGAGAGAGTGGAAGCCGCGAGGGTCTTTCAAAAGCGTAGTGAGGTCGTAGAAAAGAATGCCCGGCTTGGGATAGTCGGGGATTTCACGAATGAGCTTTTTCAGATCGTCCATCGCGTCCTCTTTCAATCGGCAGTGAATTCCACGACAAATCCGGCGGCGTAGCGGCTGTCAAAAGCTGCGGTCTCTTCGGCGATGCCGGAAACAAAGGCGCCGCGAGGCCCGCGCTCCAACTCGGATTTAAGAGCGGCAAGAACGTCCGCCGGTCCGACGGCAAAAACCTCAACGCGGCCGTCGCGAAGATTGCGAACGAAGCCGCAAACGCCCAAGTGCGAAGCAGCGCGTTGCGTGAAATAGCGGAAGCCGACGCCTTGCACACTGCCGGAGACGAAGAAACGCCGCGCCGCGGTTGCCGAGTTCCCTGCCACTCCAGAACCTCTGGTCCAAACAAAATATCTTAACAGAGGCAAAGGCGCCGCCGGAACCAGGAGAAGACGGGAAAGGTTCGCCCAGCGCAAACGAGTCGTGGCAGAATCTTCGCGGATGCTCCTCGACCCGATACCCGTGCATTTTCAAACCACCTCGCGGCAGCGCACGAAATTCCGGAATCTATTAAGCGCTTTCGCCATCTTGTTTAGCGCAGCTGCGATGGTCCACGGCGCGCAAAAGCAGAACAAGAACGGCGAGGCACAAGGTGTGCCAGCAAATGAGCTGGGCACGCAGATCGTGGAGCGCGGAACCTATCCGGAGCTGCTCGTGGATGGAAAGCCTTTTTTCATTCACTCGGCGGCGTTTTTTTATTACCGCATTCCTAGGGATCAGTGGGAATACCTACTCGACCGGTATAAACAGAGCGGCATCAACACGATCGATATTTACATTCCCTGGAATTGGCACGAGCCGAAGGAAGGAGAGTTTGATTTCGACGGGCACACGAATCCGCGGCGCGACCTGCGCGCGCTGCTGAAGATGATTGCGGAGCGGCATTTGCGACTGATCGCACGGCCTGGGCCGGAAATCCTGAACGAGTGGCGGAACGGCGGATATCCCGACTGGCTGCTGGACCGGCCTGAATACAAGATGGCGCCGATCGACGTTCTCGAGGGGAGATATCCGCCTCTCGATGGGTTGAATGCGAAGGACGCGGAGGCGGCCGCGGAAGGTTGGCTCGGAAACGCGACGCACATGCAGGAAGCGCGGCAATGGATGACAACTGCGGCGAAGGAACTGGCGCCATATAGCTCGCGGCGAATGACAGTGAAACTGCCAGCAAAGGGAGAAGCATCCGAGAGCGGCCCTCTGTTGTTCGTGCAGTTGGGCGACGATTTTGCAATTGGGAGGACAAATCGTGTTGGCCCGGCATTTTGGAAATACGTAGGAGAACTGAGAGACGCGGTGGAAGCGAGCGGGGTGGATGTGCCGGTGTTTCTGAATCCGGCGGACATGCGGGTTTCGGCCGCGGGCTCGGCACTGATGCGACCGATCGGAGTGATGGGGCAGTGGTATCTGCGGCCTCCGGAGGGAATGGGCGCAGCGGGAATGCTGACGGCGAAGGATGCGACGGAAATCGAATTCCTGGCGCAAGAACTGGGAACGCAGCCGATGTTTCCGCCGGTGATGATCGAATATCAGGCGGGGTGGTATGCGCCGGCGGACGACGACCATCCGGCGCCGAATCCAGCTTCGGACACGCTGCTGAGTTCGCGGCTGATGATTGCAAACGGTCTGCACGGCATCAATTACTTTCCACTGCAGGATACGTACACACCGGCGGGCTACTCGGTGCCGTGGGCCAACCGCACGTACCGCTGGAACGCGGCGCTGAACGTGGACGGCGAGACGCGGCCGGAAATGATGATGGTCGAGAGGAATTCGAATCTGCTGGTGCGATGGGCCCCGGAGCTGGCGGCATCGCACAAGCGGGCCGATTTCGGAATCGTGGATCCGATTGGGGCGTATTCGCAGGATTTGCTTACTGGCGAGGACATCGAGAACGTGACGCGGCGAATTCAGCGAATGGAGCGAACGGCGACGCTCGGGATGCTGTCGAGCGAATTGCTGGACGCGGAGCACCAGCCGCTCGAGCAATTGATGCGCGACGCGGCGATTTTTTTGCCGGTGTTCAATCCGGAAAAGCCGGAGTTCCAATTGTCGGAAAAAGCCCAGCAAGCGCTGGTGGATTATGTGCAAGGCGGCGGAACGCTGGTGCTGTATCTGGGGCGTCCGGCAGGAAGAATCATCGCGGAACTGTGGAAGACGGCGCCGCACGTCCCAGCAGAAGCAAACGAGTCGGCAATACACAGCCGCTGGAAATTCGGGCAGGGCGAAGTGATCGAGTGCACGAAGGATTTTGATGCGTGGGCGGCACTGGAGAGGAGTTTTGCGGAAAATCTGTCGGAGCCGGCGGCCGGGTATTCGATTGGGCTTCTGCGCGAACTAGTGACGGCGGCGGGAATCGAGCCCGGCGTGCGCGTGCCTGAAAATGAAAAAAACGGTGGAAGTCTCATCGTGAGCGAATTAGTGCCGAACGATGGAACGGGGCCGCTGGGGAGCAGGACAAGCAAAACCGGATTTTTGACGGTCACAAATTTTGGCAGCGTGGACACGGCGGATGTGACGCTGGACGCATTGAAGCCGAATGCTCCCGCGAAGAGCCTTTCCTATGACTACATGCGAGTGCACGTCGTGGTGCCGGCGCAGGAATCGCTGGTGCTGCCGTTGAACCAGCCGATCTGCTTCGATGAGAAGGAGGATTCACCTTGCGGAGACGTGTTAGAGGAAGGAGGCGCGGAATTCCTGGATGCGAAGCGGGATGACAAAACGATGGAGGTGCTGCTATACGCTCCCGCAAGGGAAGAGTTGACGTTTCGTTTCACGGCGCAGCCTTCGCATGTGACGCTGGATGATTCGCGGCCGGAGTCCGTATGGTCTGCAGAGACAAAGGAATTGCGCGTCACGGTGCCGCGGGGCCCCTCGCCAAGCTACCTGCGATTGCTGAAGATCGACTTGCCATACGAGCCGCAGCTGCCGAAGGAAAAGAAGGAAGGCAAGCCGACACCCGATCAATTGACATTTTCGGTGTGGAACGCCGTCCGATTGCCCGTGAGCAAGAACGAGTTCCTGAAAACTTATCCGCCCTTGATTATCGCGGAACCGGGAAAGCAGGCGAACGTGGTGTTGTCGGCTTTCAATCTGAACACGGAGTACTCGCGGGACCTGGACGTGAACGTAAAAGGGCCGCTGCACGGAAGCGAGTTCTACCGCATGGGGCCGCAAGGAAGCGAAATCGAGAATATACGTTTGCGCGGGCCGAACGGGGATTCGGGAGCGCTGCCCGTGGCCGAGGACGGCTTGGTCCATGAGACGATTGCGATCAAGGCGGGGTCGGACCATCGCGTCATTCCCGTGACATTTGTCCCGCTGCGAGAGCAGGGCGTGACGCCATACCGCTACGATTTCGACCGCGACGGGGCGGAGGAATGGGTGCTGGAGAACGTGGCGCTGCGGATGATTGTCTCGCCGGAATCGGGCGGGAGAGTGATCGCGCTGACGGACAAGACGGACGGAGAGGACCTGACGACGAGCGTCGGGCTGATCCGCGACAATTTTCTGTTCACGCCCAACCCGCCGGGAATCAATCTACACCGCGCGCGCGGACTCTACGGAATGTTCAACCGGCCATACACGGCAAAATGGGGAGGGGACGCAAAGAGCCCGTCGCTCGAATTGCACTATGACGCGCCAGACGTGTATCCGGCAGGAGCATCCATCGACAAGACGATCACCATCGAGGATCCGGCCGCGGTGAGAACGGACTATCGCGTGCGGCTGGCGGCAGGTGCGGGAGCGGACGAAGCAGACGCGGACAGGCACGAGCAAGCGTTCGTCGCGGTCAATTCGTTCCCCGCGATAACCGAAGCGGGGGAAGCAACGCAATTCTGCTGGGAGGAGGCAGCGAAGGGCGACGGCAAGTCAACCGTCGCCACGAGAGCAAACGTGGCAAGAGATGCGGCCAACTGCATGAATTTTTCTCCCGGCGGAAAGACGTTGGAAGTGCCCGCGGGAGTCAAGAAGGTGGAGATCAGGTCGCAGGGACAAACGACGATGGTCTTCGAGTGGGAGTGCGGAAAGCAGTGCGCGCGATTGCGGATTGAACAGAAATTGTATTCGGCGCTGTTTTGGCTGGAATTTCCGCGGCTGACGCCTGGAGGAGAGGCGGGAAAGTACACGGTGCGCGTGCGACCCATCTTTCAACCGTAGCCCAGCGGCGCGCCGAGGAAGCCCTTAACGCTAGAGTGGAAAAGCGCATCTAAACGAAGCGGATGACGAGACGAAAAACCATTTTGGCCCTGGGAATTGCAGCGATTTCTCTTTGCATTGCACCGCGAACTCGCGCGCAGCAAGACGTGCAGGGACCGATGGCTGCGCCGCCGAAATTCGAACCTCATAGGATCTCGAACGTACCGCATCCAGGGCCGCCGCCAATTCCCGCCGACGAGATTGTGAAGAGATTTACGGCGAACGAAGATGCCATGATGAAAATGTACGGCACCTACAATTTCGACGAGACGGTGCGACTCGAGGAATTGGGGCCCGACGGAGGTAAGCTGACGCTACAGGGGCAGGTGTACACCCGGCCAGACGGACAAAGATACTTTCGGATGTCGCAAGAGCCGCAATCGAACTTGAAATGGACGAAATATTCGGCTCAGGATGTGGAAACGATGGTGCAGGTACCGCTGTTCGCGCTGACTAGCGAGGAGGCGGCGAACTACAATTTCAAGTATGCGGGAGATGAAAAGCTCGACGAACTGCACACGTACGTGTTTCAAGTCTCGCCCAAAGAACTGAGCCGGAAGAAGCGGTTTTTCGAAGGCGTCGTGTGGATCGACGACCGGGACTTTGCGATCGTGAAGAGCTTTGGCCATTTCGTGAGCGAAATCGAGGGAGAAGGAACAAAACTGCCTTTCTCAATGTTCGAAGTGTACCGCGAAAATTTTCAGGACAAGTACTGGCTGCCCACCTACATTACTTCCGACGATTACCTGCCAAGCGCCGAAGGCGATCAGTGGCATTTGAAGCTGATCATCCGCGATACAAATTTTCAGTTGAATTCGAGTGCAACCGCGTCGCCTACTGCTGGCGAATCCTCTGGTGAAGCGGCTGGCGCGAAGCCCTAAGCCTGCTTCTCGGACGTCAGGAAGGAATTCCTGCAGGGAACAGGAGTGGCGGCAAATCCGCGATGGAATCAAGCAGGGCGTCAGGGCGGGAGGCGCGAACGCGCTCCGCTGTTGGAAACGGGCCAAAGACCCCGATAGCGCGCACGCCCGCGCTCTGCGCCATCTGAATGTCCTCCGCCGAATCGCCGACGTAGACTGACTCTTCCGGGCGGACGCCCAGGCGCTCAAGGGCTACTTGCAAAGGGGCGGGATCGGGCTTGCGGCGCGGAGCGTCTTCACAACACACGCAAACGGGAAAAGAAGCGGTCAGATGAAATTCGTGAAGCTGCCTGCGAACGCGGTTGCCACTGCCGCTGGTGACGATGGCCAGTTGAAACTGCGAGCGGAGCAATTCTACAACCGGGGCGGCGCCGGGCAGTAGCTCGGGGCTTTCGTCCTCATAAGCCTGGTGCCACAGGCGGTCGGCTTCTTCCCATTTATCGCGAGGGATGCGGGCCGCTTCGTAGACACGGAGCCAATTAGGAGAATAGTGGCGGTTGAGGTCCTCGACAGTCCAGGGAATACCGAGCTCGCGGAAAACGCACATATAGGCGCGCGCATCGGAGGCGTAGGAATCGAGGAGGGTGCCATCCCAATCGAAGAGAACGGCGCGGGCGTGGAACCGCGGCGAAGTCACAAGGATAAAATGGTATCAGAGAATCGAGCGCGGCTACGCGTGATAGCGGGCCGGCAGCTCATCGTCCCTTTGGAGAGAGATGTCGTCAAACCTGGCGGCATAGCCCTTCCAGCCGGGGATATCGACTTCTTCGGCGCGAACGACGTGAGCGGCGGTGAGCAACTGAACGCGGCCCATTCCGAGAGGGCGGTCGACAAGCGCGACCTCAAGCTCAATCGCCGTGCCGGGTTGGATTTCCCGCGGAGCAAGAAAATAGACGCCACCGGAGCTGATATTGCGCGTGACGAGAGTCACCGGATAGGGCTCAACGGCAGAACCAATGCGCGTGAGGCGTAAGGGCAGACTTAATTTTGCGCGTGGATTCGAGCGGCGGTCGCCCACCACATCCACGGCGTGCGTGGGTACGCGAGCAAAACGCCTTGGTCCGGGCTTAAGGCCGGTGGTTACGCCGACGGTCTGAGAGAACTGAGTGTTGCGCAGCGGAGAGACAGCAATCCGCTGATCCTTCCGTTCCGGGACAGCCCCCATACTTCCCCCAAGTGCCTGCTGAGAGTGGACCCCCCACTTCAGAGGCACCCAATATGCAGTGGGAAGGAAAGGGGGTCAACGGGGCATGATGGGAAGGTGCCGTATGATGTAACAGTGGCGAACGGATTTAGGATGGTGCGGACAGGCTCCTTGGGACAGCTCCGCGGACAGCAAATAAAGGAAGGCCAAAGTTTGGCGCAAGAAGCGGATAGCCTTGAAAATCGGTCTGCACTATCGTTGGCTCATTATGAGTCTGCTACAAACGGTTGATACGGCGTCAGCAATGAACCGAAAGACAGACAAATTCTACGGTATGAGCCTTGAAAAGCGGCGGTGGAACGCGGTGGTCTCCCGCGATCGTAAAGCGGATGGTGAATTCGTATATGCCGTACTGTCGACGGGAATCTATTGCCGACCGTCCTGCGCGTCGCGAAAGCCGGAGCAACAACACGTGAGATTCTTTCCTTTGCCGGATGCCGCGGAGCAAGCGGGATTTCGCGCGTGCAAAAGATGCAGACCGAAAACGATCGAACCGCGCGACCGACTTGCGTTTATCGTCGCCAGCGTCTGCCGGAAAATCGATGCGCAGATTCGAGGCGAATCTGAAGACGCGAACGCGGCGAACCTGAGACTGGCTACCCTGAGCGCCCCTGTGCGAATGAGCGCTTATCAGTTGCAACGGGCGTTCAGGAGCCTGATGGGAATCACGCCGCGGCAGTATGCGGATGCGCAAAGAATGAAACGCTTAAAGTCCCGCCTGAAAAAGGGGGACGATGTGACCACAGCGCTGTATGACGTGGGATTCGGATCGAGCAGCCGTTTGTACGAGCGGGCTCCATCGCAACTGGGAATGACGCCCGCAACGTACCGGCAAGGAGGAGCAGGCATGGAAATCCAATATACGGTGACGGATACGCCGCTGGGACGAATGCTGGTGGGCGGAACATCACGGGGAATTAGCGCGCTCTATCTGGGAACCTCGGATGCGGCGCTGGAAGAAGAACTTCGCAAAGAATATCCGCGTGCTTCGATTCGGAAGGGCCGCGAGGGGATGGAAGGATGGGTAGCGAAGATCGTTGCTCATCTAAGAGGCAAGGAGCCGCATCTGGACCTGCCAACCGACGTGCAGGCAACCGCTTTCCAAAGGCGAGTGTGGGAAGAATTGCGGCGAATTCCGTATGGGAAGACGAAAACGTACAGCCAAGTAGCCCGAGACATCGGAAAACCCAAGGCCGTGCGCGCAGTAGCGCGAGCGTGCGCGACAAATCCGGTTTCCATCGTGGTGCCATGCCACCGGGTGGTGAGAAAGAGCGGAAATCTGGCCGGATACCGTTGGGGCCTGGACAAGAAGGAAAGGCTGTTGGAGATGGAGAGATCTTCTGAGGGCAAAGTTAGCCCTGTGGCTTGATCTTCTCGGTGCCTTTCGGCCAATGCGGTTCAAACTGGGACTTGCCGAAGCCGGGATTGCGGACGATGTTGGTGTAGCGAATGATGAAGTAGTCGCCCGAGCCTGTCTCAAAGAATTGCTGCTGAACGGGAAGCCAATTGGATTCATCAAACCAGATCTGAATCTTGGAAATCTGGTTGCGGAAATCTTCCGATTTCGGCGTCAATTCGAGCTCGATGGTGCGCCTATCGCCGAGTGAGGGCTCTCCGAGGACTGTGATCAGATAATTTTTCTCCAATTCCTTTCCTGAAGTGCCGAATCCCAACAAGAGAAACTGGTCGACGACAGAGCGGTTCTTTCCGAGGTTGTATTCCTCCACACGCTTCAAGCCCGGAGTGTAAACGTAGAGGTTATCACCGGTGCGGAGAACAGTCCTGGCGTCAGGAGCCTTCATTTGTAGCAGCATTTTGTCGCCACGAACCTGGAGGGTGCCGCTTTCCGTGGAATGGTCGTCGACAACCACGGTGACTTTCGTGCGCTCGACATCGGCCGAGAGACTGTGGAAGGTTTTCGCCTGAGCATCCAGCTCGTGAAGCGCCCCTTCGACGGTATAACGAGGATGGACCTGGCCAGGGCGGGCGAAGGCGACTCCTAAGACAAACAGAACGACCAGCGGGAGGATACAAAATCTACGAACAAAACACTGCACAAGCGTCTCCTACAGATTCAATTTGAAAGGCCAATTCTCTTATTTTACACGAAGATAGGACGGTTTTGAGCCGCAGATCGTTCCAAATTCTTGCAGAAGTGACGAGAATGGCAGGGTTTGAGTGAAGCGTTATTGCGCTATTAAGGATGGGTGGTCACGTCGTAACTCAAGACCGTCCCGTCGGATGCGAGGACGGGATCGATGCGGACGACCTGAAACGTTTGCCCCCGCAGAGAATCAACATTGCGGCTGAGGATGTCATGGGTTTCACGCTCGAGCTCGGGAGTTGGCTTAGGAGTCCGTTTGTCGGGCCGAAGGAGCGATGCGTCGATGCGGAATGAAGTGGTGAGCCTCTGGTCGTCTTGCGAAAGAAAATGCACACCAAGCGATTCGGCGGTGTTGGTTTGTGGTTGGTCGCGAAACCAGGAGCGCGGAGTGAGCAGGACAAAAGCGACGATAGCGATCACCATGACGTCGTAGGGCCAACTGCCGCGTTCGTAAGACCAGAACAGTGTGCGAACAATTCCCCGCCAGAGAGAACGCATTTCAGGAATTGCCGATGGCGTCGACAATCTGGCCGTCGCGCATGTGGATGACGCGGTCACCATAGGCGGCAGCTTCGGGATTGTGGGTGATCATAACGATTGTCTGGCCAAACTGCTGATTGAGCTGGCGCAGCATGTTGAGGACATTTTCGGAGCTGGCCGAATCCAGATTGCCCGTGGGCTCGTCGGCGAGGAGGATTTTGGGTTCAGTAATGATGGCGCGCGCGATGGCGACGCGCTGTTGCTCGCCGCCGGACAACTCAGAGGGCTTGTGATCCAAGCGCTCTCCCAGACCGAGGAGGCGAACAACCACCTCGAAACGGTGAGGGTCAAACCCGTCGCCATGAATATGCTGGGCAAGCGCAATGTTGTGGCGCGCATCGAGAGTGGGCAGGAGATTGAATTTTTGGAAAACGAAGCCGACCTTGTGACGGCGCAGGAGCGTGCGGGCAGAATCGCTCATCGTAGTGAGGTCGTTGCCGTCGAGCAGGACACGGCCGCGAGTGGCCTGGGCCAACCCGCCGATGATGTGCAGCATAGTGGATTTGCCGCAACCGGAGGGTCCCATGATGGAGACGAAGGCGCCGGGAGACACCTCCATATTGACGCCACGAAGTGCAGGGACGTCCAGTTTCCCGGTTCGATAGACCTTCCAGAGATTTTCGGTCTTGAGTATCGGCTCCAGGGCCGGCTCCCGGACAAGAGAGTGCTGCGTTGCAAACTGATTGATTGTAGTCGCGTTTGACATTTATGCCTAGAGCGCCGCGCCGATCCGAGAGAGCTGCACCACACGATTTATGCGGCGGCGAGGGGAGCGGCAACGCGGGATGACTTTCAACAATGCGCTACTCGTACGCAAGGGCCTCGACCGGATCACGCCGGCTGGCGAGCCAAGCGGGGTATGCTGCGCCCAACAAACCTCCGAGGATGGCGATGACGCCAGCGCGAAGAATCCAAGTCGGGCCGATCAAGATTGTAAGCGAAGGGAACAGACGTAGAAGAAGGGCACGCATCACGAAGCTCAAAACAATACCAGAGACAAGACCGAGAAGGCAGAGAAGCGTCGTCTCACTGAGCACAATCTGGACAATATAGGCTTTCGACGCGCCGAGAGATTTCAGGACGCCGATCTCGCGCGTACGCTCGATGACAGTCGTATACATCGAAAGAAAGATGACAAGGAACCCGATGGCGACGGCAATGGAGATCATCACGTTGATGAAGGCGCCGAGGCCGGGAAGATTCGAGGAAGTCATTAGGGAAATGAAGTCTTTCAAGGGTCGCACTTCATAGCGCGGGAGCAACTCCTGAATTTCATCGATCACCGCGGGCGTGTGATCCGAGCGGTCGCATTTGACATAAAAGACGGACGCCTTGTCGTGAGCGCCGGACATTTCCTGAAGCGTGGGCATCAGCACAAAAAGGCGCGCGCCTTTTCCGTGCTCGACGATTCCCACGATATGAAAATCGTGCTCCAGGATGTGTAGCGTCTGGCCGACATGGACGTTTTTCGCTTTGGCGTAGACGTCGTCGACGAGGATATCGTCCGGATCGCGCAAATCGCGGCCCTCGTGGAAGACGAAGCCGCCGGAAACCGCGCGAAAGCTGGGGGGATCGATCCCGTAGACGATGTCGAGTCCATTGACAGAATTGAATTGCAGGAGGACGGGAGCAACAGCCTGGACGTAAGGAAGACTCTGAAGCTTCTGGCCAATCTGAATGGGCATAGGAGCGCCGCTGAAAGCCATAAAAATTGAGGCCGAAGGGGGCTGCACCATGATGTCTGCGCCAACACCTTCGACGCGTTTGGCCGATTCGGTCAGCAAGCCCGTGGTGAGACCGACGACGGTGATTACGAGCATGACTTCGACAGCGACGGCGATGACGGTGATCAACGTACGCACAGGCCGATGCAGGACGTTTCGAACGATAATGTGTTCAATCAAGGCTGCGACTCCGGCACATCCGGGCCCACTCGAACCAAACGAGACCCTTCCGGCTGGGTGAGTTGAAACTTATCCGCCTCAATCGGCTGGTTCAAGGACAATTTTGTCAGGGAGATTCGAAGGTGGTAATCATCCGCTGGACGGGAAAGCGAAATTTCGCGTGGATAAGAGGTAGCGCCGGATAGCTGCCAGTGGCCAAGCTGAACGTCGGAAATAATTGCTCCTTCCTCACTGAGTGTTTGGATGCGAGAAATCGTCAGGTTGGTTCGCTCGAACGATATTTTCAGAACAATTCGCCAGTCATCGGAGCCCGCGGCAGTGGAGCGAGTAGCAACGGTAAGGACATAGGCTGGGGTCGCGTCGCTGGATTCTTCCATCAGAACGATTGATCCAGCAGGTATAGAGGGCCAGAAAAGCGCGCCGATAAGATGCTGCGGGCGCAGGTTTTCAATTGGCTTCGAGGCTTTGCGTTCGAAATTTGTGGGCCCAGTCAGGAATTCGTTCTTCGATGGTATGAAAATTTCGAAAGACTGGCCATCGCTGGCCATGTCGAAAATGTTTTTCCCGACAATTGGAGCCTGCCCAACCATCCGGATGTTCGCCGGACGCGAAGCCAAAATGAAGGCTTTCACTTCGTGGTACTGCTCAATAACACCCGTGTAGGAGGAACCGGCCGTCAACTGCAGCGTGGTCGTAGCATCGAGAGAAGTGATGGAGGATGCAGCAGCATTGTAGCGCGCGATGAGATCCTGCTTCGTAGCTGTGAGCAATAGAGGTGCGACAGCTGGAGGCTTTACAGCCGTTTTATGGCTGACGGCGCAACCGGCGAATAGTCCAAGGGTCGCGACCAAGAAGGCGGTGCGGATGGGCCAAAGGGCGTTCGGTGTGGTTCGCGGCGGGGGCACAAACAAAGAAATTTAGCAGTGGTATGAAAACCTGTCAAACGGCTATAACGCAGAAACAATTTGCCTATGCGAAGCCACGACATCTTGCGTCGAGAGGCGATCGCCTTTGTCGAGAACGGCGTAACTCAAAGGGTTATTTGGGAACCTTTACTGTGGTGGTGCACTTATAGGGGTCGGATTCTTTTCCATCGAGCGAAACGGCAACGACCGAGATGACATGATCGCCGGACGCAAAAGCGAGCGATGGGGTCTGTCCAGAAATACCCTTTACCTGCCCGTGCGCCCCAACCGGAACGGGTATCGTAGCAAGCCTTGTGCGTTTCGCGACACCCACTGAAATGTCATAGACGACGAATTCCTGAACGCAGGGCTTCTTTGTGTCCTTCACCTTTACAGCATCGGGCAGACAAGCCGGCGTGGCGCTAAAGTCATAATCAAATGTGACGGTGATGGAATGCTTCTTTGGCTTCGAATCGCTGGAGGAGGCAGGGGCGGCGACTAGGATAAATACAATCGCGCTCAGCAAGAGGCGATTCATTGCGAGGATCGATTGTCTTGGTTCATTTCCGCCAGAGCTTTCTGAATCTCGTCCGCGCTTTCGTATTTGGGATCCAACTGCAAGACAGATTCGAACTCTTTTCTGGCCAGAGAGAAATTGTTCAGTTTGTAGTAGGCCATCCCGAGATGATAGTGATATGTCGCGCTCTGAGGATTTGATTTGATCGCCTCTTTCAGCAAATCGACCGCAGCAGGGTAGACTCCCTGCGTATAAAAAGCCCAGGCGAGAGTGTCTGCCGTGAAGGGAGAATCTGGCATGCCGCGACGAGCCGTTTGCGCCAGAGAAAGCGCGACGTTGACGCTGCCGCCGTGTTCCAGCATTAGATACGCCAGGTTATTCGCCGCCAACGGATAGTCGGCACGAATGTTCAGAGCATTTTGATAGGCATCCTCCGCTTTCTGCCATTCCCCTTTGCGCTCATAAAGACCACCCAGAGCGACATACAACCGGATATCGCGGGGGTTGCTCGTGATTGCCTTCTGATAACCGGCAATGGCCTGATCGAGAGAACCTTGTGCAGCCTGAACCGAGGAGAGAAGCAGGAAGGCCGGGACATTGTTGGGATCGAGTTGCGTCGCCTTTTCAAATGCGGCGATCGCCTGGCCGGGATCGTTATTTCTTAGCTGAACCTGCCCGAGAAGAGTGTAGAAAGAGCTGTTGTCGGGAACCTTTGCGATTTGGGCTTGCACAATCTGGAGCGCTTTGGCGGGCTGCTTGCGGACCAGACTGACGTTTACAAGTCCCGTGAGGGCGTCGGAGGAAGAAGAATTGAGCGACAAGGCCTGGGAATAGAATTTCTCGGCGTCATTGTATTTTTTTTGAGCCAGCTGCAAATCACCCATGCGCGCATAGCCGGCGGGGTTTTGAGGAGCAATGGCGATTGCTTTTTTCAAATCGTCTTCGGCACCTGCTTGATTTTTCTGGTTGAATTCGGCAAGGGAGCGATAGATGTAGCCCTCGGGCGAATTAGGCTCCAACTTGATCAGAATTTGCGCGCTGTCCGATAGGGACTCCATGTTGCCCTGGCGCATGGCAAGATTGGCGAGAGCCCGCTGCGGCTCAATCATTTGGGGGCGAAGTTGCGCGGCACGACGCCAAGCTGATTCCGCTTGTGTCATATTGAAGGTCGCGGCGTATGCAAGGCCGAGGTTGTAGTAGGCCTGTGCATCTCCCGGAGCTTCCTTAGCTGCAGTTTCGAGAGTATGAATGGCGTCCTGATATTTCCCCTGGCGGATTTGAATCTGGCCGAGGAGAACGAGTGCGTTGGGATCGCCCGGATTGGATTTCAGTAGTTCCTCTGTGATCTTGGACGCTTCGTCGGTTTGCCCTTTGAAAATCAGTACCTGCGCATAGGCTCTGGAAACGGTGGCGTCGTTGGGGTGCTTCGAGTGGAGCGAGGAAAATTCCGCCACTGCCTTGTCGAGTTCACCCTGCGAGACGTAGAAATCGCCGAGTAACGTGTAAGCCTGCGGATTGTCTTTAAGATCTTGCGTGGCCTTCGCAAGCACCTGCTCAGCTAGGTCTTTTTTCCCTTCCGCCATATAGAGACCAGCGAGAGTTACGCGAGGCAACGGGTTCGTTGGCTCGAGAGCGATTGCCTTATTGAATTGAGTCTCCGCGTCGGTCCAGCTCTTCTGGCGCTCGTAATATTTGCCGAGTGCAAGCACAGCTTGCAGGGATTTCGGGTCCGTTGAGATCGCCTTTGAATAATTCATCTGGGCGTCCTCGAAATCCTTGGTGCGCTCCTGGATCTGGGCCAGATTCAAATAGGTTTGCGACTCGGAAGGAGCGGACTGAACCGCTTTTTCTGCAGTGGACTTTGCCTTTTCTGCATCGCCCTCCGCCATCCACACGTTCGACGCAAGGATCAAAGCTTTGTAATTGTTTGGATCGGTCTTGAGGACATTCTCAGCGCGATTCAAAGCGTCGGGATATTGCCCAGCGGCAAGCAACAATCCACCGAGATCCAATTGCGCATCCGAGTTGGCGGGGGCGAGATCGACCGCGTGGAGCAGTTCCTGATAAGCGTGGTTCCACGCTCCGGTCTTCATGTAGCATTTGGCAAGTTCGTAATGCGCTGTGGCGTCGTTCGGATCGATTTGCAGTGCGTTCTGAAATTCAATCGCGGCTTCCTGATATTTGCCTTTATCAAAGTAGCTTTGGCCGCTCTTCATGTATTTCTGCTTCGTTGCTTGCGGGTCGCGATGACATCCAGATAAGAACAGAAAAGCAACCATAAGGATTGACCCAACCGCAAAGGCTCTTCGCACGTCTTGGATACTCCTTCCTTATGCCCCAGCGGCCCCCTGCCGTTTGAAGCTGTATACGAGCGAAAATCCGGCCGTCTGGGCGTCAGGGTTAGGGAATTCTGTGGCAATCACTGTTCCAAAAGATTGGGTTACCTCGGGCCTATCACCGATCAGCAGACCATTGGGATTCTATCGCAATGAAAATAAATTGGTTACATTAAGTCGAGAAATCCGACGGATAACCGACAATATTTGCAAGGCATTTGTTTACATATAGATACAATCTTGGCGCGATAATCGGACAGAAACCTCTGACAGTCCCTGGAAAAGGAAACTATTGGTAAACACTTTACCCAATAGTGGAATGCCGCTTGGTCGATACCGGAGCATCTCGACTCCTGCCTTTGGTGCTCCTCACGTGCAACTCATAGCAGACAATCAACCTGCCCTTGGATTTGGCGTGACCGGTTCAAAACGCTGCCTTGGCAAGTGTTTTGCATTCCCATTCCGAGGAAGTTTGCGCTTATAGAAGCTTGTCATCCAAAAGCGAAGCGAACCGGTGACATTCATGGCACCCACTCAAATGACGAAGAGCCCTGAAATAAGGCCTTACGTTGGCGCAATCAGCGCCTCCATGCACACCATCGAGAATGCGATCGCCGAAATCGCCCCCACGTCTATTCCCGTCCTCCTCATCGGCGAAAGCGGAACCGGCAAAGAGTTGGCAGCATGGCGCTTGCATGAATTGTCGGGTCGCGCGACCGAACCGTTTACAAAAATCAAGTGTGCGACAGCGGTCCCGGCGCGATTTCTGACACAGCCGGAACTGCGACGGGGAAATGGCGAACTGACAACCGCGCCTGGAACGATATTTTTCGACGAAATCGCCGACCTAGACACGGCATGCCAGAGAACGCTGCTGAACTCATTGCCCGATGGGGAAACTGTGCCGCATGAAGCCGCGTTAAAGAGCCGCATCGTTTGTTCGACAACCCGCCACCTGGAAGAAGAAACGCGTGCAGGAAGATTTCGGACTGAGCTCTTCTACCGAGTCAATGGCGTGTGTCTTCGGTTGCCGCCGCTGCGAGACCGAAAGGAAGACATCCCGCTGCTGGCGGAGATGTTTTTGACAAAGTTCGCAGAGGAAATGGGAAAGCCTCGCCCCGCTGTAAGTGCTCGAACCATGCGGCTATGGATGGAATATTCGTGGCCCGGCAACATCCGCGAACTGGAGAACGCGACCAAGAAGATCGTGGCCCTGGGAGATGAACAATTTGCCATACAGGAGCTGCGAGCGGTGGAATTGAAGGAACGTATCGCGCACACGGACGAAAAGCGCACTTATTCCTTGAAAGCTGTGGCGCGAGCGGCATCCAGGCAGGCAGAGCGCGAATTGATTCTGGATGTCTTGGGAAGAACGCGGTGGAACCGCAAGCGCGCTGCGGGAGAGCTGCAGATCAGCTACAAGTCTTTGTTGCACAAGCTGAAACAAATTGGGATCGAAGGATCGGAAAAGAACTCATAAGGCGGGGGAGAGAGATGTTGAAGGCGAACATTTTTGTCGCAGTCCTGATAATGGTATTTCTGATGCCGGCATTTGCTCAGCAGTCAGCGAGCAGCGATCAGGAAATTCCCAGCACCACATCCGCAACCGAAGCATCCTCGAAAAAGGCAGCCACGGTCGATCCGAACTACGTTATCGGGCCGCAGGACATGCTGGACATAAACGTATGGAAAGAACCTGGCGTTTCACGAACCGTGCCGGTGCGTCCCGATGGAAAGATTTCCCTGCCATTGCTGGATGACGTTCAGGCCGCAGGTCTGACGCCCATGCAGCTTTCGGACTCGCTGACGGAAAAGCTCAAGAAATTTATCGCGCAACCCGAAGTGACCGTGATCGTTACACAAATCAATAGCGAGCGCGTCTATGTGATCGGCAGCGTTGCGCGTCCGGGTGCATATCCACTGACTCCCGGGATGACCATTTTGCAGGCTCTCTCGAGCGCCGGAGGATTTACTCAGTTTGCCAACGAAAAAAAGATTTTTCTGTTGCGGACCGTCGGTGGAAAGCAAGCGAAATACTTCTTTAACTATAAGGATGTTATCAACGGAAAACATCCGGATCAAAACCTGAAAATTGATGCGGGAGACACGATCGTCGTCCCCTAAGACTCGCGATGTCCATCCTTTCCAAATCGATTGTCCTGGCGGCGCTTTTCGCAGCGCTCGGGACCACCAGTGTTTTCGGCCAGGACGAACAACAGCAGGGCGCACCGCCGCAATCAACCCAGCCGGCACAGCCCGACCAGCCTGCCCAGGGCCAGTCGCAAAACGGAGCGACGGACAACGGCGATGCCAATATCATTCCCGCTATCGTCCAACCTGATTTACAAGCTTCTAATGGGGCGGGCGCCTTTCGCCCGACGTTTGAGCTTCCTCCTGACCACAGCTACGTCCTCCCACGTTTCGATTTCACGAGCTCGGTAAATACAAACGGCGCTTATTCGTCCGTTCCCGGACAAAGTCAACTGGTCACGCAACAATACCTGCTGGGAGGCGTGACCATTGAAAAAGTTGGGCGCGCGAACGAATTGAGCGTCAACTATCTTGGCGGGCGGTCTTTTTCGACCGACGGAGACCTCTACAACGCCACGACAAACTTGTTCGGTTTAAACGACAAATGGATGAGCGGCCGGTGGGCAGGGACACTTTCCGATCAACTCTCTTATGCCTCGGACACATATTTCGGAGGAGGCGTCGGAAGCCCAGGTTTTGCCATCCCGGGATCCAACATCCAGCCGAGCTTCAATCCATCTCAAGCATTGGTTGTGGGCCGAATTCCGATTCTCAATAACAACGCCGTTGCTGAGTTTGACTATCAGACAAACCCGCGGGGAACTTTGACATTCGTTGCGGGGTACACCCTTCTTCATTATTACGGTACGGGCTTGATCAACAACGACAGCATCCTCGGAGAGGCTGGGTATAGCTACCAGCTTTCTCGTCGAAACTCGCTTGCCGTGGAGTATCTCTTCGACGCGATTCGATTCGGGGGAAATGCGCAAACGATTAATGAGAACGTGGTGGAGGCGACATACGTTTATCAAATTGCGAGACAACTTTCTTTCCGTGTGGGTGCCGGACCGGACGTGTCGCTGATCCAGGGGCAGAAAAACTACTCCGACACATACGTTTCGTGGCGGCTTACCAGCAGCCTCAATTATCAGGTGCGTCAGAGAACTACACTGGGGATTGCATATTCGCACATGCTGACCGGAGGCAGCGGAGTTTTTCTAGGGGCAGAAACGGATTCTGTGACCGCGTCTGTTGGGCAGCAGCTCGGCCGCTTCTGGTCTGTCAATATGAATGTCGGATACTCGCGGAATGCTGCCTTAAGCGCAAGCGGCATTACAGCACCTGTTGGTACCTATAACACAGTCTACGGAGGCGGAGGGATTTCTCGGCTGCTCGGCCGCGATTGGAAAGTCTACGTGAACTATCAGGGAACGTATCAGACTTCGACGTTGGGAGTTTGTACGACGCCGCCATGTAATAGCAATTTCTCGAACCAGCAAGTGTTTGCGGGATTTGGATGGCACCCACGCGGGTTTGCCCTTGAGTAGCATTTTGAACCTAGACGGGACCGAAAGGCTGAATCTGGAAATCAAATTGATTAGAAATATGGTCGACAAGGAAAATTCGAGAGGGACCGAAGGCTCCGGAGGCAGTGGATGGTTGCGCGACGAGAGTTAACTCCAACCGATTATCTTGGAATGCTCCAGCAACGCTGGAGATTGATCATCGCACTGGCGATGCTAGGCACAGTTGTCGGATTCATGCTTTCCGTCGTTCTGCCAAAACGATTCACTTCACAAACCCTCGTGCTGGTCGATAAGCCGGCCGTCCCACGCACAGTTGTGGATGCAATGCCGGTTGACGATGTCGACCAGCGGCTCGCAGCCATGCAGTCACAGATTCTGAGCCGTACGCGACTGGAACCGATTATCAACCAGTATGGGCTCTATCAAAACGAGCGGAAGAGTCATGCGATGGAAGACCTGGTGGTTAGACTCCGGAAGGCGATCACAATTACACCGATTCACCCCATGGATGAAACCCGGACGAATTCCCTTCCTGGATTCACGGTGGCCGTGACATTCGACAACGCGCAATTGGCTCAGGCGATCTGCTCTTCGATTACTTCGATGTTTCTGCAGCAGAACCTTGAGTTGCAAACGCAACAAGCGGAAGTAACAAGCGCGTTCCTGGATAAGCAACTGGCCGATGCAAAGGCGGCGCTTGATAGCCAGGACGAGAAATTGGCGGCCTTTAAGTCTCGCTATCTCGGTTCCTTGCCCGACCAGGAGCAAACCAACCTGAACCTTCTAATGGAATTGTCCTCGCAATTGGACGCCAACACGCAAGCTCTGAGTCGCGCCCAGCAGGACAAAGCCTTCGCAGAATCGCAATTGACGCAACAATTGTACGCGTGGCAACAGTCGCAGACGGGTCAAAATCCGGACACCCTGGAACAACAGCTCGAACAATTGCAATCTCAGCTCACGTCCTTGAAGGCCCAATACACGGATGATTACCCGGACGTTGTCAAAACGAAAAATGACATCGAGGCCTTGAAGAAAAAGATCGCCGACGCCGAAAGTGACAAGAATAGTTCCGTTAAAGGCAGTCCGAAGGCCGCCGTCGAACCGCCACAAATTCAACAACTGCGCGCCCAAATCCACCAATACGATGTGACGATCAGCGAACGATCCGCCCAGCAAAAACAGGTCCAGGGCCAAATTTCGACCTACGAAGCACGCGTGCAATCCAGCCCCGCTGTGGAACAGCAATACAAGGAGTTGACGCGGGATCATCAGACGGCGCTCGACTTCTACAATGATCTCCTGAAGAAGCATGACGATCAGCAGATGGCGGTCGACCTGCAACGGCGCCAGGAGGGAGAGCAATTTCGCGTTCTGGACCCCGCGAATCTCCCTGATCAACCCTCCTTTCCAAACAAGCTTTTTTTCACGGCTGGCGGATTTGGTGGCGGATTTGCCCTTGGTCTCGGCCTGACCCTATTGCTCGAAATGAAGGACATCTCCATCAAGAATGACGTCGATGTAGAGCATTATCTCCAACTTCCCGTTTTGGCCATGGTGCCGCTCGTCGAGCCGATCTCCGTCGCCTCCGGAAGACCGCCGGATTCAACTAGACTCAGAGAGAGCCTCATTCATGAGGAAAGGACCCGGTAACGATGTACGGAAATTTCTTTGGTTTGCGCGAAAATCCATTCAACGTCAATCCGGATCCGCGGTATCTCTATCTTACGCGGCAGACGCAGGAGGCCTTGGCCGGACTTACATACGGGATACAGAATAGGAAAGGCTTCATTTTGCTCACCGGGGAGGTCGGGACCGGCAAGACGACGTTGCTGAACCGACTGCTTGATTGGCTTCATGGACAGAAAGTTCGAACGGCGTTCGTCTTCAACTCACGGCTCGATTGTCCGGAGTTCTTTGACTTCATCATGTCGGATTTCGACATTTCCTGCGAATCGCAGCAGAAAAGCCAGATGCTGATGAAACTGAATCAATGGCTGCTGGAGCGTTATCGCGCCGGAGAAACAGCCGTCTTGATTGTCGACGAGGCGCAGAATCTCTCATTGGACGTGTTGGAAGAAATTCGCCTGCTCACCAACCTCGAGACCGCAACGGAAAAATTGCTCCAAATCGTCCTGACGGGGCAACCGGAACTCGACGAAAAGCTAAAGCTTCCGCAACTCAGGCAGCTCCGCCAGCGAATCACGCTCCGGTGCAAAACTGCGCCTCTAACGATTGAAGAGACCTTCGGCTATATATCTGAGCGCTTGCATATCGCGGGGGCAAACGGAGACCCCATTTTCTCCAGAGAAGCCGTTCAAACCGTCTACTTGTACTCGCGCGGTATTCCTCGTGTCGTTAATTTGCTATGCGAACATGCGTTGATCAATGCCTACGTGGACCATCTGCGGCCTGTACCGGCGCACCTGGTCGAGGAAGTCGCTCGGGAATTTCAACTGGACGAATTGGACCCTGCCGGCGGGCAAATTCCGGAAACACGCAAGTCGAATTTGACGGGTGCTCAGGATCTGTTGGAAAACTTGGATGACTTGCTTTCTCGTTTGCGCCAATCGGATCTCCTCCCGTCCTCTGCCAGAGAGAGGAAGCAATGAGTCGGATCCACGAAGCACTTAAGAAAGCAGAGAAGGAACGCGCGGAAGGAGTGGCCACAATCGGCTCGGAGATCCCTCTTTCGATCGATCCGAATATTTCTTCGCTTACGCGCGAGGAAGGATCGGTGCAAAAAGACACGTTACCGAATGCGAACTCCCGCGCCGAAATGGATGCTCGCACTCATGGCTATCTGCGCTTCACGGATTTGCGGGATCGATGCCAGCATCCCGTGTGGGAACCAAATGCAGCTTTGAACGTTTTTGATCCTGCCTGCTCGAACCCTCACGGCGCCGAGCAGTTCCGCACGCTTCGGTCGCGGCTGTACCAGTTGCGCTCGGCGCAACCCTTGAAGAAAATTCTGGTGACCAGTGCTGTACCCATGGAAGGAAAGACTTTTGTGGCCCAAAATCTTGCCCGCGCGATCGTTCGTCAACCCGATCAGCGAGCCTTGATCATCGACGCCGATCTTCGTCTCCCGCGGATGCATGTGGCACTTGGCGCCCCTTTGGCTCCAGGATTGAGCGAATATCTGCGGAGAGAAGCGGATGAGGTGGGTGTCGTCCAGTATGGAACGGAGAGCAACCTCTGTTTCATTCCCGGGGGAAAAGAAATTGATGACGCTAGCGAGCTGTTGTCCAATGGCCGCTTAAAGATGCTACTGGAACGTTTGGCGCCTATTTTCGAATGGATCATTATTGACTCTCCTCCCTGCTTACCTGTTGCGGATGCAAATATCATCGCGAATCAGTGCGATGGTGTGCTCTTGATTGTGCGTGCCGGGTTCACTCCGGCTGAGACGGCTTTGCGTGCCCGTCAGGAGCTTCAGTCTCATCCCCTGCTGGGAGTCGTTCTGAACGCAGTTCGCAACGAAAGGAAGTACGGCTTTTACAATTCGCCATATCACAACTATGGAAATTACACCTCGAAGGCTAAAGGCGGCATAGCCGACTAAAGTTCCTCCCCACAATGCTGCTGGATTTCCTATCCGCGAGAAGAAGGCAAAGTCACGCTTGAACTGCGATGGTCGCTCAGGTGGTACCCTATAAGCGCCCCCTAACCGTGCGATTGACTGTTGAAATACTTCAGATCGGTTGGAACTAGCGAGCCCCAAACAATGCCTTTGTTATGTCTTTTATTTACAATAGGATAATTAGAGGAAATGGCTTACTACTCTAGGACAAAAACATTCTCAATAATGTACGTGCGCTAAATTCCTCCAGGGCAATTCGGCGATTAATTCTCCTCTAACCGATTTTATATGTGTATGTTGCAGATGTCGTTCATCGGCTCGCGGTTGGAACTTGCCTTGCATCTTCCTCAGGGTGAGTCCGTATCGGCTCCTTGGGACTCCTGGGGCGGTAGCTTGCCAAGGCGGTTCTCGCCTGACCCAAGCTCGACCCTGAAAAATGACGCCCGTCCTGGGAGGCGATGATAAAGTGACCAACATTCAATACCAATGGTTCGCTTTACAGGTTCGCACCCGCCACGAACATGGCGTTGCTACTCACCTCGATGGGATTGGGTACGAGTTGTTCTTGCCTCTCTATAAGTGCCGCAAGCGTTGGTCTGATCGGATTAAAGAAGCCAGCGTACCGCTTTTTCCTGGATATCTATTCTGCCGCTTCGATCCCTTGGACCGTCTGCCCATTCTGAAAACTCCGGGTGTTATTAAAATCGTGGGATACGATCGGCAGCCGATTCCCGTTGACGAAACCGAGATTAGTTCCCTTCAACGGCTTGGCACGAGTGGGATGCCGAATCGCCCTTGGCCTTTTCTTGAGGTGGGCGACCCTGTAAAAATTGAGTCGGGACCTTTGCGCGGACTGGAAGGCAAGATCGTCGAATTTAAAGGAACTCACCGGCTGATTCTTTCTGTCACGCTCCTGCAGCGTTCTGTCGCGGTTGAAATCGATTCCGCATTCGTTGAGTCTTTGCGTAGCTCCTCGGCTTCTCGATACCAGGAAAAAACGTACGGGCAGGCCCGCAGCCTGCAGCTCGTCGTGCAGGAATGATTCGAAACTTTTCTTCACTCGCTGACCTTTCCATGCGGATGGGTGGCGGATCTTGGTGAGCGGGGTTCAAGGTTTGTCGCGTGATCCGATCCTGTACGGAAGGAGCCGCACCGCCGTAGCTGGTTAATTTGCCAGGAAAATATCCGGCGCTTTGCCATCGCCCCGATTTGAAAGACACACGGATGCAAGCTGCAACAATCGAAAACGTCTCTGTAGACCGAAGGACTGAAGTCTCCTCGATTCCGTACCATCAATTGGATCCGCTTCAAGATGCCAGATGGGACAGATTACTGGAAAATCATCCTCGGGCTTCCGTCTTCCACTCCGCTCCCTGGTTGAACGCTCTCGTTCGCACGTATGGATATCGGCCGCTCGTCTACACGACGTCCGCGCCAGGACGAGAATTGGAAAATGGGCTCGTTTTCTGTGAGGTAAATAGTTGGCTCACCGGGCGTCGGCTGGTTTCCTTGCCGTTCTCGGATCACTGCGAGCCGCTCCTGGAGCGGTCCGGAAACGCTCGCTCCTATTTCGCCGGACTAGCGCAGAATTTCGATCGGGAAAGCTGGCGCTATGTTGAAATCAGGCCGCTTTGGCCCATCGAACCTCTAAACCGAAATCTCCAGCCTTCCGCCGAATACGCGTTCCATCAGATTGATCTCCGCCAGGACCTCGACTCGATCTTTGCCAGTTTCCATAAGAACTCGATCCAAAGAAAAATTCGCAGAGCTGAAAGAGAAAAGCTCACCTACCAGGAGGGAAATAGCCCTGACCTCCTAAATGCGTTTTTTCGTCTTCTTGTCATGACACGTCGTCGGCATAGAGTCCCACCCCCTCCTCGGGTTTGGTTTCAGAATTTGTCCGCCTCCTTCGGCGATAGGATGAAGCTCCGCATCGCGTCCCAAAATGGACGTGCCGTTGCCGCAATGTTGACGCTCCGGTTCAAGGACACCCTAATTTACAAATACGGGGCTTCTGATGCGCGCTTCAACAACCTTGGCGGCATGCATCTCCTTTATTGGAGAGCGATACAAGATGCGAAGTCTTTGGGTCTGAAGATCCTTGACCTGGGCCGCTCCGATGCAAGTCAGGATGGTTTGATCACTTTCAAAAATCGCTGGGGAGCCGTCGAGTCGAAGATTCGCTATTTTCGATTCTCGCCTCACGGAAACACGAAGCATATTTTTGATTCTGCCAGCACGAGCTGGAAAATGCGCATTGCACAAGAAATTTTTTCCTACACACCCCCCATCGCTCTTTCTGCTCTCGGCAGGCTCCTATACAAACATGTCGGTTAAACCGCAGCGACCGGCTGGCGGGATTTGTTTATTCGAACGGGCGGACTGCCGCCCTCATTGAAGGTCGCTCTCTCTCCCCTTGTTCTCAAACGGAGTATCTCCCCCAAGGACCCGGTATAACGGTCCCTTTTGGGTAGGAACCCCGTTAAAGCGCCAATTGCTCTGTTTCGTGAGTAAGAGCCCTCAAACTGACCTACCGAAGGGATTCAGCTTCCAATCGCGGCCCTCCATTGAGTATCTGATCAATGCAATTGCTTGTCCCCCAAACCGGCGATTGCTGAGAATGCGGTTTCACGTTATGGGCATATGTTTTCACCACCCAGCTGCAGCCCGGATACATCGGATTTGTCAGTAGGATTACACTTCACGCACAACAAGCAACTCTCCTGTTATCATATGCTTACAAACCGTTTGGAGCGCAACAAATGCGAAGCAGCCCCGCAGGAATTGGAAGGCGAATTGCAAAAGCTATCCCGAAAGGGCAACGCTGTATGTGGCCTTCGTGGCGGTAGCTTGTGCATCTGCCACTCGCTTCACTCAGCGACCTCCAAACGTTGGCACGTGTAGTAGAGCTTGGCGTCGGTACGATCTTGAAATCGGGAGTTCTGGATTTCTTGATTTCTGAGAACTTCGGACCACAAACTCCGCCGTCTTCGTCGGAATCCAGGTTAGGAAAATGACACCAAGAAACGCCGCTGCTATGTTGGATTCAGGAGTTTCATCGGGAAGAAATGGTCGACCCGCGCGGATCTTGTCTCGGCCGGCGATTCATCCCTCCGATTCCATGCAGGTGATCTTGTCGGAAAATCTTTTTCTCGGAATGCTCTGCTTGGAGAGGAAGCGGGCAGAACGCTCCGGCAAGAGATTTTTACTGCTCCTTCTGGACGCAGAAGATGCCGTAAAGACTGAACGGAAATCTGAGGTCCTTCAGGGCTTGATAAACGCAGCCGAGTCCGCCCGTCGTGATACGGATCCGGCCGGATGGTACAAGCGAGATTCGGTTTTGGGCATTATCTTCACGGAATTCGGAATTGCCGAAGACCTGCTTGCTGTCCAAACGCTGCTTGATAAAATTCACAGTTCGCTCAAGCAGCAACTGGCCCCTGCGGATTATGATCGCGTCCATGTTTCCGTTCATGTCTTCGCCGACGACACGGAGGGGAGCGGACCATCCATTTCCGTAGACCCCAGTTTCTATCCCGACATTCTCCACATGCACGATTCGAGAAAAGTGGCGAAGTTCCTCAAGCGCGCGATGGATATCTTAGGCAGTTCCATGGCTCTGCTGTTGTTGTCCCCTCTGTATCTTTTTATAACTTTGATGGTGAAACTCACCTCTGAAGGACCTGTCTTCTTCAAGCAGGAGCGATTGGGAAAATTCGGAAGGCCCTTCGAGTGCCTTAAATTCCGGACGATGTATGCTAACAACAACCCGAAGATTCACCGTGAGTTTATGAAGGGTGTGATCAAAGGCTCTTACAACGGTGGCGCCTCAAAGACCAGCGCGCCTGTTTTCAAGATGACCAACGATCCTCGGATTACTCACATTGGCAAATTCCTCCGGCGGGCGAGTTTGGATGAGCTACCTCAATTCATCAATGTGCTCAAGGGAGAGATGTCGCTCGTCGGTCCTCGGCCCCCGCTTGCTTATGAATACGAGGAGTATGACTTCTGGCATCGCCGGCGAGTGCTCGAAGTGAAACCGGGTCTTACAGGACTTTGGCAAGTCAGCGGCCGCAGCCGTGTCCGCTTCGACGACATGGTTCGCCTCGACCTTCAGTATGCCCGCGGTTGGTCTCTGTGGCTTGACGTGCGAATCCTAGCGCGCACTCCTCGCGCCGTCTTTCTCGGCGACGGCGCCTTTTAAGGGCCGATTCCTTTCTCGCACGAACCTAGCAAGGGCCTCCTGTAGCCTAAGCTCCCAACGAATCTTGGTGGCGGCTTCCTTTCACAACTGGCCCGGCTGATTTCCCTCAACTTCTTGCGATGGGAAAACATCCGGTAAGCCGTCTTTCCCCGGGCTGGTTTGCCCGATCGCAAATCCTCTTCCACATGCCTCGTTCGAACTTATTCCCCCAATCTTGAAAAGTGAGTGCCATGATTCCCATCGAAGCGAAGGAAAGCGAAACACATCCCGAGTCCCAGCGACCGGTTGTACAAAGTGAAATCCGGCTCACTCACGCCTCGCCCTCCAGAGCGAGACAATGCAGCGGACTTGCGAACAGGATCTGGATCGATATCGATAATTCACCTCATGTTCCTTTCTTCCTGCCCATCATAGATGAATTGAGAAAGCTGGACTTTGAACTTTTACTTACGGCCCGGGATATGTACCAAGTCTGCGAACTTCTTGATTTCTATCATCTGCCGTGCAAAGTGATCGGCGGACACTACGGCAAAAATAAAGCCTTGAAGGTCCTCTCGAATTGCACTCGCGCCGTCCAGCTCATCCCGGTTGCAGCGGCATTTCGTGCTCGTCTCGCGGTTTCTCACGGCTCTCGGGCGCAGGTCCTTGTTGGCAAAACATTGCGAATCCCCACATTGATGATGCACGACTATGAGCACAGCATAAAAACCGGATTCCTCGAGCCTGACTGGACCATGATGCCTGATGTCATTCCGAATGAGGTGATGAGCAAACATCCTGAACGGGCCCTGAAATATCACGGGCTGAAAGAAGACGTGTATGTGCCGCGCTTTCGGCCCGACAGTTCCGTCTTGTCCCGGCTCGGAATTGATTCCAATCACCTCGTCATCACCATGCGTCCTCCTGCAACAGAGGCTCACTATCACAACCCGGAGGCTGAGATTCTGTTCGATGCCGCAATCCGCAAAATCGCAGCGGAACCGGGCGCACGGGGCGTTATCCTTCCGCGAAACGCCAGACAAAGCAAACAGTTGAAGGAAAAGTGGGCGGCGCTGATTTCCACAGGGCGCATGGTCATACCCGACGCTCCACTGAACGGCCTAAACATCATCTGGTTCTCGGACCTGGTCGTCAGCGGAGGCGGAACAATGAACCGGGAGGCTGCTGCGTTGGGAGTTCCCGTTTACAGCGTGTTTCGGGGAAAAATTGGCGCTGTGGACCAGTATTTATCGAGAAACGGAAGGCTGACGCTCCTCGAAAGCGTTGAAGATGTGAACAAAAGGCTTCTCCTGCGGCGGTGGACCCGTCCGCAAAATTCCAATGACAGCGATCGTCCTGCGCTGCGAAATATCGTAGGCGCGATTCAAGACATCATGGAGCCAAAATGACCACCGACTCATCCGCTCATACCGTCGACAAGATCGATCCATTCGCGCTTCGAAAGCTGGAAGAGGGCCAAAGAACCATTCACCAGCTCAACGAAATGGCTTTGCGCGGGCTCCCGCAGATGTTTGACGAGAAGAAGCAACTTTTTTGCTTCAAGCTGAAGAAGACTCCTTCCGGCATGATTCGCGAGGAACTTTCTCCCCGCTACACGATGATGACGCTCATGGGCTTCCATCGCGTCGAAAAAAATGGGGGTATCCCTCCTCTACAGATCAAGCCCATTATGACAAACTTATTAGCGAATACTGAATGGATTGACAACATCGGAGACTTGGGGCTTCTCCTTTGGACTTGTGCCCTTATAGACCCCGACCAAATCGCGAGCGTCTCGCAAAGATTGGACGTCAAGTCGGCCTTGACTCGCTTCTCAGGCGCTCAGCGGGGCCGCACGATGGAGCTTTCCTGGTTTCTTGCTGGCCTTTCTCACGCCTGTTTGGCAAACCCCGCAAACTTGGCAGATTTCGAATCGCCGGCTGTTGAAACCTACGGCCGTTTGGTTCGAAATCAAGGGGAGGCTGGCTTTTTTGGCGCCTATACGCGAAACCGAAGCTTGCCGGGGCTTGTTCGCGGTGGCATCGGAAGTTTTGCAGATCAAGTCTATCCGATTTATTCGTTCACAAGGTTTGCGCAGGCTTTCGGCGATTCCAAAGCAATTGAAAGGGCTCTCGACTGCGCCCTCGCGATTTGCGACGAGCAAGGCTCCCAGGGACAGTGGTGGTGGCATTACAACGCCGCGAGCGGGCGCATAATCAATGGCTTCCCCGTTTTCTCCGTTCACCAGCACGGAATGGCGCCGATGGCCTTGCTCGCTCTCGGCGAAGCAAATAACTCCGATTTCAGCGCGTGGATTTTTAAGGGCATTAATTGGCTGAGTAACAACGAGCTCAGTTTCGAGATGCGCGACCCGGCTTCTCAAGTGATCTGGCGGTGTATCGAGCGGTCCGAATCGCATAAGTACATCAATGCCGTGATGGAAGCCATGACGAGGCGAAACCATCGTGAGTCGCGCCATAATTTGAGCGTCCTCTTCGAATGCAGGCCGTACGAGTTGGGATGGCTCCTCTATGCGTTTGCCGGTTCGGATAGCCAGTTGAGCTCGATCGATTTGGAAAAGCAGACCGAAGTTGCAGCGCAACGCCTCTGATCCGAACTTACACTCAAGGGACGAGCAAAAAATGAAGGCGATGATCATTGTCGGTGCGAGACCTAACTTCATGAAGGCGGCTCCCATCATCACTGCGTTGGGGGCAGCGAGATCCGGCCTTCATCGACTCGCATTCGGTGCGCAGGAGATCGACGTCGTTCTTGTTCATACCGGCCAGCACTACGATGCGGCAATGTCGGATTCCTTTTTTGCCGATCTTGGGCTGCCGAAACCCGATGTGTATCTCGGCGTTGGATCGGGATCTCATGCCGCACAAACGGCTGAAATCATGCGGCGTTTTGAGGAAGTCGTATTGGCGGAAAAACCCGGCGTCGTGATCGTTGTGGGTGACGTCAATTCCACCGTTGCTTGCGCGCTGGTCGCCGCAAAGATCGCTTACGACTCGAACGGATCGCGCCCCATGATCGCGCACGTGGAAGCAGGTCTGCGTTCCTTCGACCGAGGAATGCCCGAAGAAATCAATCGAATCGTGACGGACCATCTTTCCGACATGCTGTTCGTCACCGAATCCAGCGGCGTCGAAAATCTCCACCGCGAAGGCGTGGCCGGCGAAAAAATCCACTTCGTCGGGAACACCATGATTGATTCCTTGCTTTCCTTTGAATCAAAGGCCGATCAATCCGAAATTCTCGATAGTTTGGGTCTGCGCGAAGGCGGCGAGATGGAAATGGGTCGCGGGGGCGTCCCCCGGTATGCCCTGCTGACGCTGCACCGGCCGTCGAATGTGGACGAGCGGGGCACGTTCCTGAATATCCTGGAAGGGTTGGAGGAGCTCTCGACGTCGTGCCCCATCATGTTCTCGGCACACCCGCGGACGCGGAAGAGGATTGAGGAGTTCGGGCTGGAGAGGTTCTTCGTGGCAGGGAAGGATGGGGCGAAGGGAATCCGGTTGCTGGAGCCGCTGAGATATCTGGACTTCGTATGCCTGATGAAGCATGCGGCGATCGTCGTGACCGACTCGGGCGGGATTCAGGAAGAGACAACGTGCCTCGGAGTTCCGTGCGTGACGGTGCGGGAGAACACGGAACGACCTGTGACGATCACGGAAGGGACGAACCGTTTGGCGGGCACGAAAAGGGAGCGAATTCGAGAAGTGGTGAGAGAGCAAGAAGGGCGAGCGGGAGCGGGAAGAATCCCGGAAAAGTGGGACGGGAAAGCGGCGGAGCGAATCGTGGGCGCGATCCTCGAGGAGCTTGAGAAAAAGAAGACCGAAATCGCGGCGCTCTGAAAAAAGAAAAACGGAAGGCGAAGGGCGAGAGGCAATCGGACGCATACCCGCAAAGTGTTGCGAACCGGAAAAATTAAGATGCCTGTTTTCAACAGGTTGAGCCGATTTCGGTTTCGGGAGGTGTTGCGAACCGAAGTCTATGGGGACCTCACTTTTCCCGGGGGCGAGCGGGGGGGAGAATTTGCGGTACAGGATGGGTTTGAGAGCCTGTCCTGAAACTGTCCTGCGGGCCAGTGGAAGCCAAATGAGATGCGAGCTAGCCTAATCAACGGAAGAGACGCATGGAGGAACCGTTGATGGGACGACAGATTCGATTTCTGACGCCGACGCACTCTATTTCGGCAACGAAGGTGGGTGCGAGACTGATACCAATGCTGCTCGCAGCCATTGGATTTGCGCTCCTAGCGGCGCCAACGATGGCGCAAGGTCCGTGGCCCGGACAATCGGGGAACGCCGTCGGTTTCGCAGCAGCGCCGGGATGGACTGGCTCATTTAATACATCAGCGTGCCCTTCCTCGCCAGCCAGCGGATCGAGTTGGTCGAACGCGACGGTGGTGTCGAATTGCACCTACACCAGCGCGAGCCTGACGATTTCCTGCAACTACTGCGAGTTCCTTCAGGTGGATTTCAAAGGGACCTCCGGTGGGGGGAACTGGAATCTATCAGGTTCGCACATGCTCTTCCTGGGCGACCGGTTTCAATCGAACGAGACCGTGGCTACGAATACGTCGGTCCTCGGGACGTATATTTACTTTTTCTACGACAGCTTCGTACCGCTTGCCAGCCTCCAGGCATCGCCTCCGGGTTCGCTGTGGCCATCGGCCGGCGCTGGATCGAATTCGACAATGATGACGAGCGGCGTGAACGATACGCCCGCGGCTAGCGGCTATCAATTCAGCATGACCCCGCAGGGCGGCAGTGGACCGACCTGGGTCGACCACTGCGATATGTGGGGCTTTGCGAATTCGGTGGACTTCCTCTCTTCCACCGCCCAAATCACGTTTACGAACAACTGGGTACACGACCCCCGCGACCCGGTTCAGTTCACCGATCACACGGATGGGGTCGGTTACCTGAATGGCGCCACGGCCCCTGACAACGTCCTGATTGCCGGAAACACGATCGCGCTGCTCGGCACGACGCAGGGACTGGCGCTTCAGGCTGCTACCGGCGGGTATCAGAATATCTACGTAAATGAGAATTTTCTGTCGGGAGACGGCGCGACGGTTGCCTTCTGCCATCCTGGTTCGGTGCAATGCACGAATTCGACGCTCTACGGGAATGTGTACGGGACGGATATACCGCCTGGGGACGAAGGGGGGATCGGCAACCCCATCTACGACGCTGGATCAACGATGGGTTCTGGAACCATCTGGGCGTGTAACACAATCTCGGTACGCTCCGGCACGTCGTGGACGAGTTCGACGGGGTGGACTCCCATTATGACGATGAATGGGCAGTATTTTACGAACGCCTCAGCACCCAGTTCCGTGACCGATCAAGGCTTGAACACGGTTTGTGCCATCACTTCTCCGGCAGCGATCAATTTCGGCAATCAAGGAACGGGAGCAAGCTCGGCTGGACAGACGATTACCCTATCGAATACGAACGTAGGCGTGCTCTCGATCTCCTCGATTGCACTCGCGACAGGGACGCAATTCTCAATCACTTCAAACACTTGCGGATCGACGCTGCTTGCCGGTGCCAGCTGCTCGATCACCGTAGAATTCAGCCCCACATCGCTGGGGCCGCAGACCGATACTCTGAAGATCGTGGACAACGCTCCGGGAATGGGTTCGCCCCAGCTCGTTCCTCTGGCGGGATTCGCCGTCGCGTCCAGCGGCACCCCGCCCAATCCACCAACCGCCGTCATAGCGGTCTTAGACTAGGCGGTTTCGGTATTGAAGAGAGGCAGGCTCGCTCCCGGGAAGTTTCGCGATTTTGTGTGTGACGCGATGTCCGCGCGTTCAACGCCACTGAACGAAAGCTACAGGCCTCTCTACCTGTTTGAATTTGACCCGTCGCTAGCAGAATAATGCACCGTGTCCGGCAGGTGCTGCTCGGGACGATTGGGTTGGCCATCTATTTTACAGGCACATTTTTCGGTTCATCTCTCTCCACGAGTTTCGAATACTAGCCTCTAGCGCCGCCGGGTCCGCACGTTGAGCTCAGGGCAGCAACACCAGCGGGACCACACAATCTAATCGCGACCTTGGGAGGCACCCAGCCATGCAAGCGTCTCTTCCACTGATCCGCAGGCTCGCCGACGATGAAAATGCGAATTCGCTGGCGAACAGGCTTCGGAATCGAAGGTTCCAATTGTTTGAGGCGTTCGCGGCGCGGCTGCCACGGCCTCTATCCATCCTCGACGTCGGCGGGACGAATGCCTTCTGGGAGCAGCGCGGCTGGGGCGGACGAAGCGACGTCCGGATTGTGATTGCCAATCTTGAGGCGGAGCCGCGGCGCTTCGACAATATCGAGCCAATCGTCGGCGATGCGACGAACCTCGCCCAGTTTGCGGACCGCAGTTTCGACATAGTCTTCAGCAATTCCGTTATCGAACACCTTTTTAGTTTTGCAAACCAGTGGAAAATGGCGTCCGAGATTCAGCGTGTGGGAAAGGCCTATTGGATTCAGACGCCCAACTTCTGGTTTCCCATCGAGCCGCACTTTCACGTACCCGCCTGGCAGTGGTTGCCCCTCAAGCTGCGCGTCGCACTCATTCGACGGTGGCGGTGTGGCTGGCGAGGCCCTTGCCCTGATCCCGCGAAGGCCCTGGAACTCGTCTCGGAGCTCCGATTGATGCGTCGCCGAGAGCTGAAGGCGTTATTTCCAGAGGGAACGCTCGTTCCTGAGAAGTTCTGCGGGCTCGTCAAGTCGTGGACGGTGGTACACGGGCTGTCGTGACCGCGGACCTGCTACGGCGGCTCGCGGATTTGAGTCGAGGCGTCGGCGTGGAGTTCTCGCCGGAATTATGCGCTATCGCGCGCAAGAATCTTACGTGCGCTGGCGCTGGCGCAGATGTAGTCGAAGGAGATGCCAGCCGGTATGAATTCCCCGAGGCAAATCTACTGATCTACATGTACAACCCATTCGCAGAGCCGGTCCTTGATTCTGTTTGTGATAACTTGATCCATTGGCGGCGCAAACACGCCAAGGAAGGCTATATCGCGTACCTGAATCCTCGTCACTCGGCATGTTTCGAGCGCCGAAGTGATTTTGAGGTGGTTACCAAGACAGCTGAGGCACAAGTATGGCGGATTCGCTAGGCAAGCTCGTGCGATTTGGCGCTTCAGCAGCGTCCGGAAGTCAGAAATTCGCAAGTCTAGTAAAGAGTTGTGCAACGTTGGCCGGTTTAACAGCAGCGGAGTTTCGTTGCAGGAATCTTAATTAATGCAACCCGCGAACATTCGATTTGGCGGTGGCGCGGCTGCGACGATGTTGCATCCGGTAGTCGCGGTCGGAGTGTTGATTGCGATTGTGCTAATCCTGACCCTGCCGCGGAAAAAAGTCATCGTGGCTTTTCTTTTCGCAGTCCTGATGATCCCGTGGGGACAAGTTCTGGTAATCGGCGGTATCCACTTCACGATGATGCGGATACTGATTCTGGCGGGACTGGCCCGGGCGGTTTGGTCCAAAGCATCGTCATCGGAAAGCTGGTTTCCGGCAGGATTCAACGGGATCGACCAGGCGGCGGTACTGTGGCTGACGTGCTCGTTTATCATAGTCACGCTTCAGTGGATGAACAGGGACATGCTGATCGCAAGCCTGGGAAATCTGGTGGACGCTCTGGGCGGGTACCTGGCGGTGAGATTTTTCGTACCGGATGGAGAGGCGCTCCGCCGAACAATAAAGGTGTTCGCAGCGATTTGTGTCGTCCACGGCATCTGCATGATCAACGAGCAGATCACGGGCGTCAACGTGTTCAATTTGGTCGGGGGCGTACCAATCGAAGGGTCGATCATAAGGGCTGGAGAGTTGCGTTCCTCGGGAATGATGGGACCTCTGGGCGAGGGACCTTTCGCCGGGGTTTTGCTGCCCTTGTTTATCTGGCTGTGGAAAGAGGAAAAATCGCGGATGATCGCGTTCGCGGGAATCGCGGGAGCTCTGGCCATGCTGATTACCGCTCACGCAAGCACACCGTGGATGGCTGTAGGCGGCGGCCTGCTGGGCCTCAGCTTTTGGCCGCTGCGGAAGCATATGCGCGTGATCCGCTGGGGATTCGTGCTCACGCTCGTGGCACTGCACCTCTACATGAAATCACCCGTGTGGCACCTGATTTCCGACGTGAACATAACCGGAGATTCGTCGAGCTATCACCGATATACGCTGGTAAATCAGACGATCCTGCATTTCTGGGATTGGTGCCTTCTGGGATACAAGAATTACGCCGCGTGGGATTGGGATATGTGGGATACGAGCAACCTGTTTGTCACTACGGCCTTGACCGGAGGCCTGATAAGCTTGGTGTGCTTGATCGCGGCATTCAAGCGGAGCTTCGCGGCGATCGGGACGGCGAGGAAACTTGTGGAAGGGGACCGGAGGCAAGAATGGTACCTCTGGTGCCTGGGTTCGACCCTTCTTGCCGTGGTGGTAACGAGCTTTGGAATCGCGTTCCTTTATCAGGCGCAATTGGAACTATTCGCGTTATTCGGCTTCATCGCGGTGGCGACCTTTGAGGCGAAGCCGGCGGTTGTCCCGGCCGTGGCGCCGATAAACCAGAGAGAGCCCACGCGAACGCTCGCCTCAGCAAGAACAGTTCCGTCGTTCGGAACTAACCAGCTTACCGGCCCCAGGGACCGATATTGATGAACCCCAAGGTATCCGTAGTTATCCCAACGTACAACCGGGCGAAGAAGGTTCGCGGTGCGATAGACAGTGCCCTGGGCCAGACGATCTCCGATCTGGAAGTGATTGTGGTGGATGACGGATCGTCAGACAACACGGCGAAGGTCCTTCAGGAAGCCTACGGCACCCGGATACGGTACTTTGCGCAGCAAAATCAGGGCGCGAGCGCGGCGCGGAACAAGGGAATGGCGGAAGCGCGGGGCGAGTGGATCGCTTTCCTGGATTCGGACGATTTCTGGGAAAAGGAAAAGCTCGAATGGCAGTTGAAGACGGTGGAGCAATTCGCTCCGGATTGCGGCGTGTGCTATACGGACGCGCGATTCTTCAACTACCCCGAGACACGGACGATGTTCCAACTGGCGGAGGAGAGCTACTGCCACGAGGGAACGATGGGCCTGAACCCGGACGTGCTGCGATTATTGGTGAAACCCGGCGGGGCGGGTATGGTGGTGTGCACGTGCACTCTGCTGGTTCGCGCCGACGTGGTCGGAAGGTCGGGCGGATTCGATACCAACCTGCGCTTCGGCGAGGACAGCGAATTCTTCTTCCGGCTTGCCACGCTCACGAACTTCTGTTACGTCAACCTGCCGCTGGTAGCAGTGGACCGATCGCCCGCGGAAGTTCGCCACGTGGGAGTGAGCTCGGAATGGAATAGAGAGGAAGTGAGACTTCGAGACGCGCAGCTGAAGTTCGAGACCCACGCGCGGGCGGGCGACGCGGTGCCGCCGAAGATTCACAAGTTGATCCGAGAGGGCCTAGGCACGATCCACAGCGGGTGGGCGAATTGGTACCTGGAAAACGGAGAGTATGCGAAGGCACGCGAATCCGCATGGAAAGCAGTGCAGATGGACTTGAAGTTCAACCTGGCGATGAAATGGCTGCTGACCTGGATTAGCCCACGATTGGCACTGCGAGCGGTGCAACGTTATCAGCAACGGAAGCAGGACCTGGTTCCTTTCGTGTGAGGAACTGCGAAAATTGATGCGCTTACCCGCTTTCGTTGTGAATGGGCGGCGGACGCAACGGACGGCAAGGCGAAAGTAACCTCAGGGGTGAAGATTACCCGAGCAAGCAAGCTTCCAATCGAGTTAGTAAGAACAAAGAAAGAAAGTACGTAAGATATTGCCTCAGCGGCGAAAGAACGCCTGAGGAGGCACGTCGGAACGGCACTCTCAGGGCCGGACCGATGAAGAGTGGCGCATCTGTAGGCGCAGAAAGCCACTGATGACGGAATCACGGAATCTCGATTTTTTGCGCGCCGTCGCCGTGTTGCTGGTGCTGGCCGACCACATATTCATGGCGGCAGGCCTGGCGGAGAGATACCCGGCAGTCTGGGACATGGGGCGGCTGGGCGTGCTGATGTTTTTTGTGCACACGAGCCTGGTTCTGATGTTGTCGTTGGAGCGATCGGAACAGCGAAAGACCGGGAACCTCTTTCGGGACTTCTACATCCGGCGAGCGTTCCGGATATATCCGCTGAGCATTTTTTTCGTCGTGCTCGCCTGCGTTTTTGCGATGCCGCAAACGCCGGGAGCGGCGCCGGCAGCACGAAGCGTCTCTCAGATCGCCGCAAGCCTGCTATTGGTGCAAGACGTGGCGGGACGCGTATCGGTGATTAGTCCGCTGTGGAGCCTTCCGCTGGAAATTCAGATGTATGTGGTGCTGCCGTTTTTATACTTTTTCGCGAAGCGGCATAACGCCGCGGCAATTCTGAAGGTAGGGCTTGCAGCGGCATTGGTCGGGCTGCCGTTTGACTGGGCGGATTCGCGTCAGCTTTTCCGGGGGATCGGTCGATTCGAGATCCTGTATTTCGCGCCGTGTTTTATCGCGGGCGTGATGGCATATCGGCTGGCAAAGAATCGGAGACTCGCGATAAGCGCATGGTTATGGCCTGTCGCGGTGGCGGCGATCGTGGCGATCTACGTTTCGTGGCAGTCGCTTGTGCCCGACGCGGCGAATCATTATCCGGCATATCGCGCGTGGATTGTGTGTTGGATGTTGGGATTGCTGATTCCGCAGTTTCAGGAGATGCGGGTAGGCTGGCTGCGGAGCGCGAGCCATTATGTGGCGAAGTATTCGTATGGGATTTATCTCGGGCAGATAACGGCGCTTTGGATCGGTTTCACGTTCTGGCCGCACGCCGACGGCGCGTTTAAATGGATTGCGTCGATTCTGCTGCTCGCAGCGATCGCGGTAGCCGGCTACCATGCGATCGAGCACCCTGGAATCCTGCTGGGAAAATTGGTGGTAGATCGCTCTGAACGCAAGAGGTCAGAGGTCGAGGCAGCGGTCGCCGACGCCTGATCGGGTGCGCCATTTCGGCGGCGGAAGAAAACGGCAGAAGTCGTTCATGAGCGCTACAGTCAAACCATGAAGAAGCATCGCGCAATCGTAATGGGTTCCGTGCTGAACGTCGCGGGTTTCGGGGCGTCGGTGCTGGTCGGCTTCTTCTTGATGCCGTTCGTGGTGCACCGATTGGGCGACCGAATGTACGGATACTGGTCGCTGGTTGGCGCACTGCTTGGGTATTACGGCGTACTCGATTTGGGGATAACGCCGGCGGTGTCGTTCCACATGGCGAAAGCTATGGGGGAGGGGAACGAGGAGTCGCAGAACCGGACGCTCTCGGCGGCGGTCGCAGGGCTTGCGGCAATTGGACTGGCCGTGTTGGTGATCGCAGCAGTGCTAGCGGCGGCGTGCCCATTTTTTATCAAGCACGCTTCAGATGCCCGTGTGTTTCAGGTGGTCTTGCTCATCACCGGATTGGGGTGCGCGTTTGGCTTCCCGGGGAGGGCGTTTCAGGCGGGGCTATACGCTCACCTGCGGAACGACCTGATCGCTGTGGTTAATGCGGTGGTGCTTGCGGTGCGAACGGTGCTGGTGGTTTGGGCAATTCTGAGCGGCTGGGGCATCGTGGGTTTGGCGTTGGTGTCGTTTATTACTGACGCCCTGACGTATGTGGCGTGCTATTTCATTTTGCGAAGAATTCAGCACGGGCTGCGCATTTCGTTTTCGCTGGTTGATCGAAAAGCTTTGAGGGAGCTGTTTAACTATGGCCAGTATTCGATGGTCATGCGGATTGGCGATCAATTGCGATTCGCGGTCGATGGGTGGGTGGTGGCCGCGTTCGTCGGAGTGGCCGCTGTGGCGCACTACGCAATTGCGTCCAGATTATCAAGCTATTATCTAACTGTTATGCTAAATGCTGTGGGTTTGCTGCCGCCTTGGTTCAGCCAGATGCTCGGGAGCGGGAATGAAGATGGCATGCGGAGGCTTGTTTCGCTCTCCACGAGAATAGCCGCGGCATTGTCAACGATCATAGCGTGTTCGTTCATCTTTTATGGAAGGGCCTTCATCGAAGAGTGGATGGGTGCTCGCTATGTGGATGCATATTGGCCTGCGCTGATTCTCATGTTGGCACTTTATTGCGATTTGGCGCAGCAGCCTTCGGTATCGTATTTGCTCGGCGTGTCGAAACATCGCTACCTGGCGATTCAAACGTTGCTAGAAGGGGTCGCGAACTTAGTACTCAGCATTTACTGGGCGCGATCGTATGGGATGATTGGGGTAGCGATGGGGACGCTGGTACCGATGTTCGTGGCGAAGGTACTGCTGCAGCCACCATACGTGTGCCGTTCGGCTGGGATTTCCTTGCTGAAGTACTACGTCAAAGACTTGGGTGCGGGAATTCTAGCTCCGGCAATATGCGCGATCACGTTTTGGACTTTCTTGCGAAACGTTCATTTCTCGAGCTTGGCGACGGTTTCTCTCGTTATAGGAGTGCAAGCGGCGATTGGCTGCATCGCGACATTCTTCTTCGTGTGCGGCGCGAATGATCGGCAGATGATTGGCAGAGCGGTGTGGAAGCGGTCCACCACGGAAGCGAACACCGTTGCGATGGAAGTTTAGTTTGCGCAGAAACTCGATTCTTAGTTCGCGAGGAATCCAGCCCTCTCTCGAGAAGTTGCCGCTAGACGGGGCCCACGAGCGGCCCTCGCGGAAAAGTCCGACGCGCTGTCTCTCAATACCCGTGCGGGACGGAACTTGCGCCAAGTGAAAAGTGATTTCCAAGAGGGGAAAGCCTTGAAACTGTCTGTAATAATTCTGTGCTGGAACGATTGGAAGGTGATCGAAGATTGTCTCCGATCCATTTACGCTTCTACACGCTCTCTGGAATTGGAAGTGATCGTTTCTGACAATGGATCAACTGACGGGTCTATCGAATTTATAAGTAAGAACTTTCCGGAAGTTCATTTAATCCAAAATGGCAAGAACTTACGCTTCGCAAAGGGAAACAATGTTGGAATTCGAGCGAGCCAGGGCGAGTACGCGTTAATCCTGAATCCGGATACGATCATCCACGCAGGCGCTCTGGAAAGGATCGTCGCGTTTGCCGACCGACATCCTGAAGCAGGGGCGTTTGGGTGCCGCGTGCTCAATGCTGACGGCACGTATCAAGGATGTATATGGCCCTTTCCCACGCCTGGATCCGAATGGAGACAGGCACTTGGGTTGCGGTGGCTTGGGTATCTATCGGAAGCGTTCCACCCCGGCGCATACGTGAAATGGAAGGGTGAAACCGAGCGTACGGTGGGATATCCGGCAGGATGCTGCGTCCTGATTCGGAATGAATTACTAAAGCGATTGGGTGGCTTCGACGAGCAATTTTTTTACTATTACGAGGAGACCGATCTGTGCCGCAGGGTTTGGGACGCCGGCTATCCAATTCTTTATACGCCCACCGCAAGCATCACTCACCTGGGTGGCCAATCGACACACAAGAAATTCCCACCGATCGGATTCGCGATCGACCGCCAAGTGACGCGGTATCTCTATTTTTACAAATACTATGGCGAACGAGGAGTACGTAGCGCCAGAAGGTCCGTCTTGGCTGGACTCATTCTCCGGCGATTGGCGGAGGGGCTTTTGCAGCTCGTGAAGCCGAGCGACCATGGCAAGCAACACTTGGAATTTCTCGGCACATTGTTTGAATGGAATTCCCGGGTTGATCCGGTCCGTCTTGCCAAAAATGGCGACGAACCCGAACTACACGTCAAGCCGCTGGGCCGCGTGCTCGAGCGATAGACGCTCAGGCGCTCGTTTCGACGACGGAGCGAGATTCGCCCGGCGGACAGAGTTTTTCAAAGTTGTGATCCACAAATTGAGAGCTGAGGGCGACTAAGCAATTATGGAAATCAAGCTCGAGTCAAGATCGTTGCGGGACGTTGTCGTGCTTGTACCGGACATTTTTCAGGACAGCCGCGGCTTCTTCATGGAAACGTTCCGTGAAGACCAGTTCAAGGCCATGGGCTTGCCTTATCACTTTGTGCAAGACAACCACTCGCGATCGGCGCGCGGCGTGATGCGAGGCTTACACTTTCAATGGGAACCGCCGATGGGCAAGCTCATGCGCGTGACGCAAGGCAGCGCGTTCCTCGTGGCGGTGGACATTCGCAAGGGATCACCGACGCTCGGGAAGTGGGTGGGCGTGGAGGCGTCGGTGGAGAATAGGCGGCAAGTTTATGCGCCCGCAGGATTCGCGAGAGGGTTCTGTGTGCTCTCGGAATTCGCGGAGATTCAGTACAAGTGCACGGGCTTATACAGCAACAAGGCCGAATCGGGAGTTTTGTGGAACGACCCGGAGATCGGCATCGAGTGGCCGATCAAGCCGGGCGATGCGACTCTGTCGGACAAGGACAAAAAGGCGCAGACACTGGCGCAATGGCTCGCGCGGCCGGAATCAGATAACTTTCGTTATTGATCTTCGTTATTGATGCTTGGGCGCCAGAAATTCTTGTGCACTTCTTGCTAGGCGCAAACCGAATTCAATCTTAAGGAGAGCAAATGAAGATTCTTGTCGCAGGAGGAGCTGGGTATCTCGGAAACGTGCTGATACCGAAACTGCTGGATCGCGGGTACAAAGTGGACGTGGTGGATCTTTTCTGGTTCGGGAATAACCTGCCGAAGCAGGTCGGAATCCTGAACAAGGACATTTTCGATTTGACGGTGGAGGATCTCGAGCCCTACGAGCAGGTGATTTTCCTCGCCGGGCTCTCGAATGACCCGATGGCCGAGTTTTCGCCGAGCAAGAACTTCATCTTCAATGCGGCGGCGCCAGCGTATCTGGCTTACATGGCGAAGAACGCGAAGGTGAAGCGCTACATCTACGCTTCGTCATGCTCCGTGTATGGCTACACGGAAAACGAGCTGTTCGACGAAACGCGCCCGGTAAGTTCGAATTACCCGTACGGGATTTCAAAGCTGCAGGGCGAGCAAGCGGCGATACAGCTTTCCGATGACAAATTTTCGGTGATTGCACTCCGCAAAGGCACGGTATCCGGCTACAGCCCGCGCATGCGCTTCGACCTGATTATCAACACGATGTTCCGTGCGGCGGTGCGGGAGCATTCGATTACCGTCAATAACCCCTCGATTTGGCGTCCGATTCTAAGCATTGAGGATGCCGCGACAGCGTACATCCGGTCGATTGAAGCGAATTACAAGCTCTCTGGTATCTTCAATATCGCATCCGGCAATTTTACCGTCGGCGAAGTGGCTGATGCAGTGAAGGCGGCGGTGGAAGAACGGCTGGGAATTCGCGTGAACCTGAATATCAAGCACATTCAGGATTTCCGGAACTACAAAGTGAGCACGCAAAAGGCCAGTAACGTCTTGAGTTTCCATGCGACGAGTGACATCAGATCCATTGTTAACACGCTAGTGGACAACATGGATAAGTTCCAGGATTGGGACAATCCGCTCTATTCGAACATTCAGCAGTTCAAGAAGCTCGAAAGCACGATCGACATGCACTCGATGACGGGTGCGAACATCCGATGAAGGTTGCGGTCATCGGGGGGAACGGCCAACTGGGCAGCGACGCAGTGCAGGCGTTCGCTGCCAACGGCGATGAGGCCGTGTCGCTGACGCACGCCGACATCGAGCTTGCGAATATCGACTCGGTGTCGAAGACGATCAAGGAACTGCGGCCGGAGCTGATCGTCAACACGGCAGCGATGCATCACGTAGACAAATGCGAGGCCGAGCCGGACAAGGCATTTGCCGTGAACGGGATCGGCAGCCGGAACCTGGCGACGGTCGCACGGGAAACGGGCGCCGTGCTGATGCACGTGAGCACGGACTACGTGTTCGATGGTGCGAAGAAGAACCCATATGTGGAGGAAGACGCTCCCCGGCCGCTGAACGTCTACGGCAATACGAAGCTGGCCGGCGAGTATTTCGTGCGCAGCATTGCGGACAAGCACTTCGTGCTGCGCGTCTCGGCGATCTACGGAAAGAGCCCGTGCCGCGCGAAAGGCGGGCTTAACTTCGTGGAACTCATGCTGAAGCTGGCGAAGGAGCGGGGGAAGGTGCGCGTGGTGAACAGCGAGTTCGTCACGCCGACGCGGACGACGGAGATCGCGCGACAAATGGTGGCGTTAAGCCGTTCGGACCGTTACGGACTTTGCCACGCGACTGCCGAAGGCAGCTGCTCGTGGCACGAATTTGCGGGAGAAATCTTTCGGCTTGCCAAGGTGCGTGTGACTTTGGAAGTCGCCCGGCCAGATGAATTCCCAGCGAAAGTTCCACGCCCAACTTATTCCGTTCTCGAAAACAAGTCCCTGAAGAGCGGCGGCTTGAACGTGTTTCAACCGTGGCAGCAGGGGCTTCTGGAGTATCTCTCTTAGGGACAGGCAACGCGGACGAGATTGGATGTCCAAGCCGCATCATTCGAAGGACCAAGACATGAGCGACATAGCGAGTAACACAATCCAGGAACCTTCGGGTAGCCAGCCCCGGCGTTACGTCCTCATGACGGCGGCGCACAATGAAGAAGAAATGATCGAAGGGACGATCAAGTCCATAGTGTCGCAAACGATCCCGCCCGAGCGGTGGGTAATTGTCAGCGATAACTCTACGGATAAAACGGACGAGATTGTCCAAGAATATGCAAAGAGACACAACTTCATTCGTTATTTGCGGATTGACCGGAAACCGGGCAGGAATTTCGGGGCCAAGGTCCGCGCCCTACAAAGTGGTTACAAACTCTTGGAGGACTATCAGTACAATTTTATCGGTAACGTTGATGCAGACGTGTCGCTCGAGCCCTTCTATTTTCAACAGCTGCTTGGTCAGTTTGGTCGACGCCCACGCTTGGGCCTTGCCGGGGGCTTCTTTTTCGAGGAGAAGAACGGTGAATTCAAGAGCCGAAGAGGGAATCGCAGATATGCGGTGACCCACGCTGCACAATTGGTGCGGCGCGAGTGTTACGAAGCTATCGGAGGGTACGCCGTGCTGGAGTACGGGGGAGAGGACTGGCACGCCGAAACGAGCGCCAGGATGAACGGTTGGGAGATTGAAGCATTTCCGGACCTGAAAATCTTTCATCATAGGCACACAGGCGAAGGCGGAGGTTTGTTGCGGTATAGATTCCGCCAGGGAAGAATGGATTACTCATTCGGATCTGACCCTCAGTTCGAGATGCTCAAATGTTTCTTGCGCGTACCCGATACTCCGTTTCTCATTGGCTCCGTTGCGAGGCTGACGGGGTTCGTCTGGTCGTGGGTTCACCGGGACCCCAGGCTCGTTTCCGAGGAATTTGTGGCTTTCCTGCGAAACGACCAAAGAGGCAGGCTCGTAGCCCTGTTCAAGATCAGGAGCGGGCATGGTTGGAGAAGAGGGCTGACCCTACCTTCGAAGTAGCCTAGGGCCGTTAAGCCTGCCGAGGGATCTTATACTGTTTGGAGATGTGTGCAGCGTAGTGCACGCAACGCGCGTGACACTACTTCGTGAAGCAGCCGATTCGCTGCGAACTTTGGCCGAGTGGACCGGAGTTGGGGCGAATTGAGGTGACAAAGGATCCAGTGATGAGCAACAAGACATACACCAACTTGGAATGGCTTGCGAAACCCGCCACGGACTTTACGCAGCGTTGCAAAAACCTACTCGAAGTTGCCGACGGCGTCGGGCGCGAAGTGCAATCGCTCGCAACCTGCGCGCTGGATCAAAACCAGCTGACTCGGCTGGCGGGTTCCATCGAGAAGCTGCGCGCCAAAGGGGCCGACTTGAAGCCCCTGGTCCCATTCCGCCTGGGCCTCTTAAGCAATTCCACAACAGACTTCATCATTCCCGCGCTAGTCGCTACGGCCGCCCGGCATGGAATTTCACTGGAAGTGGTAGCAGGCGGGTACGATCAAGTTTTGCAGGAGGCACTTACACCGGAATCTCTCGTCAATCGATCCGCACCGGACGCCGTTCTGCTCGCTGTTGATTATCGCAGCATCCCGACGGGAGACGTGGGCGGAGACTCGAAAAAAGCCGCCGACGCCGTAAACGCGTCACAGGCGTATCTTCAGGCAGTAAGAGAAGGCCTCCGGCGCAACAGTAACGCAGTCTGCCTGTTTCAGACATTCAGCGCGCCTCCTGAGACACTGTTTGGGAACATGGACGGCGCCTACCCCGGCTCGTTGCAAAAGATCATTGATGGCATAAACGTTGGCATGACGGAGAGCATACGGGGCTTCGCCGATATTGTGATCGATGTCGCTCACTTAGCTTCTACGGTCGGGCTCGCCGACTGGCACTCGCCAAGAGAGTGGAATTTTGCGAAACTTCCGTTCGCCGCAGCGTTCATCCCCTTGTATGCAGACCATGTCTGCCGGGCTATAGCGGCTCTCCGAGGCAAAAGCCGGAAATGCCTGGTTCTTGACCTGGACAACACGCTCTGGGGGGGAATAATCGGCGACGACGGACTGGAGGGCATTAAAGTCGGTTCGGGCGATCCAATCGGGGAAGCGCATTTGAGGGTTCAACAGCTGGCTTTAGACCTTAGAGCGCGCGGAGTGGTGCTGGCGGTATGTTCGAAGAATGAAGACGATATTGCTCGCATGCCTTTTCGACGCCACCCGGATATGCTTCTCAAAGAACACCACATCGCAGTTTTCCAAGCGAATTGGAAAGACAAGGCTACGAACATCAAGGCGATTGCCCAGGAACTCTCCCTCGGACTGGATTCCATGGTTCTGCTGGACGACAGCCCGTTCGAGCGATTGCTGGTCCGTCAAATCCTACCGGAAGTTGCTGTGCCCGAACTTCCAGAAGATCCAGCGCTATACGCACGGACTCTCGCCGCCGCCGGTTATTTCGAAACAGTTACGTTGTCGCAGGATGACCTTCGCCGGGCTGAGTTCTACCAGGAGAACGCCCGCCGGGTCAGCTTGCAGCAAGAAGCGGGAGATCTGGAATCGTATCTTAAATCGCTGTCGATGGAGATTACGTTCCAGCCTTTTGATGAGACAGGACGCGCGCGAATCGCACAGCTAATCAACAAATCAAATCAGTTCAATCTGACGACGCGGCGTTACACCGAAGCGCAGGTTGCGGCCATCCAGAAGGATCCCGCGTATTTTACGCTGCAGGTGCGGTTGTCGGATATCGTCGGCGACAACGGCATGATCAGCGTGGTGATTTGCCGGCGGAAGACGAAAGAAGAATGGGAAATCGACACCTGGCTGATGAGCTGTCGAGTTCTTGGCCGACGAGTCGAAAACATGGTGCTGCTGGCGGTCCTAGAGCAAGCGAAAAAGGAAGGTGTCCGCAAGCTCGTCGGGAGCTACATTTCGACCGATCGCAATAAACTCGTGGAAGGTCACTATCCGAAGCTAGGTTTTCGGCTCGTCAAAACTGAGAACAACGTAGCGACGTACGAGATCGATGTGGAAAGCGCCGTGGTGGAGGGTGCGCCGATGCTCGTAAAGCACGTCTCCGTCGCCGAAGTTGAAACAGAAGGCAATGGTTCGAATGTTGACGTTCTTCCGCTCGCAGAAGCGTCTGTGAGCTCTTCTGTGAAACCCGAGCCGATATCCGGCACCGAACCCCTCAATGAAACTGAATCGACGCTGGTGGGGATCTGGGAAAACTTGCTGGAGAGAGAAAACATCAGCGTTCATGATGATTTCTTTGAGCTCGGCGGGGATTCACTACTCGGAATTCGGCTCATGATTGAAATCGAAAATACGTTTCACCGTCAATTTGACATTTCAACATTGGCCTCGAGCCCCACGATCCAATCGCTGGCCCGGGAACTCACACCTTCGAAGGAATTTGTTCATGCCGTCCACATCGTGCCCATGCGTCCCCAGGGAGACCGAACGCCCCTGATCTGCATACACTGCGGCACGGGGCACGTGCTCCGTTACCGCGCCCTGGCCTCTTTTCTTGATTCGGACATTCCAATCTATGGTCTTCGTGCGCCGGACCTTCGAGCGATGAAGACTGTTCCGACAGTGGAAGATTTGGCGGCCCTTTACGTGGAAGACATCCGCAAAATTCAACCTCGCGGGCCTTATCATTTGTTCGGGTTTTGCGTCGGCGGTACTGTCGCGTTCGAAGTGGCTCGCCAACTGACTGAAATCGGAGAAGCGGTGTCACCCGTAGTTATGGTGGAGGCGCTTAACGCCGCATACTATCTAAACGCTCCGTTACTACGATCGTTCCAGCATCATTCGCGTTATGTGTATGGTCGGGTGTCCAAGTACGGTGGCAGGTTTCTCAGGGGTGAGTGGAAAGATATCTATGCCGGCGTTCGGGATTTGATTTCTTGGCAGGAGAAGAAGCGCAGAGCGAGCTCTCCGCGAACCGCTCCGGAGTTGGCGGAAACGCGGAGCGTCGAGGACATTTACGAGGATATCGCCATGCTCTCCACGATTGCGAACGCCTACGAGCCCAAACCCTTCTCCGGAAAAATCCATCTAATTCGCGCTGAAACGCAGAAGGCCGAATATGCGAAGGACCTTACTTTCGGCTGGGAGGATATTGCCCAGGGTGGCGTGCAAGTGCGCACTTTGCCCGGAGATCATTTCTCGCTCTTGGAAAGGCCCAATGTCGGGAGGGTCGCCGATACCTTGGGAGCCTGGTTAGCCGAAGCCGAGTCACTGGTGAAGTCCGAGTCATGAATTCGTTTGCTCTCCGCGAAGATATTCGCGCGTCCGTCGTCTGACGCTGAACTGTCGTCGCTGCGATTCCCGAACATGTCTTCCACCCCCGCTAGCACGTTCACATTTTCTGCCGAACTCCAGACCGAGTTCGCGAGTCTCTCAGGAGACTGGAATCCGATGCATATGAACGCCATGCTCGCCCGGCGCACTCAGTCGGGAAGGCCGGTCGTTCATGGCATTCATACAGTCCTTCGCTCACTGGATGGATTCGCGGCATCAGCAGCGGAGGTGCGTTTCCCGTCTAAGCTTACGGTAAGGTTCCCGGTACCCGTTTACGTGGGCGATGCGATTGAGATTTATCGCGTCGAATGCGCAGATCAACAACTGCGCCTGCAAGCCCGCGTCGACGGTGCAACGGCTGCAGACCTGCGTTTTGTTTTTGCGGATTTCGAAGCAGTGAGAGTGGATTCTGGAATGCACGCGATCGATGATCACGTCGTGTGCCGAGAACTATTGCTCTCGGAGATGGCCGACCGTTCGGGAACGGTACATTTAGCAAGTGCTTTGAGTAGGATAAATGACCAATTCCCGAACGCCGCGCGCTGGTTGGGGGTCGAAAGGGTGGCTGCCCTGCTGAGCTTGTCACGACTGGTTGGAATGGAGTGCCCGGGCTTGCATTCAATCTTTTCAAGTTTTGCGATCGAACTTTTACCCGAAATCACGACTCCTTCGCTAGGGTATAAAGTCGCGAGCGTCGATGAACGGTTCCGGCTCTTGAAGATCGATGTTCACGGTCTTGGGGTGCGCGGCAGCGTCGAGGCTTTCGCTCGGCATCCACCCATATCTCAACGGCCGATTGAAGAACTGTCAAAACTGGTCGATCCAAAGGAATTTGCGGGGCAGCGAGCGCTGATTATCGGAGGGTCCCGGGGATTGGGAGAACTTACCGCTAAGTTGCTTGCGGCTGGCGGAGGGCATCCCATCGTCTCGTATGCGGTTGGAAAAGAAGACGCTGAGCATGTGGCAGCAGAAATCAGAAAGTGGGGCTGCAACTGTGACGTGGTGCATTTCGATGTGCGGAGTCCAGCATCGCAACAATTGAAGTCGCTCACTGGAAGTATTTCGAATTTGTATTATTACGCTACCTGTCAAATCTTTGGCCGGAGAACCCGAGAATTTGAATCTGCAATTCTCGAGGAGTTCCTGCAATTCTATGTCCGCGGATTTTACGACTTATGTCTCGGGCTGCGGGAGTCAACCGGTCTGAAGCTCTCGGTATTTTATCCTTCATCCGTTGCAGTCGAGGAACGCCCGCGCAATATGACTGAATATGCTATGGCCAAAGCGGCCGCAGAAATACTCTGTGCCGATCTGAATCGTTCCTGGCCGTCGCTGCATATCACCACCGTCCGGCTTCCGCGACTTCTCACGGACCAGACTGCTACGGTGGCAACGACACAAGTGGTGGACTCCGTGGACACACTTCTCCCGATCATTCGAAAGGTGCAGAGCCTCCGATCCTAGCGGAACTGCTGCCGCGCGTACGTGCGGACGGAGCGGAAGCAGACTTTGTGATTTTCAGCGCCCGGAATTGTTTTTCTCTCGGCTGGCCTGCCAATCCGTGCAGAGGTCTATAGTTGACGACCAACAAATCAAACCTGACCACATTTGAGGATCCGCTATACCTGCTTCCGCGAACGCTTCGGAAGCTGCACAGTTTGTGGCTCGCGTGGACCTACCCATTCGTATCAATCGGTCGGCGCGTATCGGTTCACCCCACCTGCGACCTCAGACGAGCCATGGCTCCTTATGTCCGTTTGGGTAGCCAAATTTTGCTCGAGAAGAATGCCCGACTCGACGTTGTGCTGATCCCCCGGAAAAATGATCCAGTGATCATAATCGATGATGGATGCGTAATCGGTCAGGGGGGAATTATCTTGGGAATTAATAATATCCATATTGAACGTAACGTAATATTTGGCCCGTCAATTTTAGTGACGGATCACAATCATACGTTCGACGACGTGACGATTCCCATCTCCCAACAAGGCGCCGCCGGGGGCACGGTTCGAATTGAAGAAGGATGTTGGATCGGCTTTGGGACAGCCATCGTAGCAAGCCAAGGTGATTTAGTAATCGGCAAGAATTCCGTAATCGGGGTCAATTCCGTTGTGACTCGAAGCATCCCGCCATATTCGGTCGCGACTGGAAATCCAGCACGCGTCGTAAAGCAATACGACGTGGAAAAGAAGCAGTGGGTGATCGGTTCGAGCGGTGCCACGAACAGGAGCCAGGGCTAAGCAGATGTGCGGAATCGCAGGAATGCTCAATTTCGATGGCCGTCCGGCTGACCGCGCTGTGCTGCTCCGAATGATCGCGACGCTGGGCCATCGGGGGCCGGACGCTGACGGCATTCACGTTGATGGACCTGTGGGCCTGGCCCATGCGCGGCTCAGCATCATCGATTTGCAGACGGGCGGCCAGCCGATGTCCACCGTGGACGGGCGTTTGTGGATTACGTTTAACGGCGAAATATTCAACTACGTAGAACTGCGCGAAGAGCTCGCGGGAAAAGAACATGCGTTCGCCACGCGGTCGGACACAGAAGTGATTCTGAACGCTTATCGCGAATGGGGCGAAGACTGCGTCAACCACTTCAATGGGCAGTGGTCGTTCGCGATCTGGGACTCAGCGGAGCGGAAGCTTTTCGCGTCGCGCGACCGCATGGGAATCCGGCCGCTCTTTTATACGCAAATGCCGAGTGGTTTTCTGTTCGCCTCGGAGATGAAGGCGCTGCTTGCGTCCGGGGCGGTTTCCGCAGAATTTGACGCCATCGGCATGGATCAGGTGTTTACATTCTGGATGAGCCTGCCGCCGCGAACGGTGTTCAAGAATATTTTGCAATTGCCGCCGGCACATTCGCTCACGGTGAGCGGCAATCAGGTTCGCGTTCGCGAGTATTGGACACCTTCCTTTTCTCGCCCAGCGGATTCGGCCGCGCTGGACGAGCAAGAGGCGGGAACAGAACTCCTGCACTTGCTGTGCGATGCGACGCGCATCCGGCTGCGGTCGGACGTGCCGGTGGGCGCGTATTTGAGCGGAGGCATCGATTCAACGCTGACGACCGCGCTGGTTCGCCGAATTGCGGGGGACCGGCTGCGCAGTTTCTCGATTGCGTTCCATGACAAGGACTACGACGAGAGCGCCTACCAGATGGAAGCCAGCAAGTTCCTCGGGACGCAACATTCTTGCGTGACTTGTTCGAGCGCAGATGTTGCTCGCGCGTTCCCAGACGTGATTCGAAGTGCCGAGCAGCCGATCGTGCGGACAGCACCCGCGCCGATGTTTCTGCTTTCAAGACTCGTACACGAGAGCGGATTCAAGGTAGTGCTCACGGGCGAAGGGGCAGACGAAGTTCTCGGCGGCTACGACATCTTCAAGGAAGCCAAAATCCGTCGCTTCTGGGCGCGGAACTTGAATTCGAAGTGGCGTCCGCTTCTGCTGAAGCGGATGTATCCCTATCTGAAGGATTTTCAGAAGCAGTCGGCGGAAAGCTTAAAGCACTTTTTCCGCGTGACACCGGAAGACCTGGCGAGCCCCCTCTTTTCGCACTTACCGCGCTGGGAATTGACGTCGCGCCTGAAGCTGCTTTTCTCGCGGGATTTCGCGGCGCAAGTCGGCAACTATGACGCATTGCAGGAGCTGCGCGAGACACTTCCCGCCGGTTTCTCCTCGTGGACGCATTTGAGCCAAGCGCAGTATCTCGAGGCGAAGTACTTTTTGCCGGGCTACTTGCTCTCTTCGCAGGGCGACCGTATGGCGATGGCGCATTCGGTCGAGGGCCGATATCCGTTCCTCGATTACCGTGTGGTGGAGTTCTCGGCGAGACTACCAGACCGTCTCAAGCTGCGTGTGCTCAACGAGAAATACCTCCTCAAGCAGATTTGCCGCGGCATGATTCCGGACTCGATCCTGCGGCGTGTTAAGCAGCCCTACCGCGCGCCTGATAGCCGCTGCTTCTTTGGCGACGGTGCGCCGGAGTATGTGAGCGAGCTGATGTCACCCACAGAGGTGGGTCGGACCGGCATTTTTGATCCGCATGCCACCGGAGCATTAGTCGCAAAGTTCACTGCCGGAAAAGCGGGCAGCGTCAAAGACGATATGGCGCTGGTTGGTGTATTATCGTCGCAAATCCTCGCGCAAAAATTTGTAAACCGATAACAAAGGACAACCCAGCCATGCACACAGCCGACATTCAAGCGGACACCAGAAGCTTCCTAGTGAACAATTTTCTTTTCGGCCGCGCCGAAGAACTTCGCGATGACGCACCGCTGCTTGGAAAAGTGATTGATTCCACGGGCGTACTCGAGCTGATCGGCTTCCTACAAGAGCACTTTGAGATCGTCGTTCCGGACGAGGAAGTCGTGCCGGCGAATCTAGATTCCGTGAACAACATCGCCGCTTATGTGGCTCGGAAGCTCTCCCGAAAGCCGTGACAGGACTACGATTTCGGACCTCGCTATCTTCCCTCTCAGACGAAGCTGGCGAAAGGTGCTGCCCGTGATCGGTTCACTTGTAGGCAGGCACTTGTCCCAAAGGGAAAACGAATTTCCACCGGCGGAAGATGCTCCCAGCGTATCAATCTGAACAGAAAAGACTTACTTCTATAGTACCTGGTTGCCTGATTGCACTCAGTGGGGTGTACTGTTGAGGTGCCGGGCTCTAACCGGGCTTCCCTCTTGGTTCCTGTCGGTCTGGAGGCCATGAACTCGTTGAAAAAGGCTCGTTTGGCGGTTTGCAAGCGCGACAAGAGCCGCGGTTTGGCAGAGACGTTGGCGAGCCGAGCGTCTGCAAGCGGACGAAAATCACGGAACGAGAGTTGGTAGACCGGGGAAACTCACGTAAGTCTCTACAAGGAAATTCTGAAAGGAGCTTTTCCCACCAGCCCATGATAGACACAGCAATTATTGGTGCGGGCCCTTACGGGCTCTCAGTAGCTGCGCATTTCCGTAGTCGCAACATTCCTTTCCGGATTTTTGGGCGTCCGATGGACAGCTGGCTGAAGCACATGCCAAAAGGCATGCAGCTAAAGTCTGATGGGTTCGCTTCGAATATCTGCGACGCCGACGGTACTTTTACTTTAAAGCGCTTCTGCGCTGATCGCGGCATCTCGTATTCCGACACCGCGAGTCCGGTGGCGCTCGATACGTTCACTTCCTACGGCCTCGCTTTCCGCGACCGTTACGTTTCCGAACTTGAAGAGAAGATGATCGAGTCCATCGAGCGAACGCCCGAAGGGTTTCGCCTCCGAGTGGACGACGGCGAGGAATTCATGGCGCGGCGAGTGGTGCTCGCGGTGGGAATCACGCACTTTGCACATTTGCCGGAAGATCTTGCGAAATTGGGGTCGCAGTTCGTTTCGCACACTTCGGATCACTATGAGCTCGAGCCTTTCCGAGGCAAAAAAATTGCCGTGGTCGGCGGCGGATCCTCCGCTCTAGACTGGGCCGGCCTGCTGAACGAAAACGGTTCGGAAGTGGTGCTCGTAGCACGTCAGACGGCGCTCAAGTTTCACGGCAAGCCAGTGGTAGGGCATGTGCGCTCGACGTGGGACCGGATTCGACGGCCGCAATCGGGCTTGGGGCCGGGATTGCGTTCTCGCTTCTACGCGAATTCGCCGTTGACGTTCCATCGTTTGCCGCAGCGGTTTCGGCTGGACGTGGTGAAGAGTCACCTGGGGCCATCGGGCGGCTGGTTCATAAAGGATAAAGTCGTCGGCCGCGTGACCTGCTTGCTCGGCAACACGATCGAAGGATCGGAAATACAGGGCAGTTGCGTCCGCCTGTGCCTCCGAGGCCCCGATGGTTCGCACCGCCAGATTGATGTGGACCACGTTCTCGCGGGAACCGGATACAAAGTAAACCTCAACCGCCTGACGTTCTTGAGCCACAATATTCGCACGAGCGTAAAAAACGTTGAGAATACTCCCATTCTGAGTGCATCCTTCGAATCCTCCGTTCCGGGACTCTATTTCATCGGCGTCTCGGCGGCCAACAGCTTCGGGCCCGTCATGCGCTTCGCGTATGGCGCGGAGTTCGCAGCTCGTCATCTGTCAAAGTGCTTGGCGAGTGCGCTCTCAAAGTCACGGGCGTCTACGCAGGTGCCCGTATCCGTTTCCAGGTAGATCAGATAGACGGGCTAGGGCTGCCTGCTTCGGCCCCCGACAGCAGGCGCAGAATTTCTGGGCAGGTCCTTCAAGCATTCGATAAACGAATGAAGCTAGAGACCATTGCAATCCATGCCGGATACGACGGCGACCCAACCACAAAAGCTGTGGCGGTGCCAATCTATCAGACTGTCGCGTTTGAATTCGACAGTGCTGAGCACGGTGCGGCCCTCTTCAATCTGGACGTCCAAGGTAACATTTACACGCGCATCGGCAATCCCACCAACACGGTGCTCGAAAAGCGCGTCGCGGCATTAGAAGGCGGGGTTGATGGGCTAAGTGTCAGCTCCGGCATGGCGGCGATCCACTATGCTCTGATCAACATCGCTGAGGCTGGCAAAAACATCGTCTCTTTGCCACAGCTTTACGGCGCGACATACACCCTTCTTGCGCACATCTTGCCGAAGCAAGGAATCGCTGGTCGCTTCGCGGACGACGACTCGCCCGAGGCAGTTGAGAAGCTGATCGATGAAAACACGCGAGCGGTCTATTGCGAAAGTGTCGGAAATCCAGCGGGCAATGTCGCCGATATCGAGGGTCTTGCGAACGTGGCGCACAAACACGGCGTGCCACTGATCGTCGATAACACCGTACCGACGCCGATCCTATTGCGGCCGATCGAGCACGGCGCAGATATCGTGGTCCACTCGATGACAAAATTCATGGGCGGACATGGCACGAGCATCGGCGGCATGATTATAGACAGCGGCAAATTTCCCTGGCGCAAATATCCCGAGAAGTTTTACATGCTAACGAAGCCGGAGATCGCTTATCACGGTGTCGTCTACGTGGACCACTACGGGGATGCGGCATTTGTGGCCCGCTGCCGAACGGTCGCTCAGCGGAACACGGGCTCAACGCTCTCCCCCTTCAACGGCTTTCTTTTCCTACAAGGGATCGAAACAATGGCTCTACGCATCGAGCGCCATGTGGAGAATGCACGCAAGGTCGCCGATTTCTTGCGTGCGCATCCGCGCGTCGAGTGGGTGAACTATGCGGGTTTTCCCGACAATCCGCTGTACCCGATGGCGCAGCGATATATGGGCGACAAGCGTGCCTCACTCCTGACCTTCGGAGTCAAGGGAGGCTTCGAAGCTGGTCGGAAATGCTTCGACGCATTTCGCCTCTTTAAGCGAATGGTGAACATGGGCGATGCGAAATCGCTCTCCTGTCATCCGGCTTCGACAACGCACCGCCAATTGACGCCCGAAGAACAAGCAAAAGTGGGAGTTGCACCAGAAATGATCCGGCTGAGCGTCGGCATCGAACACATTGACGACATACTTGAGGATCTTTCGCAGGCTCTGGATAAGGCTGTAGTTTGAAGCGCGCCGAGATTGGAAATGGGAGCTGAGAAACCCAAAATGCTGGAAGTAGCGCAAGAGAGCCACAGACTGATACGAGCCATCCGGACGTCCGCCTCGCGCCTGTTTTCCGGACGCGAAGGTCACGAACCGCGGCAGCGCGGGATTCGAATCGGCCTCGTCAACAATATGCCCGACGCGGCGCTCGAAGATACCGAATTGCAATTTCGCGACCTGCTGGAGGCGGCGCGCGGAGAACAGGTCGTGAAGATGTCACTCTTCTCACTGCCCGAAGTCTCGCGTGATGCGCGTGGGAAGCAACGGGTGGCGGAATTCTATTCCGGAATTGAAGAACTCTGGTCAAGCAAACTCGATGCACTAATCGTAACGGGCACGGAACCGCGGCGGTCGAACATGAAGGAAGAGCCGTATTGGCAGGCTCTTACGAGAATTCTTGATTGGGCGGAAGTGAACACGGTTTCGACCGTGCTCTCGTGCCTGGCCGCACACGCGAGCGTGCTCTATAGCGATGGCATCCCGCGCCATCGCCTGGCGGACAAGCAGTTCGGCGTTTTCGAATATCGCACGGTTAAGCACTATCTGACAAACGACACACCGAGTAAAATCCGGATTCCTCATTCCCGCTGGAACGAAGTAAAAGAAGACGCGCTCGTTGCTCACGGCTACAAAGTTCTCACGAGCTCTGCCGACGCCGGCGCCGATCTTTTCGTCAAGAGGCGCGGCAAATGTCTCTTTGTGCATTTCCAGGGACACCCGGAATACGGCGCAGGAACGCTGCTTAAGGAGTACCGGCGCGACATCAAGCGTTACATCCGCGGCGAGCGCGAAATATATCCCACCATGCCAAAGGGCTACTTCGACTCTGATGCCGCGCGGATGCTAGCGAGCTTCGAGGAGAGAGTGCTGGCGGACAGGCACGAAATGCTCATTCGTGAGTTTCCCGAATCAGCTGTTGCGGCGTCGCTCGAACATTCGTGGCGCACCTCTGCGGTTTGCCTCTATCGCAACTGGCTGCAATATATCGCCGCTCGAAAAGTGAATGCCACAGAATGTTCACCCGTCGTGCGCGTTGATCATGCGTAGCCGCTCGCCGCTTTTGCCTCCCCGAATACACCGCAATCGTTTGGGAAAGCTGTGATGACTCCCTTGTACGGATCCGACGTCCGCTCCATTCTCAATTCACTCCCTCCGCGAATTTGTGACGTGGTGCACCTGTGGGCGGAGAGGCAGCCGGACCATCCGGCGCTCGTAGAAGCTTCGGGTACTTGGACTTACAAACAGTTGGACCGGGCGATCGAAGCGGCGCAGTCGTGGTTAAGCAACCGCGGCATCCGCCCGGGCGACCGCGTGCTGATTTTGGGTGAAAATTGCCGCGCATTTATTGTCATTTTTCTGGCGTTAAGCGCTATGGATACTTGGCCGGTAGTGGTGAACCCGCGGCTCTCAGCTCGCGAGGTGAACCAAATACAGAATCATTGTGGGGCACGCCGAACGCTTTACACAATTGGCGTCTCGCCGCACGCTGCTGAGCACGCGAAGAATCACAATGCCTTAATGGAGGACTTTCTCGACCTTGGACTGATTGGAGTAGGCCCGCTAAACGAGGCAGCGGTACCCGAGCCGGTTGACTTCGACGTGGAGAACCACGTCGCGGTTCTGATCTACACCTCGGGTACCACCGGCCTACCAAAGGGCGTTATGCTGACGCATCGCAATCTTCTTTTTACCGCAGCTGCCGCGGCGATGATTCGGCACTTAGTGCCGGAAGACCGGATGTTCGGCGTTTTGCCGATGACGCACATCGTCGGGCTATCTGTGATCCTGCTCGGGACGCTCATGTCTGGTGCAACGCTCTACCTGACACCGCGCTTCGATCCGATGTCCGCACGAGCGCTGTTGGAGAAGGAAAAGCTAACCGTGATGCTCGGAGTGCCTTCGCTCTATGCGCAGTTCGTCCACTACGCGAAGCTCCGTGGCGTCAAGCGGTTTAGCTTTCCTGCGCTACGCATTATTTCGACTTCAGGAGCTCCGCTAGATCAGTCGCTCAAGACGAGCGTCGAGAATTTGTTCGGCCAGGTACTGCACCACGGTTACGGCGTCACAGAGAGCTCGCCGAATATTTCGCAGACGCGCATCGAATTACCACGGACAGATACGTCGGTGGGCGAGCCCTTCCCGGGAGTGGAAGTGAAGCTCGTGGGGCCAGAAGGAAATCCAGTTCCAAACGGCGAAGTTGGCGAGCTCTGGGTGCGCGGACCGAACATAATGAAGGGCTACTATCGGGCGCCCGAAGAAACTGCGGCCGCGCTCGACGCGGATGGCTGGTTCAATACGCGCGATCTCGCACGAGCGGAGGGACGAAATCTGTTCATCGTGGGCCGCACGAAGGATTTGATCGTGCGCTTTGGTTTCAACGTTTATCCGGCAGAAGTGGAAACTGTCTTCAACGCCCACCCGGAAGTCATGCAATCCGCAGTAGTCGGGCGCTCCGTCGAAGAGAATGAGGAAATTGTTGCGTTCATTCAACTCGTGCCTGGTTCCACCTTGACCACCACGCAACTGGCTGAATACGCAGCGCAACAGCTCGGCACCTACAAGCGCCCGACGGAAATCGTGCTCGTTGAAGCGATGCCCCTCACCCCCGTCGGCAAAGTGAAAAAGTCCGAACTCGCCAAGATCGCTGCGCTTGGCAGCGAGCACCGCTAAGCAGATCCCCTCTGTTGCAGTGCCCGGACTCTCTTCAGAGCACTACTTCCACAAGCGTCGGACCTTGCGCATCGAAGCCTGCCTCCAGGGCTTTTCCGAAATCATCGAGCGTCGTAGCTTTCCGCGCCGCCACGCCCATTCCTTCTGCGAGGAGCGTCCAATCGAGATCCGGGCGCCCGATTTCAAACATATCCAGAGCACGCGCGCCCGGAGCACCCAATCCGAAACTCGCAAATTCACGCTTCAGCACCGAGTATTCGCGATTCGCGAAAACCACCGTTGTGATATTCAATCGCTCGCGCGCCATCGTCCAGAGCGCCTGCAGCGTGTACATCCCGCTGCCGTCTGCAGTGAGACACAGCACCTTGCGATCCGGGCAGGCTATCGCTGCGCCAACGGCCTGAGGCAGCGCGATTCCGATCGCTCCTCCCGTGCACGCAAGCCAGTCGTGCGGCGCGGCGCCTTTTGCCACAGAAAGCATGGCCCGTCCGGACGTCATTGACTCGTCCGCAACAATCGTACCCTCGGGAAGCAGAGCGGCCACAGCGTCCGCGAGCCCGGGCAGCGTTATCGCGCCGCTCGGCATGGCCAGGCGCTCCGATTTCTCGGTCACCACCTCTTTGCCGCGGAGCGGGAATTCACTCGCGAGAGCTTCGAGCGTGCCGATGTAATCTTCTCCCGGCACTGCGAGCGCGTGAATATCGCAGCCTGCGGGCGAGAGCACCGCATTTCTCGCGGGATGCGCGAAATAAGCGACCGGTGCGTCGGCGCCTACGAGGATGAGCCGGCGGAAGTCCTTCAGCAGTTCTGCAGCTTGACCGGGCACATACGGAATCCGCGTCACTGGCGGCGTTCCCACGCCACGCTCAATGCGCGCGAAGTTGTACGGCGCAAGCAGTTCCGCGTTCGTGGCCGTCGCAATTTGCCCCGCAAACTTCAAGCCTATTCCGTAAAGGCCGTTTCCGGCAATCAGCAATCCGGTCTTGGCGCCGTCCTTGAGCATCTTCGCCGCGCGCTCGATCCGCTCGCCCGGCGGCATCGGCGGCTTCGGAACGGCGGAAAATCTCGCCACCGCGCCGCCGTCGCCCCACGCCGCATCCGCGGGAACAATCAGAGTTGCGATTTGGCCCGGTGCCGTTCGCGCCGCCACGATTGCATCCGCGGCGTCGCGGCCTAGGGTCTCGGCATTCTGAGCCGTGCGGAGCCACTTCGAATACGGCCGCGCAATCGCCTCGATATCCGAAGTGAGCGGTGCGTCGAACTTCAAGTGCGTGAGCGCATGCTGGCCGACGATATTCACCATCGGCACGCGTGCGCGGCTCGCATTATGGAGATTCGCAACGCCGTTTGCCAACCCCGGCCCTAGATGCAGCAGCGTGCTCGCGGGGATCTCGCTCATCCGCGCGTATCCATCGGCGGCCGCTGAAACCACTCCCTCGAGGAGCGCGAGCACGCAGCGGATCTCGCTCGATTTGGCGAGCGCCCCGACGATATGCATCTCCGACGTTCCTGGATTCGAGAAGCATACGCGAATCCCTCCCGCTGCTAGTGTGCCAACCAGGCTTTCGGCGCCGTTCATCGTTCTCCTAGAGCTGAGCTTCTCGCAAGTATCGCGAAATCACGGTGGCAAGTTCGTCGAAGTGCACGGTAACGATTCCGTTGTGATCTCCGGTCACTGTTTCGACATCCATATCGTCAGCGAGACCCTTCCACGCAGCCAAAGGGTCGTCTGGAAAGTGAGTCGGGATAGAAGCCCGCACAAACTTTATTTTGCGTTGGTAAGGGCGCGGCTGGTAGTGGGTAAGCGCGTAGTAGTCGCCGTCCCGCAACCGCTGCATTTCAGGCGAAAACGGTGGAACATCAGATTCGGGGTTGTGCCTGCTGGCGTCAATATTGTCGTAAAGCTTCCTTTTTAGTCGAGTGCCAACGTACCGGACTCCATCGCCTAACGATAACTTGTCGACCTTTTCCACGTGACGTTTTATAACGCGGGCGCGCAAGAGCAGGCGCTCTCTGCTGGAGAGAAACGACGTGTATGGGTACGATTCCAAGATCACAAGAAAAGCGACCTCTTGGCCACTCGCTGCGAGCTGTTGCGCCATTTCGAACGCCACAAGTCCCCCGAGTGAAATTCCAATGAAGAGATACGGGCCTTGAGGCGTGATTCGCCGAATAGTTTCGAGATATGTGCGTGCTATGTCTTCGACGCGTTCGTGCGGCTTTTCGCCATCGCCGAGGCCTCGCGCCTGCATGACATGAACGGGACGCTGAGTCTCGATTCGCCTAGCTAGCGGGAAATAAGTGAGCGGGTCTCCCGCCATTCCTGGTTGGATGTAGATGGGCGTGCATGTTGCGCCTGCCTTCAGGGGTATGACGCGCGGGAAATTCCCAAAGTCCAGCTTTTCGAGCGCTGCAGCCATCGCGCTTGGCGTAGGTGCATGATAAAGAAGGAAAGGCGGCAACTTGCGTCCACAGAGTGTCTCAATGTCGGAGAATAACGGTTGCGCCGTCTGCGGTGTGCCGCCGAGATCGAAGAAGTTATCGTCGAGCCGAAGGCCCGTCCGGCCCAGCGCGTGTTCCCACAGGAGCGTCAGGCGGTCAATCATCGGCGAGACTCGATCGCGATGAACAGCCCTGCCGCGGGAACGGGAACAGCATACGCGGGAACGAATTTTCGCCTACCCTGCAACTTCTTCATGCGAACTTCGTTGAGGAGTGCGCGAATTTCCAGTAAAGCTCCCGCGCTTTCTGGTAGACAGGGCCCATCGGAAGCGGGCGGTCGTCAATCTTTGTGACGGGCACGACTTTCGAGTAATTGCCCGTGGAGAAGATTTCATCCGCCTGTTGAAACTCTGAGTAAGACATGGACTTCTCAATCACTGTCACGCCAGCGTCGCGCAACAATCCAATCACGCGCTGCCGCGTGATGCCGGCCAGAAAAGTGCCGTTTGCGACCGGAGTATATGCCACTCCGTCTTTGGCCATAAAGATGTTCGACGTGGCGAGTTCCGCCACATTGCCAAGCATGTCACATACGACCGCATTATCGAAACCGCGAGAGTGCACTTCAAAAAGCGCACGGGCGTTGTTCGGATAGAGGCAACCGGCCTTTGCGTCCACGGGCATGGATTCGAGCGTCGGTCGGCGAAACGGCGAAAGCGTAATCGAGAAGCCCTTCGGCGCCCGCATCGGCGCTTCGTAGATAGAAAGGCACCATCTAGTCGATTCAGGATCATGCGCCTGCACCCACGGCCCCTCTTTTTCAGCCCAGTACATCGGCCGGATATAGAGTGCAGCATTCTTCTCGAATTTGGCGATCCCTTCTTGTGCGAGCCGCACCCACGTTTGCGTAGGCACAAGAGGCTTCAAATAGAGCTTTCGGGCCGATTCATTCACCCGCGCGCAGTGTAAGTCGAGGTCAGGAACCACTCCTTCAAAGGCCCGCGCACCGTCAAACACGATCGAGCAGAGCCAAGTAGCGTGGGAACGTGGGCCTAGGATTGGGACATTTCCCTCGCGCCAAGTTTCCTCGAAATATGTCCACGTTTTTGACCAGTCTCCTCCCGCCATTCGAATCCTCCACCTTCGTAAGACGGTCTCGCCCGGCCCGCATTACTTTTTTCATATTCTTGGCGAGCCCCGTGTTCGGCCGCCCGTCCGGCTGTGAAGATTTTCCTGCTAACTTTACGTTACGGCAGCCGGGTTGGCGGAGTCAACCGAGAGACCGAACCCGTGTTTCTCCCTTATAGGCCGTATTGGCTCTAATTCTTTTCCTTCGGTCCCTGGCTCAAGTCTCTTAGACTCAGGCGCGCTCCTCGGCTCGCGGAGTCTGCCCTCTGGGCAGCGCTTCGACCGTGAAGTGGCGGGGGGACATACATTCCAAGCTTCGGTGGGACGGATGCTTAGTCGTCCTCGACGGAAGCCATTTTCCACCAATGAGCAGGTGCCTTCTACATGTTTTCCACTTAATCGTCATCCGGGTGTGCTAAAAACTGTAAGCCTTTACTATACAATTCCTTACGAGATAACGAGTAAGTTGCATTAGCCGCTGCGAGGACCCATCTTTGGAGCGCGAATTGCATTTTGGTATTGCAAGCGATCGCCTCTGGAGGCGACGGAGACAGGAGCGCAGCTTGCTCTACAATAGGCGGCGAAGAAATAAGATCTTATCACGTCACTCATACCTTTCCTTTGCCCGCGTTTGCGCGCTGGTTCTAGGTCCCGAAGTCGACAGTAGATCTGTAAGGCCGGTATCCAGAACATTCTAACCACTTCGCTCCTGCCACCGCTTCCGTGAGCCCACCCCGGCCGGGCAAGCTGGAATCGAGCGGCAGCATGGTCCGGTCTCCAGCTTTCCACGGGCCAGTGGGAAAGACAGGTCTATTTGAAGTGAAGGCAACAGTCCTAATCGCAACCACTTCCCCTTCGCGCTGGTTCTCAGCAGCACGTCTGGCAATGGCGATGTCCAACGCAGGCTTCACCGTGGAAGCAGTGTGTCCGCCGGGGCATTCGCTCGGTCTGACCAGCGTCGTCCAACGCACCTACGACTATAGCGGCCTTTCGCCGCTGCGCTCATTCACCGCTGCAATTGTAGCTTCTAAGCCGGATCTGGTCGTGCCAACCAACGATTACGCGGTTCAATACCTGCATCGCATTCACGCTCGTGAAAAGGCGCGGGGTAAACCGAGCGACGACATTGCCCGGTTGATCGAGCACTCGTTGGGAGACCCAGCGTCATTCTTGGTGGTCTACGCCCGGGCGGCCTTCATGCAACTCGCTCAGGAAGAAGGCGTCCGCGTTCCGCAGACCAAGCGAATCGAAAGCGTCGAGGCATTGAATGACTGGATTTCCGAGGGGGGTCTGCCGACAGTTTTGAAAGCGGATCGCACTTCTGGCGGCGAGGGTGTGCGGATCGCACGCAACCGTGATGAGGCATTGAAGGCATTCAAGGCGTTGCAGGCTCCACCGCTGCTGGCCCGCGCCGTGAAGCGTGCGGTATTCGATCAGGACAAAACTCTTTTGTTGCCTTCCATCAATCGCAATCGTTCGATAGTGAACGGGCAGGCATTCATCGGGGGCCGCGAAGCGACGAGTTTGATTACATGCTGGAAGGGCGCGGTTCTCGCTAGCTTGCACTTTGAAGTTGTCAACAAGCAGAACGCTTCAGGTCCTGCGACCGTGCTGCGATTGATCGAAAACGCGGACATGACCTCCGCAACGGAGAAGATAGCCAAGCGGCTGAATCTTTCTGGACTTCACGGCTTCGACTATATGATCGAAGATCGCACTTCCAACGCATATTTGATCGAACTAAATCCACGCGCGACGCAAGTGGGTCATCTCGCGCTGGGCCCGGGTCGCGATCTCGCGGCCGCTCTCTTCTCGGCTTCTACTGGTGCCACGCTTCATGAGTCCGCGAAGCTTACGGACAACGATACGATCGCGCTTTTCCCGCAGGAGTGGCTTCGCAATCCAGACAGTTCTTTCCTGCAGTCGGGCTATCACGATGTTCCCTGGGGAGAGCCCGCTTTGATTCGGGCCTGCATGCGCAGCCGCCGCAAGCGCGGTCTCATCGTTTCGGAGCAGGAATGGATTCGCGCTTTTTCAGGAGTTCGACCACCACCCCGATGAACGACCGATCTAAACCTAAAGCCGATCGATTTAACACATCCCACGACCGCGCAGTGCTCCCGTTAGATCGCGCCCGCGGGACAGTTCACGCTCGTGAGGCGGGCAACCACTCCGCTGGAGTTTACTCCGAGCCGTCTTTTAAACACCACCTAATTCATGTTCCGAAGGGCCAAAGCGCCGGAAAGCCGCTTCGCGTAATGAAGTTCGGCGGCACATCGGTCGGCGACGCAACTAGCATCTGTAGAGTTGTAGAAATCGTACGCCGCGCTTCCTGCACGGACCAGGTGATCGTAGTTGTTTCCGCAATGAGCGGCGTGACGAGCAAATTGGTTGAAGTAGCAAATCGAGCTGGCAACGGTGACTTGAAGCAGGCTTTGGCGATCCTGCTGGAAGTGAAGCAGCGACACGAATCGGCCGCCCAACCATTGCTTCCTTCAGGGGCCGTCAAGAATCGCGTCATGAATGCGATTCGTGCGACGTTGCAGGAAACCGAAGAGGTTTGCCGCAATGTCTGCGAGACCCGGGTCCTGACTCCGGAAAAAGCGGATGCCATTGCTGGAGTCGGGGAGCGACTTTCCGTCTATTTGGTTGCGGCAGCGCTAGCCAAGGCGGGCGTTTCCTGTGAGGCGATCGAGGCAACGGAATTGATAGTGACCGACGAGCACCATGGCGCTGCCGAGCCGAAGATGGAGCCGACGCGCGCTCAATGCCAGAAGCGTTTGCGAAAGATGTTGGGCGATGGCGTCATCCCCGTGATCACGGGATACATCGGCGCCACCGAAGATGGAACATTGACGACGCTCGGTCGGAACAGTTCCGATTACTCTGCTACGATCCTTGGTGCCGCTCTTGACGCAGATGAAGTCGTGATCTGGACTGATGTGGATGGTGTGCTTACAGCCGACCCCCGCCTGGTTCCGAGTGCGCGCAACATCGCCGAGATTTCGTTCAGCGAAGCAACGGAATTGGCCCGTTGCGGCGCGAAGGTTCTTCACGCGAAATGTTTGCATCCAATCGCTGATGCGGGAATTCCTCTTCGCATCTGCAATACCTTCGCCGGCGAACAGCCGGGAACTCGAGTTGTTCCCGGCACGCGGTCGGACGCTGGAGAAGTAAAGGCGCTTGCGGCCGTAGATGGCCTAGCTCTCATATGGGTTAGTGGAGATGAGCACGTTCGGATATCCGATTTTCAGGTACGCGGCACTATCGCTCTCGAAGCGGTCGGAGTTGACATTCGTTGGGTCTGTTGCTCGAACTCCAGCGGCAGTCTCGCGTTCATAGTTGCCTCATCGGCAGCCGAAGTTGCCGCCAAGGCTCTGCGAAGCGAATTCCTCAGCCGGCCACAGAAGGGTACAAAATCCCGAATTGACGTCCAATGGCCAATCTCTGTCATTACTGCCGTGGGTCACAATGTGTGTGGAAGCTCAGAGTTCCTTGAGGGCACTTTCGACGTGCTTGCGCGGCGGCACATCCGCGTTCTCGGCGTCAGCCGCATGTATTCCGACACGAGTTTCTCATTCGTAGTTGCGTCGAAACACATGCAAGCGGCGCTGGCGGCGGCGCATGAAAATCTTTTTCGTCAGGCGGAGACACAGAATCTCTCGGTTGGATACTTCTAAGACTTCCCTTCGACCCCGACATGCCTGGAGAGGCATAAATCCGGCAGAGGCCGAGACAACATCATTCAATGCTTGGCGACATATACGGAGGCGTCTCATATGCTCCTTATGTGACTCCCGTGGCAATTGCGATACGCATATGCGCATCGTAACTTTTCCGCTTCTCCCTCGCGTCCCTCGGGCCCCTGTTGCTGGGGTTGACGAAACAGGAATAATCCTGTGATAGCGTTCTAATTTTAGGTGTCTGCAATTACTATCCAGGATTGGGGCTGAGTTTGGTCGGACAGAAAATGAATTTTATGTATCCATTCCATTTTTCGCATCGGAAGCTGCTGCTTCTGCTTGGAATAGCAGGCTTAGCAGGAATGGCGATTGGTTGCTCGCGGCAGCCACATGAGAGGGGCTCCGCCAAGCAGCAAGACACCGTGAATCATTCCAACTTATCTCCTTGCTCCGTCCCGCAGAAGCCAGATTCCGGACCCCCTGCATCGTTTGAGAGCGCTTCTTACAAGGAAGGATGGAACGAAGAAGCGGCGGCCAGCTATTTGAACGCGAGAGCTGTGTGGTGGATTCAATGGAAGGGTGCCGAGCGGGATCAGAGGACGTTTTGCGTCTCCTGCCACACGTCGATTCCGTACATTCTTTCGCAGCCGGCTCTCCAGTCAGATTTGCATGAAACTGAACCTTCCGCAAACGAGCGCGCAATTGTCGCGGATGTCACGAAACGGGTACGCCTTTGGAAAAACCTGCATTCTTATTACGCCAGCTATTTTGGCCAGAAGAATCTGTCCGCAGAGTCGCGATCAACGGAAGCAATTCTCAATTCGGTCGTTCTGGCTTCGAGCGACTCTGAGACTGGCCACCTGAGCAACGATACGCGATCGGCTTTCAACATTCTTTGGAGCCTTCAACTCACATCGGGAGAGGACAAGGGCGCGTGGCTCTGGCAGCAATTCAACCTGCAGCCGTGGGAAGCCACCGACTCGCGATATTACGGCGCGACCTTGGCTGCTATCGCCGTTGGGATTGCGCCCGATGACTATCGCTTGAGTCCAGAAATTCAGCAACACGTGGAACTGCTACGCGAATATCTGCTCGGCGATTACACCTCGCAGTCCTTGCTCAACCAAACCTTTTTGCTTCTTGCATCTGCAAAACTGCCAGGGCTTCTGACACCTTCCCAGAAAAAGGATATCGTCAGCCAGCTAGTTCAGAAGCAGCATTCTGACGGCGGCTGGAGTCTCCCTTCGCTCGTCAGTTCCTGGCGCGGTTGGCACCTCACATCTTTACTGTCGTTGGCAGGTCGTCGATCAGACGGTTCGCCCGAGGACAAGAACAGCGACGGGGACGCCACGGCGATCGTAACCTATGCGTTCGAGCAAGTGGGTGTTTCGCTCAAGGATCCGCACCTTAGCCACGGTTTGGCTTGGCTCCGCGCGAATCAGGATCTGTCGGACGGCGCGTGGCACGCAGATTCCCTCAACTTAAAACGAGATCCCACATCGAATATCGGACAATTCATGAGCGATGAAGCAACGGGGTACGCGGTCCTAGCGCTTTCAATTGAAAATTCGGAAGCGCGTGATGAGAACGGTGCCCAAGTTGACAAAACGCGGGATGCTCCATAGGCGGAGATTCAAGTTTCAAGTGAGTTTGCGTCTCAATGGGCCTCAGTATATGTTTGTCTTGTAGAGATATGAGTCATTATCGCCAGTTCTATATCGACGGACAGTGGGTTGAGCCTCACGACCCGTGCGAATTTCCTGTTGTAAACCCTGCCACAGAAGAAACCATCGCGACGATTTCACTCGGCGCACCGGCGGATGTCGATCGAGCCGTCTCCGCTGCAAATCGGGCTTTCGAATTCTATTCCGAGACCAGCGTCCCTGAGAGATTGGCCCTCATCCACCGCGTCGTCGAAACATACAAATTGCGAATGGATGAAATGGCAAAAACGATGTCTCTGGAAATGGGCGCACCGTACTCGTTGTCTCGCGGCGCCCAGGCCCCTGCCGGCCTGGCACACCTGATGGAAATAGCACGCGTTCTCGAGACTTTCCCCTTCGAAGTGATCCGAGGCACGACACTTATGCGCCGCGAGCCGATCGGCGTCTGCGGCCTAATCACTCCCTGGAACTGGCCGATGAATCAGGTGGTAGCCAAGGTGGCTCCAGCTCTTGCCGCAGGTTGCACCATGGTCCTGAAGCCGAGTGAACTGGCGCCCCTTTCCTCCCTTCTCTTTGCACAAATTATGCATGATTCCGGCGTGCCGTCCGGTGTATTCAATCTCGTGAACGGCACCGGACCGGTCGTAGGCGCAGCCATTTCTTCGCATCCGGATATCGCGATGGTCTCCTTCACGGGTTCCACTTGCGCTGGTATTTCCGTCGCCACCGCCGCCGCACCGACCGTCAAGCGTGTCATGCAAGAATTAGGGGGAAAGTCTGCCAACATCCTCCTCGAGGACGCTGATTTCTCTGTAGCGGTGAGAGAAGGCGTTGTCGCGTGTTTCCGGAATACCGGGCAATCCTGCAATGCGCCGACCCGCATGTTGGTTCCCAGTTCGCGACTCGCGATCGTGGAAGAGATTGCGAGGCGGACAGCTGAGACAGTTGTCTTTGGTGATCCTTTAATAGAAGCGACAACGATGGGCCCACTGACGGGTAGCGCTCAATTCGAGAAAGTTCAACGATTGATTCGCACGGGCATCGACGAGGGCGCTAAGTTGGTTACGGGGGGCTATGGCCGTCCTGACGGAATTTCAAAGGGCTACTTCGTAAAACCTACAGTGTTCTCCGATGTTCGCAACGACATGACGATTGCCCGCGAAGAAATCTTCGGCCCCGTCTTGTGCATCATTGCATATAAAGACGAAAAGGAAGCGGTTCGAATTGCCAACGATACGCCATACGGATTGTCCGGGTTCGTAACTTCGGGGGATCCCGAACGTGCTCGTCGGGTCGCAAAGCGAATCCGGGCCGGAAACATCCACATTAACGGCGCGCGAGTCGATTTTGCCGGGTGCTTTGGGGGTTATAAGCAGTCAGGCAACGGCCGCGAATGGGGGAAAGCGGGCATCGAAGAGTACCTCGAACAGAAGGCCATCTTTGGCTATTTACCAGCCGGGTGTTAAATTCCAGATTCCAGCGCCTGCCCTTGCTGATTTTAGTTCGTAGCACCCATAAGCCGGCGCGCGTTATCCGACTTTTCCAATACTGCGAAAACCGGCCAGAGAATCAGCAGCGCCAGCAGAAAAAATGCAAAGCCCCCGTCGCGATGAAGACTGCCACTCAGGAAGCTCGGGTCTACATAAATACTCAGGAGAGTCAATGTGGCAATTCGAATGCCATTTTTAACAACGGACAACAACAAGCCTAGAACGAGCAGCAAAATAATCTTCCACCAGGTACGGAGGTAAAGATGAGCGGCGAGAAGGCACGTAATGAAAAGCGCCATGCTGGAGCGAATGCTGCTGCACTCTCGTGCGACTTCAATTGTAACGCCGGGCACTGAGAGCATGAACCCATGCCGCAGCACAGGAGTTCCCACGGCCTGAAATATCCGATAAGCGATCTGCGTTGAACCTTCCTGCAACGCGTAGATAAGCCGGTCAAGAATTGAGGCAGGCAGTGGAATCATAAGGAGGAGAAACAGAAGCGGGAAAGCGGCCGCTCGGACCGCTTCCGCGCCATAACAAAGAAAAAATCCCCCCAACCAGACAAGCACGATCGACAACGTCTCGAAAGTCAGCGGCAGGTTCCCGCTCTGCGGGAAATAACTCCAATTTGCGATCCGGAAGAGAATCATGCCGCCCAATATGAGTCCGATGCCACAGAATAAGTTTGTTCGCGTATTGCCAAAAATTTGTTTCCTTTCCACATAGAGCAAGAACACGGAAATCAGAGGAATGAGGATGATATGCGAGCTTGACGCATCCTGTAGCGAATACTGAATTAACGCACGAGCGGTTCCATGGAAAACAATGGCAGACATCACAACGAGTGTGCCGAACCAGATGTGCCTTTTTGCAGGTGCAAGAATCGCATCCACCGGCGCCTCGGCCATGGACTGAATTCCTCCAGTAGAAGGATTCTATCGCGCTCCGCGGTTTGGGGCTCAGCTCATGCCCAGAAGGGTGCTTTCTCTTACAGTAGGTATTCCCTTGAGGTTGAATTGGCGAGAACACTCAAGAGCAAGCACAAGGAAGGTTAAGGAAAGATCTGGTCAGCACGCCAAGCGCTTCAAGGAACTTTTACCGACGCGGCGTTGGAATCGGCGCTTTCCTGACCGCTTGAATTCACAGCCGTCACGACATAGTAGTAGGTCAAATCCTGCCCCGATTCTACGGTCGAATCGGAGTAGGTTGTACCGGTGACACTGGAAGAAATCCTCGAATAGGTGCCCTGCGTCGTTCCGCGATAGACGTTGTACCCCGTGACGCCAGAAGACGTGCTCGCTGTCCAAGTCAGACCTACAGTGGCGGTCGTTACGCCCGTTCCGCTCAAGCTCACTGTTATTGATGACGGGGAGGCATTGCTCGCGATCGAGATGCTCCCTGTGGCGTTCCCGGCCGAGGTCGGTGAAAAGCCCACAGTTGCAGTCGCCTGTTGGCCCACTGCAATAGACAGGGGCAACGAAACACCTGTCAGGGTAAATTCCGAGCCAGTAAGCGAAGCTTGAGAGATTGTAAGCGTTGAAGTTCCGGTATTCGAAATCGTCACATTTTCTGAAAGAGTACTCCCGACAGTGACGTCCCCAAAACTGATCGAGAGAGGGTTCAAGGTCATCGTCGGAGAGCCGGAGCCGTTTCCTCCCGTTTGCCCTCCGCCGCTCGAAGATGGAGAAGCTGTTACGCCAGCACATCCGATTTGAATGAGAAGTCCAAGGAAAACGACGGCTGCAGTGGCCAAAGAAGCGAGATTCTTACCCTTCGGCCTTGAAAGTAAAGGCCTTGCCGACGCTGCCATTGGGTCTGAAGCATGGTGCTTCATGATGTATCGGATTGTCCTACGCGATTACGGTTGGGAACCACTGGCCGGTGGTACAGACTTCGGACAGGACTTCTCACCTGTCCCTCATGCCTTTCTTCGTCCGTAGGGTAAAAAAACTAGCTCAACTCAGTTGTGGAATTCAAGTCCTCCCTCACCCGCTCCCCATTCCAGTGGCAGAAACCTACGGGACCAGGACGCTTGCCTGATTCGAGTCGGAGCTCTCCTGGCCGCTCGAGTTCACTGCGGTTACCACATAGTAGTAAGTCGTGTTATTCCCCGACTGCACCGACGAATCCGAGTAGCTCGTCCCAGATACCGAAGACGCAATCCTTGAATATGTCCCCGAAGTCGTTCCACGATACACGTTGTAACCCGTGACACCGCTGGACGTGCTGGCAGTCCAGTTGAGACCCACCGAGGCCGCTTGAACGCCTGTGCCGGTCACCGTCACACTTGCAGGAGAATTCGTCGCGTTGCTGGCAATCGTCACCGTGCCGGAGACAGCGCCTGCCGATGACGGATCAAATGTCACGGTCAGCGTCGCAGTTTGATTGGCACTGAGCACAAGGCCGGAGCTGACGCCGCTCGTTGTCAAGCCGGAGCCTGTGACACTCACGCCCGAGATTGTCACATTCGAATTTCCCGTATTCGTGAGTGTCACCGTCAAGGAGCTGCTGGACCCATCCGTGACGTTCCCGAACGCTAAAGTGCTTGGGCTCGCGCTAAGCGATTGCGTCGCAGCGACTCCCGTCCCGGTCAGTGAAATCGTCACGGGAGATGTCGCACCATTATTCACCAGAGATATCGAACCGGTGGCGCTGCCTGCGCTCGTCGGAGAGAACACGGCGTTGAATGTGGTCGTTGCGCCAACCGCAATCGTCACGGGGGCGGTGAGTCCAGTGATGCTGAAGCCCGTTCCCGTCGAGCTCGCCTGAGAGATCGTCAAGCTGGCTGTGCCGGTGTTCTTGAGGCTGATCGTCTGCGTGTTCGGGCTGCCGACTGTGACGCTTCCAAAGCTCACGCTCGAAGGAGTCGCCGTCAGTTGCGGCTGAGTGCCCGTGCCACTAAGGGAGATCGTTATCGGCGAGCTCGGGGCATTGCTCGTGACGGTGACAGTTCCCGCGGCACTTCCGCTCGTTGTCGGCGCAAACTTTGCGGTAAAGGTGCTGTTTTGGCCCGAATTGATCGTGAGCGGCGTCGTGATTCCGGTGACGCTGAACCCTGTGCCGGATGCGCTGACAGCCGAAACCGTCACACTGGCTGTTCCGGAATTTGTGAGCGTGATTGTCTGCGACCCGCTGCTCCCCACCGCGATACTCCCGAAGCTCACGGTCGTCGGACTCGCGGATAGTTGTCCTTGCACACCGGTCCCGCTTAGGGCAATCGTCGCTGGAGATCCGGGAGCATTGCTTGAAATTGAAACGCTCCCGCTGACGCTCCCGCTTGCCGTGGGCGCGAACTTCACGGTGAACGTCGAGTTTTGCCCTGTGCTGATTGTGAGAGGAGTCGTGACTCCACTCACGCTGTATCCAGTGCCGGAAACGCTGACTGCAGAAACGGTTAGGCTCGCTGTCCCGGAGTTGGTAAGTGTTATAGTCTGGGACCCACTGCTGCCGACGGTCACACTGCCGAAGGCAACGCTAGTTGGACTGACCGAAAGCTGCGCCTGAACACCTGTACCAGTCAGGGCAATCGTCGTCGGCGAGCCGGGCGCATTGCTCGTGATCGAAACGCTCCCCGTGGCAGATCCGCTGGAACCAGGAGCGAATTTCACAGAAAACGTCGTGCTTTGCCCCGCATTGATCGTGGCCGGCGTCGTCACACCGCTCAAACTGAAGCCGGTGCCGGTCACACTAATGGCGGAAATTGTGACGCTGGATGTCCCGGAATTGTTGAGTGTGATGGTTTGAGACCCATTGCTGCCGACAGACACGCTCCCAAAAGCGACGCTCGAAGGACTTGCAGATAGCTGCCCCTCTATCCCGGTCCCGCTCAAACTAATGGTTGCAGGTGAGCCGGGTGCATTGCTGGTGATCGAGATGGAGCCGCTCGCAGACCCGCTGGTCGTCGGCGTGAACGTCGCGCTGAACGTCGTGCTCTGTCCGGCAGCGATCGTTATCGGAGTCGTGATGCCGCTTTTTCCGAATCCCGTCCCAGTGATGGTCACCGCCGAAACAGTCACGCTCGCGGTCCCGGAATTCGTGAGCGTCATCGTCTGGGACCCGCTGCTTCCCACGGCTACATTTCCAAAACTGACAGTCGAAGGATTGACCGAAAGTTGACCTTGGGCACCTGTACCGCTCAAGGCAATAGTTGCCGGCGACCCAGGAGCATTGCTCGCAATCGAAATGCTCCCCGTCGAGCTGCCTGCCGCTGTGGGAGCAAATTGGGCTGTGAATGTGGCGCTTTGCCCCGCGGAGATACTTGCAGGCAGGGTCAATCCAATCGCGCTGTATCCTGTTCCGGACGCGCTGAGAGCTGAAATCGTCAACGTTGCATTCCCGGAGTTTGTGAGAGTCACTGTCTGGGTCGATGTGCTGCCGACGTTGACGTTTCCAAAAGCAATGCTCGCCGGACTGATCGTCAGTTGGGGTTGCGAAGCGGTTCCCGTTCCGCTCAGAGAAACGACAAGGGGAGAGCCCGGGGCATTGCTCGTGATGGAGACGCCTCCGGTCGCGCTGCCAGCGGAAGTTGGCGCAAACTTCGCCGTGAACGACGCGCTCGCATTTGCATTGATTGTTTGCGGCAAAGAAAGGCCGCTGATGCTAAAGCCCGTTCCAGAAGCCGTCGCAGCGGAAATTGTGATGCTTGCGGTGCCCGCATTCGACAAGGTAACCGGAACTGAACCACTCGCTCCAACCAAGACGCTTCCAAAGCTGACGCTGGCTGGACTTGCGGAAAGCTGTCCTTGCGTCCCCGTCCCGCTCAAAGCAATGCTCAACGTGGGATCCGTCGCATTGCTAGAAATCGTAATCGTTGCGGAAGAACTTCCGGCGGTCGTTGGCGTGAAAGTAGCGACAAACCCGGTGCTCTCTCCGGCCGTGAGGGTCAAAGGTGTAGAGGCGCCACTCAACGTGTAGCCGGTCCCGCTCAACCCAATTTGAGAGACTGAAATCGTCGTATTGCCGCTGTTCGTCAGCGTAATCGTCTGCGTACCCTTGCTTCCCACAGCGACGTTGCCGAAGGAGACGCTTCCCGGGCTCGCCGTAAGTGTCGCGTTCGCCGCGATCCCGGTGCCAGTGAGCAAGATGGTCTGCGGAGAACCCGGAGCATTGTCTGTAAAGGAAATGCTGCCGGTTGCGGCTCCGGCCGCCGTTGGAGAAAATTGAATGTTGACTGACGCTGTTTGTCCCGCGCTGAGCGTTGCAGGCGTCGTGATGCCGCTCATGCCAAAAGCGCTGCCGGACAGTTGAGCTAGGTTGACTGTGATGCTCGTGCTTCCGTTGTTCGTCAGCTTGACGGTTTCCGTGCCGGTCTGGCCTACAGTCACACTTCCGAAATTGACGGACGTGGGACTGATTGTCAGACTCGATTGCGTCCCTGTTCCCGTCAATGAAATGGCAAGTGGCGAGTTGGACGCGTTGCTTGTGACCGTCAGAGTTCCGTTGATAGTAGCCGCCGATTGTGGAGCAAACTGAATCTGTACCGTGCTGCTCTGGCCGGCAGGAAGCGAGGAGGAAGGATTTCCTCCGACGACCGTGTACCCGGTCCCAGAGATCGTCGCTTGGGAAATATTGACTGTTGCCGTGCCGGTGTTTGTGACAGTCACACTTTGCGTCGCGCTGCTTCCCATTGCGACGTTTCCAAAATTGAGACTTGCAGCGCTCGGTGAAAGCACTCCCGCGCTGGAATCACCAGGGGTCCCGGGACTTCCGGTCTGCGAGGACGCCGCGCTCGTATATCCAGCACAACTTGATAGACCCACAATGGCCAGTATCATTGCAATCGTTACAAGGATCGCGAGCGGCTCGCGGTTTGCAATCCTTCGTTTGTCGGAAAAAGAAAGGCGAAGAGATCGGAAATCAGAGAAATTTTGCGCGCGCATGTTCATGGCGCGCACAGTCTAGGGACCGCAACGATTCGCAACTACTGGTCGAGAGTACAAAGAAGGGGCAACAGGCTTCGCCTGCCAGTGAGTACCCTGTCCTCACTGTCCCAAAACCTGTACCAAGTTGGCCCGAAGGACGTCTTCGGATTTTCGGCAACGAAGGAAGCTGATTTTTGCGTGCCCTTGTACATCGCAAAAATAGGGGCTTTTCACGACATCACGATGAGATCAGCCATGAAATGGCCCCGTGCTAAACTTCTCTGGTCGTAGTTGATCCTTGCGAGTGGAAGGAAACAGCACCTGGCCATTCAAGAATCGAGACGCTTGCCTGAGTGGTCGGGTCGCATCTTGATCCTGGCGATTATCGGCATCGCCTTTCTCACGCTCTTCCCTTTTCGATTTTCCTTCCACTCATCGCAAAGGGAAGTCCTTTCACCTTTTCTTCTTCAAAGCGGGATGAAGAGCGCCGGATTGTTGGACGATTTTCTCAATGTCCTTCTCTTCGTCCCTTTCGGCTTTGGACTCGCCGGAGAGCTTTCAGCTCGAGGAACGCGCCGGGTGGCCTCACTCCTCTCTTGTCTCGTCGCCGGCGCACTGGTCTCCTACGGCGTGGAGTTCCTTCAGAACTTCATTCCCTCGCGAGATGCGGGCTGGCACGACGTCATGACGAACTCGACGGGATCAGTGGTGGGATTCGTTTTCTTCGCATTCACAGGTGAGCGCGTCCTTCGTTATTTGCACGGGATGGAAGCGGCCATTTCGGACTTTGTGACTTTCCGGCGTGCGGTATGGATCGGCTCGCTGTATTTTGGCGCCTGGCTTCTTTTTTCGGTGCCATTGCAGCAGCATGCGCGGATCGCGAATTGGGATCCGAACGCTCTCCTCACAGTGGGAAATTTCGCAGCTGGCAAGCAAGACACAGCCTGGAAAGGTCAGGTCAGTCGTCTGGAGTTGTGGGACCGGTCGACTCCCAATGATTTAGCAGAGGAAATTACTTCGGGGAAGCTGGCGAACCAGCCCTTAGCCAACCTGATCGGATCGTATGATTTCTCCGCTGCTCTTCCGCTGAAGGACGGTACGGGCCATCTGCCCGATCTCACTTGGAACATCGCCGCTATCGCTGCCAAGACGGCCCCCGGCACCTTCGATGGGCAGGCTTGGCTTATTTCTGCGGCTCCGGCACCCCTCTTGGCCAAGAGGTTCGCCGAGACGAATCAATTTTCGCTCCACCTCGTCTGCACGCCGGACAGTATAAACGAGCCCTCCGGGAGAATCCTCACCATCTCTCGTGGACCTGCTTCCGTTAATCTGGACGTGAAGCAGGAGGGCCGGGATCTCGTTTTCTGGTTTCGCAATCGTCTCGCAATCCGCCGATCGACTCTTGCCTGGAACGTCTCCGACGTCTTTGAGCCAAGACTGGCACGCAATATTCTTATTTCTTTTGACGGTGACAGATTGTCTTTATTTGTCGACGGGCGAAGAGAAAGCAACGCCTATCTGATTGGGCCTGCGGCCGTTTTGGCGCACTTTTTCCGCTCGATCAAGACGAGCGAGCTGGAGGCATACAATTACGTCTATTATGCACTGATCTTTTTTCTTGGAGGAATCATCGTCGGAATTGCTGTTCGAAACCCTGGTCCGGGCAGATATTGGAATATCCTCTCGCTGGGTGTAGCATTTCTGATTCCTTCTGGATTGCTCGAAGCAGTGTTAATGCATGCAGCCGATCGCCCCCTTTCGTATGCGAGCATTGCGCTTGGCGTTTGCCTCACGGCCGGCGGCGCTCTCTGGATAAACGCGGATGTTTGACGATTCCTGTATGTTGTTCTCTGCGATCATCCGGCAGTGGATTGCTATGATCGCCCGGGGGCTTTCGTAATGGATCGAGCGAATGTCGTAATTCTCGGTGGGGGAGTGGTTGGCTGTGCCATCGCGCGCGAACTCTCCGCACGCTGGACTGACGTCTTCGTCCTCGAAAAACTCCCCAAGATCGGGATGGCCACCAGCACTCGCAACAGCGGTGTCATTCACTCGGGTATTTACTATCCTCCCGGCTCGCTGAAAGCGCGGTTTTGCTTGCGCGGCAATCAACTGACCTACGAATTCTGCGCCGCGCACGACGTCCCGTATCGAAAGATTGGAAAGCTGGTCGTCGCTTCCTCCATCAAGGAAAAAGATAAGCTTGCCGCACTTGTCAAAAACGGTCAGGCAAACGGCGTCGAGGGACTTCGCATTATCGACCAAGCGGCAATTCATTCCCGCGAGCCGCACATTCAGGGTGTTCAGGCGATCGAAGTCCCTTCCACAGGAATTCTTTCGAGCGAAGACCTCGTCAAAGCGTATGCTCGCGTAGCCAAGGACCACGGAGCCAACATCGTCACACACGCAGCCGTCGAGCGGCTCGAACCCCTTCGCGACGGCGTTCGAGTCACCAGCGCGGCCGGCGAAATCGAGACGCGCTGCCTGATCAACAGCGCCGGACTTTTTGCCGATGATATTGCCGCAATGCTTGGATCAAAAATGGCCCGGCACCGCATCTACCCGGTTCGGGGGGAGTACTGCGAGCTCGCGCGCTCCAAGCAAGATATGGTGCGCGGGCTCGTATATCCTCTGCCGCATCCGGAAGGAATGAGTTTAGGCCTGCACCTTACAAAAACTCTCGCGGGAAATGTGCTCTTGGGCCCCACAGCGCGCTACGTCGACGACAAGAACGATTACGAGCGCGACCGCATCCCCATCGAGGAATTCGCGCTCGGCGCGCAATTGCTTTTGCCAGGGGTCACCTCTGCCGACCTTGTCCCAGCCTACTCCGGAATTCGCCCGAAGCTCGTCCCGCCGTCCAAGACTTCTTCCACCTCACCGGAGCAAAAAGGCATCGCGGATTTCATTGTCGAGCGCGATCCAGAATTTCCAGTCGTTGTACATCTGATGGGTATCGAGAGTCCGGGGCTGACTTCCGCCCCCGCCATCGCCGAGCACGTCGGCACACTCGTGAATCAAATTCTTGCCTGAGATCCGGCCAACGACTCCAAGAAATCAGTTTGGCCTGCCAAACGATTGATATTCGAACCCGAGAGTCTTCATTTCCTTCGGAGAAAGCAAGTTTCGGCCATCGAGGATCAGCGGTCGCCCCATCACCTTATGCAATTTTTCCCAGTCAAGGCCCCGGAATTCATCCCACTCTGTGGCAATCAAGAGTGCCTCTGCGTCTTTGGCCGCATCATACGGGGACTTCGCATACTCCACTCCGGGAAGAATCCCACTGGCTTTTTCGATGGCTTTAGGATCGTAGGCGCTCACGCGAGCGCCTTCCTTGAGCAGTTGCTTCACAAGATCTATTGCCGGCGCAAACCGGATATCGTCCGTATTTGCTTTGAAGGCGAGACCTAAAACCGCAACTTTCTTCCCTTTAATCACCCAAAGCGATTCTCGAATTTTCTCGAGAAATCGATCGATTCGCCTGCGGTTGATCTTCTCCGCTTCCTTCAGCATCCCAAAATCCACGCCCGAACGCTCCGCCAAATGCACGAAGGCCTGCAAATCCTTTGGGAGGCAAAATCCTCCAAACCCCAGCCCCGCATTCAGGAATGCCGGCCCGATCCGCGGGTCCAATCCCATCGCCATTGTGACCTCTTGAATATCGGCGCCGAGCTTTTCGGCCAAATCCGCCACCATATTGGCGTAGGAGATTTTGAGCGCCAAAAATGAGTTCGAGGCGTGCTTGATCAGTTCCGCGCTATTGATCGTCGTCACCAGCCACGCAGGAGCAGGCCCCTTCGGGCAGGATGAATTGTGTACGGGGCAACGAAATTTCTGTTCGAGGACTGGAGCGTATATCTCTCTCAGTTGCCGTTCCGCCGTTTCGTCTTCGACGCCCACAACAATTCGGTCCGGATGCAGGAAATCAAAAATTGCGGTCCCTTCACGGAGGAATTCCGGATTGGAAGCAACCCGAAATGTCACGTCCGATTTGCGCCCATACACCGAAAGTGCGCGCTTGAGCTCCTGCCCCGTCTGCGCCGGCACAGTGCTTTTCTCGATCACAAGCTTGGGCGACTTCGCTTCTGTCGCAATTGTTCGCGCCACATGATCGATCGCGCTCAAATCTGCGTCCCCATTCGGCAGTGGCGGCGTTCCCACGCAGATGAAGATTGCTTCTCCGGAAGCCACAACCTCGGTCGGATTCGCGGAGAACTTCATCCTTCCGTCCTTCCGCGTTCTCGCCAGCGCCTCATCGAGCCCGGGCTCGTAAATCGGCACGCCTCCCGCCTCAAGCGTCTGCAATTTCTGCGCATCGTTGTCTGTGCAGACAACGTGATGCCCCACCTCAGCAAGGCAAGCTCCTGTTACCAACCCCACATAACCGGCTCCAACGATCGAGATTTTCAACTGGGGCTCCTGACCAATTTGGCCGTCCTATAGCGCACAAACTCATCTAAAAGATTTTCGTATAAGTAGTTGCCTAGGGTCAATTCAGACAAGGAAGGAAGAGTCACCAACATGACAGAAGTCAAACACCAATGAATGATGGCCTGACGAGTCGCAGTATTGGAATTCCTGCGCGGGGCGGCAAGAACGGGTTAGCTGGAATCGGTCCCGCAACGCCCTCTCAGCAGAGCCTGATAGCTCAACCCTACGCGGTCAGGATTCGCCCCGGAAAGCGCAAGCTTCGCGCCTTTGCTCTCGCGCGTTCAATCGTCTGGACGGGAATCGGTCCAACGCCTTGACGCAGGCTGGCTCCAGCCATTAGAGCCGCGGGCGGCGCTCCGTCACATCCCTCAGCTTTCGACGGCAGCACTCCAGATGCCCTCATCGCCAATTCCAGGCGGTTTTCGACGCCGAACTTCTCGAGCAGCGACGAAATGTGAAATTTCACCGTCCGGACAGTGATATTCATCTTCGCGGCAATTTCTTTGTTGGCCTGATTGTTCACAACGGACTGTAGAATCTCTCTCTGTCGTAACGTCAAGTTCACGGGGCTGGAGGCGGCTCTTCCTTCTTCGAGGAGCTCATGTGCTCGCGCGACCAGTTGCCGCGCCAGCGATCTCTCCGCAGGCGCCAAAATCAGGAAATCTTCCGGCTCGTGGCCGCGCGCGAGACAGTGAACCGCCAATTGGCTGGCAACGCGCTCAATCAATATTCCGTCCTCGCCATTTTGTTCCGCCTGAAATCTCGCGGCTCCCGTTTCTCTATCGCAGAAAAATAGCCGGCTCGCTGCACCGTGATTGCTTCCATCCTCTCGCCGCACTTTCGGAAAAACACGAACTTTCTTCAAGGTAGGCCTTCCCTCTGCTTGCCCAGGACCGCATCCGGCAAACCTAACTCATAGTGATTGCGTCTGTTACAACGGGTCGTCGTGTCGCCAGTAACGGGAACTTCAGTGCCCCTCAAAAGATCGTAAGCTTCGATCTCCCCCAGGGCTGGACTCTCCGCTTTTGTCGCTGGAAGCGGATGCATTGCCCCGGCAGTTCTTCTGCCAAATCCTCCACCGAATTAAGTGACTCATTTTGAGAATGTTCGCGTCTCTCCCTTCCTCGGAAGGAAAATCTCCTCGGGTAGAAAATGCTTCCGTCCAGAAAAATCTTCCCGTCTGCTCGTTCTCTCCGCAATTGCTCATCCCGGTAGTTCAAGATAAACTTCAACCTCGCACATTTTTCGGCAACTCTGTTTTTGGCAAGTAAATCCTGCGAGACCGCGTGATTTCATCGAGGTTAACTTTCCTCAAGCCGTGAAGACCTTCGAAAACCCGGCGTCCGTTCTGCACCTGAGAAACTCACACACACTCCCGGAATTTTCGCAGCCGAGGGTCAACAGAGCTTTTCTTCTGCGCTGGGTGTTCGTTCTTTCAATGGCTGCCGCATTTCTCCTGATCCATCCGAATGTTACCCATGCGCAGCTTCCTCCCGAGAGGCCTTCTTCTCTCTCCCGCCAGGTTCCCCAGGGATCAGGAGGTTGTTCGATACATGCTCCCTGCGCGGAGGTCGCGCCTCTGATCATCCGCAGCGCGCTCGGCCTCTCCCCTCTTGCCGAAAACCTGCGAATTCTGACCGACGTTATCGGAGGACGTGTCAGCGGTTCTCCGGCTGCAGATAAAGCGGTCGGGTTTGCCGTCGAGGCTCTTCGCAACGCAGGCGTCGATGAAGTCCACACGGAAAAATTCACGATTCCGGTCGGCTGGAGTGAAGGCCACACACATCTTGAAGTGCTGTCGCCGGAACCGTTCCCTGTCCGCCTGGTCTCCGTCGGCTGGTCTCCGCCGACTCCCGAAGGCGGTATCACGGCGGACATTGTCGATGTCGGTTCAGGCGATGAAGCGGGTTTCGCGAAAGCAGGTCCCGCTGCCAAAGACTCGGTTGTCTTGGTCCATTCCAAATTTCTCGTCACTTGGGACGATCTGTCCAATGAATATCTGGAAGCGCCGGGCATCATTGACCGCGCGCAAAAGGCTGGCGCCGCGGGCATTTTTTGGATGTCCACTCGCCCGAATCTTCTCCTCTATCGCCACACTTCCTCGGTCGACGGCCTCCTCGAACCGTTGCCACAGGCCATCGTCGCCCGCGAAGACGCCGAGCGGATTGCGCGCTTCATCGCTGCAGGCGTGAAGGTCCACGTCCGCTGGGACATGCCGAACATCGTCGCCGGCCCCGTCGAATCTGAAAACGTCGTCGGCGAAATTCGCGGCAGCGAAGACCCCGATGAATTCGTGCTCCTCGGTGCCCATCTGGATTCCTGGGAGTTGGGAACCGGAGCGCTCGACAACGGCTGCAACGTGGCGCTTGTCATCGATGCGGCGCGAGCCATTCGCGCCTCCGGCACGATTCCTCGCCGCTCCATCCGCTTCGTTCTCTTCACGGGAGAAGAGCAGGGGATGCTGGGCTCGGAAGCGTACGCAAAAGCTCACCGCGCGGAACTCGACCGCATGGTCGCTGCCATCATTTTGGATTCCGGCGACGGGCAAGTCACCGGCTACTCCTTGGGCGGGCGCAAGGACGTCCTTCCTTCCGTTCGCGCGGCGCTTCAACCCGTGGTCGCTCTCGGAGCGAAGGACTTCACCCTGGACGCAGAATTGGGCACGGACAATTTTGATTTCCTTTTGGAGGGAGTGCCGACACTGGTCGCCAATCAAGAACCCGACGATTACATGCTCAACTACCATGCCGCTTCCGATACCTACGACAAAGTGGACATCCCTCAGCTCAAGAAGAACACCGCTATTGCGGCCGTTTCCGCCTATGGCTTGGCAGACGCCGAAGAGCGGATCGGTCCCCGCCAGAGTCGCCCGCAGGTGGAAGAATTGCTCCAGCAGACGGGTCTCGACAAAGAGATGAAGCTCTGGGGCCTCTGGTCGAGCTGGGAAAACGGCGAGCGCGGTAGGCAGCCATAGTCATCTCTCCCGCAGGCTTGGCTCGTCCAGATTCGTTGCCTGTTGCGATACATCGCGGGCGAAGAACGAATCTCCGCCGGGGCAACGCACTAGCTACGTCGGCGCGCTCGCGTATAATGGGCGCAATGATTGCGCGTTCTGCAAAAAGCTCTGCTGAAGATGTGTCTTCGGCGAGCATCTCCGAGCCGCCGCGGCGCATTCTGGCAATCGACTACGGCACAAAGCGCCTCGGGCTTGCCGTCTCCGATGAACTTCTTTTCACCGCGCAGCCGCTCCTTGTTCTTCCGCGGACCAATCGCCGCGATCTCTTCCGGCGTCTTCGGGACATCTGCAAGCAGTATCGTGTGGGCCTCATTCTGATTGGCCATCCCTTGCACATGACCGGAGAAGAAAGCCTCATGTCCGAAACGGCCTCTCGCTTTGCCGCGCAGTTGCGCAAGAACCTCGGTCTTGAAGTCGAATTACTGGATGAACGCCTGACAACCTGGGAAGCGCGGGAAACCATGCGGGGCTCGCGCACGCATTCCGCCAGGAAGGAATCGCACCTGGATCACGTCGCTGCCGCCATTTTGCTCCGCGAATACCTCGACCGCAGGCGCTCTGCCGATTCTTCCTCTGCCGCAGGGGAGGCGTAGTTAAACATGCGGCGGCTCGGCCTCCTGGCACTTCTCGCAATTGCTGCTCTCGGCGCCGGCGCTGCATGGATGGATTCCCAGATCAGCCGCCCTTATCGCGGGCACCGGCCGGAAAAAGTCTTCGTCGAAATTCCCCACGGAACCTCGCGCTGGAAATTGGCCGGCATCCTCCGTCACGACGACGTCATCCGCAACCGCCTCGCCTTCGCTCTTCTAAGCTACTGGCACTTCCGCCATGCGCCCGAGGCGGGCGAATACCAGGTTGCCGGGCAGATGACCTCGCGCCAGGTGTTCTGGATGATCGTTCACGGTCGAGTCTTCGTGCATATCCTCGTCGTCCCCGAAGGTTGGACGTCCTACGATATTGGCAACGAGCTTGAAACGCAGGGCATCTGTTCTCGTGAACAGTTTCTTTCGGTCGTAAAGGATCCCTCACTCATCAAGGACCTAGCTCCCAACGCTCGCAGTCTTGAGGGATTCTTGTTCCCCTCGACCTATGAATTCACGCGGCGCACCTCTTGCGAGCAGGTAGCCGCCTCGATGGTCCGTGAATTCCGGAACGTTTGGCAGCGCCTCGATCCGGACAACTCCGTAAAGTTTCCAGACGGACTCTCCATCGACCAGACCGTGACGCTTGCCTCTCTGGTCGAGCGGGAAACTCCAAATGCCGAAGAGCGCCCTCTGATTGCCGGTGTCTTCCTCAATCGGCTTCAGAAGGCATATCCGCTCCAATGCGATCCCACAGTTCAATACGCCTGGCTTCTCCAGGGCCACATCGTTGAGGACATTCACCCCGCAGACCTGCACATCGACTCGCCCTATAACACGTATTTGCACCAGGGACTGCCACCTGGGCCGATCGCAAATCCCGGTGAAGCCTCTCTTCGTGCCGCTCTGTTTCCCGAAAAATCCGCCTACCTCTACTTCGTCGCCAACGATAAAGGGGGCCATTTCTTCAGCAAGACTTTGGCGGAACACAACCGCAATGTCGCCCGCTACCGGAAACTCCTGGAAGAAGACGCCGCAGCGGCTGCCGCTGCCGCCAGGGAAAGCGGCAAGGGTCCGAACTGATTATGCCCGGCTCGCACCCACACCCGGCTTCCGATCCTTCCACGAAGAAGGAGATGATTCTCGAAGCAGCTCGCAATCTTCGGAAGGAGAAATTCACGCTCGTTGAGATTGAGCAGATCCGCTACCAGTTGTTGGCTCGCCTCGGCGAGAAAGGCAAGACGACGGCCGATTACGTCGCAAGCGTCCTGGAAGAGTCGGGATTCCGCCTTGCCCTCGTTGCCGCGACGGGAGACGAAGAGGCCCTCGAGGAGGAATTCCACGACCTACTGCATTTCTCGAATCTTGAAGATGCCGAGATGTGCCTTATCCACCTCGACGAGCTCTACAGGAAATTCATGGCTGCAAAGAACACTCACGCGGCCGGACGTGTTCTCGAGGTGGCCCGGCTCGGCCGTCGCCGCGCCGAAATGATCGCGCACAATCGCAAGGTCGACGCCACAAAGCGCGCCGAAAAAGCGGAAATCGCTCGCTGGTTTGCCATCTGGCTCGAAACGCCCGATGCGTTCTTCGATTGGCTCGACGTCCGCAAACAATCTCCAGAGTTTCAGGCTCAATTTCCTCTAAGTGGGATGGAATAGTCTTCCATGGATATCCTCGAAATCGAACCGCTCGATTTAGGCTCCGACGTTCGCGCCGTCGGCCTGGAACTGGCCGAGGACGATGAGAACCACGAGCCCGTCCGCGGCGCCGACGCTGCCAAGGTCTGGAGTCGTGTTCTGAACGCCGTCGCTGGCGATCAGCCTTGGGCCTTGGACTTTTTCAGTCACCTCGACCGCGTTCGCGATTATTGCGGCCGCCACAATATCCCCTTTCGCGGGCCCAATTCGAATTCGCTTGTGATTCCTGCCCCGCCTGTCGGAGTCCTCGAAACTTTCTTCGAACGCTTTGAAGGCGAGACCTTCGGCGCTCGCGCTGGAGGTCCTGTTGCCTCTGGCGATCCGATTGTGGAGGGCGAACTCGCCCGCCACGGCGTCGATGCCTACCACGCGGCTTTCCCGAACTACTACTTCTGTGCGGTTTGTGGCTTCGAAGACGGCTCGCTCGTCCTTCTCAGCGACAAACTCTGGGCATCTGAGGTAATCCGCCGCGTTCGCCCGGCTCTCGTCGGCTTGGATCTCGAAGTCCGCCTCCCTTCCTGAGGCTCCCTGGCGTCACGCGTCTGGAAACTTGGTACTTCCGGCCTATTCCCACCGCCATTCGTCCTAGTACACAATTACCATTCAAGGCGGCCAAACAATCGATGTCACCCCTTCCGGCTGGAGCAGCAGTGCCGAACGAGACGACCATCCCGAATGCGCGCGGCTTTGTCCGCAGCCTCAATATTTTGCTTAAGTTCGCCCGTCTCTATGGCTTAGAGCACGCGCGCTCCTCAGCCCAGCTCGACACCGCTTGGCAGGAGCTTCGGGCCGCCGTGGATGCAGCTGGCCAGGCCGGATTGTTGCTCGGCACCTCAGGTTCTCAGTTGCTTCTGGATGGCGTACCCCTGGAATCCACCCCCGCAGAACGCAGCTTCGCCGACCTCCTCAGCGCCGCCGGAGTCGCCAGCATCTGTTTTATGGCCTCCGTTGATCGAGAGGAATTCCTCGCCTTCATCCGGGCATTCACGGAGACAGGGGCCAAAGTTGGCCCGCTCAGCGAACGTCTGGAAGCACAGTTCGGCCAGAAGACCTCCACCGGCATTCGCGTCAATGAGATTCGCTTTGTCGCCGAAGATTCCTCTTTCTCCGATGCTCGCGTCGCTGCCCAGTTGACCGTGAAGACCCTGGGAGCCGACGCGGAGCGCATCCAGGACTGGTTCCGCAGCCCGGAGAAAATGATTCAGTTGATTGCTGCGGCGGAAGGCTCTCACGGTGGCCCCGGCGGCCCAGGAGTCGGCGGGTTTGGCCCGGGTAGCGGCTCAGGCTCTAGTGGAATTGGGGCCGGCGACGGAGCGACAACCTCTGGATCGTTCTATACGTCCGGAATTGGCTCGCGCTTGCCCTCCGGCGATGAGCCTGTTTCAGTTCTCAACGCTCTTTCGAATGTTGGAACGGGCGGCAGCTATGCCGGCGCTGGAGCAAGCGGCTCAGGAGGTGGCGAAGCCGGTAATAAAGGCCAAGCGGCTCCCCTCGAAGAAGGCGACATCCAAGGCCTGCTGAAGTTCCTCGCGCAACTGGGCGAAGCGCAAAGCCTCAAAAATCCCCAACTCGACGCCACCGTCTGGCAGCAGAAATTGGCTGCGCTTGCGCCGAACGCGCAATTCTCCTTGCGGCAGGCGCTCGCTGGAGTCGCCGCATCGGCACCTTCCTCGAAGCTCGATGAAGCCGCACTTCTTCGCCTCGCCGAGGATCTCGCCATTCGCTTTGCACTCGACCGCTTTCAGCGCGGAGAAGTTCGCGTCAACGCCGTTCGCCAGCTTCTTGACCGCATGAATCATGAGCTCGACACCCTTCGCAAACTCCTTAAATCCCGCGAAGAAAAGCTGGCTCACGCTGGATTGAGCGTCGAATCCCACGCCGACGTTCTCGATCGCCAGTTCTGGGCTGCTGTGCCCGATTCCGGCAAGCGCAGCGTCCTGCTCTCGCCCGACGCCTATTGCATTCCGCCTCGCAACGTCCAGGCCTATGTCGAAGAGCTTCTGAGCCGCGGCGAAGCCGACACCGCCGGCGACATTCTCCTGCATTACGCGAATTGCGTCCGCAATAAAGACGCCGAAGCCCGTAAAAAGGCCGCCATCGGCCTTGGTCAACTCGCCGAACTCTATAGCCGCGCCGCCAGCCAGCGCCTTCAGGACGCGCTCTCCCAAATTGGCCAGCAGATGATGGAAGAAAAAGACGCGGAGCTCCAGACCCTGCTAAGCGCCGCTTTCGTCCGCCTGAGCCAGGAATCCGCCGCTCGCCGCTACTATCGCGCTATGCAGCAGGCGCTCGATTCGCTCAATAAGCTCGAAGGCGTTCGCCCGAGTTGGGCGCAGAGCCTGCGCCCGCGCATCGGCGTCGAAAATCGCGTTCCTGAATTTGTTGAAGAGGCGCTCACGGCCGAAGCGCTCCCCGAAGGCCTGATCGACGTTCTCGTCCGCGTCCCGCAGGTTGCCGGCGAGCATCTTTCCGCCCGCCTCGCCCGTTCCGCGCGCCGGACGGAGCGCGAAGGCATCGTTCAGCTTGCCAAAGCCGTCGGCCCTTACTGCCTCAAGTATTTGAAAGACACGGTCCGCGACGAGCAGCACGCCAAGGCTGCCGCCGCCATCGGCCTCTTAAGCCGCCTCGATCCCGGCACCGTAGCCGAGTCGCTGAAAACGCGCCTTGCCAATTCCCCGCGCAGCTTTCACGACGCCGTCATTCGCCAGCTCTCCGTTGCCGGCGCGCCCGAACGCGGCAAAATTCTTGCCGATTCGATCGATTTGCTCGATCCCCTTGCTCTGCCCCTCGCCATCGACGAAATCGGCATGTGCGGCGATCCCGCGACCGCCACCAAACTCCTGCGCATCGCCGAAGGTGAAATCATTCCGCAGAGCTCGGAATACCTTCGCGTAAAGGCCATCGAAGCTCTTGGCCGCATGCGCGCTCCCTCTGCCGCCGGACATCTGCGCCGTTTCCTCGAAGCCCGCAAGACATTCGGCTGGGTTTATCCCGACGAAATTCGCGTCGCCGCGGCGCAAGCCCTGATGAAAATCGATCCGGAATGGATGGAAGAGTACCTGCCGCAATCCGGCATCGACGAAGGCACTCTCTCGCTCGTGCCGCTCGATCCGATTCCTGATCGCGATTTCGTGCGCCATCGCCGCTACCGTCGCATTCGCCTTCCGCGCCAGGTTCCTGCCGTCATCTCCTCTCCTCGCGGAAAATACAATTCGGCCATCAGCGTTTTAAGCCTCGATGGCGGCCTCTTGAGCGGCGATATTCAGCTTCCCGTCGGCAGCGAGGCAACGCTGAAGATTCCCGCAGGCCTTCGCTCCATCAGCATGCAGGCCGTCGTCCGCTTCGTCCGCTCGCAGCAGGCTGGCTTCGAGACGGTCGGAATGGGCATCGAGGACCGCGCCAAGCTCCGTCGCCTCTTGGTTTCGCTCACCTCTTCACCACACGGCGGTTCCGACCTCAGCGACTGAGGTCCCCGCTCCTTTTTCTTCGTTCGCAGAAGCCCGCCTTCGCGCCGCTCGCCTGCCCGAATCGCAGTTTCGTCCTGGCAAAATCTGCTTTATAATGGGCTGATTTGGATAGCACAGGGAGTTCCCTAGAGCCATGTTGAGAAGTATTCAGCAGCGCGACCTGGAAAAAAATCGTTGGGTGAAAATCACGATGAGCGTCATTCTGCTCATCATCTGCCTTGCCATGGTTATCACCTTGGTTCCGGGCCTCGTCGGTTTTGCCGGCAGCACCAGCCCTGATACGGTCGCCACCGTCGGTTCCACGGAAATCACTCTTCCCGCGGTCCAGCAGCGTCTCGACATGATCTCGCGCGGCCAATCCATTCCCGACGTTCTCCGCGGCCTCTACGCCAAGCAGGTCCTCGACCAGATGGTTTTTCAGCAGGCCCTTCAAGTGGAGGCTGACCGCCTCGGCATTCGCGTCACTCCTGAGGAAGAAGCCGATCGCATCAAGCAAATCCTTCCCACCGCCTTCGAAGGCGATACCTGGTTGAAGGACCGTTATCCCACCGAAGTCCAGCGCCTCACTGGATTGAGCGTCTCCGAATTTGAGAGCGAAGTGCAGGACTTGATGCTGCAGGAAAAGTTCCGCCATCTTGTCACCGACGGCATTTCCGTCACTCCTGCGGAGATCGCCCAGGAATTCCGCCGCCGCAACGAGAAAGTCACCCTCGAATACGCTCTTGTCAAGCCTTCCGACCTCGCTTCCACCATTCATCCGTCGGATGCGGAGCTCTCTGCCTATTTCTCCAAGCATGAAGCGCAATACCAGATTCCCGAGAAGCGCTCCGCTCGCTACGCGCTTCTCGACGTCAACGCTCTCAAGGAAAGCACCAAGATTCCCGATAGCGACGTCCTCGCCTACTACAACTCTCATATCAACGACTACAAAGTCGAAAACCGCGTTCACGTCGAACACATTCTTTTCAAGACCATCGGCAAGACCGACGCGGAAATCGCCGAAATTCACAAGACGGCCGAGGAAGTCCTCGAAAAGGCCAAGCACGGCGCCAATTTTGAGGATCTGGCGAAGAAATACTCCGAGGACGATGCAACAAAAGCGAAGGGCGGCGATCTTGGCTGGATCGTCGAAGGTCAGACCGTTCCTGAGTTTCAGCAGGCTGCCTTCAGCCTCCCGAAGGGCGCCATCTCCGACTTGGTGAAGACTCAATACGGCTTTCACATCATCAAGGTCATTGACCACGAACCAGCGCACACCAAGACTCTCGACGAAGTTCGCAGCACGATTCTCCCGATCCTTCTCGACCAGAAAGTCTCGGCCGAAGCGTCCACGATCTCCGACCAGATGGCCGAGGCCGTCCGCCAATCGAACCGCCAGTCTCTCGACGACCTTGCCAAGCGCTTCCGTCTCACGCTCGGTGAATCGCCGGCCGTTTCCGCCTCGGACCCATTGCTCGCTTTCGGCAATGCTCCCGACGTTCGCACAGCCCTCTTTCAGCTTCGCCCCGGCGAATTGAGCCTGCCACTCCAGACCTCTCAGGGCTACGTCATTATCACTCCCAAGGAAGTCTTCCCCGCGCATCAGGGGACGCTCGCCGAAGTTCACGACAAGGTTCTCGCGGACTACCAGCAAAGTCAGGCGATCATCCTCGCCCAACAGAAGGCAGCTGACCTTTCGAAGCAAGCCCAGTCCGGCGATTTCTCCAAAGTTGCGAAATCTCTGGACTTGACGGCTGTTTCTCCAGAACCCTTCTCACGCACCAGCACCATTCCCGATATCGGCGATGCCAAGTTGGTCTCTTCCGCTTTCACGATGCCGGATGGGCAGGTCAGCGCGCCCCTGCAAGTCGCCGGAAACTGGATGGTCTTCCGCGTCGTCTCCCATCAGCCGGCAAATCCCGCTGATTTCCCGCAGCAGTCCGCTGCCATCCAAACTCAGTTGCTTCAGACGAAGCAGAACGCCGCCTTCGAGTCCTTTCACACTGCCTTGATCGATCGCCTCACCAAGCAGGGCAAGATCTCCATCAACAATGCCGTCATGCAGCAGCTCACCAAATCCTCACCAACCTCGTAACTATATGAATCCATATAGGTTATAAAATAACTGTGCGGGTATTGACCCGCCTCTGACACTCCGTTAGCATTGTTTTATCCGCAGAGCCTAACCCGTAGCCAGCGGGGCTTGCCCGGTTCCAACCGCTCTTTCTTCGGAGGACTCGGACAGGACCAAGCGACTCCTCCAGCTTGATGTGTGCTGGCCGTTGCCTCTTGCCTTGCAGAAGGAGCTTATGTATGACGGCTAACAAAACCAAAACCCGCAAGAAGAGCTATGCCCGCACCACGGGCGCGGGAGAAGTTCTGTCCCTCCAGCGTCTCTCCGCTTTGTCGCTGGCCGGAAAGGGCAAACAGAAAGATCAGGTGAGGATTACCATGCCGGGAAAGTCGTCCGCGTTGGAAAACGAATACTTCTGCGCCATTGAGAAGAGCCAGAACGGTAAGTACAACGTTCGCATCCGCGCCGTTTTCGGGCGCACCGGGTGGCTCCTTCCAGTCTATTTTCTGGCTTCATCTTTTGATGCGGCCATGAAGAAACTCGAGGAATCCCTGCAAACGCTTCAGAAAAGCGAAGAAAGCCTTCGTTTCTGGGCCGTCGAGCGCTCCGACGACCCCAACCTTGCCGGAGATCTTCTCCAGGAATACGGTCTCTGGCTCGACCGTCGTTCCGAATTTCCGCGCAAGGCCGCTGAAATCGGAATTCCCAGCGAACGTCCCGTCCCGGCGTCTGTTCTCGGCCCTGTCCGCCGCGCCCTCGCCGACGCCGTCGCTTCCGACCGCTCCCGTGCCGCCTCTGCCAGCGCCTCTGATTAGTTCAGGCGCGATACACGCCTAGACCGAGGTACCCAGCGGCGTCGGCGAGGATGCGCCATCTCTCCGCAACCCCAAACGCATGCTTATCGCCCCTTGAAAAGTCATACTTTTGGTATGAAAACGGCAATTTCCATCCCCGACGAAGTTTTTGAAAGCGCCGATCGTCTCGCCCATAGGACCAGGCGCTCACGGAGCCGCCTGTTTAGCGATGCGCTGAGGGAATATCTCGCGCGGCATTCACCCGAGGAAGTAACCGTGGCGATGGATCGAGCGCTGGACGAAGTAGGGGAAACGGACAACGGCTTTCTATCTGCCGCCTCACGTCGCGTTCTCGAGAGAAACGCTTGGTAATCTCTCAGGGCGAAATCTGGTGGACGGACCTGCCCGCGTCCGCTGGTTCTGGCCCGGGTTTTCGTAGACCTGTGGTCGTCGTGCAGGGCGACGCCCTGAATCGCAGCCGGATTTCCACGGTCGTCTGCGTCCCGCTTGCCAGTAATCTTAAGTGGAGCTTTGCGCCGGGCAACGTGCCTCTCTCCGCTCGTGCCACGGGGCTGCCGAAAGATTCTGTAGCGAACGTTTCCCAAATCGTCGCCGTAGACAGGCAGTTCCTCTCCGAAAGAGCCGGCAAGCTCTCTCGTTCAAATCTGGACTTGATACTTTCGGGAATCGACGTGATTCTGGGGAAACAGCGCGCCTTTCACACCCCACGTGTCCGCTCGGTTTGCTGCCCGTCGTGATTCAATGTATCAGGTGAGATGTGAGGAAAAGCTATTTCCCGCGAAGCAGCACTTCACCCTGCCCTATCACGGTATCGTTCAGCGATAGCTTGTATTTGAACGATCCCGGATTCGTCCCCGGCCGCACCGGCCCGCTCAGCAGTCGCACGCCGGAAGGCGCCTGAAAGATATTCGACGAAAACGGGCATCGCGCGGCGTCGAATTCAATCTTCAGATTTCCAGCGTTCGCCACCCATTCCGCTTGGTCCCCTGCTTCCAGCACTACCACCTCCGGCACAAATCCCACAATCACGCGTTTCTCGGCCACTTCCTTCTTCCCTCGCTTTCCTCTCCGCCCCGCAACCATAGCACATTCCTCTCGCCGAAGTGTTTGTGTGCAAGTGCCTACCCATCTTCTCCTTCATGCAGAATTTCGATCCAGATCTGGTCCGCAAAATGCCCATGTCGTTAGGACCGTGGTTCGCCACGGGGCGTGCTGTATCAATCTCCCCAAAAAGTCCACAGCTACCGTGATTTGTAATCGCTTCTCCAAAGTGCTACGTTGAGCGCGGAGGTCTACGCGTGCCACGATGATCACGAACCCGGTCCCCGGCCAATTCCAATCCCCTCACGCGCCCATTCCATCCCGCATCTGCCCTCCATTTTCTGCTGGCCGGTTCGCAACACATGCAAAAACCGGATTCGGTGTAACTCATAGAAAACAAAGACTCGCCTCTTTTTCGGTTCGCAACATTTTTGCGACCCCCGACTTGCGTATTCTTGACCCGTTTTCTTCAGTCCCTCGCGATAAGACGCTCGTCTTTGCGGCGTTTTCCGCTTCCCGAGGCTTGGCATGAACCCGATCTCTCTTCGCGTCAACGGCAAGCAGCATTCGGTCTCAGTCGCTCCCGGCACTCCTCTCCTCTGGGTCCTTCGCGACACTCTCGGTCTCACCGGCACAAAATTCGGCTGCGGACAGTCGCTCTGCGGCGCCTGCACCGTTCACGTCGATGGCGAGGCCATTCGCTCTTGTGTCACGCAAGTCTCCACCGTCGCGGGAAAGAGCATCACCACGATCGAAGGTCTCTCCGCAGACGGCCAGCATCCCGTTCAGCTTGCTTGGCTCGACGTGCAGGTCCCCCAGTGCGGCTATTGCCAGGCCGGCATGATCATGACCGCCTCCGCGCTTCTCGCTAAAAACCCTTCGCCCACAGATAGTGACATCGATCGCGCTCTCGCCGGCCACATCTGCCGCTGCGGCACGTACCAGCGCATCCGCGAAGCTGTTCATCAGGCCGCCCAGCATGCTTCTGGCGCTGCTGCTCCCGCCAAGGCAGGCTCGCGATGAGCGCTCCTGCAAAAATCTCTCATGCTGATTCGGCGCCGCGCATCGACAAGCCCTCGCGCCGCGAGTTCCTGCACCTCTCTGCAGCAGGCGCGGCCGGATTCGTCCTCGGAATTTATGTGCCCGCTTCTTCGTTCGCCGCCTCTTCTGCGAACTTCGTTCCGAACGCTTACATCGAGATTTCTCCCACAGGCGACCTCCGCCTCTGGGTCGCTCGGTCGGAGATGGGCCAGGGCGTCCGCACCTCGCTCACCATGATCCTCGCCGACGAGCTCGACGCCGACTGGTCGAAAATCAAAATTGTGCAGGCAAACTGGGATTTGAAATTCGGCGACATGACCACGGGCGGCAGCTTTAGCGTCCGTTCCTCCTGGGATCCGCTCCGTCAGGCAGGAGCCACAGCGCGCACCATGCTCATCTCCTCCGCCGCCGCGCGGTGGAGCGTTCCCGCCGCCGAATGCTCGACGCGCGACAGCGCTGTCTTTCACGAAAAGACAAACCGGCGCCTCTCTTATTTCGAACTCGCTTCCGATGCGGCGGCGCTTCCCGTTCCCAAAGACGTTCCGCTCAAGACTCCGAACGAATATCGATACATCGGCACTCGCAAGGACCGCGTCGATGGCCCCTTCATCGTCGTAGGTGAGGCGCACTACGGCATCGACACGAAAATTCCCGGAATGCTGTACGCCGTCGTCGCGCGGCCGCCCGTTCTCGGCGACCGCGTGAAATCCTTCGACGCCGCTCCAGCCCTCGCCGTTCCTGGCGTCCGCAAAGTCTTTGAAGTCCCCGCTGCGGAACTTCAGCCCCTGTTCGGCGAAGAGCGCGCTCCGAATTCCGGCCATCAGCACTATTTGTGGGGCGGCGTCGCGGTTGTCGCCGATTCCACGTGGCAAGCCATCACGGGCCGCAACGCTCTCAAAATCGAGTGGGAAAATGGCCCGGGCGCCGAAGAATCCACCGAAAAGCAGCGCGCCGCCCTCGCTGACCTGCTGAAAACTCCTGGTAAGGAATTGAAGAAAATCGGTGACCCCGAAGCTGCATTCTCCTCAGCGGCAAGAACAGTTGAGGGCGAGTATGAAACTCCGTTTGTCGCTCATGCTCCCATGGAGCCTCCCAATTGCACCGCGAATGTCGCGAACGCCAAATGTGAAATCTGGGCTCCTACCCAAAATCCCGGAGGTATGGCCGCATCTCTCGCCACTGTTCTCCAGATTCCGCCTTCCGCAATCACGATCCACATCACGCTGATTGGCGGAGGATTCGGCCGGCGTCTCAACATCGAGTATGGCGTCGAAGCGGCCCTTGTTTCGAAATTGACGGGCGCGCCGGTAAAAGTCTTTTGGACCCGCGAAGACGATATCCAGCACGACTATTACCGCCCCATTTCGCGGCACCGCCTCCGCGCCGCTCTCGATGCGCAAAATCGAGTCGTCGGTTGGTCTCATCACATCGCCGCGCCCAGTACCGATAGCACCTATCTCGGCGGAGACATCCCCGATACCGTCGGCACCGAGCTCGCTGGTGTCGGCCTTCCCAATGGTGCCGTCCCGAATTACAAGCTCGAGCAGAGCTTTCTCCATACTGCCGTGTTGCGCGGTTACTGGCGCGCCGTCGACACCAACTGGAATCATTTTGCCGTGCAAAGTTTCATCGACGACGTCGCCGCCGCAGCGGGGAAAGACCCGCTTGCCCTGCGCCACGAAATTATCAACACCAGCCAAAAGCCGGTGGTTGAACAGGACGACGACAATACGGGTCCTGTGAACGTTCACCGACTTCTCGGCGTCTTGAACCTTGCCGCAGAAAAAAGTGATTGGGGCAAGCCGCTCTCGGCTGGAAGCGGCCGCGGCATCTCCGGGCTCTATGCCTTCGGCACCTACGTCGCGCACGTTGCGGAAGTGACGGTTTCAAAAGACGGCAGCATCAAGGTCGACCGTGTTGTTTGCGCTCTCGATTGCGGCCAGGTCATCAATCCCGACATGGTGAAGGCCCAGGTACAGGGGGGCGTGGTCTTCGGATTATCGGCGGCTCTGTTCGAAGAAATCACCGTCGAGAACGGCAAGATTCAGCAGGACAACTTCGATTCGTTTCCCGTTTTGCGAATTAACGACGCGCCACACGTGGAAGTTCACATCGTGCCAAGCCACGAAACTCCCGGCGGGATCGGCGAGCCGGGCGTTCCCTCAGCTGCGCCCGCCGTCGCCAACGCGATTTTCGCCGCCACGGGAAAGCGCCTTCGCCGTCTGCCATTTCAAACACAGGAGTTGGCCAAGAGTTGATCAATGCTCTCCATCACCCGTGTTCGAACTTCCTCCGGCGCTCATGCTGGAAAGATCGGCACCGGTTGCTTCTTTTCCGAAGTACGTGACGCACGAAACCAGCGCCGCGACGATCAACACGGTCCATGCGAGCACCGGCGCGTAATTTCCTCCGAAGCGCCGCTCCGCCAGTTCCGCCTGCACCGGAGCGTTCCGCGACGCGAGCAGGTTTCCCAGTTGATAGGCGAATCCCGGCAGCGTCGCGCGCACCGACGGCGGAGAGAGTTCGTTCAGGTGCGCGGGAATCACGCCCCACGCGCCTTGCACCAGGAATTGCAGCAGGAACGCCCCCGCCGCAAGCGTCCACGCTTGCTTCGAATACGCCCACAGGGGGATGACGGGTATCGTCAGCAGCGCCGCCACGATGATCGCCTGCCGCCGCCCCACTTTTTCCGACCAGGCTCCGAACACTATGCTTCCAAGCAGCGCGCCGATATTGAATACGACGGTCACAAGCCCCACGACTTGCGGCGAAAATCCGTGGTTTTTGATCAGGAACGTCGGATACAGATCTTGCGTGCCGTGGCTGAACAGATTGAACGTGAACATCAGGACGGCGAGAAAAACGAGAATCCCCAAATGCGAGAAGACGCTCTTCTGTACGATTTTGGGCGCGTCCGCAGCCGCCCGCCCCGTTCGCCAAGCCGGCGACTCTTCCACGCTGCTGCGAATGTAGAGCACGAGCAGCGCCGGCAGCGCGCCCACGACGAAGAGCATCCTCCACCCCAGGTGCGTGAACAGGCCACCGAAGATCACTCCTGCGAGCAGATAGCCTGTGTTGTACCCCACCTGCAAAAGGCCCGAAAAAATTCCACGCCCCTCCGATGGCAGAGTTTCAAACGTGAGCGCCGCGCCCACGCCCCATTCGCCGCCCATCGCAATGCCAAACAGCGCGCGAAGAAATATGAACGCTTTGAGCGAAGGAGCAAACGCGGAAGCGAGCTCGAGAAACGAAAACGAGACGATATCGAGCATCAGCACGGGCCGACGACCGAAGCGATCCGCAAGTCCGCCGAACAAAAATGCACCAACAGGCCGCATCGCGAGCGTCCAGAAGATTGCTTCGCTTACGTCTGAAACTTTTGCGTGGAATTCCCCGGCAATCGCAGGCAGGCAAACAACAAGAATGAAAAAATCGAATGCGTCGAGCGACCAGCCGAGATAACAGGCGACGAACGTATTGCGCTGCTGCGGAGTAAGCCCGCGGAAACGCTGGAGGACGTTCACCTCCGCTTGCTCCGTGCGCGAAATTGCACTCCCAAGAGAGCGTCGGTCATGAGCGCTACCCGCGCCATTTCTGCCACGTCGTGCACCCGCACGATGTGTGCGCCTTGCAGGATCGCCGTAGCCACCGTCGCCGCCGTGCCCCAGGTGCGGTCTTCCACTTTGCCTGGGTCCGCTCCTTCGCCGAGCACGCGCGCAAGAAACGATTTCCGCGACGTGCCGACGAGAATCGGGAAGCCGAGTCGCGCTAGTTCCGGCAGGCGTGCAATCAATTCGAGGTTTTGCTGCGCGCTCTTTCCAAATCCGATGCCCGGATCGAGCACAATTTGCGAGCGTGGCACACCCGCTTTTGTCGCTATGGCGATCGAAGCTCGCAGACCCTTAACAACATCTCGAACCACATCGCGCGCAAACGGCAGCTTCTGCATCGTTCGCGGCGAGCCGCGCATGTGCATCAGGACGAGCGGCAGCTTTTTTTTATGCGCGAGCTCTGCCAGCCGAGGATCGTGGCGCAGCGCCGTCACGTCGTTGAGAATCTTCGCGCCCGCGGCAACCGCTGCGTCCGCCACCTCATATTTGCTTGTGTCGATCGAGATGGGAATCTTCAGCCTCCCGCGCAGTCCCTCGAGCACAGGCAGGACTCGATCGAGCTCTTCTTTCACACTTACGCCCGAAGCGCCGGGCCGCGTGGACTCTCCGCCGATATCGATCATATCGGCTCCGTCGCGCTCCATTTCGAGCGCGTGTTCGGCGGCTGTTTTCGGATCAAGGAACTGTCCGCCATCGGAGAAACTGTCGGGCGTCACATTGAGCACACCCATCACGAGTGTGCGTTTGCCAAGCTCCAAGGTGCTCGAAGAGAGCGAAAGCCGGAATCGTTTTCGGCGGAACATCGGACAGGTATTGAAACACGGTTTGCGGCGAAGCGTAAGCGGTCGAAACGTCTTAGCGGGCGGCAGGAATGTAATACGATCCGCGGTAATCAATCGAGACGCCGGGCGAATCCGGCACATCGAGGCGCAGCGAATGCCAGCCAGGCTTGGCAGGTCCCTCCGCGGCTCCGTACGGGACAAACCCGAGCGTGTACTCCACGCCGATGCGCTGCGCGATGCGGCGAAACGTCTCGGCCATGCTCGAAGCTTCGTTCAAAAAATAAAGCTCACCTCCCGACCGCCTCACAATTTCCGCAAGAAACAGCGTGTAGGCAGGGATGCCTTCTTCGCGGTCACTTTCAGTGATGAACGTCTGGTCGCGATGTGCTGCAAGCCAAGCGGCGGTCAGAATTTGCGGGCGGTTTTCGGTCGAGACGGCGAAGACTTGGATATCCTCCGCCGCGAGCAAACGCGCAAGATCGTCGAATGTGAGACGGTTGTCACTGGCTCCCCGTGGCCTTGTGCTCGATGGATTCAGAGAAAGCCCCATGCCACTGTCCTGGCCATCGGTGAGCAGAATGATTCCTCGCCGCCCCGGACGATTGGCAAATAGCTTGGTAGCCGTCAAGTAGACGGATTGGTAGATGTTCGACCCTCCTGTGTCTGCCGCAAGTTCGCGGACGTCGATACGCTCGACGGCGCGGCGAAGCAGCTCGTGAACGCTGGTGAAATCCTGCTGCAGGTAGGCATGAGCGGAAAAATCGACCACAGCCACTTCGTCGGAAGGCGCCAGGCCCTCGATGAGTGCATTTGCGGCCTCCTTCATCTCGCTCGAATCGGGCAGGACACTTGGACTCGCGTCGATGACCAGGGCCACGCTGGCTGGCTCGCTCGAATCATCGAAATTGGTGATAGGTCTCTCTGCGCCGTCGTCGTAGACACGAAAGCGATCGCGCGTGATGCCGCGAATTGGCGTACCGTCCGCTGCAAAGACCGAGCACGTGACGCGCGCCGTCTGCGACACAACCTGAATTGCATGAGCGGGGGATGGAGCCGCTTCGGCCGACGGCGCCGCTTCACCGGGAGAGGAACGGGTCACGATGCGCAGCTCGCCAGTCACCTGGTCTCTCTGGTAGGTGACGCCGGAATCGAGGACTTCAACCCGATGGCGCTTTTTGTTTTGCGCGCGGGCACAAGGCGCTGCCCCCAAAAGCAAAGTGAGGAACGTTGCGGCAAGCACAAAAACTCGGCGGATGGCGGAACGGCGATGGATGCTGCGGGCGGCAGTCATCGAAGGGTGCGTCGCGGAAGCTAGTCGAAATCCAAATCGCGAACCGGCTTTTTGATCGGCTCGTCCTTGGCCTTCTTCAAGTTCTCGGCGAATTTCCGCGCGAGAACGTCCTCTTTCACTTTCTCGGCTTCGACGGAGGCGCGGAATTTCGCCTCTACCGCGTCTTCGTGCTGGCGCAAAAGGCGGGCCGTGTCGTCCAGATCAACCGACGGAGGCCGCACTGGGGCGGTGTGAGACAGGACGACCCCGAGCGTGCGGTCGATTTTCAGTTTCGCGCTGCAGCAGGGGCAATCCACTTCGATAATTTGGTCTTCTTTGCTCGCCATAGCCGCATTTTACGCTCTTTTTGTGTGCGCAAAAACAAAGGGCCTCGAAAATCGAGGCCCCTAGAAAAACTCTTCGATTGGAGCGGCGCTGCTTCAGGCCGGAGCGGGCTTCTCGCCCTTGGCCAATCCGGGAATCGGCCGCGGCTCGGGGCGCAGCGCGAGCTGCGGTTCCTTGGCCGGGACGGGGGGCGCAGAAGGCGGGGGCGAGGGCGGCTTTTCGGGTAGCGGCTTACCTTCCATCAGGAGCTTGAGTTCCGTAGCGTCGAGCACTTCACGGTCGAGCAATGCCTGCGCGATGCGCTCAAGAGCATCGCGATTGTTTTCGAGGATGCCTCGTGCGCTCGTATAGCCGCGGTTCACGATGCTGCGGACCTCGGCGTCGATCTTGATCGCCGTGTCTTCGGAATAGTCGCGGTGCTGGGCGATCTCACGGCCCAGGAAAATCTGCTCTTCCTTCTTGCCGAAGGTGAGAGGGCCAAGCGTGCTCATGCCCCACTCGCAGACCATCTGGCGCGCGATTTCCGTGGCGCGTTCGATGTCGTTGCCCGCCCCGGTGGTGATGTGCTTCAGGAAAATCTCCTCGGCCGCGCGGCCACCCATGAGGACGGCAAGCTGCGATTCGAGGAATTCCTTCGTGTAGGTGTGCTTGTCGTCGATAGGAAGCTGCATGGTGACGCCCAGAGCCATGCCGCGCGGAATGATGGTGACTTTGTGCAGCGGATCGGCGCCGGGAGTCATGGCTGCGACCAGCGCATGGCCGGCTTCGTGGTACGCCGTGTTCTTCTTCTCCTCGTCAGAGAGAATCATGGATTTGCGTTCGGCGCCCATCAGGACTTTGTCCTTGGACATTTCGAAATCGGCCATGGCGACAAACTTGCGATTCTGCCGCGCGGCCCAGAGAGCCGCTTCGTTCACCAGGTTTGCAACATCCGCACCGGAAAAGCCCGGTGTGCCGCGGGCAATGACGGACAGGTCAACGTCATCCGCCAGGGGAACTTTGCGCGTGTGCACGCGGAGAATTTCCTCGCGGCCCTTCACATCCGGGCGCGGGACGACGACGCGCCGGTCGAAACGGCCCGGGCGAAGAAGCGCAGGGTCGAGAACGTCGGGACGGTTTGTGGCAGCAATCAGGATGACGCCCTCATTCGATTCGAAGCCGTCCATTTCGACGAGCAAAGCATTGAGTGTTTGCTCGCGCTCGTCGTGGCCGCCGCCGAGGCCGGCGCCGCGATGGCGGCCGACCGCGTCGATTTCATCGATGAAGATGATGCATGGCGCGTTCTTCTTGCCCTGTTCGAAAAGATCGCGGACGCGGCTGGCGCCCACGCCGACGAACATCTCCACAAAATCAGAACCAGAAATCGAGAAGAACGGAACGTTCGCTTCGCCGGCGATGGCGCGGGCCAGGAGGGTCTTGCCAGTTCCCGGAGGTCCGACCAGCAGAACGCCCTTGGGAATGCGGCCGCCAAGCTTCTGGAATTTCTGCGGGTCTTTCAGGAAATCAATGATTTCGTACAGCTCTTCCTTGGCCTCGTCGATGCCTGCGACATCCTTGAACGTGGCCTTCTTCTGCTGCGCCGTCAAAAGGCGCGCACGCGATTTGCCGAAACTGAGGGCTTTGTTTCCCCCCGCCTGCATCTGGCGCATCATGAAAATCCAGAAGAGAACAAGCAAGAGGATGGGACCGAGGTTTATAAGCAGCGAAAGCCAATCATTGCGGTTTGCTTCTTTGTAGTTATAGTGGACGTTCTTGTCGTCGAACGCCTTCGTCACTTCAGGAATTGTGGAGTTGGCAACGGTGACATTGCGGAATTTCCCACCGTCGGCATACTCGCCTTCGAGTTCCGCGCTGTTCTGGGAGAGGTAGATCGTTACATCCTTGACCGTCCCGCTTTCTACCTTGGCCATGAAGGCCGTGTAGCTCGGCTCCTCTTCGCGCGCTCCTTGGCCGCTCTTCGAGGCCATTTCCCACAGCACGACGGCCAGGCAGATCATCAAAAGCCAGAAAAGAATCGTTCGAACCGTAGAATTCACTGTCTTACCTCACCCTTCCCGCCTACACCATTAGATGCAAAAGCGCTACTTATGAATTCAAGTTCGCCACAGAAGAGCAGCCCGCCGTTCACGCCTGGCTCTCTACAATCAGCACTCCCGCACGCGTTTCCCGTCGAGTGCTGAAATCGGCAGCGGGCGGAAACCCGCGCGCCCAAACCACGCGCCCGGCGCTCTCCAAAACCGGCCAGCCCGCACGTTTTGCAACAGGAACGCGTCGAGCCAGAAAAAGCTGCTTCAATTTCCTCGGCCGGCGGCGCCCGCAGGGCCGATACGCGTCGCCCGGACGCCAGCTGCGCAGAACGAGTGGGGCAAGCAGTAGGTCGGCATCGAGGGCTGCGTTATCTCCTTTAGTTTCTCGCTGCGGCAAAGGCCAGTCAACGACTTTCAATTTGAAGCAGGTACCAATTTCCGGAACGGAAACAGAGGCTTCGCCCCGGCCTGGGAGCTCTACCGAATACTCGTACTCCCGCGCGCCGCTCGCCAACTGGTTAGACCCCGCAGCTTCTCGCTCGGTGCCAGCGGACGCGCGCGGAGACCGAAACAGAATATCGTCAAAATTTCTTTCAACTTCGACGCCGTGCGGCAACTGGAGAAAATGGCCGCTGGAATTGTCCTCGGCAAGACTGACGACATGATCCACATGCAAAGCGGTCAAACCTGGACGGTCTCCACGCACCTGTTGGTAAAGACGACGGATAAGGCGTTCGGTGAGCGGGCTGAGAGGAAGCGAAGAGTGCAAGTTCCTCTCGTGGGGAATGTTGGCGAGCATCGAGTAAGGAGGCGGAGCGAGAAGATCTGCAGCGCGGATCGAAAAACCTCCCGGCACCGAACGCACGGATTCGCGAAAGCAAACCTCCGCCATCGCGTCCCAGAAAGTCTCTTCTTCCCGCGAAAAGCGCGCGAGATTACAGAGATGCTCAACAACGGCGGGCGAAAAATCCGACTCGAGAAACGGCAGCAATCGGGAGCGAATCCGGGCGCGCGTGCGGCTGGTATCAAGGTTCGAAGAATCCTCGCGCCAAGCCTGCCTGATGGATTCGAGGTAGACACGCAGCTCGCTGCGGCGGAATGCAAGGAGCGGGCGAACAACGCAGCCGGAGACAGGATGGATGCCAGCAAGTCCACGCAGTCCTGTACCGCGAAAGATGTGTGCGAGGACCGTCTCTGCCTGATCGTCCGCTGTGTGCGCTACGGCCGCGCGCGTCACACGACCTGTCGCTGCAAGCTGTTCGAAAAACGAATATCGAAGGCGGCGCGCGGTGTCTTCAAGGTTCCAACGGTTTTCTTTCGCGATTGCGCCGACGTCCCGGCGTTCAGAAAGGAACTCCAAGCGGTGGGCGCGCGCGAGCGCAGCGACAAATTCGGCATCGGCATCGGATTCGGCGGCGCGCAAAGAATGGTGGAAATGCACCACGCGGAGGGCGATACCGAGTTCGTCCTGCAAAGAGATAAGAAGGCGGAGCAGCGCGACGGAATCGGCACCGCCGGAAACTGCCACACCAACGGAGTCGCCTGGAACCAGCAGCGAAGAGCGGCGCAAATGCGAAAGGAATCGCTGTTTCAGGGATGGTTCGGTGGAGCGAGTCATGAGAAAAGCGCGGGCTGCGTGCCCGACCGAGTCATGGTAACAGGCAGCAGAGCGCGGGTCGAGTCTGCTCAACACGGGCATCTTAAACGAACTGGGTCAAAGACTAGAGGCGTTCGACGGTTTGTTGAACCAGAAGATCGCGGCTGTAGGAGATCCGCCGGTCGAGGGCGACAGCGGCGAAGTAAGAACATTTTTGTCGCTCCTGATCGGCCCATGCCGAAGCGCTCGGAATCAATTTGGAGCAAAAAGAGCTGAGCGCGCGAAGGATCGAGTAATAGGTGCCGACGGCGCGGATATCGACTTGATCGTCGCTCTGTTCCGGACAGAGATGGACAAGCTGCACGAGGCGGTGAAAATCGTCTGCAGAAATGTCGGAACCGGCAACGCCGGTGACTTCACGGACGCGATCGGAAAGCTCGACGCTCCGGCTGGCGGCCAGGATTGAGCGGCAATGGGAGACAAAGAATTGCAGGAATGCCGCGATCGAGATCACGCAAATGAGAGCTGCAATCATCGTGCCTTCATCGCAAACGCCGCCGTCAGCAAGCGCGACTCCTCAGGAACTCTCGTGAATGTGTAGGCCCACGCGAGCGGGAGCCAAGTTCCCAGCAGCGGTGGAACCCAGCGCAGGCCATAGTTCTCCAGAACCGGAAACAGGTTGTGGAGGGCGTAAACGCCGGCCGTGGCGCTGAAATAGACGCCGAGCGCCAATACGAGCTGCACGAGACGCGCACGTGTCTCATGAAGCTTCAAAAGCGAGGCCCAGAGCAAGTAGGTGAGGATGACACCGACGAAATTGAGATTTTGCTCGAGTTCGACAACAAACCGCGAGGTGAGGTGCTCAGGCGTTTGGTGGACAACCAAATAGGAGAAGAAAGCGGTGGCAAGAAGAAGGATTACGGCCGCACCACGAATATAGCGGCTGACGTGCATTTCAGCGAACACCTGCTGGTAAAAGTGGATCACGACGAAGTACATGAGGACGTACAGAAGACCATCAGTGTAATAGTAATAGTAGAAATAAGACCGCGATTCAAAACCGAAGTGGTGATAAACAAAAAAGAGGCCGCTGGTCACAAACGCGGCGCAAAGCATATAGATATTGAGGGTTAGGTACTTTTTGAACTCACCGCGAACCAGCGAAGACACCACCACGTAGAACTCTAGCAGGAATCCTGCCAGCCACAACATGTAGTCGACCGGACCAAGCACTAAAGCGTCATTTCCGAGGCCCAGCCTGATTGGCAGTTGTTATCAGATCGTCGCGCCTCGTAGATTGCGTCGACGCGACGTCCTAACAGCTACTTACCAGCGATCCGGGGGAACCGGAGCACTCGTGCTGGCGAACCACCGGTCTGGTGGGACGGGAGCACTGGTGCTTGCAAACCACCGATCCGGCGGAACCGGAGCACTCGTGCTCGCGGTCCAACGGTCCGGCGGAACGGGTGCGCTGGTACTTGCCCGCAGCGAGTGGGTGCAAATTGCTTGCAGACCCACGGCGCTGGTGAGGACAAGAAGCGCCAGAACCACGACGACAGACCACCTATACATGGGACCCTCCGAGTAGGGAAACTACCCGGCGGAGTCTATAGGCGGTCTGGTGCCGTCAAGAGGGAAATTTTAGGCGTGTGTGTCTAAACGGTACACACCCCTCCCTCTTCTGGTCCGGCCAGAGCCTCTCCAAGTTGTCGACGCAAGAGTAGGAGGAGGATACGACGGGGTCAATGTTACGAAGGTACTACCATTCTCCGCCGAATGATTTGGGCAGAAGCCCAATAAAAATGGGCCTGTTTGAAAAGTTGGCGCAGGGAAAGTGCGAATGCAGGATGCGTTTGAGCGCCTTGACACTTTGGCGAGACAACCCTTAGCATCGAGAGTCGTTCGAGTGCCGGCGTAGCTCAGTGGTAGAGCGAGGGTCTCATAATCCCTAGGCCGTGGGTTCGATTCCCCCCGCCGGCACCAATGATGACGTGGCAACGTTCATGGCCCATCTAGAGTTCCCTCCTGCGGCTGAGCCGATTTCGTTTCGTTGAATCCACCGCTTCGCGTGCATCGCGTCCAGCGAATGACGCGGAACAAATAGAAATTATTGCGGGATCGAGCTTGCGCCACAAGTTCAGGAACCGGCGAAGCGCGCCAGCACTGTTGCTGAATCCGCGAAGAACATGAGACAGTTCCACCCGTAAGGAGGACACAAATTATGCATCCATTGACGCGGCGGGATTTTATTCGTATCGGAGCGGGCACGATTGCGGCAGGAACTGGCGTGAAGACTCTGCTGGAGCCAACACCTCTTTGGGGTGCGGGACGAGTGGTGGCGCCGAGCGACCAGATTCGATTTGCTTCGATCGGGACCGGGACGCGCGGATGTGAGCTGCTCCATGCAACGCTTGCGGTGCCAGGCGTCGAGTGCGTCGCCGTGAGCGACCTATACGATAGCCGCCATGAAGCAGCGCAGGAAGCCGTGCAGAAAAAAGTTCCGGCAACACGCAATTATAAGGAAGTGCTCGACCGAAAGGACGTCGATGCGGTCATCATCGCGGTGACAGATCATCAACACAGGCGCGTGGTGGTGGATGCGTGCGCCGCAGGCAAGGACGTGTATTGCGAAAAGCCGATGTCGCACAAAGTGGAAGAGGGCTTTGCGATTGTCGAAGCGGTGCAGAAAGGAAATCGTATCCTGCAAGTAGGAAGCCAGCGGGTAAGCTCCATCGTCTACGAAAAAGCGCATGAGATCTATATGTCGGGAGCGCTCGGCGACGTTTTTTATATCGAAGGAGCAACAGACAGGAATTCGCCGAGCGGCGCGTGGGTATATCCGATTCCTCCGGACGCGAGCGAACAGACGATCGATTGGCGGCAATTTCTGGTAGGGGCGCCGCAGAGGCCTTTTGATCCAGTGCGATTTTTCCGCTGGCGGTGCTTTACGGATTACGGAGAAGGATTAGCAGGGGATCTGTTCGTCCATCTGCTCTCAGGAATTTTGTTCGTCCAGGGCCGCAACGACGCGCCCCAGAAGGCGCGCACGGCGGGCGGGCTCTTCCGTTGGAAGGACGGGCGTGATTTTCCGGACGTGATCGAGACTCTCTACGATTACCCGGATCAACGAATCCTGCTGCGCTGCAACTTGAATAACGCGGAGACGGAATCGATTGTGTTTCAGGGCACAAAAGGGACGTTACTAATCAGCGGGCAGACACTCACCTTTACCCCGCAGAACACGACGCCGGAACCGGAGACATATTCGATCAAAGGTTGGCCGGAACGCCTGCGCGCAGAATACCTTGCACAATGGGACAAGCAGCACCCGCAGCCCGGCCCGCTCGACTACTCCGTGACCGAATCCGAAAGTTATGCCGCGCCGGAAGGATACAGCGATGTTTCCGCGCATCTGGCGAATTTTTTCAACTCCGTGAGAACCCGCAAGACACCTGTAGAAAACGAAGTGTTTGGCAATCATGCGGCCATTGGGTGCCACATGGCGAATTACTCATATTTTAAGGATACGATCGCAACATGGGACGAAGCTGCGCGAGAAATCCGAGGCTGAACTTTGCCGACCCTTGAGGGTATCCAGTAATAGAGAGGCGAAATCATGAACCCGGTCACAAGAAGGGACTTTCTGAAGGCGGCATCGGCCGCTGGGGCAATGGCAACGGTCCTTGGAAGCGGGGAGCTATTGAAGGCAAATCCGCTTGGGTTGCCTCTCGGTGTGCAACTGTATTCGGTCCGCGAGATGCTGCCCAAGGATTATGAAGGGACACTGAAGAAGCTTGCGGCGATCGGATACCAAGAGGTAGAGGCAGCAGGATTTTTCGGCCACACTGCTACGGAAGTAAAGACGGCAATGAAGGAGGCTGGATTGCGCTGCGTGAGCGCGCACTATCCGCTCAGCCAACTGATGCCTGAAGAAGGCGAAATTATCCAATACGGAAAAGACCTTGGATTGCAATACATCATCTGCGCGGCGCCCGCACTGAAAGATCCTTCGCGAGTAAAACCGGAAGGAGCGCGGGCGATTGCAGATCTGATGACGCTCGACGACTGGCGGTGGAACGCAGAACAATTCAACCGTATCGGCGAGCGCGTGAATGCGGAGGGCATCCGGTTCGGATATCACAATCACACTGGGGAATTTCAGGCAATCGACGGCGCTGTGCCCTACGACGAGCTAATGCGGCTGACCGATCCAAAGAAGGTAACCATGGAGATGGACTGCGGCTGGGTGGTCGTGGGTGGTGCGAATCCGGTTGACTACTTGAAGCGCTATCCAACGCGCATATCGATGTTGCATGTGAAAGACTTCAAAATGAAGGGCAGTCCGGCGGCAGGGAACGAGCGGCCGCCGTCAGCGGAAATGGGGCGCGGGAGTATCGACTACCGGCCCATTTTTGAAGCTGCCAAAAAGGCAAACATCAAACATGCATTTGTGGAGCAGGAGGAATTCCTCGACTTACCTCCCTTTGAAGCGCTAAAGGTGGACGCAGATTACATGAAGGCGTTGACGGTGTAATTGCGGGTTCCTCTATTTGCAACGTCAGACCCACCACGCCGCAGAAGGCTTTTCACGAATCACAATTTCATTCAGGAAATTGGCAGCTTTAGTCAGGCCTTCCTCGGGAGAGAGCAGGCTGTCCTCGTGTTCGATGGAGAGGACAGAATCGTAGCCGAACATGCGCAGCGTGGAGACAAACTCGGTCCACCATTCGGGGCCGTGGCCGTAGCCGCAAGTGCGAAAAATCCAGCTGCGATGGCGTTCATCGGTATAGATCTTCGTATCAAGAACGCCGGCCCGCGGGAGATTGGCGGCGTAGATTTGCGTATCTTTGGCATGCACGTGAAAAATGGTGCCTTCCAGAACGCGAATGGCCGCGAGCGGGTCGATGCTCTGCCAGAAAAGGTGGCTCGGATCGAAGTTGCAGCCTACGTTAGGGCCTGCAAGCGAGCGGAGCTTCAGCAGAGTTTCCGGACTGTAGACCACGAAGCCTGGATGCATTTCAATGGCAATTTTCACGCCATGATCGGCGGCGAATTTGGCGCGTTCGATCCAATAAGGAGCGACGACTTCGTTCCATTGCCACTCCAGAACCTTCAGATACTCCGAGGGCCAAGGGCAGGTGACCCAGTTGGGATACTGGGCGCGCGGCGAATCGCCGGGACAGCCGGAGAAATCGATCACGACAGGAATACCAAGCTTCTCGGCGAGAAGAACTGTGCGGCGGCTGACGTGGCGGTCCTGCCGCGCGCGTGCCTCGTCGGGATGCAGGGCGTTGCCGTGGCAGCTCAACGCGCTGATCGTGGCGCCATGATCGGCTAGCGTGCGCTGGAATTCGGCAAGAGCGGCTGTGTCTTCGAGCATGGAAAGCTTGCAGTGCGCATCCCCGGGGTAATTGCCAGTGCCCAACTCGACTGTGGTGATGTCGAGCGATTTGAGCGTCTTGAGGACCGCGGGCAGGGAAAGTTGAGAAAGCAACGGCGTGAAAACTCCGATGCGCATTGCGAGTGAGCCTCCAAGTACGAGACTGGATATCTTGCCACATTAGAAAGGCAATCGGCGAAGCTGAGCTGCGTGACAAGAGTCGAGAATCGATCCTTCTGAGAGCAAGATCGCCCGGCGCAGAGACCGTATCTCCCCTGTTTCCTTCCACGTAGAAATTACAAGGGCAGTGAAGAAACGTGAGATTCCTTGGCGGAGTACTATAGCTTAACTAGCTGACCCATATTGGGTTAGCTCATTTTCTTCGTGGCCTCTGATATGCACTGGTGGACGTTGCAGACGGAATTGGCCCTGACCTCAGGAAGCAAGTAAGGACAATCCCTGGAAGTTGGCAAGTGGACAAGTGCGGATAGGGTTGGTGAAAGAGGGGCTGGAAAGCAGACGATGAGCGCGATTGCAGAATTGCCAAAACCCAAATGGCGGGAGCGCCTGAAAGCCCTGGGCAATATCCCGCCGGTTTTTCGGATGGTTTGGGAATCGGCTCCTGCGGCAGTGGTGTGGAGTCTGCTACTGCGCCTGGGCGTTTCGTCGATTCCTGTCCTGATCCTCTGGGTGACGAAGACGATCATCGACGACGTGGACCGGCACATCTGGCACAGCGCCGCGCTGCCGCGGACTTTCTGGTGGCTGGTTGCCCTCGAGTTCGGACTTGCGTGCCTTGCGACGATCCTGTCGCGGCTGATCGATTTTTGCGACACGGTTCTCGCGGACAAGTTCACACGGTATATCAGCACGAGGATTATGGAGCATGCATCACGGCTCGACCTGACACGGTTTGAAGACCCGCTCTTCTACGACAAGATGGAGCGGGCGCGCGTGCAGGGAACTGACCGCGTGATGATGATTCAGATGACCGGGCGGTTCATCCAGGAAGCCATCACCACGATGGGATTGGCTGCCGGTATTTTCTTTTTTTCTCCCTGGCTGCTGCTCTTCCTGGTGGTGTGCGCGGTGCCTGCCTTTTTGGGAGAAACGCATTTCGCGTTTCTCGGTTATTCGCTGAACTTCCAGCAAGCGACCTCGCGGCGCGAGTTGGACTATCTGCGAATCCTCGGAGGGAGCAAGGAGAGCGCAAAGGAATTGAAGTTATTTGGGCTCGGACCGTTCCTCGTCGGGCGCTACCGCCAGATTTCGGATCGTCTGCACCGGGAGACGGTAAGTCTGGCCAAAACGAAACTGCTCTACGGAGCGGTGCTGACGCTCCTCGGAACGCTCGGCTATTACGGAACGTTCGCCTACGTCCTTTACGACACTCTGAAGGGCCAACTGACCATCGGCCAGCTGACATTCCTGGCGGGAGCGATTGCCGGGGCCAGTACGAACATTCAAGCTCTGTTTTCAACGTTCTCCGGCATCGCCGATCAAGCCCTTTTCCTCACCGACCTGCTCGAATTTCTCTCCGTGGAGCCGAGAATTTATTCGAAGCCCGGAGCGGTGGCGGCTCCGCGCCCGATTCGCACGGGCATCGAATTCGAGAATGTGTCGTTCGCCTATCCGGGAACGCAGCGGCTTGTGCTGCGCAACATCGATTTGAGGGTCGAGCCGCGAGAACGAATCGCTCTGGTGGGAAAAAACGGCGAAGGCAAGACGACTATCGTGAAGCTGCTGACGCGGCTCTACGATCCGATCGCAGGAAGAATCCTGCTGGATGGAGTCGATTTGCGCGAGTACGACCTGGAAGATCTGTGGCGGACGATTGGCGTGATTTTCCAGGACTTCATGCGCTACGACCTGAAGGCATTCGAAAACATCGCGGTCGGAAGGATCGAGAAACCGGACGATGCGGAAGCGATCCGGGCAGCGGCAAGGAAGAGTCTGGCCAGTGACGTAATCGAGAGGCTGCCAAGAGGATACGACCAGGTGTTGGGATGCAGGTTCGAAGGCGGCGTCGATCTCTCCGGCGGCGAATGGCAGAAGATTGCGCTGGCTCGTGCACATCTGCGGGACGCACAGATCCTGGTGCTCGATGAACCCACTGCCGCGCTCGATGCACAGGCTGAACATGAAGTGTTCAAGCATTTTGCAGAACTCACTGAGGGCAAGACGTCCCTGTTTGTCTCTCACCGATTTTCGACCGTTCGAATGGCCGACCGGGTCCTGGTGCTGGCGGACGGGAGAATCGCGGAACAGGGACCGCATGACGAACTGATTCGGGTAGGCGGACGCTACGCCGAGATGTTTGAACTGCAAGCTGTGGGCTACCGCTGAAAACTCCGGGACCGACTGGAATGGGCGCATTGAACGACATTTCGATTGATTGGAACCCGACGCTGACCTCCTCCGGGCGAGGAAGATTGCCGTGTGCCATGGCGGACGAAACGATTCCCACGCCCGAAACGGATTCGCAGGAACCGTGCGCAGCGCAGTGGACCCGCGCGCTGGACGACGTACGGTCGTGGCGGCTAGTCGAAACCTCCTGGCATCAGAAGGCATTTCGACAGAAGCTGAAAGGTGCGAAAGAACAGATTCTCGAAGCCCTCCCCTACTTGAGGGACGCCGCAGCACAGGAGGAATTGCCGGGAACGGATGCGGAAGTGATATTGGGCAACGGACGATTCTTGCGCTCCGCGCTGCGCGAGGCAGAAGAGGCTTTGACGGGGAGTGCCGACCTTCCGTATGTGGAAAGCCAGGACTTCAACGATGCCGTGCCGCGAGTCTATGCCGTTTCCGATTGCTATTTGAAATCGACGGAGTACAGCTTCGACAAACCGGAATTTCTCAGCTGGATGGCGGCGGTTCAGGAAGAATCCCCCCTGATGATGGCCGAGACGTGGAGCCTGAAGGGCGCTTTGGAGTTCGCGCTGCTCGAGCGAATCGCCGATGCGGCACGGCAGTTCCTGCGACAGAGGAAGTTCGAAGCGAACCTGACTTCGCAGACGCTTTCCGGTCAGATGCGGCGGTGCGCCAAGACTCTGCGCCAGATCCTGGCTCTGCACTGGGAGGAGTGCTTCGAAGAGATCGACGAGACAGAGAGAATCCTGCGCCTGGACCCGCAGCGATCCTATGCTCGGATGGACCGGGGCAGCCGCGAGCAATACCGTTCGGCGGTGGGTGAACTTGCGGAGCGATCGACGTGTTCGGAACACGAAGTGGCACGCAAGGCGATTTCGCTCGCTCGGGATGCGGCGAGCAAGGGCGATACCGGTTCTCGGCAGAAGGTGCGGAGGACGCACATAGGCTACTACCTGGCAGGAGCAGGCCGTGAAATCCTGGAGCGCGAGATTGGTTACAAGGCCGCGCTGGGAGCGCGGATTCGCCGGGCTGTCCTGAAGTGGCCGGACTATTTTTATCTGCTGGGAATCGAGACGGTGGCGCTTGCGGCTATCGTCCTGTCAATGGTGTTTCTGGACTCGAAGGCAGCGGGAATCGTCGCTCTGGCGTTGCTCATACTCCCCGCTCTCGAATGCGCGGTCGGCGTGGTGAATCTGGCGACGACGTCGCTGATTCCGCCAAAGAAACTGCCGCAGCTCGACTTTTCAAAAGGGATTCCGAACGACAGCGCAACGATTGTTGCCGTGCCAATGCTGCTGAACAACGAACGGCTGGTGAGGGCAGCGGTGAAGGCGCTCGAAATACGATTTCTGGGAAACCGCGACGCCAATCTTCACTTCGCGCTTCTAACGGACCCTCCGGACTCCAAGAAACAATTCGACGAAAAGGATGAGCTGGTTGGTTTGTGCTCGAACCTGATCGACGAATTGAACGAGCGCTACGCAAAAGAAAATCGCGGGACGTTCTTCCATTTTCACCGGCACCGGGCGTTCAATGCCGGAGAACAAGTGTGGATGGGATGGGAGAGAAAGCGCGGGAAGATTCTGGAGTTCAACCGACTGCTGCTCGGTGAGAACGACGCGTTTCCCGTAAAACGAGGGGATCTTGGGATTCTCCCGAGCATCCGGTACGTGATCACGCTCGATCTCGACACGCAGTTGCCTCCGGAAACGGCTTACCGGCTGATTGGAACGATTGCACATCCGTTGAATGCGGCGGTGGTGGATCCGGCAACGGGAACAGTTGTGGAAGGCTATGGAATTTTGCAACCGCGTTTGGAGATCAGCCGGGCGTCGGCGGAACGTTCGCGGTTTTCGTCGCTGTTCTCTGGCGACACTGGATTCGATATCTATACGCGGGCTGTTTCCGATGTGTATCAAGACCTCTTCGGCGAGGGAATCTTCACCGGCAAAGGAATTTACGAAGTCGAAGCGTTTCAGAAAACGCTCGATGGTCGATTTCCAGTCAACGCGGTGCTGAGCCATGACCTGATCGAAGGCGCGTACGCTCGAACGGGACTCGTCACCGATGTAGCGCTGATCGACGACTACCCAGCGGATATGAATTCGTTTAACCGGCGAAAGCACCGCTGGGTGCGGGGCGATTGGCAGATCACTCCCTGGCTGCTTTCACGAGTTCGCGACTCTTTCGGGCGCCTGTTTCGCAACCCGATCGGGCATGTGTCGCGCTGGAAGATTCTCGACAACTTGCGGAGGTCGCTGGCGGACACGGGCATCCTGATGGCGCTGTTGTTCGGGTGGTTTTTCCTGCCGCAGGACGCGTTGCTATGGACAGTCACAATTCTCGCGATTACATTTGCACCAGTTTATTGGGGGCTGATCACGCCGTGCTTGAGCCCGGGCCTCGGCTTCTTCAAGGCGGAGTCATGGAAAAATCGAGCGGCGGAGTGGGCGCAGGCAAACGCGTTGATCGCCGTCAGGCTGGCATTTCTCCTGCACCAAAGTTTGCTCTCGATGGACGCAATTGCCCGCACACTCGTGCGCATGAATCTGACGCACAAGGGAATGCTCGAATGGGAAACCGCCGCCGATGCGGAATCTGAGAAAAGGCGCGGTCACGCGATCGATTCCTATACGAGCCTGAGTGCGGTCATTTCCTTGGCGCTGGGAGCGGCAGTCGCGCTGCTTCGTCCGGTGGCATTCCCCGCGGCGCTTCCCTTTTTGCTAACGTGGCTTCTGGCTCCGCAGGTTTCCAAATGGCTCAACAGGCCGCCGAAGCACGCGGAAAAAGACCTCGATCCGACTGGCGAAACGAACGTCCGGCGATGGGCATTGGGGACGTGGCGATTCTTCCGCGAGTTCGGCACCGCAGAAGAAAACTGGCTGGTTCCGGACATCGTGCGAGAGTCCCCGCGGTTGGTAGCACACAGGATTTCAACGACGAATATCGGGCTGCTGTTGAACGCGAGGTTGGCCGCCTACGATTTCGGTTTCGCCAGTCTCGACGAATTTATTGCGGATACCGAGAAGACGTTTCGCACCATCGCGCGAATGCCGAAATGCAATGGACATCTCTACAACTGGTACACGACGGACACGCTCGAACCCGTCGAGCCGCTGTTCATATCGACTGTGGATAACGGTAATTTGGTATGCAGCCTTTGGACCATGAAGGAAGGGCTTCAAGGGGCGGCGATCCAACCGCTCTTCCGGCCTTCGTTGTGGCGTGGCATTTTGGACCACATCCATATGCTTGGAGAGCTCTCCGGCAAGCAATCGGAGCGGCAAGATATCCGCTTTGCGATTCAGAGCCTGAAGCAACGGGCGGAAGCCCTCGGTGGAGAGGTGTGGCCGAGTGTCGAGGGAATCAGGGCCGTGCAGTTGGATGCGGCCATGCTCGTCTCCTTGGCGCAATCGGAGGAGACACACCAGGATGTTCGCTGGTGGGCGCAGGAGTTGTCGCAGCGAGTAACTTCACTTTTTCACATGGTGGAGGATTTCGCTCCCTGGCTGCTCGTCGATTTCGCCGGCGCTTTAACAGCGCCGGGAGTCGCGCCGACAGAGGTGCTTGAGAGCTTGAACCTTGAAACGATCGAAGGCGTTTACGCGAGAGCGCAGGAGGAGATTTCCCGCACTCTGCGGACGCAGGGTGTCTCGCCCGAAATATCTTCGCAATTGACCGCGCTGGCGAGCGCCATCGCGAAATCCGCGGAGAATGCGGCCGGCACCCGAGAACGGTTGAAGGGTCTTGCGCAAGCAGCACAGTCGTTGGTGGACGAGATGGACTTCGGGTTTCTCTACGACCCCGAAAGAAAATTACTGACCATTGGATATGACGCCCGCGAGGGCGTTGCGAGCAAGTGGCATTACGACCTGCTGCCTTCCGAAGCTCGCGCAGCCACCTTTGTGGCCGTGGCGCAAGGAGCCGTACCACAGGAAACGTGGTTTCACCTTGGCAGGTTCTACGGCAGGTACAAAGGCGAGCGGGTCCTGCTTTCGTGGACCGGCACGATGTTCGAGTATCTGATGCCCTTCTTGTGGATGAAGCCGAATGCAGGCTCGGTCCTGGAAAAGGGAGCGCGAGCGGCGATCGCGGCGCACCGGAAACTCGCCGACGAAAAAGGTACTCCATGGGGAATGTCCGAATGCGCATGCAACGAACAAAGCGTTGACGGCCACTATGCGTATCGCGCCATCGGACATCCGGGACTCGCGGTTCATCGAGATGAGTTCTCGAATGACATCGTCGTCGCTCCGTACTCTTCCTTTTTGGCTATGCTGGTCGAAAAGGAAGCATCCGTGCGCAATCTGGAAAAAATGGAAGCCCTCGGCTGGTTTGGCGCCTATGGATTCTACGACGCGAGCGATTTCACGCCCCGGCGCGTTGGGGAAGGCCACGAGCACGAAATTGTAGGCAACTGGATGGCGCACCACCAGGGCATGAGCCTCGTTGCGGCGGCAAATGTTCTGTGCAACTCAGCGATGCAGAAGCGGTTCCACAACAATTCAATTGTGGCCGCTGCCGAGCGCGTACTGCAGGAAGCCCCTTCCCGTTCCAGGGTCGAAACTGTGGGAGAAGGTGTCGAGGAAGGGAGTTTTTCCGTCATGCGGCGCGCTTGGAAAGCATCGCTGGCGTGGATTCGGAGCCTGAGAATCTGGCACCGCGATTTTTCCCGCGTGGACCAATTGAACTTCGATTAATTTTCCTCTCGCGAGACAAGGTCCGTCGCTGACGCAAATTCACGAATCAATGGTGTGCCAACAGCTACTCGTCCGGCTTGAATCCAGCCCGCTGCATGCCGCGAATCGCCTCGGGGTTTTTCATGAAGATGTCCCAGACGAAACCAGAGCGCGCATTTTCCGCCATGAGGATGGTGATGCCGGTATCGATGCCTACAACGTCGGTGTCGTACCAATTCGTCAGAGGATTGAAGGCGTCGACGAATCCGTACTTGCACCAAGCGCGGAAGGAATACTTGTTTCGTATGGTGTGCAGCACTCGGATGCACTCCTGGGGCAAGAAAGGAAGTGAACCCGCCGAGGCGCAGGGAACAACCGTGCCGTCGATCGGCCCGGTCGCCGGCGGACCGCCCCACGCGACATACCCCTTCTCGGAATCCGACGCCGTGATACCCCACAAGTCCGCACTATAGTCCGGAAATTCTCCTGAAAGGTCCATGCAGAAACGCCGGTGAGCCTCGGTGGCCAGAATTGAATTCTTGAAATAGTCCGCATAGGCATCGCGCTTGTTGCGGAAATCGAACCACGCTTGGGAATACTGGTGAACGAAAAGAGGCGCAAAAGAGCCGATGTATTGAATCCCGTCATATTCGAAGATCGTGCGCTTCCAGGCAGCCCAGGCTTCCGGCGGAAGGGGATGAGTAGTTGACCCGAGGCCCAGCAGATAGATCATCATATTCTCGCTGTAATTGTCCCAGCGGTAAGGAAGAAAGCCTCCCTCCGGCGTCCATCCGTGCGAGAGGAGGCGCGTATCCTCGGAAAGCCATGTCCATTCCACGCGGTCGAAGATCAGCCGCGCCAGCTCGCTGATCTCCGAATGCTCGAAGAATGCGCGTGCCGTGAGAACCCCACAGAGAAGGATGGCCGTGTCAATCGAAGACACCTCTGAATCCCATTGCCTTTCGCCAGTGTCGAGATTCGCCCAGTGATAGAAGAATCCGCGATGGTTGGGCAATTTCTTCCAAAGAAAGCGAAGCGTGTTCAGGACACGATCGCGCGCTTCCGCACGAGGCACATATCCGCGCTTCACTCCAATACAAATCGCCGTGAGGCCGAAACCGACCGCCGCAATGCTGCAGAGCGTGTTCTTGTCGTCGATGGTGACGTTGCACCGGTCGCGGACGAGCCCTGTCTCCGGGTTGGCTTGGTCCCAAAAGTACTGGAAATTCGAGTGTTCCACGTCTTCCAAAAGCGCGTCATCATCCTTCGTGAAAGGCAACTGGCCGGCCAGCGGAGTGAAAGGGTGGGCCGTCTGATCGACGCCGGGCGGAAACAGAGATGCCGTTCCGGCAAACGGCAAGGAGGCGCCTGCGACGAACCCTTGCTGGAGCAGACTGCGGCGCGTTAGCAGTCGTGGGTTCATCGCGCGCATCTCCGCGAGTATATCCGTTCCGAGGGCTCCGCAAAAGCCGGGCATTCTTCAAATTGGACCAAAAACAAAGTGACAGGGACCGTCCGGCAGGCGAGAACCGCGCAAATTAGTAGTCGCGCTTGCGGACCTGACACATAATCTATCTTGAGAGGCATGGGGAAAATGACCCGAGCGCGTAGATTGATTTGGACTGCCTGCGCCCTCGCCCTTCTGGGCGTTTTTGCAGCCGCCGCGGTCGCAATTTACCACCGTCATAAACACCCTGTTTCGATGTGGGGAGCGATCCTAAAGGATGATTCGGATCCGAGGAAACAATCCCCCATTTCCGACGTGCAAGTCGCAGTGGCCGGCATGACGCCTCCGGTCACGGCAAAAACTGACTTTTCCGGACTCTTCAAATTGCAATTGCCGCCCGGCATCCGCCGCGGAATGAAAGTAGAGCTTCAACTCCGCCATCCCGGGTATCAGCCCCTCGATCTTGAGGAATTGGTTTCAGATGATCTCGACATCATCCGCATGAAAGCTGTGCCAATGCCCGCTCCCGTCGCTCCATCTGGGCGACCGAACGCAGTAGCGAACGTCCTGATCCGCTACTCGATCGAGACAACGACTTCCATGAACATCGGCAGCGCAATCTCCACGTTTGAGGTGGAAAACAAGGGAAACGTGCCGTGTCGCCGACACCGGCCGTGTTCGCCGGACGGCAAATGGAAAGCAACCATCGGATCAGGCACGCTCGATGCAGGCAGCGGCAACGTCCTGGACGACATACGGGTTTCTTGCATCGCCGGCCCTTGTCCGTTCACTCGAGTGCTCTCCGATGATGCGTCTCACCACGTGCGAAAAATTGCCGTTTCTGTTCTCAACTGGTCGGATACGACGACGTTTCTCTTGCAGGCGGAAGTGTACCGCGAAGAGATCAACGACATCGTTCGTGAATCCTATCCCGTGATTTTCGGCCAATTCATCAACTTCACGCTTCCCTCGGAGGCCGAAGGCCCGACGTTGGAAGCGGAAATCAACGGAACCCAGATTATTTTTCCCCTTGGCCCGACGCCGATCCTCAGTTGGGCCAATTGTGAGGTTCGTACGGAACAAGACAAGTCGAAAAGTTACCGTTGCGAACTCAAACCTGGATACGTGTTTCAACATCATTGATTCATAAGAAGCAACGATCCGCCGTTCGATTGCTGTGCAACAGCCGCATTTAACGAACTTCTACCAGAAGAAGCGCCTTCGGCGCGAGAGTCAGGTCCAGTTTACCGCCTTTAATTTCCTGTTCCTGTGGGGGCGGCAATTTCGCAGCGTTGCGCAGGTCTTCGAGTTGAGAGGGAGTGGGATAGCGCGGACTTCCCATTGCCACATATGCGGCCAGCACGGAACCGTGACTGGCATCGAGACGCCAGAGGAAAGCATGGTGATTGCCCGAGAGAGAATCAAACACGAGGTCGACTTTCTTTGGCTCGCCTGGCTCCTCGGGCAGCGACAGATTCCATACCGCGACCGCGAGCGAGCCATCCTTACGGCGTGTTGCGAGCGCGTCATCGGCATCGGCAGGAAGCCTGGTGTCGCCCAAATGGTGCAGCATCAGGAATGCGTTAAAGGAAGGCTTCGGGATTTCGCCTTCAGAAATTAGACCAAATCCACCGTAAAACGGCTGCTTTACCACTCCTTGCTCTTCGAACACGTCGGAGAAGGTCCAGTAGCTCATCATGTCGGTCAATCCATCGCACTGGCGAATCGTATCAGCAAGCCAGGGACCCATAAACACCGTGTCGGTGACGTCGGGTTCATTCCTATAGCTCGCGTTATATTCGCTCCAGATAAGCGGTAAGTGAGGAAGTCCCGAAGACAAAATCTCGTTATGGACCTTCTGGACAGCGCGGCAAACGAACTGCGTCCGGGAAATTGGCTCATGCGTCCCAAACACGTCTTCCGGCCGGTCGTTGGCATAGACGTGCGTGGAGACGAAGTCGAGAGGGACGTCGTTCTTCACGGCATGAAGGATGAATGGCGCAACCCAGGCGGCTTGTGCGGTCGCAGGCCCGCCGACGCGAAGGCGGGGACTGACACGCTTAAGGGCGCGCGCAGCGGAATCGTAGAGATGAAAGTAGGTTGCCTGTCTAGGGTCGCCGGCCCAAAAATCGAGGTTCGGCTCGTTCCAAACCTCGAAATACCACTGCGAAACTTCGTCGATGCCGTAGCGATCGACGAGATGCTTCGCAAACTGATAGATCAATTCGCCCCACCGATCGTAATCCTTCGGAGGCGCGACATTCGGTTTGTACCAGAAGGCCTGCGGCTTGTATTCAGCCGATAATTTCCTGGGCATAAAGCTGAGTTCCACAAACGGCCGCACGCCGTTTTTCAGAAGCCCATCGTATATCTCATCTACGTAAGAAAAATTGTAAATGGCGTGGCCATTTGCGTCTTCGTCATAGACGCCGACTTCATCGTCGAGGATTGCGTGGAATCGGACATAGCGAAAGCCGGTGACCGCTTTCACCTGCCGCAGGTCGTCGCGGTATTCCTCGCGAAGCGAGAGAATCGCGCGGCCAGAACCAAACATCTGCTCCCAATAGTGGGGAAACGGCTGTCCTTTTGCCGCCGTCTGAATGTGAATTGTCTGCGCGCCGGGCGCGGATTGTGCGGTGACATGCGGTGGCAGAGTGGTCGCCACCAACAGAAGGAAGGAAAGTGCAAGAGTTGGTCTTCGCAAAGTTTGGACCTCTTCTCAGGATAACAGCAAGCGCACGAGAGGCGTTCTGTCGTTCTAGAACCCGAATTGATCATCCGTTCTTCTGCAGACGGCTGACAGAGTCCTCCCTGAAGCGTTCCCCATAACTCGAACAAGGAAAAAATGGAAACCCGTTCAGTTGGAAGAAATGCCGAACCTCTCGCGGCGAGTGGTCACGAAGAACCACACCAAACCCACTGCAAGATAAGCGAGATAGATATAGGGCATCTTACCGTACGGACCTTCGGGTACCGGATACAGATTGCCGATCAACGCCAGCAACATGGCCGCGGAGGCAAGCCAAGGAATCACTCGCGCCCGGCTGTGAAGCTCTCCTTTCTCACGCAGATAGCGCGGGAGCGCGATACAGACCAATGCGTATGCCACGATGAATCCATACGTGGCGAGGGAGCCCATCCATCCGTACACATCGAGCCCACTGGCGCCGCGGGACGCCAAAATGGCAACCGGGACGAGAGCGGCAAGGCCTGTCGCAAGGATGGCAAGCCCCGGGGTTTCGTTCCGCTCATGCGTTGCGCGAAATGAACCATGCGCGAGGCCATTGTGAGCCATGAGTAGCAAGACTCGCGCCGCTGCCGTGATGCAAGCAAGGGTGCCAGCAAACATGCTCACGAGGGCGCCAATATCGATTAAAGTACCAAGTATGGGAACGCCGCCCACCGCTGCCAGCACGCGCATCGGCGCTTGATTTGTTCCCAAATCCTGCCCGGCGATGCGGCAGCCAAGGACTTCGGCATAAGCGCAGATCGTGAAAATTGCGCCAGCGATGAGCGCGCTTCCAATCACTGCCCGCGGGATCGTCTTGAGAGGGTTCCGCGCTTCGCCACCGAGCGTTGTGGCGCTTTCGAACCCGACAAAACTGAACAGTGATAGCACAAGCCCCAACCGCAATCCGCTGCCCGTCATGCCGTGCAACTGCAGCTGCTCCCTGTCCCAGTGGGACCCGTGGCGGATCAAGACCAGCGCAACAACGAGGACAATTATTGCCACAGATGTCGCTTCAATCCACAGCATCAAGCGCGCTGAGATTTTCACATCCCGCCAAGCAATACAGACAGACATCCCTGTGACGAAAACTGCGAACAGGACTGGCACGGCGACGATCCTGCCCCCGTGGCCAAGCAAGACAATCGCGTAGTGATAAAACCCGCCGATCACGCTCGCCCCGGTCGCAACATAGGCGAGCAACAAACTCCACGCGACGCTGGCTGCCAACCAGGGAGGAAGTATCATCGATGCGTAGGAGTAAAGAGAACCAGGGGAGGCAGAATATCGCGCGAAACGGCTGATACAGAGTGCCACGAGGAAGATCGCGCCGGTCGCGAGAATGTACGCAAGCCATGTCCCATTTCCGGCGAGCGCTGCTACCAGAGGAATCGTGGCAACGGGCGTCGTTGTCGGGGCAATCGTAGAGACGGATTGAGCGAGCGTTTCAAGCGGAGACAACGCGTCGCGGCGCAACCCGTAGGTTGAGGTGCCTTGTTCTTTGTGTTCCATCTATTTGCGGCTACGTTCTTCGACAACTCATACCGCACCGCTCGATAAAAAAGCGCAACGATACAATCGAGATCCCTTAAGCACAAGAGGTTCGATGGGATGAACAGGATTCAAACCTATCGAGTCGTTGAGCTCTCTTGATGATTCTGAAATAATCCGGAACGGATTCTTGGATTGCGGAACTCCGCCTGCCGCATTTCAACTCACGCACGGTGGCTGCAAATAAATTGATCATGCAAACGCAAGTCGGAATCATCGGAGCAGGACCCGCCGGGCTTGTTCTGTCCCGCCTTCTTGACCTTCACGGTATTGAAAACGTGGTTCTTGAATCCAAAAGGCGCGACTACATCCAGGAGCGGGTGCGCGCCGGGGTTTTGGAACAAGGGACAGTGGAGTTGCTCACGGAAATCGGCGCCGGCGAACGCCTGAAACGCGAGGGATTGGTCCACGAAGGGATCGAATTGAGGTTCGGCGGCAAGGGCAGCCGCATCGACTTTCGCGAGTTGACCGGGCGATCGATTACCATCTACGCGCAATCGGAAGTAATCAAGGACTTGATTGACCTGCGACTGGCAGATCGCAGGGAGATCTTGTTCGAAGCCGAAGCCGTGCGCTTCCAGGATCTGGAGTCGACGGCGCCACGAATCCACTACTCCCGCGCGGGGAAGGAATGCGAACTTCAATGTGATTTCATAGCCGGATGCGATGGCTATCACGGTGTCTGCCGCCCGAGCATTCCGAACGGCATTCTGAAGGAATATGATCGCACGTATCCGTTTGGATGGTTAGGCATTCTGGCGGAAGCTCCGCCCTCTTCGCACGAGCTGATTTATGCGAACCACGACCGCGGCTTCGCGCTCTTGAGCATGCGCAGCCCGCAGCTCACCCGTCTCTACATCCAATGCGACCCGGATGAAGACCTCAGAGAATGGCCCGACGCACGCATTTGGGAAGAGCTGCACGCGCGGCTGGCAATGCGGGGTTGGTCGCTGGAGGAAGGCCCAGTGATTCAGAAGGGGATTACCGGGATGCGAAGCTACGTCGTCGAGCCAATGCAGTTCGGGAGTCTCTTTCTGGCAGGAGATGCGGCGCACATCGTTCCGCCCACGGGCGCGAAGGGCCTGAATCTCGCCGTGGCGGACGTGCGTGTGCTTGCCCGCGCCCTCCGCGAGTTTTATTCATCTGGTCAGCGAGATCTTCTTGACCGTTACTCCGAGACTTGCCTGAAACGCGTGTGGAAAGTGCAGCGCTTTTCCTGGTGGATGACTTCTATGTTGCACCTGTTCGAAACCGATGGCGCGTTCGACCGAAAAAGACAACTGGCGGAACTCGATTACGTCTCCGGTTCGCGAGCTGCCTCACAATCATTAGCTGAAAATTACGTCGGGCTGCCATTTGACGAGTGAGATTGCATCGTCGGCTGAAGCTGGTCTTCTTCTATTTTGAAGACTTTAGAATTTCGCGGCCATTCCTGGGCTGTATGGGGCGCGCGTTGTCCGGATACCATTTGGCGAACGCGTCGATCTCGGAAGGCGATAGCTCGACGGGATTCTCCAAAACGTACCAGGTGACACCCTCCGTGCACGGCGGCGCGGTGAGGGAACCCGTGAATGCGTAATACCTTCGATTCGCAGGAAGCAGGTCGGCGACGTTCAAGTTGATTTTCTTGTTGGCCACCTCTTTGCCGGTTTCCTTGGGCACGTTCTTCCATAACAGAGCGAGAAACGGATTCGTCTGTCCGCTTTGAAAAAGAACCGTCAGGACGGCGAAATGGCCTTGCGCATCCTTGTGCACCAAATGAGCTGCGAGGTCAAATCTCTTCCCGTTGATTTCTTCCTCGCTCGGATGATGAAAATGAAATTGAACGAGTGAATATTGCTTGTCTCCGACAGTCATTGTGCTTCCCGGATCATAGTTCACCTGAATTGTGTGGCCGTTGTTGGTGACCTTCAGCGGCGACACCTGATAATCGAAATGAATCGGAGGCAAGTCGGCGGACCTTGCCCCTTCAATATCGATGGGAGATTGCTGCGTTCCGGTCTTGCAGGCCGCGTAGTCCGGATCGAGGTCTCCCCAGTGTTCGGGCCCTTCAGCGCCCGAGTAACCCCAAGGCGCGTGGCGATCAGCCCCACGTTGCTGTGCCGACAAAGAAATGGGAAAAGGAAGAACCACAACCACGGAAAGAATCAGAATCGTGAGCCGAAGCATCGTTCCGCCTCCCGTTTCGCTCTCGTTTCGGGCTCCTTGATTGAAACCTTGTGCATTCACGAGGAGGTCCAGGGCAATTTCGTTCCGAGGCGAGACAATCCGGCCTGCAAAGCATATCATGGGCGGCGGGGAGTCCATCCATGGCCACTGCTTGCACACACATCAAGGAAATTCGAAAAGTCAGCCCAAAAACGAAGGGCTGCGAAGAATGCCTCAAATCCGGCGATCCCTGGGTTCATCTGCGCATGTGCCTCATTTGCGGCCATGTCGGATGCTGCGATTCGTCCATTAATAAACATGCGACGAAGCACTTCCACCACACGAAACATCCCGTCATGCAATCCGTCGAGCCGGGCGAAAGTTGGAAGTGGTGCTACGTCGACGAAATCTCCTGGGAATGACGACTTCTCCGAGTCGTTCTTTATCAGACCTCGCACGCGCGGAGCCACCTCGCTCCATTCGTCTATTCTCCGCGACTTATGTTCGGCACCTGCCGAGCGATCACTGAATGAAAATTCTTGTGATCGTAAATCCAGCGGCGGGACGCGGCCGCGCGCTCCGTGCCGAGCCGAAAATCGCCGCCATTTTCGCGAGACGTGGCCATTCTGCCGAATTTGTCCGCTCTTCTTCTCCCGCAGACGCGCAAGAAAGGGCTTGTCGTGCCGCCAGGAGTGGAATCAGGAATATTGTCGCCCTTGGCGGGGACGGCATGTTCCACCATGTTGCGGAGGCATTGTTGGGCACTGATTCGGTCGCAGGATTCTTTCCAGCTGGCAACGGAAACGACATCGCGGAAGGCCTTCACCTCCCCGATGATCCCATCCGCGCGGCGGAGATATTTCTGGAAGCGCCAATTCGGCGAATCGACGTTGTTCGGGCGACCTTTTCGGACGGGTGCATTACCCATTTTCTGGGAATCGGCGGCATGGGCCTGGATGCCGAAGCCGCCTTCCTAGCAAACACGCGCTTCCGAAAATGGCCCGGAGTATTGCGTTACTTGGCAGGCGCTTTGTGGACGTTTTCGCGTGAGCCCTTTTTCGAAATGCGCGCGCAGATCGACGGAGCGGTCTGGAACGGAAGTTGCGTTCTTGCTTCCGTCGCGAACGGCCCCTCTTACGGATCGGGAATTCGCATTGCCCCAGACGCAAAAATGGATGACGGAATTCTCGAGATCGTGCTGGTCGAGCCGGTTGGCTGGCTTCGATTGTTTCACGGCCTTACAATTTTGTTGGCTCGCGGCGATTTGCGATTTAGAGAAGTCAAACGCTTCCAGGCCAGGAGAGTTCGTTTCGAGCCTAATAGGCCAATGCGCGTACACGGCGACGGCGAGTCTCTGGGCGAATCACCTGTCGAATTGGAGGTTTTGCCCGGGGCACTGCAGGTGAGGGCTCCCTAAAGACTCATCACTACTTCTTCTTGTGGATCAAATGCAGCACAACTTCGATGTCGCGGCGGGAATCGAAGCTCGAGATCGTGTGGGTGGAAGAAGCCAGCGCCCCCTTCTCCGCGTGAATCTCATAGTCCTCGTTTGGGTCGAGGCCGCTGAAGCGGTAGTTTCCGGAATCGTCGGCAATGTAGGTTCTCACGCCCTGCGTCTTCATGTTCTCAAGATAGACGATGCTGGAGGGAATGCCGTTTTCGTTCTTGTCCACCACGATGCCGTGAACCGTGCGAAGCTCCACATTCTTGTTGTCGTCCCCGTATCCACGGGCGTTTGCCGCCCCTGGAGTGAGCGATAGAAACAAGAAAGCCAGGAACACCGCAAACACCGCCGAACGTAAAAGGAGAAAGCCCTCGGATGAATTGCTCATCGCGACTTGATGAGGAACGCCAAACTGAAACCCTTGATTGCGAGTCGCCTGGTCCATGTTTCCTTGGGTGAGCGGAAATCCCGCGCGGATTCCGCAAACGACTGGTTGAATTTCACTCCTCGTCTTCGTCTGGCTCGCCTTCTGTCTCCTCTTCATCCCCTTCCTCGGATTCGTCGCCCTCTTCGTCCTCTTCGTCCTCTTCTTCCTCATCTTCATCCGAGAGGACAATCACGTGAACCGGATGCGTTTGCGTCACTTCCAGTTCCACGTCACATTCCGGGCAGCTCAGGATTTCGCCTTCCTCTACTTCGTCTTCGTCCAGGTCGATTTCAGCGTCGCATTCCGGACATTTCACCACGGCGTGTCTCTCCTTCCTGGGCTTGGCTGCAACAGACGGCGTATTATATACCGTGAATGTCAAACTTTTCTCACACCGGCTCGCAATCTGGTGTTTCCTGGCGCGAGTATCCCTCTCGTCCTGTCGTCGGGGTCGGTGGTGTCGTTGTGCGCGGCGACTCCGCACTCTTGATCCGGCGTGGAAGTGCGCCTCTCAAAGGGGAATGGTCAATTCCGGGAGGGACCCTGGAGCTTGGGGAGACCATCGCCGCAGGCGTACAACGGGAACTGGAAGAAGAAACGGGGCTGGCTGTCGATGTTGGAGAGTTGATCGAAGTTTTCGAGCGCATTGTCCCGGACGAGGAAGGACGCCTGAAATATCACTTCGTAATCTTGGACTATCTCTGCTCGGCCGAGGAGGGGGCGGCGCGGGCGGGCAGCGACGTTACCGACGTCGCGTGGGCACGAGAAGAAGATCTCTCGAATTTCTCTCTTACACCGATCGCTACGCGCGTGATTCGCCGTGCTTTCGAAATGGCCCGGTACAGATTGCAGAGAAATGTCTAGGCTTCGAATCGTTGCAGTAGTTCTGAAGGCAAAACAGCTTTATCCGGCAGCAACCTTCGGGAGTCCACCAAACCGGCGCTCGCGCGCTTGAAAATCCGCGACCGCGGCCGACAGGTCCTCCGCGGTAAATTCCGGCCACATGCGCGAAGTAAAGTGAAGTTCCGCATAGGCGCATTCCCACAGAAGAAAATCGCTCAACCGCTTTTCTCCACCAGTGCGGATCAGCAGGTCCACGTCCAGAGCCGCACCCTTCGCGTGTGTTACTTCTCCCAGCCGCCTGGCAAATTCCTTATGAGACACCTCGAGACTGGAAAGCATCCAACAGGCAGCTCGCAGGATCGCCTCTCGGGAGGAATAATCCAGAGCAATCCTTAGATCAAGCGCCGCGCCTCTCCTGGTCCTTTCCTCCGTCGTCTCTATGGCATCAACAAGTCGCCGTGGCAATCGATCCCGCCTTCCGATTGCCGAAAATCGAATGCCCGTATCCGCCATTGCGGATGCCTCTTTAACGAAGAAATCTTCCAACAGCCCGAACAAGGTCGAAACTTCTCCGGTGGGACGTGTCCAATTGTCCGAGGAGAACGCATACAGCGTGAGCGTCCCGATTCCCAAGGGCGCTGCGCAGCGGATTACGCGGCGCACAGCAGAAACCCCTGCCCTGTGTCCTTCAGAGCGCGAGAGTCCTCGTGCGGCCGCCCATCTGCCGTTTCCGTCGGGCAAAATCGCCACGTGCAACCCCGGCGGCTGAGGGCGCTTCATCATTCTAGGTGTCATTTCGCTGGGCCGTACGGACATTTTCTTAGCTTTCGCGTGTCGCGCGGATAAGAGCTTCCATGTGGTCCAGATACTTTTCAAGCGCGCGGCGCCCGACGGGCGTTATCCGGAATTCTGTGCGCGGGACTCGGCCGGAAAAGCTCTTCGTACACAGAAGGTAGCCTGCGTCCTCAAGCTTCCTGGCGTGTACGCTCAGATTGCCGTCTGTCGCGGCAAGCAACTGCTTGAGTTCGCTGAACGTCAGAGAAGCGTTCACGGCTAATGCACTCAGGATTCCGAGGCGCGTCCGCTCGTGAATCACACGGTCGAGGCTTGCGGCCGGACCCGTGGTTCGCACGGGCGCCGTCGCTTGCTTTCCCGCCTCCTCAGAATGCACCTGCACCGCTCTGTTTCTAACCGCCATGTTTCCTCGCAATCACCGCCCCAAACAAAATGTGAAATCCTCCAAATCCGACGGCCAGCAGCACATTTCCCCATGAAGAGGGGCAGAGTAGAGCTACCGAGCCGATCACCATAAAACACAGTCCCATCAGCCGGACGACGCGGATCGAAAAAGCTCCTCCGGTAACCACTGCCGTCCCATAGAGCAAAAGCCACGTTCCTGGTAGCAGCCCAAAGATACCCGCTCGGAAAAGGATCATCGTCAAAAGCGCTCCCACAAAGACAGGCGGAGCAAAACTGTATGCAAACCGTCGCGCCGGACCAGCTGCCAGAGAGACACCGGTATCTCGCGCCTTTGAAAACATCGTCCATCCGGCGATAAATACGGCGACGCAAGCCTCCAAAATCCACGTTGCCAACCAGGCCCTTGGCGACGCCTGTTGTGAAGCAATTACAGCGGCGCCCAATGCCGTAATTCCGATCGCCATTCCCCCACCGCCTGGAACAGCGGTGAAGGAACCCGCGCGCTCCATTGTCTCGCGGATGTAGCGCAGGTTGTCGCGCGCGCGATCTTCAATGGGAAGCGGTGACGCGCGGCGTGGAAAATGGAGCGGCACAAAGGAAGGTTTGCAAAACGCGAGGCACTCTGTCAAGTACTTTGCGGAATAAAGAGAATCTCTTAGGAACTTGCCTTCTTCGCGTAGCGCCCCAAAATCCAGTTCCAGCGGATATAGATCAAATCGCCGAACATCCGCAAGCTATCGGAGATCACATGCACCTTCGTAGCGGGGTCGTGCGCCCACCGGACGGGGACCTCGGAGACCTTCAGGCCATGACGCTTTGCAAGGAACAGAATCTCCGGATCAAATCCAAAGCGCTCGATACGCTGCTGTTCGAAAATAACCCGCGATTTTTTCCGATCGAACGCCTTGAATCCGCACTGTGTGTCATGAAAGGAAAGACCGGTCATCAGCCGGACGAAACGGTTAAAAATGATTCCGGCCAACTCGCGAAGCGGCGATTGGTGAACCGCGATAAGCGACCTATCCACGGCACGCGAGCCGATGGCGCCATCGAACCCATTCTCAATGGCCCTTCGGAGCTTGCGCCATTCCTCAATCGGTGAGGAAAGGTCTGCATCGGTGAACAACGCAAGCCGCCCGCGTGCCTCCAGCATGCCGTGCCGCACGCTATAGCCCTTTCCACGGTTTTCTCCATTGGAAATCACCCGCAGGGAAGAAAATTCCTTCCGCATTTCCTCGGCGACACGTGCGGTCCCATCCTTTGAACCATCGTCCACAACCAGGATTTCCACCGCTGCTGGGCCCAGTCCCTGTTCGTCCAGGTAGTCGCGAATCCTGCCAAGTGTGCGAGGCAGCCTTGCTTCTTCGTTATAGGCGGGAATTATGATGGATAGCTCAGGCTCGGACGTGAGCTCACTCATGGATTCGGCTGTCCTTCTGGAGAAGAGCCCTCGCTCCAGCCGTAGTGTCCCAAAAGCGGCACAAAGCGGCAATCGCAAATTGCCTCAGTTCGAAATCCAGAACCCGTTCGAACGATTCTCAAAAGCTCCTGCGATTCTCTGCGGCCCACCGGGATCACTAATCGTCCATCCCTTCCAAGCTGCTCAAGTAAAGGAACGGGCACGCGGGGCGCGGCCGCGGAGACCGCAATCGCCTCGTAGGGCGCTCCCTCCGGCCACCCTGCCGATCCGTCCCCTTCAATAATTTCTACATTGCCGTACCCGAGCTGTCTGAGTTTTTCTCTCGCGATGGAGGCCAATCCCGCTTGTGCTTCGATCGCGATCACTTTTTGTGCCAGAAGCGAAAGGACCGCCGCCAGGTATCCGCACCCGGCGCCGATTTCTAGCACGCATTCGTGACCCTGCAGCGAGAGAGCCTCGGCTATTGCGGCCACGATATAAGGCTGGGAAATTGTCTGCCCCTCTCCAATCGGCAGCGGCGAATCAGAATAGGCATCGCCGGCCAAACTTGCCGGCACGAACAAATGCCGTGGAACTTCGGCCATTGCCGCAAGCACGCGCTCGCAATGAATGCCCCGCGCGCGAATCTGCCGCGCAACCATTTCGCGGCGCTTCGCGTCCCAATCCGTCTCAGCGGGCTCGTTACTTCGTTCAAAGGGTTTCATGCGTCAGGAAATTGCCGAATCTTATTGCCGATGTGTCTGTTTCAAACAAGCCTATCATGCGCGCAGAGATGCTTCCAACGCACTGCTCTGCCGGTGGCAGTTCCAAGCCTGGTCCAAATTGCAATGCAGCGTGCAGTCAGCTACGATTTCATCCACGGACAGCAGGGCAAAGAAGAAGCCCACACCGGAAAAGAGGAATAAACCCCATGAAAACCTGTCTCACCCTGATGGCTGTCTTGTTGTTTGCCTTGTCGTCCGCCCGCGCCCAGACCTCTCCCAGCGGGACGCAACAAACGCCTCTCCATCGCGCCCCCGGAACGGCCACGCCGTCTTCACCAGCTGCCTCCCCTCCCGCAAGCTCCCAAGCATCGCCGAATACCACTGAGCCAGCTCCCGTCGCCGTTTCCCCGCAAGAGGATAAGTCCATTCGCCAATTGATGGAATTGATGGGATCAAACAGGATTCCCGAAAACCTCGACCAATCGTTGAACTATCAGCTCCGGAGTGCGATGACCGCGCGCGGCATGCCTGACGACCGCCTGAAACTCTTCCTGCAGGATTTCAACCAGGATTTTGCCGCGCAGTCCCCGGACGCTAAGGTAACCACGGCGATGGTCCAGGTCTTTGCTTCACATCTTTCCGCGGCAGACATCGCCGCGCTTGTTCAGTTCTACCAGTCGCCTCTCGGGATGCGATTCATGGACGCGCTGCCGCAAATCATCGAGTCATCCCAGCAGGCGGGCGCAAAAATCGTTCGTGACGAGGCGATCTCGGTCCTCCGGCAGATGGCTGATCAATATCCGGAAGTGAAGCAGCTTCTGCCGCCCGACAACTCTTCTCCGGCGGGGTCGCAGTCTCCGTCGGAGTCTACGCCGCCTCCGCCACATCTGGATGCCGCTCCGTCTTCGAACCCATCGCCGCAAAAGCCCTGAAGCTATTTCCGGGCCTGGTCTTGAAGAATGCTGAGAACATCTAATCCGAATCTGCTTCCTGCAAGATGGCGACGTGGGTTCGCCTTCGTCCTAGCAATCGTCGCTTTGCTGGTTGCTCTGGCGCAGCGCATCCCCGCCGCCGGGGATGGCGAATCCACTAGCCTGACCGTCTCAGCTGCGATCAGTTTGAAAGACGCACTCGATGAACTCGGCCCGCTCTACGAGAAACAGCATCCCGGCATCGGTGTCACGTTCAACTACGGAGGCTCCGGGACTCTTCAGCACCAGGTCGAACAAGGTGCGCCAGTCGACGTGTTCTTTTCCGCTGCGGAAAAGCAGATGAATCAACTTGAATCCGAAGGACTCCTTCTCGCCGGCACTCGCTCCAACGTTCTCCAGAACTCCCTTGTTCTCATTGCGCCGGCGGCTTCCTCCTCCGTGCGCAGCTTTCAGGACCTTGAATCTCCCACGGTACGAACCATCGCGCTTGGCAAGCCCTCTACCGTTCCTGCAGGAATGTATGCAACGCAAACACTCGAACACTTAGGATTGCTGACGAACCTACGCAAGAAACTCGTCTACGCGAAGGATGTCCGCGCCGTCCTCGTCTACGTCGAAACAGGAAACGCCGACGCGGGCTTCGTCTATCGCACCGACGCCATGACTTCCACCAAGGTCCGCGTTGTCACAATCGCTCCCGCCTCTTCACATGATCCCATCGTCTACCCGGCTGCCGTTCTCAAAGCTTCGCAACACCCGCAGGCGGCAACGGCTTTGCTTCGGTATTTCGAAAGCCCCGGTGCGCAGCGAGTTTTCTTGCACTTCGGTTTTCTCCCTGCGGAAAACTCAGCCGGAAAAAGTTGATCCGGCTACAATCCTCTGGCGATGGATTGGTCACCGCTTTGGATCTCTCTGGCCACAAGCCTTCTTGCCACGGCCATCACCCTGGTGGCGGGCCTGACGGCGGCTGTTTGGCGTGAGAACCGCACAGGGCCCGGCGTGGCTCTGGCGGATGGCATCTTGCTTCTGCCCCTCGTTTTGCCGCCGACGGTTGTGGGGTTTCTTCTTTTGCTTCTCTTTGGCCGCAATGGGCCGCTTGGACATCTCTTGATGAAATTCGGCGCGGTAGTTGTCTTTTCTTGGCCTGCCACGATCGTCGCTGCCGCGGTGGTCGCTTTCCCGCTGATGTACCTCACAGCGCGCGGCGCGCTCGAACAGGTGGATCCTCACATCCTCGAAGCCGCGCGCACGCTCGGAGCGTCGGAATGGCGCGTCTTGCGAGAAGTAGCTCTTCCTCTGGCTTGGCCCGGCGTGCTGGCCGGCCTCGTGCTTTCCTTTGCGCGTGCGCTCGGCGAATTCGGCGCCACTCTGATGTTCGCGGGCGACATTCCCGGCCGCACGGAAACCATTCCCCTTGCTATCTACTTCGCCGTCGAGTCCGGAGAGATGCGCCGCGCTTTCATCTGGTGCGGCATCGATCTGGCTGTTTCGTTTCTGCTGCTCACGGCACTCTATCGCTGGACCAAAGCGCGCACTCCATGGCGGGCGCGCTGGATGAGTCAAGATGCCGCTTGAAATTGAATTTCAGAAATCGCTGCGCGAATTCACGCTCGACGTCTCCTTCCATGGGGGAGATGAGCCGCTCGCCGTGCTCGGCCCATCCGGCTCGGGAAAGACCATGCTCCTCCGCGTCATTGCAGGACTGGAAAGACCCGATCGTGGCCGCATTGCCCTCAATGGCCGCGTGGTTTTCGATGCCGCCCGGCACATTCATGTTCCCGCGCGTGAACGCCGGGTTGGCGTCTTGTTTCAACACTATGCCTTGTTCCCTCACCGTACCGCCCGAGAGAACATTGCGTTCGGCTTGCACCAACTTGCCCTCGCAGAGCGGGAAGCACGCGTGAAGGAACTCGCCCAACGCGTGCATGTCACCGGATTGGAGTCGCGATTCCCCGGTGAACTATCCGGCGGCGAGCAACAGCGCGTTGCCCTGGCCCGCGCTCTTGCCATCCAACCCGAAGCGCTTCTTCTCGACGAGGCTCTGACAGCCCTCGACACGCACTTGCGCAGCCAAGTGGAGCAGCAGCTTCAGGAAACACTCGATACATTCGACGGCCCGGCTCTCCTCGTCACGCACAATATCGAAGAGGCTTACCGACTCGGGCGCAAGCTGCTCGTCCTCACGCGCGGCAAAATTGCCGCATTCGGAGATAAGGAGGAAATCTTTCGTCACCCTCCGAGCGTCGAGGTCGCCCGATTGACGGGCTGCAAGAACTTCTCCCGCGCGCGCGCCATCTCTAGCACCGAAATCGAAGCGCTCGACTGGGGCTGCCGCTTGCGTGTACCGGATGTGTCCGGAAAGACCGTGAACCATGTGGGAATTCGTGCCCATCACCTCGATTTCGTCGAGGCGCATGACCGCACTGGCGCCAACGAAAACGTCTTTCCCTGCTGGTTGGCTCGCTCGTCGGAAACACCCTTTCGCATCACACTCTTCCTCCACTTGCAAACACCTCCTACATCGACAACTCCTCCTCATCTTCAAGCCGAAGTTTTCAAGGAAAAGTGGGCGCGCTTCCGTAATAGCCCTCTTCCCTGGCACATTCGCCTTTCACCCGAATCACTTCTTCTTTTTCCGGATTAGAGCAGCGCGCTCGAAAAAGCCTGTTTTCTATTGGAAGTGCCGTACAAACTTGATGTCGAAACCGTAGGTTCCGTTGATGTCGCGCAGGAAAACCACAGATAGGTCTCGCCGGATCGAATATTCCACCTGAATCAGTTGATATTGGCTCGAGCTGGTGTTTGAGCTGTAGGTCACCGTCATATCGCGCGTCACTTGCTGCTGGATCGTCACTCGCGCCGCCGCGTTGGATTCCGTCGCCGTCCCCGCCAGAAACGGATCGACGCGGAAATGCGTGATTCCAAAAAGTCGTTCGATCCGACCGCCCAGACCGCTCGAAATCGCTTCCGATAGTAACGCTGTCGCGCCGTAGTTTTGCGAGCCGGACGTTTGCGAACGGTATGCACTTTCCTCGCCGGTGCTTCCGATGGCCAGCAGGGCAATGATGTCGGAATCCGGCAACGGCGGATCGGAGCGGTAGCTCATCGACAGCCGGCTGGCCTTGCCGGAGAAGTTGATCGTCACCTGGTACTGGCTGATCGTCGTTGTAGCTTCGATGTTCAGCTCCGGATCGAGTTGGAAGGGATTCGCAAAATTGATATCCCCGCGGGTTAGTTGGTAATTGTTCCCCCGGAAGCTCATCTCCCCGCCGAGCAGGTGAATGTGTCCAAGGATTATGGGTCGGTCCCAGTTTCCTCGCATTCGCACGTCTCCGTCGATTTCCACGTGCGCCCCCGCCCATTCGATCTGCGCGCCTGGTCCCGTGTGGCCGGAAATATCGAACGTGAGGTTCCTTAAGAAGGGAGAAGTCGCCGACGCGCCCGGTGAACTCAGAGAGGTGTTCTGGAAAAACGAGGCGATGTCCGCGTCGCCGCTTAGCAACACGCGTTTCACCTCTACCTGCCCGCTCAAAACCGCCGCGTCTGTCGTCCCTGCAAGCTGCAGCTTCCCTCCCAGCAACCAGCTCATTCCCGCCGGGTAGCGGATCCTCACTTGCTGCGTTACCACGTTGACCTCAAAACGCAGTGGCCCTTCTCCGTAGGTCACATTGCCGAAGAGCGTCAGGTCCCCACCTCCGGCCTGCGCCGTTATGCGGTCAAACAGTAGCCGGCTGCGGTCGAACACCAGATTTCCCTTCACATGGCTCAATCCCACCGGAAAGTCGGCATAATTCGCCGAAGCGTCCTGGACGCTCGCGGTCCCCGTGATTCGCGGGTTCGACATCGTGCCTTCAATCGAGACGTTCGCGGTCATCGCTCCCTGTGCGTCCAGGTTCGAGATAAACCCTCGCAGAAACCGCAGGTTCACGCCGCCCGCCACCGTGAAATGCAACGGTCGGTTGCCATCGAACCGCGCCGTTCCGCTCACCTGCACGTCCGTATTCGGGCCATGGAGATGGGCCTTTTCAATCCTCACTTCATTTTTCCGGTATACGATCAGCACGGGACCGTCGTTCTGGACGTTCACCAGTTCGTAGTTGAATTCAATCGTTGATATGGCAGCAGTAACCTCGATGGTCTCAGGCCTCAGTAATTCACCTGTCATCGTGAATTCGCCCGTCACGCTGCTGTGCCCGGTCACCTGCTTCAGATGCAACCCGGACTTGATCGCCGTGTCCATGTTGATGTTCACAGCGGACAGTTTGCCCTGCACGGGAAGGTTCCCACGCAGTTGCACGTCAATCACCGCGTCCATCTTTCCGCTGTTCATTTCGGAGTTCAGCGTCGCATGTGCCGCGCGGCCATCCGCCTCAATCTCTCCGTGGAAGTTTCCCTGCACGTCCTCGCCGATCTCTAGCCCCAGCACGCGGAAATGTCCCTGGGCTTCCGGAGCCAGCACCGGCCCGCTGCCGTGCACGTCGAAGTCGAGCTTCCCGGCAAACGGAAAGCTCGGATTGTGCAGCTCGGGAATGCTTTCCAGAGCGATGCTGTGCCCCGACACCTCGAATTTCACTTCCTTTTCCACTGGCTGGTAGATCACGTCGCCGTGTGCCTGTGCCGCTCCCTGCGTCAGCACTGCATCCGTCAAGCTCCACTCGTTTTGCTCCAGGTGGATCAATCCGCTGATGCGGCCAATCTGCGACCCCTTGTAACCAAAATGGCTGAGAGCGAAATTCCCCTCCATCACCGGAGCTTCTCGCGTCCCGCTTCCGTGAAAATCCCCGGACAGCAACCCGCTCGTTGGATAAGTTGTCCCCAATAGTCCCTGCAGGTCCTCCACTCGCGCATCCGTTGTACGGACCTCCGCGGACCAGACACTCTCCGGCAGGAAGCCCCAATCACCGTCGAATTGCATCTGCAGATTCAGGTCTGCGGTCGTGTCTCCCCAGCGCGTCGTGGCATTGGTCAGGCTGAAGGAATCGGGAGAATATTCGAGCATCCCCACAATGTCGTTCCATGCGTATCGCCCGAAATTCGCGTTCTGCGCCCTTAGCTGTCCTGAAAAAGTCGGACCCGCAATCGGCCCCAGGATACGGCCCTTCCACGTCACGGTGCCGCCGATCCGGACCGGCCTTGCATCTTGCCCGCGAATGTCGTTGATGAAGTCATCCCAATCATGCAGGTCGGCCACGTCGAGCCTTAGCTCCATCGTGGAATCATGCGCGCCGAGCGTTCCATCCATCTCGATCGCCGTATTCCGCGTCCGGATTTCGCTTTGCGTGATCGCCACGTTGCGACGGTCGGCGAAGTAGTCGTATGTGATTCGCGCGGTCACTGGGATCAATCCGGGTGTGGGTGCCGGCGGCGGCGACCATTGCGTTGTTCCTCGCGTGCGGAAATTGTGGAAATTCAGTTTCCAAGTGTTGACGGTATCCGCGTCCATCACAGCGTCCCAATGCATCGTGTCCACTGGAAAGCTGGGATTGTTCACGGCATCAAGCGCAGCGTGCAAACTCACGCCCCGCATCGCTGTCTCCGTCCTGAACTCGAACGACTTCATGTTCAAGTCCAGCCGCCCGCCGATCTTCCCCCCCAGTGCGAGGATCTGTAGATCCGAAACGCCCAGCCGGTCCTTCCCAAACTCGTAATCTCCCCACGTCCTCATGTCCTTCGCATGAAACCACTTGTTGTGCATAGCGATCCCGCGCGCGTCGAAGTGCCCTTTGCCAGACCAGTTTCCGTCCGCCACTTGCGCCTGCCCTGAAAAATCGGCGAGACCGTCGGGAATGTTCTTATCTCGATAGATTTGCTGCAGATCAGCCAGCGACAGGCGGCCGCGGTAGTGAAAATTCCAGTTGGACTCAGAAAGCGATGGGAGTTCGGCCCGCAGGTCCAGTTCCGTCCCAGGGAGCTTGCACACAAAATCGTCCAGCGTGAAAGAGGACGGATAGAGCGTAAACTTCGACGACAAACTCATGCGGATGGGGACTTCCTTGCGCGCGGCCAGCGATACCTGCTTCCATTCCAGATCTCCGACGTAAGCAGGGAGCCCTTGATCTCCTGTCGTATATCGCAGCGTAAAATCCAATTCGTTTCCGAGCACCGCCAGAGGAATTTTTCGGTTGTTGAACCACGCGCTTCCGCCGGTCAATTCCAGCTTCCCCACCTCCAGATCGAACAGCGTTTCATTCCACGGCCGCTTGTTGGCAGTGATTTGTGGATGCGGCAGGTTGCTATGCCCTTGTTTATCCACACGGATGGCGACTTCGGGCTGGTCCAGAAGGAGCTCGTCGAGGGCGATCTTACGGTGCAGGAAGGAAACGATTCGGACGGCTACCACGATTCGTTTCACGTGCAACAATGGTGCGACATCTACAGGTTCCAACCCATGGAGCGTCAAATCGTCCAGTTCGCACTGCAATTTCCACACTTGGAGGTGGAATCCTCCCAACTCCACCCGCGCGCCCGTCCTTAGCTCCAATTGCTCCACAACCTTGTGGCGAGCCCACCTCTCCACGAATCCGCTTCGCACCAGAGCCACGGTGCCCGCCGCAACAAGCACGCACACAGCCACCACCACATAAGCGCACCGCCTCGCCCAGCGGAACCAGCGCGAGCTCACTTTCTGGCTCCTCTTCCGGGAATTTCGATCTTCAGTTGCGCTCTGGTCTCATCCAACCAATTGTCCGCAAGTTTCGTAATTGCCTGCTGCACCAGCACCTCATGGATCCTTTCCTGCACCTGATCGAGCGGCGGAGGCGTTTCCCCTTTCGCCTTCATCGCCGTCACCAGTTGATCTCGGTAATAGTCGGCCACTTGTTCGTCGTCCACCTGCGCCGCCGGGCGAAACCGGAAGTCGAGGAATCGCGAGTAATAGAGCTGGCTGGCCACAAGCCTCCGGACGTCCTTGTCCGTCAATCCCACTTCCTGGAGCTTCTTCTCGAATGCTTCCATCGGCCCAAACTGCTTCACGAACGCGTCGTACTGCTTCTGTACGTCCGCCTCCGACGGCTGAGCCACCTTCGTAGCACTTGCGTCGCCGCGGATGATCCATTGATCTTCGAGTTCCTCAAGGATCTTGGCGCGTGGTTCCTCTTTCCCGTCCACAAGCTCCTGGAACTTCCCGAGTTCACGAACCTCGCTTTCCGTGATGATGTCGTCCTCGATCCTCACCGCCACTCCGTCCACGGTGTGCCCTGCCACCGGAGGACCTACCAGATTTTCTGAATCGACTGGGGACTGGTCCTGCGCCCGCGCTCGCATTGCTCCGGGCCCGAGGACTGCTGCCAATAACGCAAGCAAGCTCGCGAAAGGAATCAGGCGTCGCATCAGAACACCGGCCCGATATTGAAGAAGAACTGAAACCTCGGCACGCGGTACACTTGCACCGCTCCCGTCGTATTGTTCGTCACCTGGTATTGCGGCGAATTCAATTGGTACGCGAAGTCCACGCGCACGGGCCCGATCGGCGTCGGATATCTCACTCCGAATCCCACCGCCTGCGACATGTAATTCAAGTCCGTCAGCGACGGCGGCTTCCAGCGCCACGTGATGTGGTTGACATCTGAGTAGACGTTCCCGAGGTCGTATAGCACTTGCCCGCCCAGCTTGTTTCCGATGAACGGCAGCTTCATCGGAAACCGCAGTTCCTGATTTAAGATGAGCAGCGCCAGGCCGCCGATCGGAAATCCCGTGCAGGGATCGCGCGGCCCCGCTTGATTCAGCCCGAATCCTCTCAGCGACGTTCCACCTCCGGCGAAGAACCGTTCCGGCAGCGGAATAATCGACTCGTTTGTCGTCGGTGTTCCCGCCGTGCACTCCGTTGGAATACCCGACGATGTATTGCCCAGCGGCTCTTCGAAACCGAATCGCAGCGACCGCGCGAAATCAAACGCCCGGCCGAACGGGTGATACGTCGAATTCTGGAAATAGGCACGGAAGAAACTCGCGCTTGATCCCAGCGCTTCAATCGCATCACTCAGGTCTACCGTGTTGAACATTCCTCGGGTCGCGTCCGCTGGGTTGTCTCTCCGGTCGAGTGCGTAGGTGATGCCGAAACCGGAAACCAGCGTCGGCTGGCTCAAGAGCGGAATCTGCTCCGGGTCGATCGTCTGGTTCAGGTTCGAGGCTTCCACTCGCCTGTAAAAATACCGGTACAGAAGTGAATTCCCGCGTCCGACCGACTGCACCAGCTGGAACGCGCCCTCATATCGTGTGGAGGTGAATGTTTGAATATCTTGCGACTTTTCGGCATACCCCGTCAGTTGCAGGCTCAGGTTCTTGTTGTTCATGAAGTTGTCTGCGGAATATGTCAGCGCCGAACGGTATTGCAGCGTGCTCGCGCGTACCTTGAACGATAACGTCTGCGCCCGCCCAAACATGTTGCCGCGCGCGATTTCAAAAATTCCTCGCGGGCTCGCCGCCAGTTCCGTCGCGTTCGGATTGCAGGAATTCGAGGGCGTCTGTCCTGGTGGTGTCGAGGGACAGCTTGCGCCGATTCTCTGTACTTCGAATCCGAAACCATATCCGATCGTGTATCTCTTCGCTTCTGTTAGGTCCACCACCACCGTTTTGTCCGGATCGGTTCCGCCAGGATTTTGTGGCGCAATCTGCACTCGCGTGAACACTCCGAGGTTATAGAGCCCTCTCTGCGTATCCGCCACGTCGCCCTCCCGCAGCGGTTGTCCCGGCTTGATTTGCACCTGCCGCCGGATAATTCCCGGCCGCGTGAACTGGTATCCGGTCAGGAGGACGTTTGAAACCAGAACCTGTGGTCCCTCAATAATCCGGTACGTCAGGTCCATCGTATTCGGCTCCGTGCCCGGTTTCGACTCAACCTGAAAAATCGCTGACGGAAATCCTTCGTTGAAGTACATGGCGAGGATGTTGTTCCGGTCGCTCGCCACGCTCGCTTCCGAGTAAGGCTGCCCCTTCGACGAGCCAATCACCGTCAGCAGCGATTCCGTGCTGATTGCGTAATTTCCCTCGATGGCTATCGACCCCACGCGGGTTTGCGTCCCTTCCACCACGTGGAACGTTACAAATAAATTTCCATTCTTTCCTTCGTAGTCGTTCTGAACCGTCGCATCCACTTTCGCACTTTGAAATCCGTTCGCCAGGTACACGCCCCGGATCGAGTCTGCGTCGTCTCGCACCAGTTGTTGACTGAACCGTCCGTTGAAAGCAAACGACGCTGGCTGCAGCCCCAGCCGGCTCTTCAACAGTTCCGTACTGAAGTATTTGTTTCCCGAAATCGAGATTCCCGCCAGCCGCGACTTTTCTCCTCTCTCCACCTCGTAGACGATCACACGCTCCTTTTCCTGAGCGTCCTCGTGCGACATTTCGTCCACTTTCGCGTCGAAATATCCTTCTCGCTGCAAAAAGTCCCGGATGTTCCGCCGTCCTTCTTGCAACAAATCCTCGTCCACTGCTCCTTCTGCATAAATCGGCAGCAGTTTTTGCAGCCGCGACGGTTTCAGCTTCACGCCCTCCACTTCCACTCGCACCCTCGGTCCCGCCGTCACCGTCACGGAAAGCGGCACGCGATTGCTCGCTTCGTCGTATGTCCCGCGCGTAATCCCTACCGACGCACCCAGATAACCCTGGTTCACCAGAAATTTCTTCAGTGATTGCGAACCACGTGATAGTCTCGCCGATGTCGCGTACGTTTTCGGCTTCAGCTTCAACCGCTTCAACAATTCCCCTTCGCTGTATGTGGTCTCATTGTGGATTTCGATGTCGCCCACCCGCGCTCTTGGTCCAGGCCTCACTGTGAACAGCACATCCATCTGTCTCGTCTCCGGGTGCGCTTCCGTCGTCCACGTCACCTGTGCTTCATATAACCCTTCCCCCGCCAGCGAGTTCTTTAGCCTGTCCGCTGCGTCCGGCAAATCGCGGCGTCGAAACGGCTCTCCCAGATTCAGTCGCACCGCTGCCAGCGCTGCCCCCTCCGTCGGCGGCTCTTTCAATCCGTACACCCGCACGACGTTGTTGTAAAAATTGTCGCGCACCACAAAGTCCACTCGAACGCCGCCGCCTTCCTCGTACAAATCGACGCGTATGTCACCGTAATCTCCGGTCATAAAAAGCGTTCGAAGGCTTTCCCTCTCCGTCCCGAATTCAAATGGATTTCCCACTTGCAGAGCCAGCGTGGGCGTTTTTCTGGAAACGGGCTGTCCTTTCCGGTCGACCACGCGCACTTCCTTCACGATGCGGCCTTCCCATTCCGTCTCTTGCCCCTTGGCTGTCGCGGCAAAAATCGACAGCCCCGAACTCGCAAGGATGAAAAACAGGAAAGCCGTCCGAAGCGTCCGGACACGTTGAAAAAACGGGCTTTTTTGAGGAAATCTCATTCGCCTGAAGATGAGAAGAAAGGTTAGCACAGCCGCGTTGCCTGCCGGTTCCGAAAAGGCGCTATCATGAAGTGCAGGAAAGGAAACAACCCTTGGATCCGCAGGACCGCGAGCGTTTTTCCCGCCAGATTCTCTTTCGCCCTCTTGGCGAGTCCGGCCAGGAAGCTCTCCTCTCTTCGAGCGCTGTCCTGGTTGGCTGCGGCGCTCTCGGCACGGTCATCGCCAATCTGCTTGTCCGCTCCGGCCTTGGGCGCCTGCGAATCATCGACCGCGATTTCGTTGAGCCCTCGAATCTCCAGCGCCAAACGCTCTTTGAAGAGGAAGACGCGCGCCAATCTCTCCCGAAAGCAGCCGCCGCCGAGCGCCGCCTTCGTGCTATTAACTCCCGCATTTCGGTCGAAGCCATCGTCGCCGACCTCACACCGGAAAACGCCCGCGAGCTTCTCTCCGGCTTCCCTCTCATTCTCGACGGCACCGACAATTTCGAGACGCGTCTCCTGATCAATGACGTCTCCATCTCGCTCAACATCCCCTGGATTTATGCCGCTGCTGTCGGCAGTTACGGCGTCACCATGCCGGTTCGCCCCGGCGCTTCCGCTTGTCTTGCTTGCCTCCTCGAAACCACGGGCGCATCCTCCTTTGCGGCGGAAGAAACCTGCGATACGGCCGGCATTCTCAATTCCGCTGCTTCCATCGTTGCCTCTCTCGCTTCTACGGAAGCCGTCAAATTCCTCGCGGGAAAATCCAGCTTCTCCGAATCCCGCCTCATCTCATGCGACGTCTGGTCCGCGCGTTTTCAATCGGTCCGTGTCGCTCGTAACCCTGAATGCCGCGCGTGCGCGCTTCATCAATGGACGTATCTCGAAGGCGATGCACAGCCGCATATCACCATGTGCGGCCGCGATTCCGTGCAGATCCACGAGCGCCACCGCCGCCTTGATCTCAGCTCTCTTGGTCAACGCCTCTCCTCCGCTTCCGTTTCTTCCGTTCGCGCCAACGAATTTCTGCTTCGCTTTCAGGTCGCACCCTACGAGATGACGGTCTTCGCCGATGGCCGCGCCATCATCAAAGGCACGAAAGATCCCGCCGTCGCGCGTTCTCTCTACGCGCGCTTTGTCGGCGCTTGACGCTTGAATTGTCAGGGCTGGATTTTTTCTTGCAGGGCTGGGAAAAATTTTTGGGAAATTCGCGGGTTTCCCGCTTGCGTCTTAACCGGCAAACCGCCGCGACGCCGCCTGCCGCATCGCTGCGCGGTCCAGATTTTCCCGCGTGTTCATCAGCGTCAGCAGCGTGCTCAGCGTTCGCGCCTTGATTTCATCGCTCATCGGAAATCCGCTGGTCGCCACGTGGATCAGCGTCTCGCCGCGGTCCGCGATTCGCCTCATGAACTCCGTCTGCCGTTCGTGAGTGTTCGTGCCGAGCGCCGACTCGCGTCTCATTTCCGCGCACTCTTGTTCGACGAAAAGCGTGAAGTGCAAAATGCAAAGCTTCTCCCCCGCTAATCCCGCGGGGACATTCGCCTTGCATCCCTTGGCACCGCACCCTTCCGCCACCGGCGCACCCTCGCAAACGTTCTGTTAACACCTTTAGCATCTTCCTTTCACGAATTCCACTCGCATGAAAGACCCTGCTGCGAATCCGGCAGCACCTTCCTCTGGTTCGCTTTTCAGCACGCTCGTCCGCCTGATCACCCTTTGCCTCTGCAGCGCGTTTCGCCAACCTCTTCTCCCGCTTGCAGTTAGCTCCCCGCTTGCGAATTCAGCCACTCGGTGATATTCAATTCCCCGCCTCCCAGCACATTTCTCAAGCGCCGCGCGAAAGGACCCTGCTCTTGCCGCATCTCACGCCGCACGACGTGATGATGATGTTCCTTTCGCTTGCCGTTCTCCTCGGCACTGCCAAATTCGCCGGCGAGCTCATGCAGGCTTTGGATCAGCCTTCCGTCCTCGGTGAGATTTTCGCTGGCATCCTTCTGGGGCCCACGCTCCTCGGCCATTTCCGCCCCGATATCTACAACGCTCTCTTCCCCACGCAAGGCTCTCTTCCCATCGTTCTCGATACCGTCACGAATCTCGGTGTTGTCTATTTCTTATTGACTGCCGGCTTGGAAATCGACTTGCGCAGCATTTTTCGCCAGGGTAGGAGCGCCCTTCTCGTCAGCCTGCTCGGCGTCCTCGTTCCTTTCACGTTCGGCTTCGGATCCGCCGCTGTCTTCCCCAATTTCCTCGGCGCCAATCCCGGCGCGAATCATCTCGTCTTCTCGCTTTTCGTCGGGACGGCGCTCTCGGTCTCCGCTCTGCCCGTCATCGCCAAGATTCTCATGGACCTGAATCTCCTCCGCAGCGAGATGGGAACCGTCATCATGTCTTCGGCCATGTTTGACGATCTCGTCGGCTGGATTCTCTTCTCCACGATCCTCGGCATGATGCACGCGGGAGCAAGCGCGGAAGGCGGCGTCGGCCGCACCGTCCTTCTCGTCGGCGCATTTGTCATCGTCATGCTCACCGTGGTTCGCTGGCTCTTCGACAAAATCCTTCCCTGGATTCAGGCGCACACCAGTTGGCCGGGAGGCGTCCTCGCATTTGTCTTCACTCTCACGCTTCTCGCGGCCGCCTTCGCCGAATTCGCCGGGATACACGCCGTCTTCGGGGCCTTCATCGTCGGCATCGCTGTCGGAGAATCCTCGCATCTCCGCAAGCGCACCTCCGAACAAATTCACCAGATTGTCACCAACGTTTTCGCGCCCTTCTTTTTCGCCACCATTGGTCTGCGCACGAATTTCATCTCGCACTTTGATCTTCCGCTTACGCTGATTCTTATCGCCGTCGCTTCCATCGGAAAGCTCGTCGGCGCCAGTTGGGGCGCCCATCTCGGCGGGCTCGATCGGCACACTTCTTTCGGCATTGGCTTGGCCATGAACGCTCGCGGGGCGATGGAAATGATTCTAGGCCTGCTCGCTCTGCACGCCGGGCTCATTCGCGAGAACATGTTTGTCGCTCTCGTCGTCATGGCGTTGTTTACTTCGCTGATTTCCGCGCCTTCTTTGCGGTTTTTGATTCAACGCCACCGTGCCCTGCGGCTCAAAGACGCCGTGGACGGCAAACTGTTCTTTCCCAACCTCGAAGCCTCCACGCGAAAGCAGGCTCTTGAAATCATGTGTACGGCCGCTGCCGACGTCGTCAGCAACGCTCCCGAACGCCTTCTGCGCCTCACTCTCGAGCGCGAACGCATCTCTCCGAGCGGCTGGCGCGACGGCCTGGCCGTTCCCCACGCGCGCGTCACGGGACTGCTGCGTCCCATGGCCGTTGTCGCCCGCGCGAAAGCCGGCGTCGATTTCGACGCCCGCGACGGCAAGCTGTCGAAGCTCATCCTCTTGATCCTCACGCCCGATAACCAGTCCCAGCACGATCTCCTCGTCGATGCCGGCGAGATTTTTGCCCGCCCCGAAGCCGTCGAGCAGGCTCTTGCCGCCAACACCTTCGTCGAACTCGTCGCCGCGCTCAACGCTCCCGTGAAATAACGTTCCCTCTCTCGCTCCGCTCAGCGGCCGGATGCTGCACTCCCCGTGGCGTCCGGCGCTTTCTCTCCTGTCGAAAATTGCGTCCACGGCCCCGCCTTCATGTCTTCCAGCACCGACGATTCCCACGAATACTCCGGATGCTCTTCCAGGAATTTCGCGGCAATGAAATCTGTCCCGCAGGGATGCCCGATTCGCGCGATGAACGTCATCTTCGCCGCCATCTCGCTGTCGACTACTTTCCCTTGCACTGCCCCGTGCGGTTTGTAGGGCGTTGAATCCCACTCGGGCCGTGTTTCGGGATCCATGTCGCCGTGCCCGCACAACGTCCGCAAATCCGCGCCTTCCTTTTTCGTGAACGTGTCGTAGTGGTCGGAAAGGAAGCTTTCCACCATCGTCGTGTCGATCTTCCCTCTGTTCGCGCTCACGAGTTGCTCCCATCGAATGTGCCGCGCATTCGGCGAGCTGGATAGATCATTCGGATTGAATGTCGTCTCGTCCTTCATCACCTCAGGATCGCTCGGAAAATTCGACCCGACGAAATATCCGTCCTTCGTCCGCCACACTCTGCTGTGTTTCAATCCATTCTCGAACCGCGCGATCTCTCCCGTCTTCCGGTCTCCCAGCAGCCAATCGTTTGCGTAGCCGCCATTGTTTCCGTCGAGCATGATCTTCACGAAATCGTCGATCGAGCCCGCGTACTGCATCGCCTTGCGCGCCCGCACAAATTCCGGCTTCCCGTTCGGATCCCAGCCGTGAAAATTCGAAATCGTCGTCTCCGTCACCATTAGTCCGCCGGAATTGATCGCAAAATCGTCGTCGCTCACGATAACGCCCGGAAATCCGTCCATCAGAATCCGGTACCCCTGTTGCGGCACGATGTCGAAAATGATTTTCCATCGCGAGCCTTCCAGATAACTTGTCCAGTTGTTGTGGCCCATCACGATTCCGCCGTCCTTTGTCCAGCTCCCCGTCGCGACGATTGCGCTGCACCTCTCCGGCGTATGCCCCGGCGGGCTCGCCAGGTTCGTCTGTTCGTTGAGCCACGGCACGTAGTAATCCGGCAGCTCCGAAAAAGCGTTCATGGCCACGATGTCGTCAAGATCGAGCTTTCCTTTTCGCGCTGCCACGCCATCCACGATTCCTTGCAGCTCCGCTTGATATTCCGGATCGATTTTTGGCCACAGCATCGTGCGCGAAGCACGCCGGAAGAATTCCCAATCCTTCCCCGTCTCGTGCGTCATCTCCAGCCGCAGCGCCACAAATGCATTCGAAATCTCCGATGCCAGAAGATATCCGTGCTGGTATCCGATGTCGTGCGGCGAGCCTTCCAGGTGAACGTAAATCCATCCGCCCTTGTCGAAGCGGTACGCCTTGTCCAGTGCCGCTTCGTCCGCGCCTCCGCGTCCTCCGGCCGCGGCTGTTGTCCCGCCCGCTCTCGCTGTTCCGTGTCCGCCGGAAAAAATCACCGGCGCCGCCAGAATCATCAAACACGCCGCCAGCATCCATGCCGAAAAATGATTTCGAATTGGTCTCATTCGTTGCTCCCGGACTTCTCTGCGTATCGCGCGCCCGCGATGTTAGGTGCCGCAACCGCTCATGTCAACGCCGCCTTGCGCCCTCCTCGCCGCCCTGGTTCGCAGCCCCGTTTCGTTGACACCCCACAAATCGCCTTTATAATGAAATTTTCACGGAGAACCTTCCTCCTTGCCTGTGCTCGCCAATCTCATTCTCTGGCTCAATCCGGGGGCGAATCCCTTGACGGAGTATCTCCGTCGCAACCTCGACCCCAATCTCAATCCTTTCAAAGGCCTCTATCAGTTGAACGCTTTCGACATCGCCATCATGACGCCGTATTTCGTCGTCCTCGTGATCCTGGCGTCCTACGGCATTCATCGCTATACGCTGGTCTACAATTTCTTCCGCCATCGCAAAAACGCTGCCGGTCCTCCTCCCGAAATTTCCCTCTGGCCGCGCGTCACCGTTCAGCTCCCCATTTATAACGAGCGCTATGTCATCGAGCGTCTTGTCGACGCTGTTGCGCAGTTCGATTACCCGCGCGACCTGCTCGATATTCAAGTCCTCGACGATTCAACCGACGAGACGCAGGCCGTCGCCCGCAACTGCGTCGAGCGTCACCAGGCCCTCGCTCTGCCGATCAGCTACATCCACCGCGACAATCGCGAAGGTTTCAAAGCAGGTGCGCTTCAAGAAGGCCTCCAATCCGCTCGCGGCGAACTCATCGCAATTTTTGACGCCGATTTCATTCCGCCGCCGGACTTTCTCCGCCGCACCGTTCCCTATTTCTCCGATTCCAAAATCGCCATGGTGCAAACGCGCTGGAGCTACATCAATCGCAACTATTCGGCCCTCACCGAAGTCGAAGCGATTCTCCTCGACGGCCACTTCGCCATCGAGCACTCTTCGCGCTTCCGCAGCGGCCTTTTCTTCAATTTCAACGGCACCGCCGGCGTCTGGCGGCGTCAGGCGATCGATGATGCCGGCGGCTGGCAGCACGATACGCTCACCGAAGACACCGATCTCTCCTACCGCGCTCAGCTTCACGGCTGGAAATTTCTCTATCTGCCCGAAATCGATTGCCCTTCCGAGCTTCCCGTCGAAATGAATGCCTTCAAATCGCAGCAGGCGCGCTGGGCCAAAGGCCTGATGCAAACCGCCAAGAAAATTCTCCCGCGCGTGCTGCGCTCCGATGTTCCCGCCGCCGTCAAGGCTGAAGCCTTTTTCCATCTCACCGCTAACATCAGCTATCCGCTGATGGTTTTTCTTTCCATCATTCTTCTGCCCGCCATGATGGTCCGTTTCTATCAGGGCTGGTTTCAGGTTCTCACCATCGACCTTCCGCTCTTCCTCGCCTCCACCTGCTCGATTTCTTCCTTCTATCTCGCCGCCGAACGCGCGCTCTACCCGAAAACCTGGAAGCGCACCTTTCTTTACTTGCCTTTCGTGATGGCCGTCGGCATCGGCCTTTCTGTGCGCAACGCTCTCGCAGTGCTGGAGGCCATTTTCGGAGTGAAATCCGAATTTGTCCGCACGCCCAAATACCGCGTCGAGGGCAAGGCGAAAGACCAGGCTTCCTGGATCAAAAAGAAGACCTACCGCAAGGGCGCCGGCTGGATGCCATTCGCCGAAGTGATTCTCGGAATCTATTTTGCCTTTGCCGTCGGCTATGCCATCCAGATGGAAAACTACGCCACCATCCCCTTCCTTCTTCTCTTTGTCTGGGGCTATCTCTACACCGGTTTCATGTCCATCGCTCAGGTCTATTTCGAGCGCTTCCGCTTCGGCGTGGATGCCGGAGAAGTTCGCCCTGCTTCCACCGGAGTCCCCGGCTTTTGACGCTTTCAGTTTTCTGCGGAACTTAATCCCCGCTCCCTTCGTACCTCCTCACAGCAACTCTGATGTCGTCTGTTCGGGAAGGACGAACCAATGAACACCTTCTGGCAGGACCTCCGCTACGGCTTCCGCCTGCTCCTGAAAAGCCCCGGCTTTACCATCATCGCCATCGTCACCATGGCTCTCGGCATCGGTGTTAACACCGCTCTCTTCTCGGTCGTCAACGCCGTCGTTCTCAATCCTCTCCCTTTCCCGGCTCCTGACCAGCTTGTTTCGCTCTATACAAAAACGAGTGAATTCAACGAAGGCTCCATTTCCTACCCCAACTTCCTCGATTGGCAGCGGATGAACACCACCCTTTCCTCTGTCGCCGCCTATCGCGGTTCCGATTACAGTCTCACCGGCATCGGCCAGCCCGAGCACCTGAAAGGAATGATGATCTCCGCCGATTTCTTCCCCGTCCTCGGCGTGCAGCCCATCCTCGGCCGCCGTTTCACGCATCAGGAGGACCTTGCGGGCGCCGCGCCGGTCGTCATCATCAGCGAAGGGCTCTGGAAGCGGCGCTTCGCCTCCTCTCCTAAAATTATCGGCGCATCCGTCGTCCTCAACGATGTTGCTCGAACCGTCGTGGGAGTCTACCCCTCCGATCTCCCTTTGTTTGATCCCTCTTATCTTCCAGATGTCTTTGTCCCCATCGGCCAGTGGGCCGACCCCTTCTTCTTGAATCGCAAGATCAGCATGGGCACACAAGCTATCGGTCGACTGAAGCCGTCTGTCTCCATCTCACAAGCGCGCTCGGATCTCGAATCGGTCGCCGCGTCGCTTGCTTCCACGTATCCCGATGCAGACAAGGGCTCCTCGATCACCATCGTTCCTCTCAAAGAAGACATTGTCGGCAACGTTCGCGAAATTCTCATCGTCCTTCTCGGCGCTGTCGGCTTCGTCCTGCTCATTGCCTGCGCCAATGTCGCCAATCTCCTGCTCGCACGCTCTACGGGCCGTGCGCGCGAATTTGCCATCCGCGTTGCGATGGGCGCCGGGCAATGGCGCATCGTCCGGCAACTGCTCACGGAAAGCATTCTCTTGTCTCTCGCCGGCGGTATTCTCGGCCTTATCATCGCCAAGTGGGGCACTGGCGCAGTGCTCACTTCCTTGCCATCCACGCTCCCGCGCCAGGACACGATTCACCTCGATGTGCATGTGCTCTTGTTTATGCTCGGTGTCTCGCTCCTCTCCGGAGTTCTCTTTGGACTTGCTCCCGCTCTTCGGACGCTTCGCCCCAATCTCTCGCGCACGCTTCAAGAGGGAGGCCGCGGCTCCTCCGGCGCGCGTCATCGCACCCAAAACATCCTTGTCGCCGTCGAAATGGCGCTCTCCATGATTCTCTTGATCGGCGCCGGCCTCATGATTCGCAGCCTCGCCGTTCTCTGGCATTCCAATCCCGGCTTCAATCCCAGCCATGTCCTTGCCTTCTCCGTCTCCTTTGATAAAGACCAGCTCTCGACGCCTTCCAAAGCCCGTCAGGTCCTTCGTGATATCGTCGCGAAATACGACTCGATTCCTGGCGTCGTTGGCTCGTCCTCCATGGGCGGCTCACTTCCCATGCAGGGCGATTCCGAGCTTCCTTTCTGGCTCGAAGGCCAGCCCAAACCTTCCTCGCAAAACGCTATGTCTGTCGCGCTCTTTTACGCCATCCAACCCGACTACCTCAACGTCATGCGGATTCCTCTTCTCCGCGGCCGTTTCATCAACTCTTCCGACGATGCCAACGCTCCCTTCGCGCTCGTCATCGATACGGAATTCGCCCGCCGGTACTTTCCCGGCCAGGACCCCATCGGCAAGCTCGTCAATCTTTCTCTCATCGACCGTCAGGCGCAAATCGTCGGCGTCGTAGGGCACGTCCATCACTGGGGACTTGCCGACAAGACGCACAGCAATCTCCAGGCCGAGATGTACTTTTCCATCCTTCAATTTCCCGATCAGATTTTTTCGCTTCTGAGTGGAGGCATACGGATGGTCGTGCGTACCGCCGGGCCACCCCAGGCCTTCGAGCCCGCCCTTCGCGATGTCTCCGAACAACTCAATCCCAACCAGGTGGTCTACCGTTTCCAGCGCATGAACGAAATCGTCTCCAATTCCATCGCCATGCAGCGATTTTCCCTGGTTCTTTTCGGCGCTTTCGCCGTACTCGCTCTCGTCCTTTCCTCCGTCGGAATCTACGGCGTTCTCACCTATATCGCTGCTCAGCGCACCCACGAAATCGGCGTGCGCATGGCTCTTGGCGCGCAGCAGCGCGACGTCTTGCGCATGGTTCTCCTTCAGGGCGCCCGCGTCACTCTCATCGGTGTCGGCATTGGGCTTATTGCCGCTCTCGGGCTCACGCGCTTGATGAGCAATATCGTCTTCGGCGTTCGCCCCGACGACCCGCTTACGTTTGGAGCCTTCGCACTTCTTCTTCTCCTCGTGGCGCTCGCTGCCTGCTACGTTCCCGCGCACCGCGCCACGCGCATCGATCCCCTCGTTGCCCTCCGCTACGAATAAATTCCACTCCTTCGCCGTCGTGCCAAGGGTGGCACAGCACACCTCAATTCACTTCGTGTGCCATCGCCGCTCCATGCTATCTTCAACTTCGCCTGCACTTTACGCCTTGGCTCTGGAGAAACTCCATGAAACTCGCTCGCGTCGCTGTCTTCGGCATCTTCGCTCTTGCCGCCATTCTTCTCGCGTCTTCTTACTCATTTCTCCAGGCCCGTTTCCGCCAGCCCAATGCCGAATACAAAGCCCGCCGCGACGCTCTTCGCGCCACCATCGACGGCCCTGTCGTCCTCTTCGGTTACACCAGCCGCCAGGACACCGGCGAAGTCGCCGTCTTTTTCCAGGAAGAAAATTTCTATTACCTCACTGGCTATAGCGAACCCGACGCCGCTCTCCTGCTGATCCCCGACGCTCCTAATGGCAAACCTGTCGAAGGCCCCAGCGAAATTCTCTATCTTCCGCCGCGTGATCCTCGCGCCGCTCTTTGGAACGGACCCCAAATCGGCCCCGACGATCCTGACGTCACCGAGCGCACCGGCTTTGAGACTGTCCGTCCCTTCGCCGATCTCAAGAGCAATCTCGCCACCCTTGCCAAGACCTTCCCGAATTTTTACACGCTGCTTCCCAACGGTCCGGAGAACGGCTACCCGCATCTCACCGTTTGGAGCGACTGGGTTCGCGCCGCCGTCCCCAACGCTTCCGTACGCGATGTCACGGCTGTACTCACCAACATGCGCGAAGTAAAATCCGCAGGCGAACTTGCTCTCATGCAAAAAGCCATCGACGCATCGATCGACGCTCAGCTCGACGCCATGAAGACCATGCATCCCGGCCTCTACGAATATCAGGTGGCCGCGCGCATGAAAATGATTCATGAAATGGAGGGCTGCTCGCGCGAAGCCTACGCCCCCATCGTCGGTGCGGGATTTTTCTCCACCGTCCTCCACTACGATCGCCTTGACAACGAAATCAAGGACGGCGATGTCGTCGTCATGGATGTTGGCGGCGAATACGGCGGCTATGCGGCCGATATCACTCGCACCGTTCCTGCCAACGGAAAATTCACGCCGCGCCAGCGCGAAATCTACGACATCGTTTACGGCGCTCAATCCGCTGTTCTCAACGCCATCAAGCCCGGCGTCTACTTCCACAGCGGCCCGGACAGCCTCCAGGAAATCGCCTACGACTACATCAATACGCACGGAAAAGATCTTCACGGCAAGCCGCTCGGCCAGTATTTCATCCACGGAATCGGCCACGGCCTGGGCCTCGATGTCCACGATCCCACCGATTACAATCGCCCTCTTCGCGCCGGCATGGTCATCACCGACGAGCCCGGCATTTACATCCCTGAGGAAAATCTCGGTGTCCGCATCGAGGACGACGTTCTTGTCACCGCAGATGGCCACCAGCTTCTCACCGCGCGCCTTCCGCGTTCCGCCGACGATGTCGAAAAAGTCATGGCCGAAGCCCGCGCTCAA
>Ga0335072_10000101_pt1 | contig 175072 bp, 164 predicted proteins | sample Lox_Sample_21_FD_206725 | JGI IMG/M metagenome (GOLD analysis project Ga0335072, IMG submission 206725) | Soil microbial communities from Loxahatchee National Wildlife Refuge, Florida, United States - Lox_Sample_2.1 | ecosystem: Environmental > Terrestrial > Soil > Wetlands | place: USA... | reverse complement strand
TATCCTTCTCGTCCGCCGTGGCGAAGCGGAACTACCCGGGCGCGAGCGACGCATCCGCGCTGTGGACGGTTCTCAGAGATACGAAATTAAAAGTTGACCAAAAGCAAGCGCTTGCGCGTCTAACAGGCAGAGTTTCCGGTCCCTTTTTCAAGACTGCATTTGGGCCACTTTTGGATCGGTGTTTTTTGCGAACACCAGGCGATTTGAACAGATTAGTTAAAAGCAAGGAGACATAAATATGCGTTCTGACTTGATTTTTGGCGCCCTCACTCATGTGAACAACCGTTATCAGCTTTGCCAACTGGCTTCCAAAGCTACCCGCAAACTGCACAAGCCCAATACACGGCTGCAGGACACGATGAATGACGTGCTGCTCCGCTTCCGGGAGACAAGCCCGGCAGCGGTGCCGCCGGCTCCTCGTCAGGAAGCTGTTGCCATGCCCCACCCGCAGCGCCGCGCCGCCTGAAGTCCTGCTGCGCGGGGCTCCCCGGCGCGCATCTTAACTCCCGAGCCATTTCCCATTTCACATTCCGGCTTTAGAATTGATTCCGGTGCCATCCCGCATATAGCTATTTCCTGAACTCCTTCCCGGCAACGCCCTCCTCGACAACCCCATTCCTCACCGCAGGTGATCCATGACCATCGCAGAACTGAAAGAAAAAAACATCACAGAGCTGAGCCGTATCGCGCGCACTCTCGAAATCCCGGGATCCAGCGGACTCCGCAAACAGGACCTTATCTTCAAGATTCTCCAGGCCCAGAGCGAAAAAGAAGGCCACATCTTCGCTGAAGGCGTACTGGAAATTCTGCCCGATGGCTACGGTTTCCTGCGTTCCCCGGATTACAACTACCTTCCCGGCCCCGACGACATCTACGTTTCCCCCTCGCAGATTCGCAAGTTCGACCTCAAGACCGGCGACACCATCAGTGGCAACGTCCGCCCTCCTCACGAAGGCGAGAAATACTTCGCCCTGGTCAAGATCGAGGCCATCAACTTCGAATCGCCCGAGGAAACCCGCAACAAGATTCTCTTCGATAACCTCACGCCGCTCTATCCTCAGGAGCGCGTGAAGATGGAAACCGTCCGCGAGAACATCAGCGGCCGGGTCATGGATCTGCTGACGCCCATCGGCAAAGGCCAGCGTGGCCTCATCGTCGCGCCGCCCCGCACCGGCAAAACCATGCTGCTGCAGTCCATCGCCAACTCCGTCACGACGAACCACCCCGAGGTCGTCCTCATCGTTCTGCTGATCGATGAGCGCCCCGAAGAAGTCACCGACATGCAGCGCTCGGTGAAGGGCGAAGTCATCAGCTCCACCTTTGACGAGCCGGCCGCCCGCCACGTGCAGGTCGCCGAAATGGTCATCGAGAAGGCCAAGCGCCTCGTCGAGCACAAGCGCGACGTCGTCATCCTGCTCGACTCCATCACCCGTCTCGCCCGTGCCTACAACACCATCGTCCCGCCCTCCGGCAAAGTCCTCTCCGGCGGCGTCGACTCCAACGCGCTCCAGCGCCCGAAGCGCTTCTTCGGCGCAGCCCGCAACATCGAAGAAGGCGGCTCGCTCACCATCATCGCCACCGCCCTCGTCGATACCGGCTCGCGCATGGACGAAGTCATCTTTGAGGAGTTCAAGGGCACCGGCAACATGGAAATCATCCTGGACCGCAAGCTCGTCGACAAGCGTGTCTTCCCGGCCATCGACATCCAGCGCTCCGGCACCCGTAAGGAAGAGCTGCTTATCCCCAAAGACGAGCTCTCCCGCACCTGGGTCCTGCGCAAGGTGCTCAACCCGCTCTCCCCGGTTGAGGCCATGGAACTGCTGGTCAGCCGTCTCGAAAAGGTCCGCAACAACGCCGAGTTCCTGCTGAATATGAACTCGCTATAGGCAAGCAGCCAGCCAGAAGGCGGCCAGGCCGGAGACGGTCAGCCGCCAGCAAGCCAAAGAGTTGGCCAGAAGGAAAGGGGGTGCCCCCGAGCGGAGCACGCCCTATATCTCCTGGCAGCCGTCGTCAGATCTCTCGGCCCGCCTGCTAGATCTCATCACGCCAACCCACAAATTTGCTGACTGCTGGCCGCTTCATTCCTGGGCGTTCGATCCCTGCCTTCAGTACGCCTGCAGCGGTTCAACCGGCAGCCGCACTTCGAAGCACGTCGATCCTGGATTCGACTGCACGTGGATGTACCCGCGGTGCTGCCGCACGATCCGCTGCGCCGTGTCCAGCCCCAGGCCGAGGCCCGATCCCGGCGCTTTGGTCGAGAAGAACGGCTCGAAGATCCGATCCTGAATGGCCTCCGGGATTCCCGGGCCGTTGTCCCAAATCTCCGTCACCAGAAATTCGCCGCTGAGATGCACCGCCAGCACGATGCAGCCCTTATCCCGAATCGCATCCAGCGCGTTCTCCAGCAGCGCCATCCACACCTGATTCAGCTCGCTGCCGTAAGCCGAGATGCGCGGCAGGTCCTCCTCATACCGACGCTCCACCTTCACATGCTCCAGCCGCGACTGCAGCATGGTCAGCGTGGTCTCCAGCGACTGCGGAATATCGACCTCCTGAATCGGCGCCTGATCCATCCAGGAATAATCCTTTACCGCCGCGATCAGGTCGAAGATCCGCGTGGTCGAGTCCAGCATCGCCTGCGCCATCCGCTCCGTCCGCGCCGACGAGGCAAACTGCGACAGCACAATTTCCAGATGCTTTCCGCCGAGCAGCTCCGCCAGTTCATCCAGGTTTTCGGTGGTGGTACCCAGTTCCGCCAGATCCGGCACCATATGCCAGGGCTGCTCCACCTCATGCTCGCGCAGCCACCTCTGCAGACGATCCTCACGCTCCGGCTGCGTCCCTGCCGCTGCCGGACGCCGCTCCGCCTGCTTTTCCATCCGCCGCCGCCAGTCGCGAATCTTATCCAGGTGCACGGGATCGAGACAAAGACCCCCCAGCAGATACTTCTGGTGTCCGTAGGTGCGCAGCTCTTCAATCAGCCCGGAAGCCGCCCGTTGCGCGGCTGACGCCGGATTGTTCAGCTCATGCGCCAGATTGCCGGCCAGCTTGCCCAGCGCGTTCAGCTTCTCCGTCTGCTGCTCCAGCCGCGTCATCTCCCGCACCCGGTCCAGCAGCACCGACACGCACCGCTGCGCCATCGAGGGGATCGCCTCCAGCATTTCAGGGAACTTCTCACGGTCGAGCTGCAAGACCCACAACTCTGTGGCCGCCACTCCCTGGCCGCCATGCGTCTTCATGCGTGAGAACGGAAGTACCCCGGTGAGCTGCCCCGAGCGCCCCACGAACAGCGCCATGCCGCCCTGCTGCCTCCGCACGTGTACCTCGCCGCGCAGCAGAATCGACATCGTGGTCGCCGGGTCACCTTCGCGGAAAATCAGGGTTCCCGCCGGACATCGCGCTTCTTCGAAATGCGTCGCCAGCCACTCGTACTCCGAGTCGCTCAGCCCGTTCAGAGCCGCCACCTTGCGCAACGCTTCCACAATCTCCGGCAGCGGAGTCTTTTCCGACTCCGGAATCACCCCCGGCACGTTCGCAGCAATGGTGGCGACAGTAGCTGTTGAAGACTCCATGAGCCCTCCCTGGGGCAGGTGCCTCCCCATGCCTGAATGGTAAACGAGCGTGACCGAGAGCCTTGTGAATCGCTCCCGGCAAAGTGACCGGCGCCCTGCTTCGTGTGGTGAATCCCGACGGCCTGCCGATTCCGGCGCTGCCCCGAAGTCCCCTAATTCGCGTGCGGCCGTTGCATCTCAGCTCGCCGCCTCGCCGTGCGATCAATCAGCGCGTTCAGCCGATCGGCGGCTATCGGACTGCCGCTCCGCAGCAAAACCGCGCCATCCTCGTCCAGCAGCAGCACCGTGAACGCATCCGCTGGAACCTCATACCTTTGACGCACCGCAGCCGCTTCTCGTTCCGGCAATTTTGTCCACGGAGCGTCCGCCGGCGGATTCACACGCTGCTCGTCCGCCACCACCGGCGTGAACAGAACAAAACGGTCCATCATGTCGTCCGCGGCCGCATCCAAAAGCGCCGCCTGTCGCCGCAAACGCGCATCCGTCGCGCTGGGACTGAACACCAGCAGCGGCCGATAACACCCGCGCATCGCCGCCATCGACTTCGGCACGACCTGACAGTGCGGCCCTGCCTGTGCGTGCAGTGCCGCCGTCAGCAGGGCCCCCAGTACAGCCGGAACAATCTGTCTTAGCGTCATGAGCGACCCGCATCGAACCTTACGTCGCGCATGCCGAGGGAAGACATCTCTGCCTTCCCCCGCAATCGTTACGCGTTGACCGTTTCCTTCTGTGCTGCCGGAACCGGCGTACCGTCTTTCACCTCCACCGGATCGAGGAACGGCATCGCTGCCCGCAGCTCTGCGCCCACTTCTTCCAGCTGCAGCCCTGCCTCTGCCTTCCGCATCTCGGTGAACTTCTTCCGGCCCGTCTTGTTCTCCTCGATCCAGTTCTTCGCGAACGTTCCGTTCTGGATCTCGGCGAGCAGCTTCTTCATCTCGGCCCGCGTCGCATCGGTCACGATGCGCGGTCCGGCGGTGTAATCGCCATACTCTGCCGTGTCCGAGATCGAATAGCGCATGTACGCGAGGCCGCCCCGGTACATCAGGTCGACGATCAGCTTCAGTTCGTGCAGGCACTCGAAATAGGCAATCTCCGGCTGATATCCGGCATCCACCAGGGTCTGGAACCCGGCCTTCACCAGCGCCGACGTTCCGCCGCACAGCACCGCCTGCTCGCCGAACAGATCCGTCTCCGTCTCCTCGGCAAAGGTCGTCTCCAGCACGCCGCCCCGCGTTCCTCCAATACCCTTCGCGTACGACAACGCCAGCTCCTTCGCCTTTCCCGAAGCATTCTGCTCCACCGCAATCAGACAGGGAACGCCGCCGCCTTCCACGAACACCTCGCGCACCCGGTGCCCCGGCCCCTTCGGCGCCACCATCGAAACATCGATCTCCGCGGGAGGCTTGATCGCTCCGAACCGGATGTTGAATCCGTGCCCGAACATCAGCGTCTTGCCCTTCTTCATGTGCGGAGCAATCTCTTTCGCGTAGATCTCTCCCTGCGCGTGATCCGGCGTCAGAACCATCACCACGTCGCCCCATGCCGCCGCATCGCTCACCGAGCTCACCTCGAGGCCGGCCTTCTTCGCCTTCTCCACCGACTTGCTCGTCGCCGGCAGTCCCACGCGCACTTCCACGCCCGAATCCTTCAGGTTCAGCGCATGCGCATGCCCCTGCGAGCCATAGCCGATGATGGCCACCTTCTTCTGCTGGATCAGCGACAAATCGGCATCATGATCGTGATAAGTCTTTGCCATTCCTTTTCCTTTTCTCGTTTCAGATTGTCATCCCGGCCGGAGCGCGCCGGTCGTTGGCGTGCGAAGCGGAGGGACCTGCTTCTGTTGAGCCCCGTGCTTCTGGGTTCTGTGCCTGCGTTTGAAACTGTGCTTTCGTTTACGGCCCAGTCACTTCCATCATGAGCCAGAATGAACCAGCGCGATTGGGAACCGTCGCGGCATTTCAACCGCTAACCGCTAACCGCTAATCGCTATTCTCTACACCCTACTCCCTAAACCCTGCCTTCGGCCCTACTCCCTAAACCCTGCCTTCGGCCCTACTCCCTGAGCCCAGTCTCCTCCGCCATCAGCACATCACTGGGCGCGGCGACCTCTTCCTCTTCCGCCTTTAAATCCTCCGGGGTCTCCAGCCCCGGGACGCGCATTGCCTCGAGCACCTTGCTGGTGTGCTGACCGCGCCGCATCACCATGCGTCCCGTCCGCGAGATTTCGAGGATTCGATCCCCGTTCTCGTTCAACACCTGGATCAGCCCTTCGATCTTGCTCTCGACCCCGGTGATCTCAATCATCAGCGACTCCGGGGCCAGATCGACAATGCGCGCCCGGAACACCTCAGCCAGCTCGAACACCTGCGACCGCGTCTGCGGCGTCGCCGCGACCTTGATCAGCGCCAGTTCCCGCGCCACATGGGACAACTGCCCAATATCGTCCACCTGCAGCACGTTCTCCAGTTTATAGAGACTCGCTGCGATCCGGTGTCCGGCGGTCGGCGACGCATCGCAGACGATGGTCATGCGCGAAACGCCGACGCGCTCGGAGTGGCCCACGGTGAGCGAGACGATGTTGATGTTCAGCCGCCGGAATAGCGACGCCACCCGCGTCAGCACACCCGGCTTGTCTTCAACGAGTGCGACAAATGTATGCAGCATAGAACCTCCAGCGAAAGAGCGGCCAGCGAAGAAGCGGCTGGCTAAAAACCGTTTAGCTAAGAACCGGTCAGCGATAAAGCGGTCAGGCCAAAGACGGCCAGGCACGAAACGGCCAGCGAAACCAATCCTGTTCTGACTGCCTCACACGTGGGCCACACCCCGCAAGCCCGCCCCGCCAACGTCCCGGTGATCTGCTCCGCCAATATCCCCGGTGATCTGCCCCGCCAACATCCCCGCCGTTGTATCAGGGCATGACTTCAGTCGTGCCGCCTGGTGGCCCAAATTCGTCGGGGCTTTAGCCCCTGTCCCGCTAACCCGCTGGCCGTACTATTCCTGGCCGTCCCTGGCCCGACCGCTTTATCCCCTGTATTACTAATCGTGCGCCGTCTCCACCAGCGGATTCTTCTCCGGCCGCCGAATCATCTCATGCAGCGCCGATCCCGCCGGAATCATTGGGTACACCGAGTCTTCCTTCTCCACCAGGAAGTTGATGACAAACGGCCCTTTGTGTCCGCGTGCCTGCTCAATCGCAGGAACCACTTCAGAACGTTGGCTGACGGCAGTCCCGGCAATCCCGTGCGCCTCCGCCAGCTTCACAAAATCCGGGCTGCGCAGCGGCGAGGACTCGTAATTCTTGTCGTAGAAAAACTCCTGCCACTGTCGCACCATCCCCAGATACCCGTTGTTCACCACCGCCACGTTCAGGTCCAGATTCTCCTGCGCCGCTGTCGAAAGCTCCGCCGCCGTCATCTGAAAGCCGCCATCGCCGGCCACTACCCACACTTCCTTATCGGGACACGCGATCTTTGCCCCAATCGCCGCCGGCAGCGCAAAGCCCATCGTCCCCAGCCCGCCCGAGGTGATCAACGTCCGCGGTTCATCATGCTTGTAATATTGCGCCTCCCACATCTGGTGCTGGCCCACATCCGTTACCACAATGGCCTTACCGTCGGTTGCCCGCCACAAGTCATGCATCACGTGCGCCGCATACAGATGCCCGCTGTCGGGCAGATTCTTGATATCGCGTACCGCGACCTCGCCCTTGCCCGCCTCGATCTCACGCAGCCATGCCGACTCGCCTGCACCATCGCGAGGACTCAGATGCGGCAGCAGCGCCTCCAGCGCCTCTTTCAGATCGCCGATCAGCGCCACATCCGCCTTCACGTTCTTGTTGATCTCCGCCGGATCCACCTCGATGTGAATCTTCTTCGCGTTCGGCGCATACGTCGCCAGCGTTCCCGTCACCCGATCGTCAAAGCGCATGCCGCACGCGATCAGCAAATCCGACGACTGAATCGCATGATTCACCCACGCCTCGCCGTGCATGCCCATCATGCCCATCGACAGCGGATGCGAGGCAGGGAAGGCCCCCAGCCCCAGCAGCGTCGATGTCACAGGAATCCGCATCCGTTCCGCCAGCGTCACCACCTGCTTATACGCGCCCGACTGAATGATCCCGTGCCCCGCCAGAATCACCGGCTTCTTCGCATTGCGGATCAGCTCCGCCGCCTGCAGAATCGACGCCGACTCCGTCTTCAGCATGGGGTGCGGACGATGCGGCTTCGGCGTCGCTGCCGCAAAGTCGAACTCCGCTGTCGCCTGCTGCGCGTCCTTGGTGAGGTCCACCAGCACCGGCCCCGGCCGTCCCGACCGCGCCACCAGAAATGCCTCGCGCAGCATCGGCGCCACATCCTCCGCGCGCGTGACGACGTAATTGTGCTTCGTGATCGGCAGCGTGATTCCGGTGATGTCCACTTCCTGGAACGCATCCGTCCCCAGCACCTTGCTCGACACCTGGCCGGTGATGCACACCATCGGCACCGAATCCAGCATGGCCGTCGCAATGCCCGTCACCAGGTTGGTCGCGCCCGGCCCCGACGTGGCAATGCACACCCCCACTTTGCCCGAAGCCCGCGCGTACCCATCGGCCATGTGCGCCGCGCCCTGCTCATGGCGCACCAGCACATGCCGAATGGGAAACTTCCGCAGCGCGTCGTACGCCGGCAAAATCGCGCCGCCCGGATAGCCAAAGACCACATCGACGCCTTCACCCTCCAGCGTCGCCCACAGGATCTCTGCCCCCGTCAGCTTCGTCGTGTGGCCTGAAGTCTCACTCGTCTTCTGTGCTTTGCTCTTCTTCGTTGCGCTCATCCTGCGTCCCCTTCCCCCGGCAGGCTTCCAAATAAACGGTCAGCCGCGCAGCCCAACTTCCATCCGTCCCACGCTATCCGCTAAACGCTACCCGCTAATCCCTACACCCTAATCCCTAATCCCGAAACCCTGCCTCTAATTCGTGACCGCTCCCTGTGCCGCCGACGAAACCGAATCGGCATACTTGCGGAAGACGCCCCGCTTAAACCGCGGCTCCGGCTTCTTCCACTCCTTCATGCGTGCCGCGAGCTCGGCATCCGAAATCTCGACGTTCAGCTTTCGGTTGGGGATGTCAAAGTGAATCACATCTCCTTCGCGTACTGCGCCGATCGGCCCGCCCACCGCGGCCTCCGGAGCGACGTGCCCCGCCATCAGCCCGCGCGTTGCGCCCGAGAATCGCCCATCGGTCAGCAGCGCCACCGTCTCGCTCAGCTCAGGGATGCCCGCCACCGCCGCCGTCACGGCCAGCATTTCGCGCATGCCCGGGCCGCCCTTCGGCCCTTCGTAGCGAATGACCATCACGTCGCCTGGCTTGATCTCTCCCGCCTCGACCGCGTGAAACGCCGCGTCTTCTGTATCGAAGACCCGCGCCGGCCCGCGATGCTCCAGCCGCTTGTGCCCCGCGACCTTGATCACGCAGCCCTCCGGCGCCAGATTGCCCTTCAGGATCACCAGACCACCCGTGGTCTTGAGCGGGTTCTTGATCGCGTGGATCACATCCTGTCCTGCGCTCTCTTTGCCGGCCTTCGCTTCTTCCGCCAGCGTCTTGCCCGTCACGTTCAGGCAGTCGCCATGCAGCAGGCCGGCCTCGATCAGCCGTTGCGCCAACAACCGGCTGCCGCCTGCGGCCTGATAATCCACCGCCACATACTTGCCGCCCGGCTTCAGGTCGCACAGCAGCGGCGTCTTGTTGCTGATGCGATCGAAATCGTCAATCGTCAGCGGAATCCCCGCCTCGTGCGCAATCGCCAGGAAGTGCAGCACCGCATTCGTCGATCCACCGCTCGCCGCCACGCTGGTGATCGCGTTCTCGAGGCCCTTCGCCGTGATCAGCTGGCTCGGCTTCAGCCCCTTCTTCACCAGCTCCATCACCATCCGGCCGGCCTCGCGCGAAGCCGCCAGCTTCTCACCCAGGAATGCCGGAACCCCCGATATCCCAATGGGCGAGATGCCCAAAAACTCGCAGGCCATCGCCATGGTGTTCGCCGTGAACTGGCCGCCGCAGGCGCCCACGCCCGGACACGCATTGTCTTCCACCGCTTCGAGCCCCGCATCGTCCAGCTTGCCCGCCGCATGCGCGCCCACCGCTTCGAAGACATCCTGCACCGTGAGGTCTTTGCCATCCAGATGTCCCGGCGCAATCGATCCCCCGTAGAGCATCAGCGAAGGAATATCGAGCCGCGCCAGCGCCATCACCGTTCCCGGCATGTTCTTGTCGCAGCCGGCAATCGCCACCAGCCCGTCAAACTGATTGCCGCGCGCGACCAACTCGACCGAATCGGCGATCACCTCGCGGCTGATCAGCGAAGCCTTCATGCCTTCGGTTCCCATCGTGATGCCGTCCGAGATGGTCACCGTGTTGAACTCCATCGGCGTGCCGCCCGCCTCGCGAATGCCTTCCTTCACCGCCTCGGCCAGCTGCCGCAGGTGGTAATTACACGGCCCAATCTCCGTCCAGGTATTCGCGATGCCGATAATCGGCTTGCTCAGGTCCTCGCGCGTAAAGCCCACCGCGCGAAACATGGCGCGCGCCGGTGCGCGGTTCGGTCCTTCAGTGAGAGCGATGGAATACAGCTTGCCGGGAGCAGTCTTCTTCTGGCCGTTCGAGCTCATGCGCTTCGTTTTTCCCTGTCCAGTTCGTCTAACGGAACCTCTCGCGAAGCTCCTGTTTTGAAAATGCACGGCTTCAACCGTGCCCTTAATTCAAATTGAAGGCGTCGTACCCCATGCCACCAGCTCTGCCGCTTTGGTAGGGCACGGCTTTAGCCGTGCCATGCATGCCCCTCGATTGGTGGGGCTTTAGCCCCTGAGGAAATCCTGCCCCAGGTACAGGCCCATCATGCGTTCACGCTCTCCCGCTGGCGAGGAGCCACCCAGAACGCCCCATCGTGCTGTTTTTCAAATTCATCCAAAGCATCCGCATGCCGCAGCGTCAGGCCGATATCATCCAGGCCCTCGAGCAGGCAGTAGCGGCGGAAAGGATCGATGGCAAAGCTGGTCGCAAAGCCCTGCTCATCGCGAATCGTGTTCTCTTCGAGCGAAACCGTCAGCTTGTAATTGTCCGTCTGCGCCGCCCGGTCCAGCAGTAATTGGACCTGCTCCTCGGGCAGCGTAACCAGCAGCATCCCGTTCTTCCCTGCATTCGAGTGAAAGATGTCCGCGAACGACGGAGCAATCACGCAGCGGAATCCATAATCGCCAAGCGCCCACGCCGCATGCTCGCGCGACGATCCGCAGCCGAAGTTCTTCGCCGCCACTAGGATCTTCGCACCCTCATACCGCGGATTGTTCAGCTCGAACCCCGCATCCTTCCGCCAGTCGAAGAAAAGAAACTCGCCGTAGCCGGTGCGCTCAATACGTTTCAGAAACTGCTTGGGGATGATCTGATCGGTGTCCACATTCACCCGATCGAGCGGCATCACCTTCGACGTCAATGTTCGAAACTTTTCCATTCAGCAACCCTCTGCAGAAACCACGTGTCTTTCGCTAACTCGCTAACCCGCTGACTCGCTAACCGGCCTTTAGCTAACCGCTTCTTAGCTGACCGGCTCTTAGGTACCAGCTTCCCGCTACCTGCTAACCGCTTCCTCGCTGGCCCTGAATTCCCACGTTCTGACATCGGTGAAGTGTCCTGCAATCGCCGCTGCCGCTGCCATCATCGGGCTCACCAGGTGCGTGCGTCCGCCGCGTCCCTGGCGCCCTTCAAAGTTGCGATTGCTGGTCGACGCGCAGCGCTCACCCGGCTGCAGAATGTCGGGATTCATTCCCAGGCACATCGAGCACCCCGGCTCCCGCCACTCAAATCCCGCCTCGCGGAAGATCGCATCCAGGCCCTCTTTCTCTGCCTGCGCTTTCACCAGCTGGGATCCCGGCACCACCATCGCCCGCACATTCTTGTGTACCTTGTGTCCGGCCACCACCTTCGCCGCTTCCCGCAGATCCTCGATCCGTGAATTCGTGCACGACCCGATGAACACGCGATCGATGGCGACCTCTTCCATCGGAGTACCCGGCTTCAGGTCCATGTATTCGAGCGCCCTCTCGAACCCCCGCCGATCGGCATCGCTCTGGGCACTCGCCGGATCAGGCACCGTGCCGGTTACAGATACCACCATCCCAGGATTCGTTCCCCAGGTCACAAACGGCTCAATCTCCACAGCCGGAATCACCAGCTCGCGATCGAACTTTGCACCCTCATCGGTCGCCAGCTTCCGCCACTCGCTGACGGCCTTATCCCAATCCGCGCCCTGCGGGGCAAAGGGACGACCTTTGAGCCACGCAAACGTCGTCTCATCGGGCGCGATCATCCCCGCCCGCGCGCCCGCCTCGATGCTCATGTTGCAGACCGTCATGCGGCCTTCCATGCTCAGCGCCCGAATCGCCGACCCGGCGTACTCGATCACGTAGCCCGTCGCGCCATCCGTGCCGATCCGCCCAATAATCCCCAGCACAATGTCCTTCGCGGTTACACCCTCGGGCAGTTCGCCTTCCACCGAGATGCGGAAGGTCTTCGGCTTCGACTGCGGCAGACACTGCGTCGCCATCACGTGTTCGACTTCCGACGTGCCGATGCCAAACGCCAGCGCGCCCAGCGCCCCATGCGTCGAAGTATGAGAATCCCCGCACACGATCGTCATGCCCGGCTTGGTCAGCCCCAGCTCCGGCCCGATCACGTGCACAATGCCCTGGCGCGGCGACTCCACGTCGTACAGCGTCACGCCAAACTCCGCGCAGTTCTTCCTGAGCGTGTCGATCTGCTTCGCCGCAATGGGATCCTCGATCACCAGCCGGTTCGCCGTCGTCGGCACGTTGTGATCCACCGTCGCCACCGAACGGTCCGGCCGCCGCAGCTTCCGTCCCGACATGCGCAGCCCGTCGAAGGCCTGCGGCGACGTCACTTCATGAATCAGGTGCAGATCGATATAGAGCAGCGCCGGCTCACCCGCCGGCTCCGCCACCAGATGCGACTCCCAAACCTTCTCAAACAGTGTCTTCGGATTTCCGCTCATAACCAATCCTGGGTTGAAGGGCCGGAGCTTCCCGCCGGTGTAAAAAGCCTGGTTTTGTATCAGGGCACGACTTCAGTCGTGCCGCAGATCCCGCAAACCAGGAGGGCTTTAGCCCCTGAGGAATCTCTCTTTCCACAAGCTGTCGTTCCGTCCCGTGATGTTTTAAGAGAACCGAGTCAACCTCGTCTCCATGTTGATTACTGCGCCGGTTCCCCGCTCGCCTTTGGCAGATGTGGGACTCCACCGAAGCCGGGTGCCCCATATCTGCCTGCTGTTGGCAGATGTGGGATTCCACCGAAGCTATCGAGCCGTCGTTACCCGCGCTCCGAGCGCTTCCCGCACCTTATCTCCCACTTCCGCCGTCGACGACACCTTCACCGACTTATCTCCCCGCGCCAGATCCGCCGTCCGCACTCCATCGGCGACCACCTGCTTCACCGCCGCTTCCACTGCCGCTGCCTCTTCCTCCATCCCCGCCGAATAGCGCAGCACCATCGCCGCGGTCAGAATCGCCCCCAGCGGATTCGCAATCCCCTTGCCGGCAATATCCGGAGCCGATCCGTGCACCGGCTCGTACAAATTCACCTTGCCGCCGATCGTCGCCGACGGCAGCATGCCCAGCGACCCGGTGATCACGCCCGCTTCGTCCGACAATATGTCGCCGAACAGGTTCTCTGTGAGAACGACATCGTAATTCCGCGGCTGGTTCATGATGTGCATGGCCATCGCGTCCACATACTGATGCTCCAGCGTGACCTCGGGATACGCCTTCGCCACCTCCGTCACCGTTGCCCGCCACAGCTGCGAAACTTCCAGCACATTGGCCTTATCCACGGAGGTCAGCTTCTTCCGCCGCTTTGCGGCAAGCTCAAAGGCCACCTTCGCCACCCGCGTGACTTCATCGCGCGTATAGCGCATCGTGTTCCAGGCCGCGCCCTTTTCCTTGTCCCACTGCCGCGGCTCTCCGAAATACAAACCGCCCAGCAGCTCGCGCACAAACAGAATGTCCGCGCCTTCGACGACCTCCGCTCGCAGCGGCGAATTCTGGCTCAGCCCCGGCCACGCAAACGATGGCCGCAGATTGGCAAACCCACCCAGCGCCGCGCGAATCTTCAGAAGCCCGGCTTCCGGCCGCTCGCTCGGGGGCAGTGCGTTGAACTCGTTGCCGCCTACGGCTCCCAGCAGCACCGCATCGCTCTCGAGCGCGGCCTTCAGCGTCTTCTCCGGCAGCGGCGTTCCCTCCGCCTTGATCGCGACGCCGCCAATCAGCTCTTCGCGGAACTGAAACTCATATCCGGACGCCACGGCCACAGACTCGAGCACCCGAACCGCTTCGCCCGTCACCTCCGGCCCAATTCCATCGCCGGCCACAACAAGAATCTTCAGCTTCGTCGCCATGAACTCTCTTTTGGTTGGTGTAGTGAATGCCGGCCCATAAGCTCCGAGCCCGCTTGTACTTTTGCTAACTCGCTAACCCGCTGACTCGCTAAACCAGCTGGCAGCTACTAGCTGTCCGTTTTATCGCTAACCGCTTCTTCGCTAACCGGATTTCAGCGAACCGCTTGTTAGCTAACCGGCTCTGAGCTGTTTTCCTCAACTCGCCGCCGCCCGCTCTTCCGTTGCAATCAGATCCTCGTGCCGCTGATGATGCGCCACCAGGTTGATCAAATCCTGGTCGTAGATGGCCTTCTTGCGATCCGCCAGCTCCGTGAACGCGCGATAGGCGATGTCCAGATCGTCCGCCGACAGCCGATACCCCAGCTCCTGCAGCCGTGTGCGCAGCATCGCTCGTCCGGAGTGTTTGCCCAGCACCATGCGGTTATTGGGCACGCCCACCGAGGCCGGCGTCATAATCTCGTAGGTCAGCGGATTCGACAGCACCCCATGCTGATGAATCCCCGCCTCATGCGCAAAGGCGTTTTCGCCCACCACCGCCTTGTTGGGAGCAGGCCCGAAGCTGATGGTGTTCGCCAACTGCTGGCTCACCGGATACAGCTTCTCCATCCGCAACTCATGTTCATAGGGATAGGCATCGGCCCGCACCCGCAGCGCCGCCGCAATCTCTTCGAGGGCCGCATTGCCCGCTCGCTCGCCGATCCCATTGATGGTGCACTCCACCTGCCGGGCCCCGCCGCGAATCGCCGCCAGGGTGTTCGCCACCGCCAGCCCCAGATCGTTGTGGCAGTGCGTGGACAGAATCACCCCATCCGCCCCCGGCACCCGCTCGCCAATCATGCGAAACATCGCGCCATACTCTTCCGGCGTCGCGTACCCAACCGTATCCGGCAAATTAATAGTCGTCGCCCCGGCCTCGATCGCCGCCTGCACAAAGCGGCAGAGAAACTCGGGATCGGTCCGCGTCGAATCCTCCGGCGAGAACTCCACGTCGTCGACATAGCCGCGCGCCAGCGCCACCATCTTCGACGCCTGCTCGAGCGCCTCCTCGCGCGTCATCTTCAGCTTGTACTGGAGGTGAATGTCCGAGCTGGCCAGAAAGACATGGATCCGCGGCCGCGCCGCCTTCTCCACCGCCTGCGCTGCCCGCTCGATGTCTTCCCGCCGCGCCCGTGCCAGCGATGCGATCTTCGGCCCCCGCACCGCCTCGGCCACCGCCGTGATGGCCGCAAAATCGCCGTCCGAGGCAATCGCGAAGCCGGCTTCCAGAATATCCACGCCCAGATCCGCCAGCGAATGGGCCAGCGCGAGCTTCTCGTGGTGGGTCATGCTGCAGCCCGGCGACTGCTCGCCGTCGCGTAACGTCGTGTCGAAGAAGTAGATCCGGTTCTGGGGCATGGGCATCTCTCGGCGGCCGCGTCAGATGCGCGATACTTCCCGCGCCAACTCCATCAGGAGCCATCTTGCTCCCGGTATTGCCAGTTTCGCAAACGCTCAGGCATAAAGCAAATTTGTAATTCTTTGCATTTCCATAAATACTGTGCATGTTGAACCAAATCTCTGCCTGCACCTGAGCTTCACTTATGGACCTCTACCAGCTCGAAACCTTTCTCGCCGTCGTTGAAGAGAAGGGCTTTTCCCGCGCCGCCCTGCGACTGCACCGCACCCAGCCCGCCATCAGCCACGCCATCCGCAAGCTCGAAGAGAAAATCGGCGAGCCTCTCTTCGAGCGCTCCTCGCGCGAAGGCACCCTGACCGCCTCCGGCGAGCTGCTGCGCGGCTATGCGGAACGTCTCCTCCGCCTGCGCGGAGAAACCGTCATCGCCCTTGAGGAGCTGCGCTCCCTCGAGCGTGGCCGCCTCACCGTGGTCGCCAATGAATACACCTGCCTCTGGCTTCTCCCTGTGCTGGACGCCTTCCGCCGCGTCAGTCCTCACGTCGGCGTCACCATCCAGCGTTCCCTCGCCAGCCGCATCCCCGATCAGCTGCTCGAGCGCGCCGGCGAGTTTGGCATCCTCTCTTTCCGTCCCGAGGATGCCCGCCTTCGCTCGATTGCCGTATATACGGATACCGTCGCCTTCGTCGTCGATCCTGCCCATCCACTTGCCAAACGGAGGCAGGTTTCCATCCGCGAACTCGGCGCACAGAATTTCATCGCCCACACGGTTGCCTCGCCCCTTCGTCAGCGCGTGATCGAAACCTTCGCTCGCCACCAAACACCGCTGAACATGGGCGTGGAGCTGCCCAGCCTCGAAGCCATCAAGCGCTTCGTCGCCCTCGGCAACGGTGTTGCTTTGGTGCCGGGCCTCACCGTCGAGCCCGAACTGGCTCGCGGCGACCTCGTGCAGGTCGCCGTCCCCGAACTCAAAATCTCGCGTCGTCTGTGGCTGGTGCACCGTGCCCAGTCCAGTCTTTCCCATGCCGGGCTTGCCTTCCTCGGCGCTGTCAAAAATCTCGCTGCCGAGCGCGGCCATCCCTTCGCCTGGCGTGTCGAACCCGATCACCCGCCTCACTCCCGTGGCGCCGCTCACCCATCTCCTCCTCGCCGGCCTCCGCGCTCCCGGCCGCCGGCCCCCGCACCGGAGCAGTAACTTCCCCGTCAAGCTGTGGAAATGCCCTGCGGCAGGTACAATGGCGAGGTAGACATCCCCTCGATGTTTGCAATTTCACGGAGCCTTGGGCTCCCGCTGTGTCCCACTGCGGCCCGGCGGGGAGATTTCCCGAAGGGCGTTGTTAAGAGGTTCACCGACGAATGAAGAAATCGTTGTTGTTGTTTCTGTGCCTGCTGCCTCTTCTGGCAGCGCCGGCATTCGCGCAGGAAAGCCGGCAGGACGTCAGCGTTAGTGGCTCCGCAATCATCCCTCCTTTCGCCTCCGGAAACGCCGTTCAGCTCCATGCCACGGTTGGCTACAGTGGCGCGCTGGCCAGCTATCGCTATATGCTCACGCCCCACGGCGCCCTTGAACTGAACTACCAGTACAGCCAGAACGTCATGCACTACATCTTTCCCAGCGGCAATTACCATATCCACGACCGCATTCAGGAAATCTCCGGCGCCTACGTCTACAGCTTCAACTTCAAAAACTTCAATCCCTTCGTGGAAGCCGGCATCGCGGGCCTGATGTTCACCCCCATCGACGACGCCAAAACCAATACCTTCAATGTCAGCCGGAACACTAACATCGGCGGGCTGTATGGCGCCGGCATCGCCTATGAAATCAGTCCCAGCTTCGATATTCGCGCGGAATACCGAGGCCTGATCGTCAAAACCCCGACCTTCAATTACCCTGGCAACGACCTGCGCACCAACGTCTACTACAACATCTACGACCCGGTCATCGGTGTGGCTTACCACTTCTGATCGGTCACTGCGGGCAAAACAAAAGCGGGCTGGGCGTCATCGCCCAACCCGCTTTTTTCTGCCACTCCTGCCTTTAGTTCCCGAGGAACCGGTACGTCGCCCCAACTGTGAATCCGTTGGGCGTGAGCCCGTTGTTGTGCTCGATCAGCGTGCCAGTGGCGCTATACGTCGGCGGACCGGCGAACGACGGCCAGAACTCATACTCGTAATCGCCGCGCAGCGAGACCCGGCGCGTCAGACGGTATTCGGCCGTGGCGCCGGGCACGATCGCGAAATAGCTGCCCTTGAGGCTGCCTGCATTTGGATAAAAGGGCGTAGTAATCCACCCGCCACCGATCAGTCCCTTCCCCCACAAGTCAAGGCGCCTGTGCCGCCATAGCCGATAGCGTCCGCCGCCCAGATAGTTCGACTCCTCCTGGCTGCCGTAACCGTGCCAGTTCAGCCACCGTGCTTCCCCTTCAATTCCCCACTTCGGATGCAGGTTAAAGTCATACCAGACCGTCGGCCCGAGCAGCTGGTACTTGCACTCAAACGGGGACGAACTCATGCAGGCATAATCGGGGTTAAAGCTAGAGAATCCCGCGCCGGCCCACATCGATGCCCCGCCCCCTACTGCCGACTCCGGATTCTGTGCGACTAAAACCACGGGCACCAGAACGACAGCAAGCAAACAAGCGATTTTTTTCAACACATTCCTCTCCAGTCGCACCTTCAGTCCTGCGGGTGCTCTATCGCCAGCAATTCATTGAACCCATCTCAAAGCGAAGAAGATGTGGCGTGCGGCTCGTTTTCAGAGCCGCACGCTGTTTCGCACGCGGAAGACGTGCAAATTACTGCGGCCCCGTCTGCGGCTGCGCCTGTGCACTGGCGGCAGGCTGAGAGGGCCCGGCGTCCGCAGCAGGAGGTGTTGCGGGCGCATTTGGAGCTGCACTCGCCGGAGTTGCCCCCGGCGCCGGCTGATCCGAATACCTCTGCAGACGGAAGTAGATCGGCGTGATCTCCAGCGGCATCTTGTCCTGCGCATTCAGCAGAGGTGCCGGCCTGAAGTTCAGGGCAAATACCTTGTCATCCCACGGATCGATCTTCAGGCGGCTGTTCAGCGGCAGCGCTGCGACCTGGGTCAGATTTTTCATGTCCAGCTTTGGGGCCCCCTGCATCAGACCGGCGAGCCATGGCTGCCCATCTGCGCGCATCAGCGAATCTCCCAGCCGGGGCGTCATCAGCGCAGGCAGATTCTTCTCTCGCGCCTCCAGCTGCTCCAGGAAGATACCCACTCCCGCTGCGCGGTCGTGATACACCGAATGGCTGAACAGTTCCACCGCCTTTTTGGCGGCTTCATCGTTGTCCTGGACCGAGTGGTTCATCATGATCCGCTGGAACGTGGACGTATCCGGGAACATCAGCCGGTCGTTGAACGCATAGCGGGTATCGATGTGGTGGCCCATCACGATCTGCGCCAGCTCAAAGGTGATCACCGCCGCCAGCGATTCTTCATTCGGCAGCACGTCGATCAGTCCCTTGCTCAGCAGGATTGTATTGCCCACCGCCAGCGACTCGAGCGGATCAGTCAGGATCACGCGGCAATGGATGTCGCCCGGAACCTGCAGATTGTCGCTGATGATGATGTTGTTGGTGACCGTCTCCAGCAGCTTGTCGTAATCGCTGGCCGGTGCCACCAGCCCAGCCTGGGTCAGACGATCGAGCACGTTCTGCTCTGCCTCCGAAACCCATGCCCGTTCCGACTGCAGAGGGCTCATGTCCGTCGCGTTTTCGCTCTGGTCCTGCGCGTTCTCGATCTCCATCGATTCGGAGTCGGATTCCCGCGTCGGCAGCTTCAGCGAATAACCCCAGAAAGTCGTCTGCCCGCGGAAGCTTTGCGAGTGATTCGGCCCGTCGCGGAGCGTGTCCTCGATGTATACCGACCCCGGCGCCCATACCCCCGGCTGTACGTTCATGCGCCAGCTGTCGAAGTGGAAGTAGTGGCCCACTTCGTCGTTGGGATTGTTGATATAGGTCCCGTTGAACCGCACGACGTTGCCGTCCTGATCCTCGATCCAGATCCGGCCGATGAAGCGCGCCGGCGCTTTAGTCCTCGGCGCCACATCGAAAACCGTGGTCCGCACCGACCCCAGGAACTCCCGCCGGACAAACGTGAACTGATAATGCTGTTCGTCGAAGCCAGTCGGATCGATGAACATCATTGCCATGAACCCGGTGGGCGAGTTCTCGAGATGGAAGGCCTTGGTCAGGTCCGACATGAAGTGAAAGGAGCCGGAGAAGAAGCCGTGCGACTGCTGCCGCATCCCGTACTCATCGGCCTCAAACGCCCTGCCGAAATCCACGCGGCCGATCATGTACTGGTCATCCACCGGTATCTGATACAGGTCATGATCCGGACGCATGTCCTGGATGTACGTCTGCACCACCGGAGTGCTCTTCTGGATTTCCTTGACGATCGCCTTCTCGCGTCCAACCGCTTCCTGGACCATCCGCTGTTGCTGTGGTGTCAGCGGGATTGGGGGTGTGCTGCGATGATGTTCCTTTGCCTGGGAAACAGATATCCCGGCCAGCAACATCATGCCAAAAATTGTAAGCCTGCGAAACATTTTCGAACTCCTGATTCTCTTTCCCTGCCTGATCTTGCGCGCCTCCTGCGCGGGCACGCGGGAGGCGCTCTGATGGGTTCGGCTCTTCTATGCCATCTGGAAGGTCACGTGAATGACGCTGACTTCATCGATGGGATGGCCGTCTCGTGTCGCAGGCTTGAAGCGGATGTGCTCTGCAGCGATCTTCGCCTGTTCATCCAGTCCGTGGCCCAGTCCGTTCAGCACCCGGAGCACTTCCACCTGCCCCGTGGCCTGAAAACGAACCTGCAGGGTCACATCGCCTTCGATCTTTAACTGACGCGCTTCCGGGGTATACGTTGGCAACGGCTTGGCCAAAACCACGATCGGCGTGGTCGCCGCTTCCTGCGTCCGTGCGGGAGGGGCTGAAGCCGGTCCGTACTCGTTCCCGCCGAAGTTCGCCTGTGCCACCGTGCCGTGACTTCCCGCGTGTCCGGTCCCGCCTACCACTCCGTTGCTGAAGCCTGCCGAAGCCACCGTGCCGCGATCATGACCGCCCGGTACTCCGTTCGCGACTCCTGAACCAAATTGAATGCCCTGGACTGCTCCCGCCCGCGCAGCACCTGCCCCGGTCGCGCCTACTCCCGGAGCCGCGCTGAACGACCCCACCGCCGCGATCGTCGCTGGCCGGGTCGCTGAGGGGTTAGGTTTCACACCCTGCGGATCGCCAAAACCTCCGGTCTTCACCGTCGGTGGCGCCGTATTGTTCGCCACCGGCGTGGGCGTGGAGCTCTGGAACATCCCAACCTTGGGTTGCGGCGGCGGCGTGAAGCGCTTCGGAGGAGCTGCTTCCACCTTCGGCATCACCGGCGTCGGCATCCTGACCTCCGCTACCTTGGGCGGTTCCACAGGCGCCGGTTTCGGCATCTCGATCTTCGGCCGCTCCATCACCACCGGCGGGGGCGGAATCACCTTCACCTGCGGCACCGGCGGCACATACGGCTTCGGCTGCTCCACCGGGAAAATCAGCTGCGTCGACTCGTAGCGGTGCTCCTGGACCTGATGCACCTGCGCAATGGTCAACAGCAGAAGCAGTGCTGCCAGGCTGATATTGATGACCGTAGCCGCTCCAAACGAGCCCATGCGTCCCTCGGGTTCAGGGAGCAGTCCGAACGTTCCGCGGTTAAAGGACTTTGTCGCCATAGCTGTCTTTCAAAACCTGCCCTTTGATAAAGAAGTTGCTATTGATGAGAAAAATTACAATTTCCGGGCCCTGTTGCAGGATCTTTGTCGTTGCACTTGAACCGCCACATTGGCCGCATTCTCCACATCCGGCCCTCGGTTCAACCGATCTCTGTTTTGGCCGAGTGCTGCCTGAGGTTTCCAGTATGACCCTGGAGATTACCCCGGTGTACAGCGTTTATTACTTCTGGCCTCGTATGGGGGATTACTTTAAGCATACCCTGAGACATTTCTTTCCCACACTCACACCAACGAGGTACTTGCGTGCACGCTTTTGGGTATGGCTGAATAATCGACGCGTGAACCGCCCCCCTCGCTTACTACCGGCATCTCGGCGCTACCGTGCCCGATGCCTGAATCAGGGGACAGCCTCTCCTCGTTCCCGGGGTGCGGCTGCGGTACCCCTTCATCGGGCCGCCGAGAACTCGCTGATACGAAAGAACCTGCCGCTCTTCGCGGGGCTTTCGTTAATCCCGTACGACATACCGATGGGCTATAAAGAACTGATACGGAACGGGACCAACATCTAACCATACTTAACAACCCGGAGGCAACAACACAGTGAAAATACTGATTACTGGCGGCGCGGGATACATCGGCGGCACCGTCGCCCGCATTCTCTCCAGCCAGGGACACTCCATCGTTGTCTATGACAACCTCTCTCATGCCACTCGTAACATGGTTCCCTCGGGGGTCGAATTCGTGCAGGGGGATATTGCCGATCGGCCCGCTCTCGAAAAACTTCTCGCCCAGGGTTTCGACGGGGTGATGCACTTTGCAGCCCTGATTGAAGCCGGGGAAAGCATGGTCCGCCCCGAGATCTACTTCCGTAATAACAGCGCGGCCACCCTCAGTCTCCTCGAAGCCATGCTTGCCACCGGCGTCCGCCGCCTGGTTTTTTCCTCCACTGCGGCGGTGTATGGCGAGCCCGAATCTACCCCGATCGCGGAGGATGCGCCTCTCCGGCCCACCAATGCCTATGGAGAATCGAAGCTGCTGGTGGAAAAAATGCTTGCCTGGATGTATCGGGTACATGCCTTCCCCTACGCGAGCCTTCGTTACTTCAATGTTGCCGGCGCCGCCGCCGGCAGAGGGGAAGCCCACGAGCCCGAGTCCCACCTCATACCACTTGTTTTGGATGTTGCTTTAGGCCGCCGCGACAAGATCAAAATCTTTGGAGACGATTACCCGACTCCAGATGGAACGTGTATACGTGATTATATTCACGTCGAGGACCTTGCCTATGCCCATCTCACGGCTTTTGAAGCGCTTGCCCATGGCGGGCAGCTCATCTACAACCTTGGCAATGGCCGCGGCTTTACTGTCAGAGAGGTAATCGAATCGTCACGCAGGGTAACCGGCCATCCAATTCCAGCCGAGCTGGTTCCTCGCCGCCCCGGCGATCCCGCGGCTCTCATTGCCAGCTACGAAAAAATCAGCAGGGAATTGGGCTGGAAGCCCCGTCACACTAATCTGGATAGTATCGTCGCGAGTGCCTGGGAGTGGCACAAGATCCGCTATCAATAAAGCTCGGGCCGAAGGGAAACTGGAAGGGAGACGATACTCCTCAGACCCTCGGCCGCTTTACTTCTCAACCTCGACGCCGCGCCAGAAAGCGATGTGATTCTTCACGTTACGAGCCGCCGGTTTGGGATTTGGATAATACCAGGCCGCATCCTGATTCTCCTGCCCATCCACCATCAGGCTGTAGTAACGCGCCTGGCCCTTCCACGGGCAGGTGGACGTCGTCGAGCTCGGACGCAGATACTCGCGGTTCACCGCGCTCTCGGGAAAATACACATTCCCTTCGACCGTCTCGTAAGTCTCACTTTCCGCAATTACTTTCCCGTTCCAGACTGCCTTTGCCATCGTTCTGACGTTTCCTTCGCTTTTCAACTGACTCACCACATTAGCAGATGCGCGTCCCCCTGAAAATGTCGCGGGTGCCACTCCGGAAGGTGCCTGCCAGGGAACATCGGCGCGCATTGGCCGCCATGCCGTCGTCGTTACGGGCTCCTCGACTGGACCACCGTCTTCCCTATGTGCCAGGCTGAAGCCAACGGAGAGCCGCCTATGCCCACCCCCGTCGAGCGCCGTACCGTCGACCTGTCCTCCTATCCGGATCTGGTGGTCGTCTACCTCGGCATGCGCGTGAACCGCATCGCTGGCCTGAAGACGCTCTTCGGCTTCGGCCCGCAGATCGCCAAATCCGTGGAGGCCCAGCCCAACGGCCTCCTCCGCCATGAAAATTTCCTCTTCTCCCTCTTTCCCACGCACGCCGGCATGCGCCAGTACTGGCGCGACATGGACTCCCTGCTCGCCTGGACCCGCTCCGAGCCCCATCGCCTCTGGTGGAAGAACTTCCTGCGCGACTCCGGTGGCACCGGCTTCTGGCACGAAACCTACTGCCTGCGCGGCGGCATGGAAGCCATCTACGACGACGTGCCCACTCCCGTCGGCTTCATGAGCTTTGCCCCCGTCGTGCCCGCCCGCGGCTCCATGTTCGGTGCCACCCACCGCGTCGCCGCCCGTTCCGCCACGCTCGACCCCGTGGTGCCCGAATCCGAGCTTTACGAAAGCAAATAGATCGGATGCCCCATGTCTCGAACTTGAGACATGGGAAATTCGCGAAGCGAACCGGCCTTAACCTCTTCGCAAAACCGCGGCTAGGCTGTGCTACCTGCCTCCTCAAAAAGCCGGACCACCGACTCAATCCCCCGATAAAAGTTCGCAATATGAAACTTCTCGTTCGGCGCATGCAGCCCATCGTCGGGCAGCCCGAAGCCCATCATCACCGACGGAATCTTCAGGTGCTTCTCAAAGTCGCCCACAATGGGAATCGACCCGCCCGACCGGATAAACACCGTGTCCTTCCCCCAAACCGTCTTCAGCGCCCGCGTCGCCGCCCGCACATACGGATTATCCGTCCCAATCACGATCGGCTCCCCAGTGTGGATCTGCCGCACCTCCACCGACACACCCGCCGGTTTGATCTGCTCGACATAATCCTTAAACTGCCGAAACGCCGTCTCCGGGGTCATCGCCGGCACCAGCCGCATCGACACCTTCGCCGTCGCCTTCGCCGGAATCACCGTCTTCGCGCCCGCTCCCGTGAACCCGCCCGCAATCCCATGCACATCGAGCGTCGGCCGCGCCCAGGTCCGCTCCAGCACCGAGTAGCCCTGCTCTCCCACCAGCTCCGACGCGCCGACCTCCGTCTTCCGGTACTCCTCCTCGTCGAAAGGCAAATTCCCCCACGCCTTCAACTCGTCCTGGCTCGGAGCCTCCACCGCGTCATAGAACCCCGGAATCAGAATCCGCCCCTCGCGATCCTTCAGCCCGGCCAGAATCTGTGCCAGCGCCACAAACGGATTCGGCGCCGCCCCGCCATACATCCCCGAGTGCAGATCGCTCTTCGCCCCCCGCACCTCCAGTTCCATATAGACCATCCCCCGCAGCCCCACGCACAGCGTGGGAAGCTCAGGAGCAAACAGCTCCGTGTCGCACACCAGCGCAAAGTCCGCCTTCAGCCGCTCCGGGTGCTCGCGCACGAACTGCGCAATCCTCTCTCCCCCCACCTCCTCCTCGCCCTCGAAGATCACCCGCACATTCAGCGGCAGCTTGCCCCCGTGCGTCTTCATCAGCGACTCCAGAGCCTTCACCTGGATGTAGAGCTGACCCTTGTCGTCCACCGCGCCCCGCGCGTAGAGGTTCCCGTTGCGCTCCGTCGGCTCAAAGGGCGGCGAAATCCACTCATCCAGCGGATCGGGCGGCTGCACATCGTAGTGCGCATAGCAGAGCACCGTCGGCTTGCCGGCGGCATGCAGCCAGTCCGCATACACCAGCGGATGCCCGGCGCCCGTCGGGTCCGCAATCACCTCCACATGCTCCATCCGGATCCGCCGCAGCTCATCGGCCACCCACTGCGCCGCCGCCTCCACGTCGCGCTTATGCTCCGGCAGCGTCGATACCGACGGAATCCGCAGCAAATCCTTCAGTTCTTCCAGAAACCGCGCCGAGTTCTCCCGCGCGTAAGCAACCGCATCCCCACTCATACCCTCACCTCGCAAGCAGCAAACACACGAGTATACGGCCAGCCACAGTGCCAAACACGAGCGGTCATCCGGCCGAAAACCGAACCCCACCCGGCCTGTCATCCTGACGACGAAGGAGGAAGGATCCGCGGTTGCTTCTGCTTGGATACCCAACTTCCGGATGCCGGTCGTACGGTAGCCGCTGATCAAGAGCGAAGTTGGCGAGGCATAAAATGGTCAGTGTTTTGACCACCTCTGCTCACGAGGCTACTCATGAAACCGACACCCGCGTGCAGGTCCAGGGTAATGAGAGCCCTGAGGCCATTCATGCTGCTGCTTGGTGTCTCATGCCAGTTCGCGTTCGCTGGCAACCAAGCTGATATCTCAGGTAGGGTCATCGATGACGCCGGACACCCCGTTGCTGATGCTGCGGTAATGATTTACCACGCAGGTCCAGTCACCGGTTACAGTCTGTTCTGTCCTAGCTGTTATGCAGACTGCGGGAAACGCGCGCTCACGGACCATGATGGGCGTTTTGCTTTCCACCATCTTAAGCAGGGCCTTTGGTTTGAATTGCTGGTTGCGAAGGCTGGCTACGAGCCGAAATTTGGAGGGAAGGTCAATCCGACTACGGGTGCATTCGTTAAGACCGAGCTGGAAAGGCGACCCTCAATCAGCAATTCAGGGCGAGCCTTTCACGGACTAGTTGTGGACTCTCATGGGCTTCCGCAGGCTGATGCTGTAGTGCAACCAGTCGGAGGTTTATGGGACCCGAAGACCGGAACCATTCTGTTTGGCAGTGTCCCTGGGCTGGATCCGGTTGCTGTAACGAATTCGAGAGGAGTCTTTGAGATCGATTCCTTCGCGCCCGAACGGAAGATGATGCTGCCATTTGTCGGACCACCCCTCAGCATATTAGTCACGGTCGAAGCCAGAGGTATGGCTGAGAAGTTCAGTACCGTGCCGGCGGGACAGGAAGCGCAGCGGATCACCGTCATGGATGGCGATGTTGTCCGTGGGAGACTCGTACGCGACGGCAAGCCGGTAGCAGGTGCCGAGGTAGGACTCATCGGCTATCCGCGAGGGATCTGGGGCCCTGGATTTAAGCTGACCGGCAGCCCCTATGACGAGATCAGGATCGGAACACGCTCCGATGGCAGTTTCGAAATCGACAATGTGCCCGTTCCGGGCAACTGGTACGTTTACGCCAAGATGGAATCGGTCGCCGCGCGCGGTGCCACCGGGAATGTGCGATGCTCAACCCAGGAGAATGGGAAAGTTCTGGATATTGGCGATCTCGCATTAAAACCTGGATACCGCGTTCAGGGAAGAGTCGTGTTGAGCGACGGGAAATCGATTCCGGACGGAATGCGTGTGACGATCAGCGCGCAGGAGGCATGGGATAGCCAGACCTTGATGCTGCCACCTGGCGGCGAATTTGCATTTGCTGGGCTGGCCGCTGGCAGCTATTCCATCTTTGCTTCCGTCAAGGGGTATTCCCCGGGGGTAGCTCCCGTCTCTTTCAAAGCGGGGGACGGTCGCCTACACAGCTACACACCGCCTCCGCCGCCGATCTCGATCAGAAGCAACGTGGACGGCCTTACCTTAACGCTTCATCCGGATGCTGCGCCGAACCCCTGATTCTTCAAATGGATTTTCCGGGCGACGAAAGCCAGAAGGCCGGGCATTCTGGCCGATATGTCAGTCATCCCGGAACTTTCCCCCCGACATCCTGCACAAGCCAACACGAACGCAGCGTAAGCCGCTGAACCGTCCCGCCATCCGCGCCCATCAATAAAATCCCGCCCTCCCGGCCTTCCGCCACCATCCAACCAACCGGTTGCGCGCTCTACCTTCAGAACGAGGATCCCGAATGCTCGACAGCAGACCCTGCCACGTTAAGACCGCCGCCGAACTCGACGCCGAGATTCGCGACATCTTTGCCCTCGACACCGTGGGTCGAGGAGACGAAATCGGTGGAACCCTCTACGTTCACTACCCGCACGAATCGGTGAAGGAAGCAGAGCTGGTCCCCCTCCTCGAAAAACGAGGCGTCCAAATCGTCTGGCGCAAAGACCCTCCGTGTGAAGAAAGCGGCCGCGACGGTTGAATCTCCCGCGCGACCAATCAACTCCCGATCCCGGGTTCCTACTCCGTCCGCAAAGCCCGCGCCGGGTCCACGCTCGCCGCCCGCCGCGCCGGAATCATCCCTGCCACTACCGCCACCACGCAGATCGCCAGAACCCCCGCCGCATAGGTCGCCGGATCGACCGTCGAAATCCCAAACAGCTGGCTGCGCACCGCCCGCGTCGCCACCATGGCCAGGGGAATCGTCACCGCCATCGCGCCCCCGGCGAGCACCAGCACTTCGCGCACGATCAGCCCCACCACCGTGGCTCGCCGCGCCCCAAGCGCCATCCGGATCCCGATCTCCCGGGTCCGCTGCGCCGTCGAGTAAGCCAGAATCCCGTACAGCCCGATGCCGGCCAGCAGCGTCGCCAGCGCGCCGAAGGTCGCCGCCAGCATCGCAATCGTCCGCTCCATCAGGATGCTGTCGTCGATCTCCTCCGCCATGGTGCGGACATCGCCCACGATGAGCTTCGGATCGAGCCGCGCTATCGCTGCGCGAATGCTGTTCGCCGCCGCATCCGGCGGCTGCCACGTCCGCACATACCAGGTCAGCCCCGCCGTTCTCTCTGCCTGCGAAAACAGCGTGTAAGCCGTCGGCATCGGCGCATCGCGCACGGTGATGTGCTTCACGTCCCGCACCACGCCCACAATCACCGCATCCGTCCCCGGACGGTTGGGACGGCTCACATGGTGCCCCAGCGCCGCCGCCGGGCTCCTGAAGAAATGCTTCGCAAAGAGCTCATTCACCACCGCCACTTTGTCCGAAGTGACCGTGTCGCCCGCGTTAAAGGTCCGCCCCACCAGCAACGGAATGCTCATGGTCTGGAAATAGTCGTTGCTCACCCACGGCAGCTCCACGTTGAAGTCCTCATCGGGCTTCGGCGTATAGCCGCTCACCGCCACATCGCCATCCTTATTGTCACCGGCCAGGTCTGGATCATCCGTTGCCCCGGCATTCCGCACGCCCGGCAGGGCCGCGACGGCATCCAACACCCGCTGCTCAACGGGCACGATCTCCGCCGTCGGATAGCCCGCCATCTGCGGATCGAGCCGGAACGCCAGCAAATGATCGGTAGAGAAGCCCGCATCGGCATTGCGCAGGTTGTGGATCGTCCGCACGAACAGCCCCGCGCCCACCATCAGCAGCAGGCTGAACCCGATCTGCAGCGCCACGCACGTCCGCCGGAACTTCAGCGAACCGCCCGCCCCCGTGCCCATCTGCTGCTTCAGCGACTCGGCCAGCCGCGGATTCCAGAACTGGACCGCCGGCGCGAGGCTGAACAGCAGACTCGCCGCCAGCGCGATGCCAATCGTGAACAAGAGCACCCGCCAGTCCAGATTCGCCGTAAACACCGTGTCGCTCCCCGGCCCCGGAGACATCCAGTGGATCAGCAACCGCAGCGCCGGCGGCGCCAGCACCAGCCCAATCGCCGCGCCGCACACTCCCAGCAGCAGCCCCTCGGCCAGCAGTTGCCGCGCGATCTGTCCCGTGGTCGCGCCCAGAGCGAAGCGCACCGAAAACTCCCGCACACGGCCTGCGGCCCGCACCAGCAGCAGGCTCGCCACGTTCACCACCGCCATGGCGATCACCAGCAGTACCATGCCCATAATGATCGTCAGCGGCGTGCGCAGATCGTCTCGCATCGGCGAAAATCCTCGCGCCCCTGCTTCCAGATTCAGATGTGCCTGGTCAACGAACTCCTTCCGCGCCTTCGCCGACTGATCGCGAGCCAGCGTGAACTCCTGCCCGCGCAGCGCCCGAAACAGCGGATTCACGCTCGCCGTCGCCTGCGCCGCCGTCACCCCATCGCGCAGCCGCCCCGCCACATTCAGCCAGTAGGAGTGATGGTCCGCCAGATAGTCCCACTCCGGCTCAACCACCCGCTGCATGGTGATCGGGACATATATATCCGGTATCCGTCCCCACACCATGCTGTGGAACCCCGGCGCCGCCACCCCCGCAATCGTGAACGGCGTCCCATTCACCAGCAGCGTCCTGCCGGTCACCGGCGCTTCCCCGAGGTGGGTTTTCCAGTAATCGAAGTTGAGCACCGCTATCGGATTGGCGCCCGGCGCCGTCTCATCCGCCGCCACCAGCAGCCGTCCCACCGCCGGCTGTACGCCCAGGGTCTCGAAGTAGTTCCCGCTCACCAGCTCCGCGCGCACGCTCTCCGCCCGGTTATCCCACGTCACTCCCACATGGGCGGTCGCTGCCGCGATCAGTCCGCTGAAAACCTGATTCTTGTCCCGCAAATCCCGGTACATCGGATACGAGAACTCATGCGTGCGTCCGTCCGTATCGCCGCCGTCCGAATTCATGTGTCCTGAATACGATCCGGCAAAGCTCACCACCACCAGCCGCCCCGGATCTCTCACCGGCAGCACCCGCAGCAGTGCCTGATCGAGCAGGCTGAAGATGGTAGTGTTGGCGCCAATTCCCAGCGCCAGCGTCAGCACCGCCACGGCCGTAAATCCGGGATTGTGAATCAGCCCCCGCAGTCCATACCGCAAATCCCGCAGCAATGACTCCAGCGCCCACCGCGGCCGCTGCTCGCGGCATTCCTCCCGCGCCCGCTCCCGGCTTCCGAAGGCCAGCGCCGCCTGGCGACCCGCCTCGGCAGCCGCCATCCCCCGCGCGAGGTTGGCCTCCCGCTCCCGCTCCAGGTGAAATTGCAGTTCTTCATCCACCTCAGCCCGGCTCCTGCCCGTCAGCAGAAAGCGAAAGCGTGTCAGCCATGTCCGCATCATCGGCGTCCCCTCGCTAAGTCCGGCTATATGCGTTCCAGCACCATATTGGTCAATCGTCAGGGCCGAAACAGCTGTGTCCCTGTATCAAGGCACGACTTGAGTCGTGCCGGTTTGGCGCAGAAGCAGCTCGGCTTCAGCCCCTGAGGGAAGTGCTTTCCCCCAGCTATATGCGTTCCAGCACCAGATTGATGGCCCCCGCCAGACGATCCCAGTTCTTGAGCTCCGTCTCCAGCTGCTCCCGCCCCGCCATCGTCAGCGCATAGTACCGGGCCCTCCGGTTGTTCTCGGACGCGCCCCACTCGGCCCGGATCCATCCTTTGTATTCAAGACGATGCAGTGCCGGGTACAGCGACCCCTGCCCAACCTGCAGCACGTTGTCGGAGAGCTGCTGGATCCGCTGGGCGACGGCCCACCCATGCATCGGCTCCAGAGCTATGGCCTTTAGAATCAACATATCCAGCGTGCCTTGCAGCAGGTCAGTGGATGGCGGCATCTTTCCCCTCGACGCTCGACAACAGCGTGTGCGATTAACGCTAGGACAGCCTCTTGTCGAATGTCAAGGGGGAACCACCAGAAAGATTCTGTTCGTGCGACAGCCTGTCGTTTCCTGACCTGCTTACGAAAGTCCCGGTCCGGCCCAGGGTGCCCCATGTCTGCCTGCGGTTGGCAGACATGGGATTCCACAGTCTTCGCCTGAGAATCTTCGCTGAAGCATGCTCAGCCCACACGGGACCGCTACACGGAACTGGAGGATACAGAGACCGTAACCCCCTGCTGCTCACGCCAGGGCCGAGTCACCGCCATCAGCAGCAGCTGCGCAAAGACCGCTCCGCAGCAATCCAGAACTACGTCCCAGGGAGTGCTGGTGCGCCCGGGAAGAAAGCTCTGGTGCCACTCGTCCCAGCTGGCCAGCAGCAGGGTGCACAGCAGAGCCAGACCCGCCGCCCGCCAGAACCGCTCCCGAAAGGCTGGCCAGCGGTCGAGCAGGGTCGTCCGCCAGGCGTCGAAAAAGCCCAGGCTGACCGCCCCGTATCCGATGAAATGCCCGCCTTTTCGGATGTAATGGTGGATCACCGCCCAGCGCGACGGGGACACCGGCCCGAACAGCCTGGTCCAGACCGGCAGCAACCACCGGCTTGTATTATTTGCGGACATCATGGCCGTCGATTCCGCCACGATCAGCGAAATCCCCGCCAGGGCGGGAAGCCAGTGAAGGAACAACTGTTTACGCGCAATCGACAAGCTCTCTCCGGGGTAAAACCGGGCTTTTCTTCAGAATACATGCATCCAGCGTCCCCGGACTGCAGCCCGAAACCGGGTTTTCCCGTCCATCCAAACGTGATAAAACAAACCCTGTTCCCCCGGATAGGACCCGCATGATTAGTCAGGAAAAGGTCCTCATCGTGGAAGACGAGCCGCACGCTCTTTCAGGTCTGGCAGAGCTTGTCTCAGGATGGGGCTACCGTACTGAAACCGCCCGTGATGGCGTGGAAGCGCTCGATAAAGTAACGGCCTGGCAACCAGGCATCATCGTCTCCGACCTCAAAATGCCCCGCATGGATGGTCTGGAGCTTCTCTCGCGCCTCGGCGAAACCAGTGAAAAGGTCGCCGTCATCATGCTCACCGCTCAGGGCTCGATTGAAGCCGCGGTCGAAGCCATGAAGAGCGGCGCCTACGACTTCATTCAGAAGCCGGTCGACCCCACGCGCCTGCGCGCCATCCTCACCAACGCCTCCCGTCAGCGCGAAACGGACCGCGAGCTCGAAGTCACTCGCCGCAAGCTGCGCGAAACCGGTGTTCTCGGCTCCCTGGTCGGCTCCTCCCGCAAGATGCAGGAGATTTTCGCCCTCATCGAGCGGGTCGCCCCCAGCAACGTCTCCGTGCTCATCACCGGGGAAAGCGGCACCGGCAAAGAGCTGGTGGCCCGCACGCTCCATGACCTCAGTCCGCGCCGCGGCAAAGCCTTCGTTGCCGTCAACTGCGCCGCCATCCCCGAAACCCTTATCGAGAGCGAGATCTTCGGCCACGAAAAGGGCGCCTTCACCGGGGCCATCGAGCGCCGCGCCGGCTGCTTTGAGCTGGCCGAAGAAGGCACTCTCCTGCTCGACGAAATCGGCGAAATGCCCGTCGCCACCCAGGCCAAGCTCCTCCGCGTCCTCGAAGACCGCCGGCTGCGCCGCCTCGGCAGCAAGATCGAATCGCCGGTTGACGTTCGTGTGCTTGCCGCAACTAACAAGGATCCGGAGATGGCGGTTGGGGACGGCCACCTCCGTGGCGATCTCTACTACCGGCTCAATGTCTTTAATATCCACCTGCCCCCCCTCCGCGAGCATAAAGAGGACATCCCCGCCATCGCGGAAGCGATGATCAGCGACATGAACCAGAAGCATCAGCGCCGCGTCACGGCTGTCGACCACGAAATGCTGGCTCGGCTCATGGCCCACGACTGGCCCGGCAATGTCCGCGAGCTGCGCAACACCATCGAGCGCGCGGTTGTCCTCTGCGGTGAAGGCCAGCTCCAGCCTCGTCACCTTCCGCCAGGGTTCGGGACTCGTCCTGCCCGTCCGGCCGCCGAACTGCCCAGCAACGCGATCCAGCTGGAAGTGGGCGCCACCGTCGACGATGCGGAGCGCATGCTCATCTTCAAGACCCTCGAGTCCACCCACAACAACAAGACCCGCGCTGCCGAGATCCTGGGTATCAGCCTCAAAACTCTGCACAACAAACTCAGAGAATATGGCAGCGCTGCCACGACAGCCGGGGCGCTGGAAGAATAATGTAGTTCCATCAGGCAGGCTGGCTTTACGCTGGCACAATCCCTGTTGTCGCTCGCCAACGCTGAGCGCAGCTGCTCGCATTCATGCGCCTTAAGATCAAACTCGTCGTTGCCATCACTGGACTTGTCTTCGCAGTGGTGACGGTCTTCTCCTGGATCTCTCTCAGCCAGGTGCTCGGCGAGCACATCGACCAGTCATGGGCGGCCAACGACGTTATCGCCCACAACGTTCTCTTTCAGGTACGCCAGGCGCTCGAATCGGGCCTTCGCGGTCGCCACTTTGATCCCAGCGACCCGGTGGCTGTTCGAGCTGCTGTCGCCGACTCGCTCCGTCAGGATCCCGGCCTGATCGCCCTCCTGAACTCCGTCATCAACTACTCGCCCATCGTTCTGGACGTCGCGATTGCCGACAGGAATGGCCGGGCTCTGGTCGCCGTGCCGGAGGTCCCTCAGCAGGATCAGCTTCTGCCCGTCCGGCCCAACTACAACGTTCTTCGCCGCTTTTCCCTGTTCCGTACCCTGCGCATCATCTTTGGAAAGCCGCGTGTCTACAACGTTACCGCCGGCCTCGATCGCGACAACCAGCCGTTTCTCACGGTCCGCATCGGCATCCGCACGACCTTCCTGCGCAGCGCATTCGAAGGGCTGCTGTTCCAGTCCCTCACCTTCATCGGCATAGCGATGCTCGTCTCGGTCGTCGTCGCCGCCTTTGTGGCCAACCTCGCCCTCCAGCCCATAGAGCAGATCAGCCAACGCCTCGACATGCTCGCCACCCAGGAGGAACTGGCTGAAAGTGCTGCCCGCGAAGCCGCCCGCCGCGCCGCTGAAGCCGAAGCGCCCCGCGGCCTGGCCACCCTGCCCGAACAGATCCTGCGCCGCGGCGAGGACACTGTCGCCCAGGTCTCCGGTAAAATCGACCGCCTCGGCAAGCGCATCCGCAACGTCGAGGAAGTCTTCTCCGCGCTCCGAGAAAACCTGGATCAGATCCTTTCGAACCTGCAGGACGGCGTCATGCTCTTCACCCGCGACGCCCGCGCCGTCCTGGTCTCCAGTTCCGTCGAGCGCTTCCTCAATATCGATCGCGATCGCATCTTCGGGGCCGAAGTCCGCGATATCTTCGATCGCAGCACCCGCCTCGGCCGGACCGTCCGCGATGCCTTTGAAGGCGGTATGTCCATCGTCCAGGAGGAAGTCAGCACCGAAACCGGGCGCCGCGTCGAGGTCTCTCTCGATTTCATCCACGATGAGCACTCGCGCAGCCGCAACTCCCTGGGTGCTCTGCTGACCCTCCATGACCTCGAATCGGTGCGCGAAATCGAGACCGAACTGGAGGTCTCCCGCCGCATGGCGGCCATCGGCCGTCTCACAGCCGGGGTGGGTCACGAGGTCAAAAACCCCATTAACGCCATCGTGGTGCACCTCGAGCTGCTCCGCAACAAGATGCAGGCAGGCGCTGATGCCATGCGCCATCTCGACGTGATCCAAAGCGAGATCCGCCGCCTCGACCGCGTGGTCCAGACCCTGGTGGACTTCTCCCGCCCTGTTGAACTGCAGCTCCGCGACCAGGACCTGCGTAATGTCGTTTCGAGCGTCCTCATGCTGGCATCAGCCGAGCTCGAAACCCGTGGCATTCAGGTCCAGAGCCAGGCGCCGGTGCGCGCCGTTTCCTGCCGGGTCGACGCCGACCTGCTCAAACAGGCTCTGCTCAACATTGTGCTCAACGGCGCCCAGGCCATGGCCACCGGCGGCGTACTCGAGGTCGAGCTGTTCGAGGAGGGCCGCTGGGCCAGCATCTCCGTCCGCGACCACGGCGAAGGCATCCCCGATGAGATCCGCTCCCGTATCTTCGACCTCTACTTCACTACCAAAAAGGAGGGAAGCGGCATCGGACTCGCCATGACGTATCGCATTGTTCAGATGCATCACGGCCAAATTGACGTAGAATCTAAGCCGGGAAGCGGAACAAGATTTGTGCTGCGGCTTCCTGTTATTTCTGCCGGTTCCGGACAACGCGTCAACCCAGAGGCCCCGGAGAACGTGTTGCCCGGCGAGCTCGCTCGCCAGGGTGGTGAGACCCTGCCAGAAAGGTCCGGACCATGAGATCCGGGAAGAGTATCGCGGCGCTCGCCCTGCTCGCGCTCCTGACAGCCTGCGATCGCCACAAAACCTCCGCTGCTCCGCCCCCGGCGGCGCAGGCGCCCTCTCTGCCTCCCGCGCAGATGGCTGAACTCGTGCCCCCCGTCCCACCATCGCTGCCCGTGGCCAGCGAGCGTCCCGTCAAACTGGATACCAACGTCCCGGCCGAGACCAAAACCAAGACTGTGGTCGCTCCGCCGAAGCGCCCCGTCAGGCACCATCCCAAAGCAGCACCGCAGGAGACCGCACAACAGGAACCGCCCAAAGCTCCTGCTCCCCCGCCGACCGCACCGGCCGCCAGTGAGCCGCCGGCTGCCGAAGTCGCCAGCGGTCAGCCTTCTGAGAATTCGCCTATCGGCCAGCTCTCCACCACCAACGGGGACGCCAATACCGCCGACCGCCATACGATCTCCGATCAGATCGACAACACGGAGAACACCCTCAACGGCATCAAGCGCAGCCTGACCTCGGACGAGCAGAAAACTGTAACCCAGATCCGCACATTTATTACCCGCGCGCGCGATGCTCTCAAGGTCGATGATCTCGAGGGCGCCCGAACCCAGGCGACGAAAGCGAAGCTTCTCCTCGAAGAGCTCACCAAGCAGTGACGTGGCAGGAATAAAACCCCGCGAATGATTCGGGGGTTGCCGGTCGTACGTTATGCCGTGGACTTCCGGGACACGCGGCGAGCCTTCTTCGGTGCGCCCGTCTTCCCCTTCTCAACCCCAGCCGTTTCCTGCGCACGATACTTCGCGATGCGCGCAATCAGCTTCGCCGGAACAGGCTTATCCAGCGGAAACTGGATCGTCCCTTTCCTTACCTCGTACTTCGTCAGTTCGTCGGCAAGCTCGGCCACCAGTCGCGCGTTCCCTGGGTACAGCGAAAGATGCTGCTTCCATCCTGCGTAGTAGAGGATGACGCGCCCATACAGCCTGAAGGCGGGCATGCCATACGAAATCGTCTCCTCCGCCTCAGGCACCGCTCTGCGAATGACCTCGCGCATTTCTTCCAGCTTCTCGCGCACAGAGACGGGCTGCACGCCGATGTACTCATCGACCGATAGTGGCTTCCTTGCCTCCATTTGCCGCCCCTTGCCCGCTGCATGCCGCGGGCGCGAAAACTATATCCGACCGCCCCACATCTCGTCATCTCTGACCTCAGGCAGTTGACACAGCGCCCGCCCGCATCCTAAGGTGGAAGAGATGCAGGTTCGCACCCATCATCGTCATCATCACCATCATCACGTGACGAGCGTGCCGACGAACTTCCGCATCCCAGGTTAGCCCAGAGCCAACCACCAGGATTTAGAGAAGCCCGCCGGCGCCCAAGCGCTGGCGGGCTTTTCGCTTTCTGAGACAAACTTGTTTAAGGACGGAGCATGAACGAAGTAAAGATCGATTTCGCGAAGATGGATGGCCTTGTACCCGGCATCGTGCAGGATGCCCGCACCGGCCAGGTGCTGATGCTGGGATTTCTGAATGAAACCAGCTGGAGCAAAACCCAGGAATCCGGGTTCGTCACCTTCTGGAGCCGCACCCGCCAGAAGCTCTGGATGAAAGGCGAGACCAGCGGCAATCGCCTCCGCATCGTCGACGTCTCCACTGACTGCGATCAGGACGCCATTCTCTTCCGCGTCGAAGTTGAAGGCGACGGCCTCGTCTGCCACGAAGGCACCGTCAGCTGCTTCACCCGCCCGCTTTCCGCCGGAACTGAGGTGCGCGCATGACCGCTGCCAACAAGCTTCGCCTCGGCATTCCCAAGGGCAGCCTGCAGGACGCCACCCTCGCACTTTTCAAACGCGCCGGCTGGAATATTTATGCCGATGGCCGTTCCTATTTCCCATCAATCGACGACGCCGACATCGAATGCATGCTCATTCGCGCTCAGGAGATGGCGCGCTACGTCGATCACGGTGTGCTCGACGCCGGCCTCACCGGCATTGACTGGGTCGTCGAAAGCGGCCTCGAGGTCGAAAGCATCACCAGCCTCGTCTACGCCAAGCAAAGCAGGCGCCGCGTCCGCTGGGTGCTCGCCGTGCCCGAAAGCTCAACCTGGAACAAAGCCGAAGACCTCGCCGGCAAGACCATCGCCACCGAGCTTGTTGAAGTCACCAAACGCTACTTTGCCCAAAAGAACATTCCCGTTAAGGTCGAATTCAGCTGGGGCGCCACCGAAGTCAAGCCGCCCACCCTGGCCGACGCCATCGTCGAAGTCACCGAAACCGGCAGCTCCCTCCGCGCCAATCGCCTCCGCATCATCGACACCGTGATGGAGAGCGAGACGCATCTGATTGCCAACCGCAACGCGTATGCCGATCCCTGGAAGAAGCAGAAGATCGATAATCTGGCACTCATGCTGCGCGGCGCCATCGATGCCCAGGGCCAGGTCGGCCTCATGCTCAACGTCGAAAAAGAAAACCTGGCCACCGTCCTCGGCGTGCTGCCAGCACTCCATTCGCCCACCGTCTCCGAGCTGAGCGATTCGAACTGGGTTGCCGTCAACACCATCCTCGAAGAAAGCGTCGTCCGCGACGTTATCCCCAAACTCAAAGCCGCCAAAGCCACTGGGATTGTCGAATATCCGCTGAACAAGGTGGTCCTTTGAGGCTGCTTAAGATGAATGGCCGTCAGGCGGTTGCCGCGCGGCTAGCGCCGCTAACCGACCGCCGCAATGCGGCCTTCGAACGTGTCCTGCCGCAGGCGCGGCGCATCGTTGAATCGGTGCGCCGCGGCGGCGACCCGGCGCTGCTGCGCCTGCGCTCGAAGCTCGATGGCACTAAGGCACAAACACCGTTACAAATATCTCAGGAAGAACTGCACGCCGCCTGGGAGGCTACGCCCGAGCCTCTCCGCCAGGCCCTGAAAACCGCCGCGAAGAACATTCGCGCCTTCGCCGCCCGCCAGCTTCCGAGAAACTTCGATCTGCGCCCGGTTCCGGGCCTCATGACTGGCCAGCGCGTCATCCCTCTCGCCTCTGCCGGCTGTTATGTGCCCAGCGGCCGTTATCCGCTGCCTTCCACGCTGCTCATGACGGTGATTCCCGCGCAGGTTGCCGGGGTCGAGCGCATCGCCGTCGTCTCTCCCAAACCCGCAAAGGAAACGCTCGCCGCCGCATGGATGCTGGGCGTGAAGGAGTTTTATCGCATCGGCGGCGCGCAGGCCATCGCCGCGCTGGCCTATGGCACCGCAAGTATTCTGCGCGTCGACAAAATCGTCGGACCCGGCAATGCCTGGGTCACCGCGGCTAAGAAGATCGTCTCTTTTGACTGCGCCATCGACATGCTGGCCGGCCCTACTGAAATCGTCGTCACCAGCGAACAGGGCGATCCCGCCGCTATTGCCGCCGATCTCGTCGCCCAGGCCGAACACGACCCCGATGCTATCGCCATCTTCATCACCAGCCAGGCCGAACTCGCGAAAAAGATGCTTGTCGAACTAAAGCCCCGCACCCGCCGCAACAAAATTGCCACCGAATCGATTACAAATCATGGACTGGCCATCGTGACCCGCACCGTTGAAGAGGCTCGCGACCTCACGAATCGAATCGCTCCCGAACATCTCACCGTCGACAGCGCCGAAGATCTCGCCTGGGTGCGCAATGCCGGCTCGGTTTTCATTGGCCGCTGGTCAGCGCAGCCGCTAGGCGACTATGTCTCCGGGCCCAACCACACCCTGCCCACCAGCGGCCTGGCGCGCACCCGTGGCGGCCTCAGCGCGCTCGATTTCGTGAAGCTGGTCACCGTGCAGGAATACTCCGAAAAAGCTGTGCAGCAACTGGGCCCCGCAGCCATCCGCCTCGCCACCGCCGAAGGTCTCATCGGCCACGCAGAAGCCATTCGCGCCCGCGGCGCAGAAGAATTGCGGGGTGCCCGTGACTGAGCCCACCATCCCTGCTCCCAGAACGGTTTTGAAAGGGCACGACTTCAGTCGTGCCGAAAAGGACCAAAAAGAAGACGGGGCTTTAGCCCCTGACGAAAAATCGCAACCGACGACGCAAGGCCCGCAGCCCTCCGCCGCCGTCCGCCGCATGAAGGAATACCACCCGCCCCTCGGCGACCGCAGCGGCCTGCGCCTCGACTTCAATGAGAACACTTTCGCCTGCTCCCCGCGCGTGCTCGAAGCCCTGGGCCGCATCTCCCGCGGCGACCTCACTCGCTATCCGGAGCGTGAACCGGTCGAGCGCCGCGTCGCCGAACACCTCGGTCTCACGCCCGCACAGGTCCTGCTCACCAACGGCGTCGACGAGGCTATCCACGTTCTCTGCCAGACATATCTCGACGCCGGCACCGAACTCCTGCTGCCCGTCCCTACCTACACCATGTACGAGGTCTACGCCTCCGGCACGCCCGCCCGCGTCGTCCAGGTCCCGGCAGAAAACGGCTTCCGTTTTCCGCTAAATGCACTTCTCGCCGCTATCAGTCCGGCTACGCACCTGATCGCGATCGCCAATCCCAACAGCCCCACCGGCCAGGCAGTCTCGCGCGAAGATCTGCTGCGCATCGTCGCCGCCGCCCCCCACGCCGCTGTCCTCGTCGACGAGGCCTACTTCCACTTCTACGGCGAAACAGTCCTGGATCTCGTGGGACGCATTCCAAATGTAATCGTCGCCCGCACGTTTTCGAAAGCTTACGGCCTCGCCGGCCTCCGCCTCGGGGTTTTGTGCGCGTCACAGGAACAAATGCACTGGATGCGCCGCGCCATCTCGCCCTACAGCGTCAATTCCGTCGCCCTCGCCTGTCTCAGCGCGGCTCTCGAGGATGAAGACTATCTCCGCTGGTACGCCTCTGAAGTCCTCGCCGCCCGCGCACAATTTGAATCCGCGCTGGCCCGCATCGGTTTGCCGTACTGGCCCTCCCGCGCAAATTTCGTCCTCGTGAACATTGGCCAACAACACCGTGCATTCGTCCACGCCATGCGTGCCCGCGGCGTCCTCGTGCGCGACCGCTCCGCCGATCCGGGCTGCGACGGCTGGGTGCGCATCACCATCGGCACCCGCGAACAAACCGCGCAGGGCATCGCCGCCCTCGAACAATCTCTCAGCGAAATTGGCTGGAGAAGGGAAGAGGCATGACCGAACCGCAAACCGTCAGCGCCGATGATCGTCGCACGGCGGCCATCGACCGCAAGACCGCCGAAACCGAAATCCACCTTCGCCTCACCATCGAAGGTCAGGGCCGTTATACCGTCTCCACCGGCATCCGCTTCTTCGATCACATGCTCGAGCTCTTCACCCGCCACGGCGCCTTCGACATCGAGCTCACCTGCAAAGGCGATCTCGACGTCGATCAGCACCACACCGTCGAAGACGTCGGCATCGCTCTCGGCGAAGCTTTCGACAGGGCGCTCGGCGACAAGCGCGGCATTCTGCGTGCCGGCTATTTCCTCATGACAATGGACGAGACCCTCGGCCTTGCCGCCGTCGATCTCAGCGGCCGCGCCGCCCACCACGTCGAAACCAAAGTCCGGACCCGCCTCGTCGGCGACCTCCAGTCCGAGCTCGTTGAGGACTTCTTCGAAGGTTTCGCCCGCGGCGCTCGCGCCAACATCCACGTTAAGACGATGTACGGCCGCTCCAACCACCACAAAATCGAAGCCCTCTTCAAAGCCTTCGCCCGCGCCCTGCGCTTCGCCTGCTCCCGCGATCCGCAGCTCAAAGACATGCTGCCCAGCACGAAAGGCCTGCTGTGATCGCCGTCGTCGACTACAAAGCCGGCAATCTTACTTCGGTGATGAAAGCGCTCCACGCCGTGGGCGCTGATCCCATCCTGACCGACGATCCCGCTCAGGTCGCGCGCGCCGAAAAAATCATCCTCCCCGGCGTCGGCCACTTTGCCGCCACACAATTCCTGGAGCAGCACGGGCTCACCGCCGCAATCAGGAACAAAATTGCATCCGGCACGCCATTCCTTGGCATCTGCGTCGGCCTGCAGTGGCTCTTCGCCGGCAGCACCGAAGCGCCCGCGTGCGCCGGCCTCGCCGCCTTTCCTGAAATGTGTGACCGCTTCACCCCCGGCAAAAAAGTTCCCCACGTCGGCTGGAACTCCCTAGCCATCCGCCCCCGCTCGCGCCTCTTCGAGGGCATTCCCGACGGCAGCTTCGCGTATTTCACTCATTCGTACCGCGCACCTGTCGTGCACGATACAGTGGCGATTACAAATTACGGAGAGGACTTCACCGCCGCCGTCGGGCGCGGCAATGTCATGGGCGTCCAGTTCCATCCCGAAAAGTCAGGCGACACCGGCCTACAACTCCTCCGCAATTTCCTGGCCCTGTCCCAGGTGATGGAGGCCGCATGCTGACCAAACGCATCATCGCCTGCCTCGACGTCCGTGACGGCCGCGTCGTCAAGGGTGTGCAGTTCGTGGACATCATCGACGCCGGCAATCCCGCCGAGCTCGCCGCCCGCCATGCGGCTGCCGGAGCCGATGAAATTGTCCTGCTCGACATCACCGCCACTCACGAGGGCCGCGGCACCCTCATCGACACCGTGCGCCGCACGGCTCTTCGGCTCTTCGTCCCGTTCACAGTCGGCGGAGGTATCCGCACCGCCGATGAAGCTGCCGCCGTCTTCGATGCCGGCGCCGACAAGATCAGCATCAACTCCGCTGCCATCGCCCGTCCCGAGCTCATCGGCGAAATCGGCTCCAGCTTTGGCGCTCAGGCCGTCATCGTTGCCATCGACGCACGCCGCGCCACCACCGGTGATCCCATCGCCGATGCCGAGGTCTACGTCGCCGGAGGTCGCAAGCCCACCGGCCGCCGCGCCGTCGAGTGGGCCCGCGAGGCCGAGTCCCGCGGCGCCGGCGAAATTCTGCTCACCTCCATGGACGCCGACGGCACCCGCGCCGGCTTTGACTGCGAGCTCACCGCCGCGGCCAGCCAGGCCGTCCAGATCCCTGTCATCGCCTCCGGCGGCGCCGGCAACGCGCAGCACTTCACCCAGGTTTTTCGCGAAGGCCGGGCCGATGCCGCCCTCGCCGCCAGCATCTTCCACTTCGGCATTCACGACGTACGCGCTCTGAAAGAAGAACTTCATCGCGACGGCATCTCGGTTAGGATTCCATGCTGATTCCCTCCATCGACCTCATGGACGGACGCATCGTGCAGCTCGAGCACGGCGAAAAGCTGCGCCTCGCCTTCGACGACTTCGAGTACTGGATCGACCGCTTTTCCAAATACCCGCTGGTGCAGCTCATCGACCTCGACGCCGCCATGCGCAAAGGCGAGAACCGCGCCCTCATCGAGCAGATCGCCCGCCGTCTTCCCGTGCAGGTCGGAGGCGGCCTCCGCACCGCTGAGCAGGCCCTGGCCCTCCTCGAGCTCGGCGCCCGCCGCGTCATCTTTGGCTCTGCATTGTTCCACGAGACCGGCGTCAACACCGAATTTGCCGCCGCTCTCTCCGCCGCGATCGGCCTCGAGCAATTCGTCGCAGGTATCGATACAAAAGGCGGCCGCATCGCCGTTCGCGGCTGGCGCGAGCAGGTCGACCTCACGCCTGCTCAGGCCATCGCCGCTCTCGAGCCCTATTGCGGCGCCTGGCTCTACACCCACGTCGATACCGAAGGGACCATGACTGGCTTTCCCATCGACGTCGCCCGCGAACTGCGCCGCCTCACCGCGCGCCAGCTCATCGTCGCCGGCGGCATCCGCGAACAGGCCGAAATCGATACCCTCAACGCCCTCGGCATCGACACCGTCGCGGGCATGGCCATCTATTCGGGCCTTCTCCGCACCTAACTGCTTTCCACCTGACCCAGGGCCAGCCGCTCCGTCCCCACCTCTCCGTGGAAATTCCCTCGCGATTTCGATTCTCCTCCGCCGTGAAATGCTCTAAGCTGTTACGTCCGCTCCGCCGAGTGACCCTACATGACCGGAAAGAAGACTGCAATTCGCGCCGCGAGGCGTCTCGATGAGGTCGGCTTCTCCGACATCGTCCAGATCCGCAATAAAGTTCTCCAGCTCCGTGCCGCGGGCCAGCCGGTCCATGCCTTCCACGGTGGCGAGCCCTTCTTCGAGACTCCTGAAACCGTAAAGTACGCCGGGATGCGCGCGCTGATCGAGAATCGCACCCGCTACGCGCCCTCCTCCGGCATCGAGCCGCTGCGCCAGGCCATCGCCCGCAAGCTGCATGCCAAAAACCAAATCGATGCCGGCGTCGAAGAGGTCCTGGTCACCGTCGGTGGCGCGCACGCGCTCCATGCCGGCTTCCAGGCGGTGCTCGATCCCGGCGACGATGTGCTCCTCTTCTCACCCTACTGGACCCCCATCCGCGACATGATCACCATGGCCGGGGCGCGCCCGGTCATGGTCCCCACCGCGACCGCCCGCCGCAACGGGCTCACCGCTACCCTGGAACACTTCTCTACACCAGCCACGCGAGCCATCTACTACAACACTCCGCAGAACCCCTCCGGCCTGGTCTTCACCCGTCAGGAGGCCGAGGAAGTCGCGGCCTTCGCACAGCGCCGCGATCTCATTGTCATTGCCGATGAAGCCTACGAGGACCTCGTCTACGAAGGCGAGCACGTTTCCATCGCCTCGCTCCCCGGCATGGCCGAGCGCACGATCACCGCCTACACCTTTTCCAAAACCTACGCTATGACCGGATGGCGCGCCGGCTACGTCACCGCCAAAGAGCCATTCATGACGGCGCTGCGCAAGATCGTTCTCTATTCCACCAACGGCGTCTCGACGCCCACGCAGTACGCCGTGCTCCAGGCGCTTGCCACTCCGCAGTCTTTCCTCAATGCCCGCCTCCAGGAATACCGCCAACGCCGCGATCTGCTCGTCAAAGGCCTCAATGATCTCGGCCTCGAATGCGATCTCCCTGCTGGCGCCTTCTATGCCTTTCCCAACATAAGGAAGATTCACAAGGACAGCCGCCGCGTCGCCAACCTGTTTCTTGAAAAGGCCCATGTTGCCACCGTGCCCGGCGTAGTTTTTGGCGCCCAGGGCGAGGGCCACGTGCGCTTCGGCTATGCGGTTCCCCTTGAAACCATCGAACCCGGCCTCGAGGCCCTGCGCAAAGCCCTCCCCTGACGGGTGTTTCGACGGGCTACCTGCAGGTTGCGCAGAATCTCTGCAACAAAAAGCCGCGGCGGGCATCCATTATGCAGGCGGAAATCCCGCAACTTCGCTCAGTCGGTGTTTCATGGTGCACCTTCCTTTACGGCTCAGTCGCAGGGCCACTGTCTTCTTCGTGTGGACCGTTGCGTTTGCTGCGGCCTCAGGCCAAACTGCGCAGCCAGGCGCTCTTCCCGACGCGCCTTCCGCCACCATCGGTGCGCAGCAGGACCCCCCGCCGGTCTCATCCTCTGCACAGCCCAGTCTTGCCGGCAAGCAAACCAAGCGGATCCTCGGCATCATGCCCAACTTCCGCTCTGTCTCCGTAGACGCGAGGCTGCCGCCGCAAACCGTAAAAGACAAATTCACAGGTACCGCTCAGGATGCCTTCGACTATTCGGATTTCGTCTTCGTGGGGTTTCTCGCCGGCATAGCTCAGGCAGAGAATTCTTTTCCTGAATTTCATCAGGGAGCTGCGGGTTTCGCCCGTTATTACTGGCATACACTTGCCGATCAGGTCGACGAGGATTATCAGGTCGAGTTCATCTTTCCCGTCGTCCTCCATCAGGACGCGCGTTACTACACGCTCGGCCGCGGCGGAATCCTCAAACGAACCGCATATTCCTTCAGCCGCACCATCATCACCAGGACAGATTCCGGCTCGGAAACCTTCAACGCATCGGAAATCATTGGCGCCGGAGCGGCTTCCGGAATCTCCGACCTCTATTACCCCTCCGTCGAGCGCACATGGACCAAGACCGGTCAGCGCTGGCTGGTCAATGTCAGCCTGGACGGCGCTACCTTCATCTTCAAAGAATACTGGCCGGACCTGAACAGTCGCTTCTTCCATCAAAAGGACTGAAGCGGCCGTACCCGAACCCAGTCGCGCTGATTCCTGCCATCTCTCCGCTGGTGACAGAGAGACCTCCTTCACAACAACCCCAACCAACATCGGCAGGTGACCGGAGAACCCTTTGGTCTTTCCGCAGCGGACCTCCGTCCATCAGCATCGCGGAGCGCGATCGCATATTCTTCGGAAGAGAAGCGCAATGCTCAAAGTTGGACTCACCGAAGCCGTCGATCCCAGTCTCCACGCTCTGCTGCCGGCCTCCATCGATCTGCAGATCATTCCCCTCCAGCCTCAGAGCCCCATCGATGTCGAATTCTGGATCGCGCCGCCCTACATGAAACAAGCCCGCCAGGCTTGGCAGTGGCTGCGCGGGGTGCGCGTCGTTCAGTCCACCCTGGCCGGTGTGGATGGCCTTCTTCAGTTCCTGCCGCGTGACGTGACTCTCTGCGACGCTCGCGGCGTGCACACCATTGCCACTGCCGAGTGGGTGCTCACCGCCATCCTTGCTTCCCTAAAATATCTGCCGCTGTATGCGGAGATCCAGCGCTCCGGCCTGTGGATGCGGCGCAAGGAGGCCGAATCCCGCCACATGGTACTGCACTCGGTCTCTGCCCCGCTCTACCCGCCCGTGCTGGTGGATGAACTCTGTGGCCAGCGTGTGCTGATCGTCGGCCACGGCGCTATCGGCCAGGCGGTCGAAGAGCGCCTGGCACCCTTCGGTGTCGAAATCGTGCGCGTCGCCCGCACCGCGCGCGAGGGGATCCACAGCTCCGATCAGCTACCCCGTCTGCTTCCAGTTGCCGACATCATCGTGCTCATCGTCCCCTCCACCACCGAGACCGCGAACCTCATCGGGGCGAAAGAGATTGCTTCCCTGAAGCAGGGCGCGCTTCTCGTCAACGCCGCCCGCGGATCCGTAGTCGACACAAGTGCTCTTCTCGCTGCTCTCCAAAGTGGCCGCATCCGCGCCGCGCTCGATGTCACCGACCCCGAACCGCTGCCCGAAGGTCATCCCCTCTGGAGCGCGCCCAATCTGCTCATCACTCCCCACGTCGCCGCATCCTCGCCCATGTTCATGCGGCGTGCCATCCAGTGCGCTGCCGCGCAGATCGCCCGCTGGCAGCGAGGCGAGCCGCTGGAGAACGTCGTCACCGGCGAATATTGAGCATCACAGAGAGCACAGAGCTTTACGGAGCGATTCTCAGCGAATTTTGCAGAAGAGTGATGCGCTCAGCGCGTGCCGTTCGTCGGCCATTCATAGACCACCACGCCCAGGTCATTCAGCACCTGCATGGTAGCTTCCACGGTGCGCCGAACCTGCGCGCGGTCCGCCCGCGGGGCCGTCGGATCTTCCTCGACGGCGATCACTCGCCCATAAGGCCAGGTGTTCTCCGGCAGTGCTGCCAGCGCCTCGGGCAGATCGGAAACCCGCAGCTCCAGCACTCGCCGCCGCGCCGCCACCGGGCGCAACAGTTCGCTGCCCGGACTATTCACCGGCCCATTGTCCGGATACATCATGCTCAGGCTCACCGTCGATTTGCTGACGATCAGAAAAGGATTGGTCCAGCTTTGGCGTGTGTGAATCGCCATGTAGACGTTCTTCGAAGGCAGCGGAACGCTCTCCAGTTGCTGCCGGTCCTGGTTCTCTGCCGCGGCCGCGGCTTTTGCCTGCGCTCGTGCCTGTGCCCGCGCCTGCTGACGCGCAGCCGCAGCCGCCTTCCCTGAATCAGAAGAAGTATGCGAGCAGCCGCCCAGCAGGATGGCCATCAGAAGTGCGCTCGTCGGTAAAGCGAGCAGTTTCATAACTCGGGCGCGGTGAATCAACCAGAACTCCATGTTCAGGATATCAAGCCCCAGCAGGATTCCGCTGCCATCGCCTCTGCTGGCCCTACCCGCAAAATAACCTCCGGTAACCCCACCCGCCTGTGATTTCACAGCGCTCACATCAGAGCCGCATCGCGTCCGGAGCCCATGCGCGCACAACTGGAGCGCTATTTCAATTTCGCCTCCACGCGCTCTCTGTACTCTGCCTCGTCCGCTTCCTCTCCATCGGCGCCTCCTGATCTGAGCGGAGCATTTGGCCTGTGCGCTGCACCCTGCGCCCTACTCCCCGCGCCAAAACGCTAACCGCTAAAGCTAAACGCTAGGCTGCACCCTCTACCCTCTTCCCTGTACCCTGTCTTTGTTGTGCCCACCAGCCTCTTCGACCTCTTCAAACCCGGCATCGGCCCTTCCAGCTCCCACACCATGGGACCCATGCGCGCCGCCCGCCGTTTCGTCGTCGAACTGAGTGACGCCAGCCTGCTCGCGCCGACCTCCAGTCTTAAAGTCGAGCTCTACGGTTCGCTCGCTCTCACCGGCCTCGGCCACGGAACCAACCGCGCCATTCTGCTCGGTCTCAGCGGCGAAGAAGCCGCCACCATCGACCCCGCCGCCATCGAGCCGATGCTCGAAGAAATCCGCCGCTCCGGCACGCTCTCTCTGCTCGGCACGCATCGCATCCCTTTCCGCGAGCCCGACCACCTGCTCTTTCTTCGCGATCAGATGTTTCCGCCCGGCTCGGCCACGCAGCACCCCAACGGCGTACGCTTCGCTGCCTACGATGCCGCCCAGCGTCTGCTGCTCACGCGCACCTTCTTTTCTATCGGGGGAGGATTTATCGTTGCCGACGGCGAGCAGACCGCTCCAGGCAACAGCGCTGCCGTCGTCCTGCCCTACGCCTTCTCCAGCGCAGCGGAGTTGCTGAGACTCGCCGCCAACTCAGACCTCACCATCGCCGAGCTGATGCTGGCCAACGAATCCGCGCAGCGCTCGCAGCAGGAAGTCCGCGCCGGCATCCTGCACATCTGGTCCGTCATGCAGTCCTGCATCGATCGCGGCATCGCCACCGAGGGCGTTCTCCCCGGCGGACTCAGCGTGCGCCGCCGCGCGCCTCGTCTCGCCGCGCGTCTCCGCGAAAAGGATCGAGGCTCCGAACCCCGCGATCCCCTTGCGCCTCTCGACTCGGTCACCGTCTTCGCCATGGCCGTCAATGAAGAGAATGCCGCCGGAGGCCGCGTTGTCACCGCGCCCACCAATGGAGCCGCCGGTGTCATCCCCGCCGTCGCGCGCTACTACCGCGACTTCATTCCGGGCGCCGATGAAGATGGCATCCTTCGCTACTTCCTCACCTCCGCCGCCATCGGCGCTCTCTACAAAGAGAATGCCTCCATCAGCGGCGCGGAAGTCGGCTGCCAGGGAGAAGTCGGCGTCGCCTGTTCTATGGCTGCCGGCGGATTAGCCGCCGCACTCCACGGCAGCAACGACCAGGTTGAGCACGCTGCCGAAATTGCGATGGAGCACAATCTCGGCATGACCTGCGATCCCATCGGCGGCCTCGTCCAGATCCCCTGCATCGAACGCAATGCCATGGGCGCCGTCAAAGCCGTGCAGGCCAGCCGCATCGCCATGAACGAAACCGAAGGCCACAAAGTCTCCCTCGATCAGGTCATCCGCACCATGTATCTCACCGGCCTCGATATGCAGTCGCGCTACAAAGAAACATCTTTAGCCGGCTTAGCCCTCAACATCATCGAGTGCTGAACTGCGCGTTCAGCGAATCGCGCCCTTCAGGCGCACAAAGCATTTCAAGGTAAAAGCTCAGGTGCTCAGATCACCATCCCGTGCGCGCCGAAGGCGAGTCCGCCCGTGCGGCCAGCACCCCGAAGCACACCACGCAATCATGAACCATCGTCACCTGCCCGTCTCGCTGTGTTTCCGCAAAGAGCCGCTGCGCCGCTGCGCGCATCTCTTCAAACCGCGCCTGTCCTGGCTGCGGCATATAGGACGAAGACAGGATCCGTCCCTCCAGGCCCGCGTAGTCGAAGCTTTGCGCATTCTCGAAGGTCGCACTTTGCATCGGCTCCGGCGCAAAGAACTCCGCCAGCCGTCTGCGTCCCATGTGCTGCCCCTTCACCGCCATGTAATCGACGCCGAACTCCCGCAGCAGCTTTTCATACCCATCGTGGAACGCATCGCCGCTCAGCCGCCGGTTGTTGTAGAGCACCGCACACCAACCGCCCAGCTTGAGAATCCGCCGAAACTCCGCCTTCGTCTTTGCGAGATCGAACCAGTGCATCGCCTGCGCCACCGTGATCAGATCGACGGACCCATCTGGCAGCCCGGTCGCCTCCGCCGTGCCCGCCACAATCTCCAGCTTTGGATACTGCCGTCGTAACTCAGAACAAGCTCCCCGCATCTCCGCATTCGGCTCCACGGCCACCACACGAAAACCGGCATCGAGAAAAATCTCTGTCAGCAATCCTGTCCCAGCGGCCACATCGGCGATCACGGCGTCCGAGCCCAGCCCGCACTCCCGCCGCAGCACATCGACAATCTCCGCCGGATATCCCGGCCGATACCGGCGATAGCTCTCCACCCGCCCAGTAAATCTTTCCGTAGGATTCGCAATCACAGCTCGTCTTTTCCTCTCTGCGACGAAGCCGCATCCGCCTGGACGGCCAGTCCCGCTAACCGGCCGTTAGCTAACCGGCTTTCCGCTATCCGCTTCTTCGCTTCTTTCCAGCGCCATGGCGACGGAATTTCCACCGCCCAGGCACAGCGCCACCACACCCCGCTTCGCACGCCGATGCATCATCTCGTAGAGCAGCGTCACCAGCACGCGCGCGCCGCTCGCGCCGATCGGATGACCGATTGCCACCGATCCTCCGCTCACGTTCAGCTTCTCTCCCGGAACCCCCAGCTCGCGCGACACCGCAATCGCCTGCACCGCGAAGGCCTCGTTCAGCTCGAAGAGGTCCACATCCGCGACCGACCACCCTGTCTTCGCCATCACCTTGCGCACACCGCTCACCGGCGCCATCATCACCCACTTCGGATCGATGCCGCTGGTCGCATGCGCTACGATGCGGGCCATCGGCTGCAAACCCAGCTCCTTTGCCTTGCGCGCCGACGTCACCACCACCGCTGCCGCCGCGTCGTTTACTCCCGGAGCATTCCCTGCTGTCACCGTCCCATCTTTTTTGAACGCCGGCTTCAGCGCGCGCAGCCCTTCAACGCTGGCGTCCTCTCGCACCGACTCATCACGCTCAAACTTCGCCGGCACCTGTCCCTTCTTCTTCGACGGAACTTCCACCGGCACCACTTCCTCGGCGAAGCGTCCTTCGCGCCATGCTGCCGCTGCCTTCTGATGCGACTTCAGAGCGAACGCGTCCTGCTCCTCGCGCGTGATGCCGTACTTCTCCGCCACCAGCTCCGCCGTCTGTCCCATGTGGAAGTCGTTGAACGCATCCCACAAACCGTCATGGACCATCGAGTCCACCGCTGTCGCATTTCCCATGCGAAAGCCGCTGCGCGCCTGCGGCAGAAGATAGGGCGCGTTGGTCATCGACTCCATCCCGCCGGCCACAACAATCTCCGCACCGCCGGTCTGGATCGTCTGCGCTCCCAGCGCCACCGCGCGCAATCCCGAGCCGCACACCATGTTCACGGTTACCGCGCTCACCTCCGGCGGCAGCCCTCCATACAACGCCGCCTGGCGTGCCGGATTCTGCCCCAGCCCCGCCGACACCACGTTGCCGAGGATGCATTCATCGATCTGCTCCGGCTTCAGCTGCGCACGTCGCACCACCTCGCGCACCGCAACGGCTCCCAGCTGCGTTGCCGACAAATCGGACAACGAGCCCTGAAATTTCCCAACCGGCGTGCGTACACCGGCGACAATCACAATCTCATCCATAGCCACCTTTTTCTGATTCCATCCGCGTACACTCGGATGCAACCGCGACCCATTGCAAACCAATGAAGGTATCAAACCCTGAGGATCCGATGCACGATATGCCTCCAGCCTCCGTTACCCCGCCGCGCGCTCGCTTCGCCACTCCGGTGGCTCCATGGTGGCACACCGCTCTGCTTGCTGCCCTGCTCATCGGAATCTCCATCGTCAGCGGCCTGCAGGTCCATCGGCCAGGCCTCGCAGCCCATCACTCCTCGCGCTACATCGTCAGCCTGATCTTTGAATGGCTCATGCTCCTGGTCACCTGGTGGGGGCTGCGCCTGCGCCGCGTCTCCCTGGCTGAACTGATCGGCTTCCGCCGCGGCCTGCGCGCATTTGCTGAGGACATCGGAGCGGCCGCCATTTTCTGGATCATTGCGATCATCGTTCTCGCCGCCATCGGCATCCTGCTGCGCCTTCTTCATCTCGGCTCTCCACAAAAGACCATCGCGGAACTGGCACCGCAGAGTGCGCTCCAGATGCTGCTCTGGATCGCGCTCAGTCTCTCTGCCGGCTTTTGCGAAGAGACCGTCTTCCGCGGATACTTCCTGCGCCAGTTTGCCTCGCCCGGTCATCGCATCTGGATCGGCGTGCTGGTCTCTTCGCTGCTCTTCGGCATCAGCCACGGATACGAAGGCGCGTCCGGCATGATCGCCATCACCGCATTTGGCGCGCTCTTCTGCGTTCTCGCCATCGCGCGCGGCTCGCTTCGCCCCGGCATGATCGCGCATGCGTGGCACGATATCTTCACCGGTGCCGCGCTCGCGCTCCTCCATCACGCGCATCGATTGTGAGTCGATCGAGCCCGCGCATGTGACGTGTCCGATTCCGAAGAAGAAGATCTCTTGCGAAAAATGCAATTTTTTTCTTGACACTCCATCTGCGGAACTCTATACATTCGTTAACTGCAACATTTATGTTGCAGACTTCGATGTAAGCATCGAAAAGGGAGAATAGAAAAAATGGCAACCAAAAAGGCAGCTAAGAAACCGGCGAAGAAGGCAGCAAAGAAAGCCGCGAAGAAAAAGTAAGCCATCCACGGCAACACCTCGGGGGGACGCGATGAGCGTCCCCCCGCTGCTTTTAGCCCGTGTTTACGCATGCCCCGCGTCACTTCGACCCGTATCGCTCCCGAACCGCCGCATCAATTTCCTGGCTCCCGGCTGCTGGATGCTGGCTGCTTCATTGCTGGCCGCTCGATCCCTGACCATTTCTTCCCCGACCGGCTCATCTCTCCTCGCGATCCGCTGTACCCTTTACCCATGACGCGCCGCCGCTGGATCGCCGACACCTGGGACGAAGCGACGGCCACGCTTGCCGGCAATCAGGCCGCGCATCTGATCCGCGTGCTGCGCGCGCAGCCCGGCATGGAATTCGATATCGTGGCCGGCGGCCGCGTGTGGCACGGCGTGCTCGCCGCTTTCTCCGGTGATGAGGTCCGCTTCAACCTCGTCGCCGAAGTTGCCGCCGATCCCGCTCTGCCGATTACTCTGCTCCTCTCCGTCTTCAAATTCGATCGTATGGAGTGGGCCATCGAGAAAGTTACCGAGCTCGGCGCCGACTGCATCGTGCCCGTCATCGCTCGCCGCAGCGAAAAGCATCTCGCTCAGTCCGCTGCCACGCGCGTGGAACGCTGGCGTCGTGTGGCGCTCGAAGCGTCGAAGCAGTCGCGCCGATCTGATGTTCTGCAAATTGAAGAGCCGCAGCTGCTGAAGAACGCCATTCGCCGCGATCCTCATGGGGTGCGCCTGGTGCTCGCGGAGCAGGAGCGTTCCACCACCCTCCACAACGCGCTCACCCAGGCGCTCGCCGCTTGCGGCGACGATGCTCCCAACATTTTCATGGCCGTCGGCCCCGAAGGCGGATGGGCCCCCGAAGAAGAAGCTCTCTTCGACGCGGAGAACTGGAAGCCGGTCAGCCTCGGGCCGCGCATTCTTCGCGCCGAGACCGCCGCCATGACCGCCATGGCCGTCGCCGCTGCGCTTCTCGAGTAACTTTCCTCTCAGCAAATGCGCGCACCCGAGGCATAACCAATCCCGATGCTATACTCCCCTCGATGCACGCCCGGGTTCGCCAATCCTGGCCGGCCATCCTCATCGCCTCGCTGGCGCTTCTCTACTGCGGCATGGAATGGGCCGCAGCTCATTCGATCGGCGGCAGCACCATCGATTCAGCGACCCGCCTTCAGGATCGAGCCGACTTTCATCAGCTCGTGCGCAATCTCACCGAGTCCCTCGCGTCACAATGTGCCGCCGCAGAACCTCGCCTTGTGCTCTTCGACGATTCTGAGGTTGCTCTTCCGTACCTGCTCAGCGACCGAAGCTCAAACCAGATCGGCTCCTGCACGCTGATCCGTGCAACGCGGGTCACTCCCTTCGATGCCCATACCCTGAACGGCTGCGCAGTGCTGCTGGTGGTCGAGATCCATCCGCCACACGCCGAGCAGTATGCGGATATGTCTCATTTCCGAGAGGCGTACGGCTCGAACTGGACCATCGCTGATCACTGGCAGTCGAGCCGAAAAAATTTCGGCTATCTTCTCTTCACCCACAGCGGCTGCGCATGAATACCCGGCCTGCGTCGCATGTTCCGCCGATCAGAAAATTGCCTTTCGGAATCGGCTACGCCGCCTTCGCCTTCGCATCGGGATGCTGTGTCCTGCTGCTCGCGCGAGCGAATGCTCTCACTTTTCCTTATCCCTGGAACGATGAAGCCCGATTCTTTCTCCCCGCCTGGTGGCTATCCACAAACGGCTCGCTCTCCCCGGCCGTTCTCAACGCGCCGCAGGGAATCTTCTGGGTGCCGGATGGCTTTTACATCTGGCTCGCCGCGATTCTCTCCATCTTCGGACGAATCGTCGAAGTCGCTCGCGTGGCCTGCGAGCTCACCGTCACCCTGGGCGTAGCGCTCTTCGCCATTGCATTTCGAAGGATCACCGGTTCCCCATGGATCGGCGCTGCCGTTACGACGGTTCTGCTCACACCGCCGACCATCTTTGCCGCGAACATGATCAGGATGGAGGCTCCTCTCTTCCTCATCTTCGCCGTCGCCGTCCTGTTCCACATCGCCGGCATGCGGCTGGCGTGCGCCTCCATGCTGCTCCTCAGCCTGCTCTTTCATCCGGCGTTTCTCATCGCTCTTGTTCTCTATCTGCTCGCAGTATGGACAACGAGAAAAACGCAGGGCCCTCCGAGGAAGCACTCAGCCAGCCGCATGCTCGCATGGCTGCTCTTCGCGATGGTCGTCATCGCGGCGGGACTCGAGCTCTTCCGCATCGTCCAGCACTTCCCGCTCGTCCGCCAGCACATGGCTCTCCAGGAGATGCGCAAGGCGGGACACAGCATCACTGCTCTGCTCAGAAAACCTCAGGGAATTTTGCTCGGGATCGAGATCCTCGTGGCCGTCTGGATTGCTATCACCCGCCGTCGAGGTTCGCGGGGGGCGCAATGTGAGAACCTCGTGCCCTTCGCAGCCGCCGCACTGGGAGTGCAGCTCTATGCCGTCTTCGGTGGGGAAGTGATGTACGACGTCTACAGCCTCGCGATGACTCCGGCGATTTTCCTGTGCCTCGCGTACTGCGGACTGCTAAAAGGCGGTCAGCTTAGAACCGATCAGCTAAAAACCGGTTAGCTTAGGAACGGTTAGCGCGTACTGCGCGTTATGCGGAGGGTTTACTGGGCCGCCGCCGATAGCCTCGGGTCCGCTTAGCGCAATTCGGAATCAACACCCGGGCAGCTTTGGGTCCGCTTCGCGAGCTGCACGCCGCCATAAGCTAACCGCTAATCGCTAACCGCTTTTCAGCTGACCGCTTCTTCGCTAACCGCTTCTTGGCTGCCTTACGAGAACATCTCCTTCACTTTCTCGAACAGCCCCCGCGAGGTCGGCGTGTTCTCCACCGTCACCGTCTCGCCCAGTTCGCGCAGCAGTTCTTTCTGCGCCTTGGTGAGTTTGGTTGGGGTGCGCACCACAATCTGCGCGATCAGGTCGCCTCGGCCATATTCATTCAGATAGGGGACACCCTTGGCTTTAATGCGAAACTCCTGTCCGCTCTGCGTTCCCTCCGGCACCTTCAGCTTCGATTCGCCGTCCAGCGTCGGCACCGTGATCTCCGCGCCCAGCGCTGCCTGCGGGAACGAGATCGGAATCACGCAGTGCAGGTCGTTGCCGTCCCGATCGAAGAATTTGTGATTCTTCACGCGCAGCATGATGTACAGATCGCCCGCCGGTCCCCCGAAGCGTCCCGCATCGCCTTCGCCCTGGTAGCGAATGCGCGTGCCGTCTTCCACGCCCGCCGGGATGTTCACCGCAATCTCATGCTGACGCTCGACGCGTCCTTCGCCGCGGCATTGCAGGCAGGGATCGTTGATCACGGTCCCGGTTCCCGCGCAGGCCGTGCAGGTGCGCGCGATCGAGAAGAACCCCTGCTGGTAGCGCACCTGGCCGCGGCCGGCGCAGTGCGGACAGGTTGCCGGACCCCGCCCCGTCGCCGTTCCGGTGGCGCGGCAGTCTTTGCAGGGCTCCATCCGCTGAACGGTAACCTTGGTTTCCTTGCCGAAGACCGCCTCTTCAAACTCGATGGTCAGGTCGTGGCGAACATCACGGCCCTTCTGCACGCGCGAGGTGCGCCGGTTGCCGCCCATGTTGAACATCTCGCCGAACAGGTCACCAAAGATGTCTCCAATGTCCTGCGCTCCGCTGAACGGGCCGTCCCCACCCGCGCCGCTCACGCCCGCATGCCCGTAGCGATCGTAGGCCGCACGCTTCTGCGGATCGCTCAGCACCTGGTAGGCCTCGCTGCACGCCTTGAAGCGCTCCTCCGCGTCGGCATTCCCTGGATTGCGGTCCGGGTGATGCTGCATCGCCAGTTTGCGGTACGCCGCCTTCAGCTCCTGATCGGTTGCCGTGCGTGTTACCCCTAAAACTTCGTAGTAGTCCGCTTTGATCACGTTTTCCGTTCTGCTCATGCTTCCTTCTGTTGCGAGTTACTGGCCACGCGCACCAGCGCCGGCCGCAGCAGCCGCTCCCGAATCTTATATCCGCGCCGCACTTCTTCGATGACCTGATGGTCCGGAACGTCGCTGCGCTCCACCATCTCCAGCGCCTCGTGCACCCGCGGATCGAAAACCGTGCCCACCGCATCCACCGGCTGCACGTTCAGCGAGCGCAGCGCCTCTTCCATCTGTTTCACGATCAGCTCCACGCCGGTCCGCAGCTGCTCCGCCGACCCGGTCGATTTCAGCGCCAGCTGAAAGTTGTCCAGCACCGGCAGAAACTGCTCCACCGCATTCGACACGGCGTAGTCGCGGAACTCGCCCCGCTCCTTCGCTTCGCGCTTGCGGGCGTTGTCGAATTCCGCCTGCAGCCGCGCCAACCGCTCAAACAGCAGATCCCGCTCCGCCTTCAGCCGGTCATACTCCTCCTGCGGAACCGTCGCCGTCTCCACCGGCACCAGTGGCTCCTTCATCTCCGCTTCCGCCGCGTCGCCCATGTTCTCCTGAGCGCCGCCCTCGACCGCACGGAGCTTCTCCCGTGCGCCATCCTTCTCTTCAACCATGCCTCTGCTCATCGCTTAACTCGTTTCAACAGGGCAGGCAGGCACATTCCCGTCGCCGCCTGCTCCATAGTAGTCATCCTTGTTCGCTTTGCTGCCGCCCGTTCACTGCGGCGGCGAGAAAATTCTTGCCGAGAGCTGCGCAATATACGACACCGCGTTGATCGTCTCCTGATACTGGATGCGGGTCGGCCCAATCACCGCAAGCGTCGCCCGATTCTCGGCGCTCAACCGCGTGGTGGTCCCGATCAGCACAAAATCGCGCAGCTCGGGAATCGCGTCTTCCAGTCCCACCACCACCCGCACCGTCCGCTGCCGCGCGTCGAGATATGCGTTCAGCAATTCAATTAGCCGCTCCTTTGCTTCCAGCGCCTGCAGCATCACCCGCATCCGTTCCCGGTCCGTTTCCCCGGCCAGCAGGTTCGCCACCCCTTCCATAAACAGGATGGGCCCCGCGCCGCTTTCAGCCTCCAGCGCACCCTTGCGGTAAAGCTCTTCCACCGAACGCATCAGCCGGTCGTACTCGTTGCGCTCGGCCTCCAGCCGCCGCGCCAGTTCCGTGCGAATCCGTTCGATCGACCAGCCGTGGAAATTCTCGTTCAGAAAGCGCGCCGACGATTCCAGCTCCGCGAGCGACAGCTCGCGATCAAGCGTCAGCACCCGGTCCAGCACCGTACCCGCCTTGGTAATCACCACGGCCAGGACCCGTCCGCCGCCCAGTCGCGAAAAGTGCACGTGCTCCAGCAGATGAAACTCCTGCGCCGCCGCTGCCGCCACGCCCAGCCCGCTCGAAATCAGCGCCAGCACATGCGACGTGCGCTCCAGAAACTGCTGGCTCGACCCGATCCCGGCGAAATTTCCGTCGATCTGCTCCATCCGCTGCGGCGCCAGAATCGCGACCTGCGCCCCACTCAGATGCTCGACGTAGAAGCGGAAGGCCCGTGCCGTCGGGATCCGTCCCGCCGAAGTGTGCGGCTGCTCCAGCAAACCGGCATCGCCCAGCGCCGCCATCACGTTGCGGATGGTTGCCGGGCTCATTCCTTCCTTGTTCCCGAAATGGCGGGCAAGTGCCTGCGACGCAACCGGCTCCCCGGTCGCAATGTACGTTTCGACGACTGCCGTCAGTACCGCCCGCTCGCGCGGGCCGATGCGCAGCTCCGCAGCCATAAACCCCACTCCCACCCACCCGGAAATGGGTGCATTTCTCCTAATTAGATTGTAGGGATGTGAAAAACCCGGGTCAAGAACGGGATGGTGATGTCTGAAATGTGCGTTGACGTCCTTGACAGGCGGTTTTTGTGATTGGGCTAACTATACTTCGGACAACAGGGGTTTTAAAGATAGCTAAGCGCAAGGGGGGACCGTGGCGTGCCCAATTTGGTGACGTTTGACGATGGATTCAACTATGTGGCGATTGCAGAAATCGAATCCTTCGGTCACGAGGAGGGACCGAACGAGGGTGGCAGCACCTGGATCAAGCTTAGGAATGGACACACGTTTCACTCAAGTTGGAGCGTAGATAAAATTGCCGAGTTTCTCGGACCCGTCGCCAATCTCCATTATTAGCCAATCCCGGGTACCCATCCTTCCCGCCTTTGGCAGTGTAGGATCACTCGCCTTCAGAACCGTCGCTGAGTATGGCCAAACGCCCCTTCACGACAGTGAGAATGAAGGCATCAGGCCGAGAACCTTCCAGACGTCATGCCGTCGCACATCCTTCCCGCATCCGGTTTCCTCGCGAAAGCGAGGAATGCGGTAGAAGCCCCGGCCTTCAGGCCGGGGAAAATGGAACCCCAAAATGATCGGGCCTTCAGGCCCGGCAATGTTCTCATCCCGCGATCGCCGGACTGACAATCCGCACAGCTCCATTCCTCCCGTTACCGTGCCTCACCGCTCACTTCCACAGCAAACGGAACCTCCGCCTCGACCACCACATCCTTCATCCAAACAATCCGTCCCTGCCACTCCACCACCGGCCACGACTTTCGATCCTCGGCCGCGACCTGCATCCGCTCGAAAATCTCCTTCAGCGGCTTCGCCCCCCGCGAATACTTCAGCTTCACCCGATCCCCCGCTCGCGGTGTTCGCAGGCTGGCCGCCGGCAACGGCTCTGCACGAGCTTCTTCGATCGGGCGCGCCCGCAGCCGCACACCCAAGCCCACTACCTCGCCCGGAATCGCCAGCGCAAAAGTTTCCGGTTGCTCACTCGCCGCCGCTCCCGGTCGTTCCCGAATCAGCCGCAGCTCCCGCGCGGTCCGTTCCGCCCGCAGCTCTGCCGTCAGCTGCTGCCTCTTCGAATTTGCGCCGGCTGCGAGCCCCTCGAGCGTTTCTGTCTGCTCGAAATTCAGCCCACACCCCAGCTGCTTGGCCGCCGCCCGCAGCACCCTCCGCCGCAGCGCCGGAGCCAGCGCCCGCAGCCGCTCCAGCTCGATGCCCACGCTGCCTTCCTCGGGATGCGTCGAGACAGCGCGTCCTCCACCGCGTACCGCCCGGCCGGGCAGCACCAGCGAAGGCAGCAACCGCGACAGCTCCGCCTCCCACCAGCTCTCCTCGTCGCGCGCGATGGTCGCCATGTGCGCCAGCTGCTCCGCAGTTCTTGGATTGAACCCCGCCAGCTGCGGCAGCAGCTCATGCCGGATCCGATTCCGCGTGAACGCCGTGTCTGTATTGGTCTCGTCTTCCCGCCACGCCTGCCCCAGCCCCCGCAGCCATCCGACAATCTCTTCCCGCCGCGTCTCCAGGAACGGCCGCAGGATCACGCCACCCGGACACGCAATCACTGGATGAATCCCGCCCAGGCCCTCCGTCCACGCGCCGCGCAGCAGCCGATGCAGCACCGTCTCTGCCTGATCGTCGAGGGTATGCGCCGTCGCGATTGCATCCGCCTTGCCCTGCGCCAGCAGTTCGCGGAACCACGCATAGCGCAAATGCCGCGCCGCTTCCTCGACGCTTTGCTTCTCTGCTCGCGCAGCCGCCGGCGTGTCGACCCGTTTCAGATAAAAGGGAAGTCCCAGCCGCTCCGCAAGCGCGCGCACAAACTCCGCATCCTCATCTGCCGCCCCGCCGCGAATCCCGTGGTGCACATGCGCCACAGAGAGCACCAGTCCAATTTCCGGCGCGATCTCAGCGAGCACGCGCAGCAAACAGACCGAATCCGCGCCGCCCGAAACGGCGACCGCCACGCGCATGCCCGCGCGCAGGCCGTGCCGATCGAGATGAGGTGCATGTGCCACGACACAATCCTCGAACAGGTTCGATGAAGGCTGCTTTGAAAGGGCACTGCTTTGCAGCCCGCGAAAAACGTCCCTGCTTTGAAAGGGCACGGCTTCAGCCGTGCCATAACCGCCCAACGGGTTTGGGGCTTCAGCCCCTGAGGAATGTTTCCTCAACTGCCTCTGCCATTATCCAATCAGTTTTAAAGTCTTATACTGCTCACCATGCTGAAAACCAGGCTCGCGGCTGCTACCGATGCTCCGCTCATCACTCGCCATCGCCGTCGCATGTTCGTCGACGCGGGCCGCCGCGACGATCAGGTCCTCCAGCTCATGGCCGACGCGCACGAGCCCTGGGTCGCCTCTGCCATCGAGCAGGGACACTACATCGGCTGGCTCACTGAGGATGATGGCAAAGTGATCGCCGGCGCCGGCCTGCTTCTGCTCGAGTGGCCGCCGCATCCCCTCGATCCCCGCTCCACCCACCGCGGCTATCTGCTCAACGTCTACGTCGAGCCCGAATACCGCCGCCGCCGCCTCGCCAGCAATCTCATCGAACTGGCGCTCGCCGAAGCCCGCCGCCGCGGGATCCGCGTCGTCGCTCTGCATTCAACGGAGGAGGCGCGCCGCCTTTATCAGGCCAACGGCTTTCGCACGACAAATGAAATGTTTTACGTGGAGCCAGTCGAGCCCTGATCAGCGGGCGAAGAAATCGATCCTTCTTTGCGGAAAGGGAATTACCGCTGGAACGATCCGCCACCCCAATTTCCAGCCGGCCGATCGAATGATTGGACCCATGCGCAACATGGTCCCGCGCAAGCGGGACGACGGTAGAAGCCCCGGCCTTCAGGCCGGGGAATTGCAGCGCGAAATTAGAGGGCCTTCAGGCCCGGGATATCAGGCAGCTTTATCGCAGGATCGGAAACGGCCCCATCGAATTACTGTTCGTCCCGTAATCCAGATCGAACCCCAGCTGCAGCTTCGCGGCCTCCGACATGCGCCCCGGATTCCACGGCGGATCGAAGACCACCTCGACCCGCACTTGCTTCACTTCGGGGAGCCGGCGCAGCTTCTGTTCCACATCCGCCTTCAGCACATCCGACATGCCGCACCCCGGAGCCGTCAGCGACATCTGCACATCGATTTTTTTGCCGCCCTCCGCGTGCTCCGCAATCGCGCATCCATAGATCAGCCCCAGGTCGACGATGTTCACCGGAATCTCCGGGTCGTAAACCGTCTTCAGCTGATCCCAAACCATCTTTTCGCTGAAACTCGGGGGGGCATGCCGCTCTTCCTGCGGCCCGCTCTGGCCCAGTGCATCCGCATCCTTCTCCTCGATGCGATACAGCATCCCGCTCGCAGCCACCGTGTAGCTCCCGCCCATGGCCTGCGTAACCCGCACCTGGGTTCCCGCCGGCAGCAACTGCTTCGTTCCGGCAGGAATGGCGATCGCCGCGCAGTCGCGCTTCAGAGCAACGGTTTGGTTGGTAATGATCATGGGTGAGCCAGTAGCTGGTAGCCTGTAGCCGTTAACAAAAGCGGGAACGCTACCAGCTTCCCGCTTCGGGCTTCCAGCTATTCGGTGGAGACCTTCTCCTGTGATCCTTCGAGCGCCGCTTCCAGCGTGTGCCATGCCAGCGTCGCGCACTTCACCCGCATGGGAAACTCCGATACGCCTGAGAACACCGCCAGCTTCCCCAGTTCGGTCTCCTGCCCATGGCCGTGCCCCGTTACCAGATCGTGAAACCGCTGGAAGATCGTGTGCGCCTCAGCCTTCGTCTTGCCTTTGACCGTCTGCGTCATCATCGAGGCCGATGCCTTCGAGATCGCGCAACCGGCGCCCTGAAAGCCGATATCGCGAACCGTGTCGCCATCCATCTCCAGATACACGGTGAAGCGGTCGCCGCACAGAGGGTTATACCCCTCGGCCTTATGATTCGTATGCGCCGGCTCGCGATAATTCCTGGGAGCCTTGCTGTGTTCCAAAATTACTTCCTGGTACAGATCGCGCAGCTCCGCCATCAGCCAAAAACCTCCATCACCTTGCGGAGCCCGCGCGCCAGCGCATCCACCTCGGCCCGCGTGTTGTACACCGCAAACGAAGCGCGAACCGTCGCCGGGATCGAGAAGCGGTCCATCACCGGCTGCGCGCAGTGATGACCCGTGCGCACTGCGATCCCTTCCTGATCCAGAATCGTCCCGATGTCGTGCGGATGCACATCCTCGAGCACAAACGAGAGCACGCCGGCCTTCTCCGCCGCCGTCCCAATCAGCCGCACGCCAGAAATCGCGCTGACAACCTCAGTCGCATACTCGAGCAATTCGTGCTCATGCGCCGCGACCTTGTCGATCCCCACCTCGTCCAGAAATTCAATCGCGGCCTTCAGCCCGGCCACCGCGGCCATGTCCGGCGTGCCTGCCTCGAACTTGTGCGGCACCTTGTTGTACGTCGTCTTCTCCCACGTCACCGAGCTGATCATGTCGCCGCCACCCTGCCACGGAGGCATCGCTTCCAGCAGCGCCTGCTTGCCATACAGCACGCCGATCCCCGTCGGCCCATACATCTTGTGCGCCGAGAAGGCGTAGAAGTCGCAGTCCAGATCCTGCACGTCCACCGGAATATGCGGCACCGCCTGCGCGCCGTCCACCAGCACCGGAATCCCCTTCGCATGCGCCATCGCGATCATGCGCTTCACCGGATTCAGGGTGCCCAGCGCATTTGAAACGTGCCCGATCGCGACCAGCTTCGTCTTCGGCCCCAGCAGCTTCTCGTACTCCTCGATCAGCACCTCGCCCTGATCGTTGATCGGCGCTACTCGCAGCGTCGCGCCTTTCTCCTGGCAGAGCATCTGCCACGGCACGATGTTCGAGTGGTGCTCCATCGCCGTGACCACAATCTCGTCGCCCGCACCCACATTCGCCCGACCATACGTCTGCGCCACCAGATTGATAGCCTCGGTCGTTCCGCGCACGAAGATGATCTCGCTCGACTGCGCTGCATGGATGAACCGCTGCACCGCCCGCCGCCCGGCCTCGAACTCCTCGGTCGCCTTCTCCGACAAATAATGCACGCCGCGATGAATATTCGCGTTGCCGCTCTCGTAGTACGCGACGATTGCGTCGATCACCGACTGCGGTTTCTGCGAAGTCGCCGCGTTGTCCAGATACACAAGCTCATGTCCGCGCACCCACGTGCGCAGGATCGGGAACTGCTCCCGGATCTGCTCCACATCCAACGACCCGGCTGTCTTGCGAATCGGTACGGCGGCTACGGCGCTCATCCTATCTCCTCCCCCGCAATTGCGAGTCCGTTCCTCTCAACCAAACGAGGTCCCGATGTCTCCCGCGGCGCCTGCTCCATAAACAACAGATGCCCCCGGATCAGTCCTTCCATGTGTTCGCGTGCCACGGTCGAGTGCATGCGCTCCACGCACTCCTCGGCAAACGCCAGCAGCAGCAGCTTGCGTGCTTCCGCTTCGCTGATGCCCCGCGAGCGCAGATAAAACAGTGCATTCTCTTCGATCTGTCCAATGGTCGCGCCGTGCGTGCACTTCACATCATCGGCATAGATTTCCAGCTGCGGCTTGGTGTCGATCTGCGCATCGTCGCTCAGCAGCAGGTTGCGATTCGTCTGCTTGGCATCGGTCTTCTGCGCATCCTTGTGCACCACAATGCGCCCGTGAAACACCCCATGCGCCTGCTGATCCAGAATGCCGTTGTAGAACTGGCGGCTGCCGCAGTGCGGGCTCGCATGCTCCACGTGCATGTAGTTGTCCAGATGCTGCCGCCCCGTCCCCAGAAACAGCCCGTTGATGAGGCACTCGCCGCCTTCGCCCGCCAGCACCGGATGCACATTGTTCCTGACCAGCCCGCCGCCCAGCAGCAGCGAGTGCGACGCAATGTTGGCGCTTCGTCCCTGCTGAATCCGCAGCGTCTGCACGTTATAAGCCTTCAGGTGCTCGCGCTCGATCAGGTAATGCTGAACATTCGCGCTCTCGCCCGCAACCAACTCCGTCACCGCATTCGACAGAGCTACGGCCTCGCCGCCCACCGATGCATAGTCCTCGATTACCGCGACCTGGCTTTCGTCCTCCGCCACAATCAAATTCCGCGGATGCGTCACCGTCGCCGCATCCTCCGCGGTCGACAGATACAGCAGGTACACCGGCGCCTCCACGACCACGCCGCGTGCCACATGCACATACGCGCCGTCGCCGATAAATGCAGTATTCAGCGCGCAGAACGGATCACGCCGCACATCAGCATAGCGCCCCAGGTGCTTCGCAACTTCTTCAGGATGGCTCTCGATCCGCTCCCGCAGGCTCGCCACCGTCAGGCCCTTCGCCAGCGACCCCAGATGCGAAAGCTCCGGTGCGAAGCGTCCATTCACGAACACGATCTGCGCAGCGGCACCTTCAACCCTGTACGGCGCAACATCCTCCGCCGTCAGCTTCGCCGCACCCGCCGGCCGGAAGACCGTCTTCGCAATTGCTGCGACACTCGTGAACCGCCAGTCCTCATCGCGCGTCGTCGGAAAGCCCGTCTCGCAGAAGCGAGCGAATGCGTCCGACCGCAACCGATGCAGCCACGGCAGGCTCCGCCCCGCCGCCATCTTTTCGAAGTCGGTGAAGTTCTCCAGCCAGCTCTGCAGCTTCGTTTCGCCGTGCGCGACCGCTGTCAACGTCGTCTCCATTACGCCGTCGCCCCGGCCGTCTGCCGCTCCGCTTCCGTCCAGCCGTAGCCTTTCTCTTCCAGTTCCAGCGCCAGTTCCTTGCCGCCCGAGCGCACAATCCGCCCATCCACCAGCACGTGCACGAAGTCCGGCACGATGTAGTTCAGCAGCCGCTGATAGTGCGTCACCACCAGCATCGCCCGCTCCGGGCTGCGCAGCGAATTCACGCCGTTGGCCACAATGCGCAGCGCATCGATATCCAGGCCTGAGTCCGTCTCATCCAGAATCGCCAGCTTCGGCTCCAGGATCGCCATCTGCAGAATTTCGTTGCGCTTCTTTTCGCCGCCCGAGAACCCTTCATTCAGCGACCGGTTCATCAACTTGTCGTCCATCTCCAGCAGCGCCAGCTTCTCCCGGAACATGGGCAGAAAATCCATCGCGTCCATCTCGTCGAGCCCGCGGTGCTTGCGCTGCGCGTTCAGTGCCGAGCGCAAAAAATACGTGTTCCCGATCCCCGGAATCTCCACCGGGTACTGGAACGCCAGAAACACGCCCTCGGACGCCGCTTCCTCCGGCTTCATCTCCAGCAGGTCCTTGCCCTCGAAGAGAATCGTCCCTTCCGTTACATGATAGGCATCGCGCCGCGCCAGCACCTGCGCCAGCGTGCTCTTGCCCGACCCATTCGGGCCCATGATCGAGTGCACCTCGCCCGCATTCACCGTCAGGTCGATGCCCTTCAAAATCTCCTGACCGTTCACGGTCACATGCAGATTCTTAATCTCCAGCAAACTCATCCGTTTCCTCGTCTCGAATGCCTGATCTTTCGCCACTCGCCATGGCCGCGCCTCATCAGCCACGCGGCACTCATTTGAATGGCTAACTCGCTAACCTGCCGGGTGCCCCATATCTGCCTGAAGTTGGCAGATGTGGGAAGCTAACCGCCTCTCAGCTAACCGGACTTTAGCTAACCGCTGGCCGTTTATCCCACACTGCCTTCCAAACTCACGCTCAGCAGCTTCTGCGCTTCCACCGCAAACTCCATCGGCAGCTCCTTGAACACCTTCTTGCAGAAGCCGTTCACGATCATCGAGATCGCATCTTCGGTCTTCAGCCCGCGCTGCTGCAGATAAAACAGCTGATCCTCGCCGATCTTCGACGTCGCCGCCTCGTGCTCCATGCGCGCCGACGCGTTCTTCACCTCGATATACGGGAAGGTATGCGCGCCGCACTTGTCGCCGATCAGCAGGGAATCGCACTGCGTGTAATTCCGCGCCCCCTCCGCCCCCTTCATGATCTTCACCATGCCGCGGTAGGTATTCTGCCCATGCCCGGCCGAAATACCCTTCGACACAATCGTGCTCTTCGTGTTTTTTCCCAGGTGGATCATCTTCGTCCCGGTGTCCGCCTGCTGATAGTTGTTCGTCAGCGCCACCGAGTAGAACTCGCCCACCGAGTTATCGCCCTGCAGAATGCAGCTGGGATACTTCCACGTAATCGCCGATCCCGTCTCCACCTGCGTCCACGAAATCTTCGAATTCTTCCCCAGGCACTTACCGCGTTTGGTAACAAAGTTGTAAATACCGCCCTTGCCGTTCTTGTCGCCCGGATACCAGTTCTGCACCGTCGAGTAGCGGATCTGCGCGTTGTCCAGCGCCACCAGCTCCACCACCGCAGCGTGCAGTTGATTCTCGTCCCGAATCGGCGCCGTGCAGCCCTCGAGGTAGCTCACATAGCTGCCCTCATCGGCCACAATCAGCGTCCGCTCAAACTGCCCCGTCTCCTGCGCATTGATGCGGAAGTACGTCGACAGCTCCATTGGGCAGCGCACGCCCTTCGGCACGTACACAAAGGAGCCGTCGCTGAAGACCGCAGCGTTCAGCGCCGCGTAGAAGTTGTCCGTGTGCGGCACCACCGAGCCCAGATACTTCTTCACCAGCTCCGGGTGATTCTTCACCGCTTCGGAGAACGAGCAGAAGATCACCCCCGCTTCCGCCAGCTTTGCCTTGAACGTCGTCGCGACGCTCACCGAGTCGAAGACCGCATCCACCGCCACATTCGCCAGCAGCCTCTGCTCTGCCAGCGGAATCCCCAGCTTCTCGTAGGTCCGCAGGATCTCCGGATCCAGCTCGTCGAGGCTCTGCAGCTGCTTCTTCTGCTTCGGCGCCGAGTAGTACACCATGTCCTGATAATCGATGGGCGGGAACTTCACATTGGCCCACTTTGGCTCCGCCTGTTTGCGCTCCTGCTGCGCCCAGTACCGGTACGCATTCAGCCGCCACTCCAGCATGAACTCCGGCTCATGCTTCTTCGCCGAGATCATCCGGATCACATCCTCATCGAGGCCTTTCTCGATGCGGTCTTCCTCAACCTCGGTGACAAAGCCCCACTCATACTCGCGGCTCGCCAGCTCGTGGACGACATTCATATCGGTGCTCATTCAGATCTCCTGCGCATCTTCCGGATCGCCCGAGCCAACGCGGCCATGCGGTTCGGCCGGGCGTCAGGGCGTCAAATACGACTAAAGCGGTCCTATATCAGAGTGTACCCCTGATTCCTCACCGTTTTCAACTCGGCGGCACGGAATCCCACTTGTTTATTCGATTCCGGTCCCGTCTCGAAGTCTCACCGAACTGGCACATGCGCCGGACCCGGTCCCGCGCATCCCGAATGGCTATAAGGCCTGCGCCGCCGCCACTCTCCTCAATGCCACCGAGATGCCACCGAGGTGGCCGGGCTTTCTCATTGGATCGCCATTCCTGCCCTGGCGATCACAATTTTTCTGCCTCGTCCTCTATGTACGCTGCTGTGCGATCCGTTCCTGTGCCTCTGTCGCCCGCCACATCGTTGCGGTGATCGCATACATGCTGACTTCGATCGCCTTCGGCCCCCACTCGATGTTGTGCGTGTATTCAAAGCCCATGCGCACCAGCAACTTCTGCGAATGAACATGCCCGATCCCATGTCCAGCCACAATCATGGGCAGGCCCAGCGTACCGAATCCATGGGCGAGTACCGTTCGCAAAGCCTCCTCGCCCAAACGCAGTCCCCAGGCAGAGCGCATGAGGTGAACGCCCGCCTCTGTTTTCGCGGGATCGATCTGCCACGGCCGCAGACCAGCACACCCTGCAAACTCACCGGTTTCGCGTAAAAACATCGGCCAGTATTGCATGCCGAAGCGGTTCTCCCGCTCCCGCTCTGCATGAAGCCGGGCATGCGCCTGTTCTCGGGTCATGGCACCGCCGAAGTAATGGGTCACTTCGGCATCGCACCATAAAGCTTGGGCCAGCCCGGCATCTTCGACAGCCCAGGTCCGAAACGTCAACCGGGCAGAGGATGGAGGTGTCATACCTACCAGAAAAGCAGCGGCTATCCAGAAGTCACGGATTAATCAGCGAACTGCGGCAGATGATGACTGAGGTGCACCCGACGTCCTGCCCTCCGGCGGGCTCCGTCCAACGCTGACCAGGCAGCGCCGTGCCAAAACCATCGCGCCTCATTTAAATTCTTGACAAATTGTTGCGTATGCGCAATATTTTGCTCAGATGTCCAACGGCGGCTCCAGTACGAACGGCAGCGTACCCCTCTACAACCGCATCGCCGTCCTCCGTGCCGAGCGCGGCCTCAGCCGCCAGGATCTCGCGGACGCCCTCGACGTCAACTACCAAACCATCGGCTTCCTCGAGCGTGGCGACTACAACCCCTCCCTCACCCTGGCCTTTGCGCTCTCCCGCTACTTCGGACTCCCCATCGAAGCCATCTTCTCCCCCGAACCCTTTCGCCCTCTCAGCGAGCAGGTCTACGGCCACGGCCGCTCCAGCTCCGGAGAATCCCAATGAACGCTCCTCGCAAATTTCTCCTCTTCATCCCTGCCGAAACGCAGCGCAGCCGCCGCGCCATCGTAATCGCCTACTACCTGGTCTTCATCGCCTTTGCGATCTGGCTCCTTTGGCTGCGTGGGCCCGCCAGATACGCGCGCCTTCTCCCAATGACTTACTTCTGGGCCAGCATGCTCGGCGGCCTCAGCTTTACCGGCCCGGTGCGCCTCTTTTCCCGGTGGCAGCGCAAGTTCCAGGATGGCTCAGCCTGGGGCATCGACGGCAGTCGCCCCCATCCGTATCTCGCAGGGAGGCCCCTCATCCAGCCAATTGACCGCCTCGACGAGCACGACATCGCCATGCGCGATCGTGCGCATTACCTCGCCTATTCCACCCTGCGCTGGCCGGCGATTGCGGCCGCCCTCTTCGCCCCGCTCATACTCATGGACTCTTCTCCCGAGCGGGTCGCCCACATTCTGTTCCTCATCTCCGTTCCTGTCGCCGCGCTCTTCTTCTCGCTGCCCCAGGCCATCATTCTCTGGACCGAGCCCGATGTTGAGCCCGATCCGCAGGAATCCTCACCGCAAACCGCCGTTCACACCGTGTCGTAGGAGCCACCCGCATGCGCCGCACCACCGTCTTCGGCTACAACATGGCCCGCCAGTCCGCCCGCCGCCGTCTCGTCATCGCGGTCTATGCATTTCTTGTCGTGCTCCTCGTCGCCGGCTGGCTCCTCGACCACCTCCGCACCACCGGCTACTACATCTACTTCGCCGGATACCTCATCAGCTATCTGGTCCTCGGCGGTTACGGATCATCCGGGCTCATCAAGCCCTTCACCGGCAAGCCGCCTCGCACCCAGCCCATGCCGAAGTCTCTCATCGAGCTGGAACTCCGTTATTCCGGCGCGCTTGGCTCCCCCGATCCCGAGGAATACCGCAACGACGAGCGCGAGCTGGCCCGCCGCGACCGCGTCCACTACCAGGCCTACCAGGGAATCATCGTCCTGCTCGCCGTCATCTGGTTCATCGCCATGTGGGAGCAGCACCCTCCCCGATTCCTGCCCGCCGGTCTGCTGCCCATCCTGCTTTATCTTGTGGTCCTGCCTGCGATTTTGCTGGCCATCACCCTGCCCCAGGCCATCCTTCTCTGGACCGAACCCGATCTCGACTCCGACCCTCAGGAGGAGAACGCCCCGGCGGCCCTACACTCCACGCGCTGAGATTCCGCCGGGCGGAGTCCTCCGTCCGTTTTAGCTGAACTGCCCGATCACATCCTCGGGAGACAACGCTGTGATTCTGCGGTACCGGCGGAAGTCCCGGAGATTGAGCGTCAGCAGATGCGTAATCGCATGCACATGCATAGCCGCAACCACGCGCGCGTCATGAACCTGAACGCCGGAGACCGCATCGGCGACAACGATGCGCCGCCACTCCCGATACGTCGCCTCGCTGTCGGGTGCGAGCGTCAATCGCGCTTCGATCAGACTGGCTCTTTCATCGGTCTCCAAAACCGAAAAGCCGAACCCATTCCGCTCCGCAGGCCGCGTGCAGACATTCCAGAACTCCGCCAGGATTTGCGACGTATAGAAGAGCTCGGAACCCTGGTCCCAGAGCAGCTCCGTGCATTGCCTGATCGTGTTGTATGAAGCGCTGTCGAGTTGCGCCAGACGCAGCAGAATGTTCGTATCAAGCAGCCATGGAAGCCCTGGCATCAATCATGCTCGTCGTAGATCATTTCCCGAGAGAACGTCTCCGTCAGGAGCTCCGGCGCATTCGGAGATCTGCTGGCCAGCGCGTCGAGAAACGCACGAAACTCCTGCTGGCTCGACCGAGAGCCAGTCGTGCCGCTCGCTGCGAGCGCGTCCTCCAGCAGAAGATGAGCATATTGCTCGACCTTCATGCCACGCGCTCCAGCCTCCGCCGTCAGCTGACTTTCCAGTTTCGGGTCAAGCTCCACATGAATGGTCATCGCAAATGCTCCTGCTATGCCTACAGCATAGGTTAGCCCGTAATCCGCTCGGTGAAGCACCAAAATTCCATCAAGCCGCGCCTGTCCCCCGCCCTCACTGCTGCCCCGCCACCAGCGGACAGTGCAGAGCGGTCAGCGGTCAGCGGTTAGCGTAAATCGGTGGCCGACTGGAGCTTTTCCTATGGGTGAGCAGGCTCCCGGGCATCGATAGCTCCGGACATTACCCGTGCGAGCTGCGCTACTCCTATCGCTAATCGCCAGACGCTAAACGCTAACCCCCACACCCTTCCCCCTATACCCTCTACCCTTGCACGGTTCCCCATTACTTCCGTTCCCGACTCTCTGCCATCCACGCGCTGCCGTCACCGAGAAATCCCCTCCGCCGCTGCTACACTCCCGCCAGAATCCCGAGCCTCATGTTCTTCAAAGCCCTCAGTGCCGCCGTCTACGGCATCGATGCCAGCATCATCGACGTTGAGGTGGAGTTCTCGAAATTCAAAGCCGAGCACGAAACCTTCAACACCGTCGGCCTCCCCGACGCCGCCGTCCGCGAATCACGCGACCGCGTCCGCGCCGCCATCCGCAACTCCGGCTTCGACCTCCCGCCCACCCACATCACCATCAATCTTGCCCCCGCCGACCTCAAAAAAGAGGGCTCCGGCTTCGACCTGCCCATGGCCATCGGCATCCTGGGAGCCTATGGCGCCCTCCATCAGCACGACGGCCTGCCTGATTTTCTCCTTATCGGCGAGCTCGGCCTCGACGGCGTCCTCCGCCCCGTCCCCGGCATGCTCCCCGTGGCCGTCGCCGCCCGGCAACAGGGGATCAAAAACCTGGTCATCCCCAATGAAAATGCCCGCGAAGCTGCCGTTGTCGACGGCGTCAGCGTCTACCCCGTCCACACCCTCCTCGAGGTCCGCGATCTGCTCAACCAGGCCGCCAACGGAGGCATAGCTACTCCGCCCTTCCGCGTCGAAGCCGCCCAGGTCCTCGGCGAGCTCCAGCACTTCTCCCTCGACTTCGCCGATGTGCGCGGTCAGCAGACCGCCAAGCGCGCCCTTGAAGTCGCTGCCGCCGGCGGCCACAACATATTAATGATTGGCCCTCCCGGCTCCGGCAAAACCATGCTCGCCCGCCGCTTCCCCTCCATCCTGCCCCCCCTCAGCTTCGACGAGGCCCTCGAGACCACCAAGATTCACTCCGTCGCCGGCGTCCTCGACGCCGAAGCCGGCCTCGTCACCCAGCGCCCCTTCCGCGCCCCCCACCACACCATCTCCGACGCCGGCCTCATCGGCGGCGGCGTCATCCCCCGCCCCGGCGAAGTCTCCCTCGCTCACAACGGCGTCCTCTTCCTCGACGAGCTGCCCGAATTCCCCCGCAACGTCCTCGAAGTCATGCGCCAGCCCCTCGAAGACCGCCACGTCACCATCGCGCGGGCCAGCATGTCCCTCACCTTCCCCGCCGCCTTCATGCTCGCCGCCGCCATGAACCCCTGCCCCTGCGGCTACTTCAACGACAAGACGCGCGAGTGCCACTGCACCCCGCCCCTCATCCAGCGCTATGTCGCCAAGATCAGCGGTCCGCTCCTCGACCGCATCGACATTCACATCGAAGTTCCCGCCGTCCAGTACCGCGAGCTCCGCGGAGCCGCCGCCATCGAGAACTCCGCCGCCATTCGCGCCCGCGTCCTCGCTGCCCGCGAGCGTCAGCGCACCCGCTTCGACGCCGCTCCTGTGAATCCAGTCCGGGAAAAAATCTTCTCCAACGCGCAGATGGGCACCCGCCAGATCCGCGCCCACTGCGAACTGGCCCCCGACGCCGAAAAGCTCCTCGAGCGCGCCATGCTCCAGCAGGGACTCACCGCCCGCGCCCACGACCGCATCCTCAAAGTCGCCCGCACCATCGCCGACCTCGAAGGCGCCGACCACCTCGCCGTCCCCCACATCGCCGAAGCCATCCAGTACCGCACCCTCGATCGCAGCTACTGGAGCTGAAAGCGCCGCCGCCTAGCTCTCCGCCACTGCTCTCTTTGGTGCTGATCGGCTGAACGTTGTAATCAGAAACGCTGCCGCTGCCAGCAGCGCCGACCACCAACCCGGGTGTTTGGCGGAGCTAGCCTTGAGAAACTCCAGGCCAATGATGAATCCCGGCAAGCAGCCCCAGGCCCCGTACACAAACCTCCGGTCCGTCATTTGCGCAATTTTCGCGTAAGCAGCGCCTGCGAGGCCGCCCAGACCCGCCGGCAACATGAAGCTCCCGATGAATCCGCTCCCCACAATATCGGTAAAGGCGGCCCAATAGTTGCCGACAATCAATCCCAGGATATTCGTAACCGGCAGCGCGATGATCAACAAAATGACCAGCGTTCCGTTGGAGACCGCTTTCTCCTCCACCGTCGCCCAACCCGCTGCCGGCTGCCCTTTGCTTTCCGTCGTGGTCGCCGCTGCCAGGTGGGCCTTCGCCGACGACAACACCGGTGCTGCCGCCTCAGGTTCCCGCTGCTCTTCCTCTCTCAGCGCGTCCCCAACCGGACTGCCTTCGACGGCCTTTTCGCGCTTCAGCTTCCTGCGCTCCGCCTCCTGCACGCGTTTGCGTTTGCTCCGTTCCAAAATTCTCTCGGCCGCAGCTTCCTGGGCCGCCAGGCGGCTCTTTTCCGGGACTTCGGCGCGTCGGCGCTGCGCCTCCCCATTCGCCTTCTGCTTCTCCCTCACCGGCGCCGCAGGCGTAATCGCAATCGGCGCAGCCGCGGCGGGAGATACAGGTGTCACCGCCTCCCGCCCTGCAACAGCCGGCGGCCCCGCCCTGGCAGCCTCCCCGCGCGGCGCCTTCCCCGGTCCCTGCTGCGCCTTAAACTCCAGCAGCAGCTCCCCCAGGGGGGCGTCATAGTCGGTTCGAAAATCGAGATACTGCAGTCGGCAGACCCGCATCGGAACCGCGCAATCCTCACGCATGATCGGCACGATCGTTTTCCCCATCCGCATCGCCACGGTGATCTCGTCCAGCACATTCTTCGAGGCTGCGGACGTAGGGGAAAGCACCAGCAGCATGGTCGGGCACGCCTCCAGCGCCTCTTCCACGGCGCGGTCCCATTCCGTACCCGGTTTGATATCGAACCGATCCAGCCAGACGTTGGCCCCTCCCGCTTTCAGATCGCGCACCAGACGCTGCACGAACTCCGAATCCTTGCGGGAATAGCTGACGAAAGCCGCGTTCATCGCCATGCGGCCTCCCGAGCACAAGTCCACCGGGCCCTCATATTACCCGAGGTCAACGCAGCGGGAACAGAGAATCTGTTTTGGTCGGCCACCGCGCGGACCCTCAGCGCCCCGCCTCGTTTAGCATGTCCCTTTGACCCAACAGGAGCCTCATGCCCAAAGTGCGTGTCGCTGGTTTCGGCGTTTCTCTCGACGGCTTCAGTGCCGGAACCGACCAGAGCCTCGAGGATCCCCTCGGCCAAGGGGGTCCCGCCATCTTTCAGTGGTTCTTTCCCACCCGGACCTTCTGCGCCATGCATGGCAAGGAGGGCGGCACCGTCGGCGCCGACGACGCTTTCGCCCGCCGCTCCATGGAAAACTTCGGCGCCTTCATCCTCGGCCGCAACATGTTCGGCCCGGTCCGCGGCCCTTGGCCTGACGACTCATGGAAAGGCTGGTGGGGCGACGATCCGCCCTATCACGCGCCCACCTTCGTGCTCACCCACCATGCGCGCGAACCCCTCGTCATGGAGGGCGGCACCACCTTCCACTTCGTCACCGGCGGCATCGAGGAGGCCCTCCGCCTCGCCCGCCAAGCCGCAGGCGATAAGGACATCAAAATCGGAGGCGGCGTCTCTACCGTCCGGCAGTACCTCCAGGCCGGACTCGTCGATACCCTCCATCTCGCCGTCGGTCCCGTCTTCCTCGGCCGCGGCGAAGCCCTCTACCCCGGCATCGACCTGCCCGCTCTGGGCTTCACCATAACCGAGCGCGCCGTCACCGACCACGCCACCCACATCGTGCTCGAAAAGCAGTGAATCGGCGCACAGGGAAACCATCGCGCGGCGGATCCGTTCCCCCCGTCCCGCCAAAAGCCGTCTCCAAGTCCGTCCCTCTACCGAGATACGATCCACAAGTCGGCCGGGCAAAACGCGCGCATCCCGGGGCGAAACGGGCTGCACAGGCCGAAAGGAATTGTTAGGGTCCGCTGCTTCTGTAGGTACGGCCATCCACGAGCGCCGCAGAACTCCTGAGGGCGGTCCATCCTGACGCGCAGCCGAACGATCGGCCCTGAAACCAGCCTTTGCGCCACGCCAAGGTGTCGTCCTGATCGAAGTGAAGGATCCGCGGTTGCCCACCGGCCGGGAAATTGCACCAGGTCAACGCAAGCCGTTTACCAGTGGCAATCCCGGAAATTGCGCTTAAATCACATCGACCCAGCCTGATTTAACGCCGAGGATGTCCGTTGCGAGGGGCAATTCGGGGTAGCTGGTCAAAAGTGAGAATCGCACAATGCAATCGCTCACCGCGATGGGAGTGTATCGATCCGGAGTTGGTCATACGAAGGTATTTTCACGACGGCTTCATCTTGTGTGTGTGGGGGGGCACTCCCGGGCGACCGACTCAGTCCGGCTTCAATACTTTTTGAAATTGACTTCGATATTGATCGCAACCGCGACCGGATCGCCGTGGCGCAGGGCCGGCTTGAACCGGTACCGGCGCACGCCTTTTATCGCCTCGGCGTCAAATGACTTGCCCGCCGATTGAACGACGTGAACGTCTTCCGGCAAGCCGTGACGATTGACGACCACGCCCACGACGCAAATCACGCCAAATCCCCTGGGCTCCTTCATCGCGGATTTCGGGAACTCCGGATCTGGCGCAAAATCCAGCACCGGAGCTGTCACGTCGGGACCGATTTGGTACACCTTGTTCGGGCTTGTGGTCTGCTCGGTTGCCCGCTCTGCGACGCCCTTTGCAAAGGCCGTACTGCCGATCACGGTGGCCAGCAGCAGTAGGGTGGCGCCGCCTGCCATCGTGATCCGAACCAAACGGTTGGGAATCGTCCTCTTTAATTTCATCATCATGATTCGCTCCTTGAGAATGTTGGCGTCAAACAGGCCCAACGCGTTGGTCGCAACCCGTCCAGGCGACATCATGCGTTCCGCGAGGCGCAGCAAAGATTGCCGGTAACGTTTTCGATCCAGCAGGCTCTCCACCACCATGGCATCGCAGGCCATCTCCCGCGTCCGCGCAATCTGAGCCTTGACCATCCAACTCACCGGATGAAAAGCCGTCAGCAGACCCGCCGTTTCATACAGGAGGTTCTTCGCGTAATCGTGGCGCCGGACATGTGCCAGCTCATGTCCGAGCGCGCTCAGAAGATCATCCGCAGCCCACCGGCTTGCAAAATCAGCGGGGAGAATGATCGCCGGTCTGCGCACTCCCGTTGTCGCAATGCCAGCCACGCTTTCACTCGAGAACAGGCGGGCATCGGCTACAGCAAAGGCGCGGCGAACCTGCCCCCAAATCTCCTCGCCGGCCGCTGCCGGCCTGAGCGGTGCACTTCTGCGCATCAGGCTTTTCGTGCCTTTGACCGACCGCAACAGCCTCACGGCAAACCAAGCCAGCGCAAAAGCATAGAGGTCAAAAACCAGCCAGACCACTGTGCTTGGCAGAAGAACAGTTCCGGCGGGTATTGCATGGCCAGCGCCCGTGCCCGCCATGGCGACGGAAGCGCCACTGTTAGCTGATATATAGCCCCAGGAAATCGCCAGTGGCAGAAGCGCGCGAAGCGCGGCAAGCGCCGGAGTGCTCAAGCTGATCAGGAAGGTTGCGACCCATGCCACATGCTGCGCCTGGGGCCCCCAGCGGCGAAGGATTTGGCTGGCCGCGAATCCCACGGTCGCCAGCAGCGGGACCTGCCACGCCGCATTGATCGCATACGACACCACGAAGCAAACCGCGCTATTCATCGTCGCGCTCCCGCTCCGCTGCCGCGAGCGCCGCAATCGTTGCCGCGTCCAGTTGCCGCGTCTTGATTAGGCTCATCACCAAGTCTTCGGTCGACCCGCCGAACATGCGATTCACGAAATCGCGAACCGCGCGCCGTGTCACGGCTTCCTTTGCCACAACCGCCTGGTACTCGAAGGCCCGGCCGCACAGCTTCCGCCGCACCTTACCCTTCCGGTGCAGAGCGTTCAAAACCGTCTGAACCGTCGTGTATGCGAGGCCACCCGCAACCTGCTGCTGAACGTGCTGGACGGAACTGGCACCGTCTCGCCAGAGCACCTGCATCATCTGCATTTCCAGGGGCGTCAGTCCGGATGAGTCGGACGAACCTTTTCTGCGACCTGCCATACGGTCTCCTATTGAAATAGGACACTACGCGCAGCCCCTGATACCTGTCAACTATTATTATAGGAGGTGATCAGATGCCATGAGGATTGAAGGCCGATCAATACTGGTCAGCTACTCTCGATCTATTATTCTGCTGTTTTAGATTATGACCGGCTGATTCCCCGCTCGAACCTGTCAAGCTCAACGCGCCAACGCCACGGTAATATCCGCACAAAACACGCCACTTAGCCCCGCTCCCTGCCCAACAAAATTGGCAGACTAACTGGCCCAGCTTGGTATACTGAACTTGAGAGAAGAAACAGGGCTGCCGCAATTGGCAGTCTTTTTTATTGGCTGGAACAGCCGGGCAGCTCCCTCAAGTCTGCCTTTGGCTGGAGCGCTGCTCGGGCACGCCCGCCGTCGCTCTACAACTCTCATTTACATCGCCACCTGAAGCGGAGTGGAGGGATCTGCTGTGCATGTCTGACGTGGTGGAAGGAAATGTCGAGACACCATGTCGAGCGCTGCCGATCACAAACATAACGATCCCCAATACTTACCCGCATCTATCGCGGAATCAAATGGATGCGGACTTCTCAAATCGGTGTGCGACGTAAGCATAAGAATCCAAAATAGAAACCCGCAACCATTTGCGAATGAGATACATACGCTACCCCCGAAAGGGACCGTCCCCAATAGAATCAAATACCTGCGCATTCCGCCCCTGCCAGGGGGTAACCCGCGGGGAGGGGAAGGTGCACCAGGATTCTCGCGAGCAGGGCTGCCGGGTGCCGGGTGCCACGGCTCTCCCCGACCGGCCCTGAGCCCTGCACCCTGAGCCCTGAGCCCTGGTCCGCCGCCCGCGGATGCCGTACCCTCATAGAGGCACTCGACAAGGAGATCCATGCGCGCACTCGTCAAAGCCCGCGCCGAACGCGGCCTCTGGCTGGAGGATGTTCCCGAGCCCGAATACGGCATCAACGACGTCCTCATCCGCGTCCGCCGCACCGGCATCTGCGGCACCGATGTCCATATTTATCAGTGGGATGAGTGGGCTCAACAGACCATTCCCGTCCCCATGGTCATCGGCCATGAATTTGTCGGCGAAATCGCCGCCGTCGGCGCCAACGTGTCGGACTTCCATGTCGGCGATCTGGTTTCGGGCGAGGGTCACGTCACCTGCGGCCGCTGCCGCAACTGCCTCGCCGGCCGCCGCCATCTCTGCGCCAACACCTCCGGCGTGGGCGTCAACCGCCCCGGCGCCTTCGCCGAATACATCGCCCTGCCCATGACCAACATCTGGCGCCACCACGCCGGCGTCCCTGAAGAGATCGCCGCCATCTTCGACCCCTTTGGCAACGCGGTCCACACCGCCCTCACCTTCCCCGTCCTCGGCGAAGACATCCTCATCACCGGCGCCGGCCCCATCGGCCTCATGGCCATCCCCATCGTCCGCCACGCCGGAGCCCGCTACGTCGTCGTCACCGACCTCAACCCCTTCCGCCTCGACCTGGCCCGCAAAATGGGAGCCACGGTCGCCGTCGATCCCCGCGAGACCCCCGTCGCCGAGGTCCAGAAGCAGCTCGATATGCAGGAAGGCTTTGACGTCGGACTCGAGATGTCCGGCAGCCGCCCCGCCTTTGTCGAAATGCTCGACAACCTGTGCCATGGCGGACGCGTCGCCATGCTCGGCATCCCGGCCAGGCCGATGGAAATCGACTGGCGCAGGGTCATCTTCAACATGCTCACCATTCGCGGCATCTACGGCCGTGAAATGTACGAGACGTGGTACAAGATGTCCGTCCTCGTCACCTCCGGCGTCGACATCTCGCCGGTCATCACCCACCGTTTCAGTTACAAGGATTATGAGAAGGGCTTCGAGGCCATGATCGGCGGCCAAACCGGCAAAGTCATCCTCGACTGGACCGCGATTTAGCGTGCCGAGCAAGCCGCCACATGGCTGTTCCACAGCAGCTATGTCGATCAAATAAATATGGTTGTCATCCTGAGACCCGGTTGGCAAAGCCAGCCGGAGCCGAAGGATCCGCGGTTGCTGTGACCGCTCCCGCCAGCAAGTCCGAAACAATCACCCGCGCGGCCCGGCAACGGTCACACGCCGCTCATGCGGTAGAAACTCAGCGCCGCATCCCCCTGGCGCAGCACCCGATACCGCTCTATCTTCCCGTACCGCTCCTCCAGCTCCCGCCGCTTCTCGTGCTCCGCCACCACCAAAGCTCCGTCCGCCAGCAGCGCCGCGTACTCCCCGCCCAGCAAACCCAGGGCGGTCTCATACTCCCGGACCTCGGCATACGGCGGATCCAGAAACACGATGTCCGCCACCCGTCCGTCAGCCGTCAGCCGCCGCAGCCCGGCCGCCACGCTGCGCGCTTCCAGAGCGAAGTTGCCGCGAATGCCCAACCCCGCCAGATTCCCGCGAATCGCCTTCAGCGCCACCTCTGCCTGCTCCACGAAGATGGCTTCCCGTGCCCCCCGGCTCAGCGCCTCGATCCCCACGGCACCCGAGCCTGCGTACAAATCCAGAAACACCGCGCCCTCGATCTGCGGCGCCAGCACGTTGAACAGCGTCTCGCGCAGCCGGTCGCTCGTCGGACGCGTGTCTGTCCCGCGCGGCGCCGTCAGAATCCGCGACCGGAACTCCCCCGCAATGATCCGCATCTTCCTCCCGCTGGCCAAATTCGGCCGACCCTCTACAATAAAGCCCAGAGTTTCGGAGTTCGGATGCGCGCTTGGTCGTTACCTCTCGGACGCTGGTTTGGTGTGCATCTGCGCATCCACTATTTCTTCATTCTGCTGCTCTTCTTCTGCGTCCTCTCCACCAACCTTTCCGGTGGCTCCTCCTGGCGCGGCGTCGTTCTGTGGTTCCTGCTTTTTGGAGCCGTACTGTGCCGCGAAGCTGTTCGCGCCCTCACAGCCGCCTGGCATGGCCTTGCCGTTCGCAGCATTCTGCTGCTCCCCATCGGAGGGCTCTTCTCCTACGCCAGCCCCGAGATGGCCGAACGCGCCTCGGAAGGTGCCCCGCAAACAGCGCTTACCGTTGCCGGCCCTCTGGCCAATCTGGCCTTCGCTGCCCTCATCGCTGGCTTAATCCTGGGCGCCACCTCGCAGGTTCCTCTTGCCACTGCGCCCTTCGTCACCCCCTCCCATCTCATGCGCTCCGCGGTGTGGCTCAACGTGGCACTGGCGCTCATTAATTTCATTCCTGCCTATCCACTCGACGCCGGTCGTTTCATGCGCAGCAGATTGGCGCGCGCCCGCGGCGTTGCCCAGGCCACCCGCGCCGCTTCCGGATTCGGCCAGATGATCGGCATCGCCGCCGTGGTTGCCGGACTGGCGCTGCTCGCCATTCCCGGAGCCCGCCTCGCCACCGGCGTCAGTCCCTGGCTCATCATGGGTGGCTTCTTCGTCTTCATCGGAGCCCAGCTCGAAGACCAGGGCGTCCTCTTCCAGTCGGTCGTCGAGACCGTACGCATGCGCGACGTCATGCTGACCGACTTCGACACCATGTCTCCGTCGGACACGCTGTCAGACGCGCTTTATAAGGCCATCCACAGCCTGCAGGACGATTTCCCCGTCGTTCGCGGTCCCAACCTCGTCGGCGTCGTCTCCCGCCAGGGCATCGTCCAGGCCCTGCGCCAGGAGGGGAACGGCTACATCCAGGCCATCATGTCGCGCGCCTATCAGGTCGCCACCCCCGACGATTCTCTCGGTCTTCTCATCCGCCGCATCGGCGGCGGACGCCTCTCCATGATCCCCGTCGCCGAAAGCGGCCGCGTGGTCGGCATCGTCACCTGGCAAAACCTCTCGAGCAGCATGGGCCTGCTGGCCGAATACCGTCGTCTGGAGCGCGGCAGCAACGACCGTGACTGAAGAGCCTCTGGCGCCCGGCCTCTATCTTGTCGCCACTCCCATCGGCAATCTTGAGGACATTACCCTCCGCGCCCTGCGCGTGCTGCGCACCGCTGACCGCATCGCCTGCGAAGATACCCGTCAGACGCGGAAGCTCCTCGATCGCTACTCCATCACCACGCCCACCATCAGCAGCCATGAGCACAACGAAGCCGAGCGCAGCCGCCGCCTGATCGAGGAGCTGAAGGCTGGCGCCCGCATCGCTGTGGTGTCTGACGCCGGAACACCCGGCCTCTCCGATCCCGGTATGTTCCTCGCGGCTGCGGCCATCGCCGAGGGCATCCCCGTCTACCCCATTCCCGGGGCCAGCGCCGCCCTGGCCGCCCTCATCGCCTCAGGACTCAATACCGAGCAGTTTCAGTTCCTCGGCTTCCTTCCGCCCAAAGCCGGAGCCCGCCGCACCGCCCTCGAAGACCTCGCCGCGCAGCTCATGAAACCTGCCACGCTCATCCTCTACGAAGCCCCGCACCGCATCCTCGAAACCCTGTCCGACGTGGAAAGCGTCTGGGGCCCGGAATGCCGGATCGTCCTCGCCCGGGAGCTCACCAAGATTCACGAAGAATTCCTGCGCGGCACCGTGTCGGACATTCGCCGTCAGCTCGCGCCCCGCGAAAGCATCCGCGGCGAGATGGTGCTGCTCGTTGACGCTCACCCGCTCTCGTCCGACACCGCCAGCGCCGCAACCACCATCACGCAGCGCCTCGCCGACCTCGAAAAATCCGAAGGCCTCGCCGAAAAGGACGCGCTCAAGCGCATTGCCCGCGAGCGGGGAGTCTCCAAAAGCGAACTGTGGCGCGAACTGCAGCGCGAGCGCGCCCGGCGCTGAGTCCCACGGTTCCCCGCGCGCCCTCGCAGACGGCGGCTGGTAGCTGGACAGTGAAAGCTGATAGTCACGGGTCTGCGGCGCGCTGGGTAGTAAAACAAGAATCCTGAGAGCTGAACGCTAACCCCTGACCGCTGTCCTTCGTTTCCGCCGCATCGCAAACGCCGAAACCAACGTACCCCGCCGTGCGTCTTCACCTCCGAGTGAACCGCCTCCCCCGGAGGATTCTCATGACCACCCGCAAATCGGGCGCCATCCTTTGCGCCGTTCTGTTCCTCTTCTGTGCAGCCGCGGCCCTGGCTCAGCAGTCAACCGGGACGCCTGCCCCGATTCCTTCCGCCATCGCCTCTGCCACCAAAATCTTTATTTCGAACGCCGGGGGCGACGCCGGACTTTTTCCTCAGCCCTTTACCGGCGATCCCAGCCGCGGCTACAGCCAGCTCTATCTCGCCCTCAAAGCCTCCGGGCGCTACCAGCTCGCCGACAGCCCGTCCGACGCCGATCTCGTCCTCGAGCTGCATCTCACCGCGCCCTACGGTCCTTCCAACGCCAACAAAGCGCAGGGCGCGTCTGACGCGCGCCCCATGTTCACCCTCACCGTTTACGACCGTCAGACGCATTATGTGCTCTGGACGCTGACCCACGCCATCGACTGGGCGATCCTGCAGAAGACGCACGACCGCAATTTTGACGACGCTCTCACCGCCATTGTTTCCCAGTTCGAAGCCCTCAGCGGCAAACAGCCTGCACCCTAAACCCCTGTACCCTGCTGTTTCAGCTAAACCCCAGCACCGGGTGCGGCACATACTCCTTCTCGAGCGCAGCCATCTCCTCCGGTGTCAGCCGCAGCGAGACCGCCGCCACCGCGTCCTCCAGATGATGCGATTTCGTTGCGCCCACAATCGGCGCAGTCACGCCCGGCTGCGCCAGCAGCCACGCCAGGGCAACCTGTGCCAGCGATACGCCTCGCTGTTTCGCCACCGCCTCCAGCGCGTCGACGACCTTGTGGTCCGCCTGCTCCGTCTGCGAATACATGGTCTTCCCGAACTTGTCCGTCTCCAGACGCTTGGTCGTCTCGCTCTTCCACGGCCTGGCCAGCCTTCCCCGCGCCAGCGGACTCCACGGAATCACCCCAATCCCCTCCTCCCGGCACAGCGGCAGCATCTCCCGCTCCTCTTCCCGATACAGCAGGTTGTAGTGGTTCTGCATCGACACAAAGCGCGTCCACCCATGCAGATCGGCCAGATACAGCGCCTTCGCAAACTGCCACGAGTACATCGATGACGCCCCGATATAGCGCACCTTCCCCGCCTTCACCACGTCGGCGAGCGCCTCCAGCGTCTCTTCGATCGGCGTTTCGTAATCCCAGCGGTGAATCTGATACAGGTCAACGTAATCTGTCTGCAGCCGTCGCAAACTCTCGTCCAGCTCGAACAGGATCGCCTTTCGCGACAGCCCTTGCCCGTTCGGCTCCTCCCGCACCACCCCGTGCACTTTGGTCGCAACCACCACCGCTTCGCGTCGGACGTTCTTTTTCAGGAAGTTTCCCAGCACTTCCTCGCTGGCCCCGCTCGAATACACGTTGGCGGTATCGAAGAAGTTGATTCCCGCGTCCAGCGCCTGCCGGAAAAACGGTTGACTCTGCTCCTCATCGAGCGTCCACGCGTGCCGCCCCGCCTTGGGCTCGCCGGTTGCGGGCGCGCCATAGCTCATGCACCCCAGACAAATCCGCGAAACCTTCAGTCCCGTCCTGCCCAGATTTACGTAATCCATTGCTTCTCCTCAAAAAGTCCGAAATTACTCACCGAAACGAACACGGCCTCTCGTCGGACCGCGCTCGCGTCTGCAAAAAATAAAAAGCTTTCTCTCAATAAGAGGACCACGGCGCTCGAAACGATTCTCGCCTCGTCCGCGAATTTAAAATCACCACGATGCCGGCAAAGAAAACGCGACGGGCCCGTCCGACCAACAAACCAGCGTCCGACACAGCCTCGGCCCGGCGCCTCCGCGCCATGTACGACCACCTCGTTCAGCTCTATGGTCCCCAGCAATGGTGGCCCGCGAAGACCGCCTTTGAAGTGGTCATCGGCGCCTACCTCACCCAGAACACCGCCTGGACCAGCGTCGAGCTCTCCATTGCGAACCTCGAAGCTCGCGGCATCCTTTCCATCGACGGCCTCCGCTCCATTTCCGAAGAAGAGCTCCGCATCCTCATCCGCCCTTCGGGCTTCATGATCCGCAAAGCCGCCGCCCTTAAGGCCTTCATCGCTTTCCTGGACGCCCACTATAGCGGCAGTCTCGACTCGCTGCGCCAGGAAGCACAGCGCGATCCGCACGCCGTCCGCCACAAGCTCCTCGCCCTCCTCGGCGTCGGGCCAGAGACCGCCGACGCCATCCTCCTCTACGCGCTCAATGCGCCTGCCATGGTGGTCGACGAATACCTCCGCCGCGTCACCGTCCGCCACCGTCTCGTCCCCGAGAACGCCAAATACCGCGAGGTCCAATCCCTTGCCGAACAGGCCTTCGCCGCCGACCCCGCCCGCGAAAATCCCGAAGAGCTGGCCCGGCATTACAACGAATTCCACGCCCTCATCGTGCAAATCGGCAAAAGCAACTGCCGCCGCTCACCGATTTGCGCAACCTGCCTGCTCGCATTCGACCTGAAGAACGTCGCGCCCAGCCACCGTCCCGATCGCCAATAAACTGAAGCTGTGTCTCTGACTCTTTACGCTGCCACCAGCAACCCCGGCAAGCTGCGCGACTTCTCCGTTGCTGCCGCTGAAGAAGGCATCGCCGTCGAACCTCTGCCCGGCCTCGCCGGCATTCCCGCGCCCGAAGAGAATGAGTCCACCTTTGCCGGCAACGCTCGCCTCAAAGCCGCGTACTACAGCCGCTTTGCCGCAAAGCAGGGAAATCCTGTCCTGGTTCTCGCCGATGACTCCGGCCTCGAAGTCGACGCGCTCGGCGGCGAGCCCGGTGTGCGCTCCGCCCGCTACGCGCAGGACGCCGGCTATGAACCCACGAATCTCGCGTCCGACGCCAGCCTTCCCGCGTCCGACGAAAATCCAGCCGCGCTCTCCACCGATGTCCGCAACAATCTGTATCTTCTCGAGCGCATGCGGAGCATCGCGAACCGTAGCGCCCGCTACCACTGCGTGCTTGCGCTCGCGCGTAATGGAGAAGTCCTGCTCACCGCCGACGGCAGCGTCGAAGGCGAGATCCTCCACGAGCCGCGCGGCAGCGGAGGTTTCGGCTACGACCCGCTCTTCCTGATCCCGGCGTTGGGGCGCACCATGGCCGAGATTTCCCTCGAAGAAAAACACACCCTCAGCCATCGCGGACGCGCCTTCCGCGCCCTGCTCCCGCAACTCAAATCTCTACGCGCGTGAGCGCGAAGCTTGCGGCCGCCGGGCTAGCGCTTACCGCCGTCCGACGAGGGACGCTCGTCGCGCGAGGACTCAGGCCTGAATCTCCACCAGAATCTTCCGCATTGATGCCGGGTCCGCACTCCACCGTGCCAGTGCCGCTGCCCCCTCTTTCAGAGGGACCACCAGGCTCACCGCATCCTCCACCGGGAATTTCCCGGCGGTCAGCATCGCGATCACCTCGTCGAAGTCCTCATCGACCGCGTTACGCGAGCCAAGAATATCCAGCTCTTTCAGCACGAACAGCTTCGTCTCATAGGTCACCGGCTCTTTTGCCCAGCCGATGTACACCACCCGTCCCGTAGCTGCCACCACGTCCACCGCCAGCCGAAAGGTCTGGGGCGTCCCCACCGCTTCAATCGCTACATCGGGCCCTTCGCCACCGGTCAGCTCGGCCACAGCTTGTGCCGCGTCGATTCCGCGCGTATTCACCACCTCGCGTGCTCCGGCCCTGCGCGCCACCTCCAGCTTGGCGTCGTCCATATCCATCGCGATCACCCGCGCCCCGCGAAAAGCGGCGGCGGCCACGGCGCCCAGCCCCACCATGCCGCAGCCGATCACCAGCACTGTGTCCTCGGCCGTCACGCGCCCGCGTCGGACCGCATGTGTGCCCACCGTCAGCGGTTCCACCATCGCGAGAGTCCGCAGCGGCAGCGCCGGAGCCAGCTTCAGCTTGGTCCATGGAGCCACGATGAACTCTGTCATCGCCCCGTCCCGCTGTACCCCCAGAGTCTGATTACTCCGGCATGCATTGCGCCGCCCACGCCGGCAGGCCGCACACCGTCCGCAGCCGAAGTAGGGCATCACCGTCACCGCCGTCCCCGGCCCGAACTCCGCCGGAACTTTGTTGCCCACCTCCGCCACCACCGCGGCAATCTCGTGCCCCGGTACCCGCGGATACGTGACCAGCGGATTCCTTCCCGCGAACGTGTTCAGGTCCGAGCCGCACATCCCCACCATCTGCACCTCGAGCAGCACCTCATCCGCTCCCGGTTTCCCCGGATGCGGTACCTCGCTCACCTCAGCTTTTCCCGGACTCTCCAGCACTAAAGCTTTCATGTCTCTCCCATCCTCATCCCGTTGATCCTCAACGAATGCGGCGACCAGATCCCACACCGATGAGTTCGACCTGCAACTCCCCGGCAAATCCGCTGTCCCTGCATCAGCCACAGCAGATAGAATAGCCGCGCGATCAAACCTCACGGATCTCGCTTTGACCTCGACACCCGTTCAGTCCCACGCCAAATCCTCCCATGATGCTCCGCGCATCATCCCTGCCGGCCGGCTCACCGCCTTCATCGTGGTCACGGCGCTCTTCTTCCTGTGGGGAATCCCGAACAACCTCAATGACATTCTCATCCGCCAGTTCATGAAGTCGTTTGCCATCACCCGCCTCCAGGCGGGCTTGGTGCAGTCGGCCTTCTATCTCGGATACTTCGTCCTCGCGCTCCCCGCAGGCTTTCTTATGCGCAAGGCTGGTTATAAAGCAGGTATCCTCACCGGGCTCTGCCTCTTCGGAACCGGTGCGCTTCTTTTTGGCCCGCCGCGCTTGCCGGCCGCTATGGGTATTTTCTGATTGCTCTCTTCGTCATCGCCAGCGGCTTGTCGTTCCTCGAAACCGCCGCAAACTCCTTCATCGCTCAAATGGGCGACCCGCTCACCTCCGAGCGTCGCCTCAATCTCGCTCAGGCCTTCAACCCACTGGGCTCCATCACCGGAGCCCTGCTCGGCACCGTCTTTATCTTCTCGGGAGTCGAGCTCCGCCCCAATCAGATCGCCGACCTTCAGGCCCAGCATCAATACCAGGCGTATCTCCGCTCCGAGACTCTGCGCGTTATTCATCCCTATCTGGTGGTCGCTGCCGTGGTCCTTCTCTGGGCTATCCTCGTCGCGCGTACGCGCTTCCCCAAAGTCGGCGACGAACAGCACGACGCTCCTGTCCCGGACACCGCCACCGGCCGCCTGCTGCGCACCCACTTCATTACCGCGGTCATCGCGCAGTTTCTCTACGTCGGCGCGCAAGTCGGCACGTGGAGCTACTTCATTCAGTACGCGCAACAGTACACCAGCGTCCCCGAACGCGTCGCCGGCTACCTGCTCACCGGCACCCTCGCAGCATTTGCCGTCGGACGATTCTTCTCCGCATGGCTCATGCACCGCGTCCGTCCCCATCGTCTTATGGGGGTGTACGCCATTGCAAACACCGCCCTCGCGCTCATCGCAGTTCTCCATCCCGGGTGGGCCGGGATGTGGTGTCTCTTCATCACCAGCTTCTTTATGTCGCTGATGTTTCCCACCATCTTTGCTCTCGGACTCAAAGACCTCGGCGCCGAAACCAAAATCGGCGGCTCGATGCTGGTCATGGCCATCATCGGAGGAGCGATTCTCACCCCTGCCATGGGCAAGGTGTCGCAACTGGACGGCGGCGTTGCCCTGGCTTACACGATCCCCGTCGCTGCCTATGCGCTTATCGCCCTCTACTCCTTCTTCACTTCACAGCCGAGGCCGCTGCCGGCATGAATCACAGCATCAGCACCGCAACCATCTCTCCGGCCTCAACCATGTCTCTCGTCTCCGGCACCACCACAAACCCATTCGCCTGTGCAGCCGCTGCCAGATCCCCCGACCCCTGCCACTCAATGCGCCGCACCCGCGCGCCGCGCACATCGCTCGTCATCCGCGCCGGCAAAAACCGCGTTAGCCCCGCCTTCACCTGTACATCCGCCTCCAACTGTGCCGACACAAATCGCGGCCCCGCATTCGCCTCACCCGCCAAAGCCCGCACCATCGTTGCTGCAAACAGCGCGAACGTCACCATCGTCGAAATCGGATTCCCTGGCAGCCCGAAGAAATACGGCCCCGGCAGCTTCCCGAAAACCACCGGCTTACCGGGTTGAATCCGCGCGCCGGTAAAGAAAAATTCGGCGCCCAGCGTCTCCAGCGCCTGCTCCACGAAGTCGAACTTCCCCATCGACACGCCGCCGGTCAGCAGCACCAGATCGCACGCCCCTGCCTTCTCGATGGCCCGCTCCGTTGCCTGCGGTTCATCCCGCACCACCGGAAAGATCACCGGCGTTCCTCCCGCCGCGGCCACCTGTGCGGCCAAAGAGTAACTATTCGAATTGCGAATCTGCTGGAGCTGAGGTCTTTCCGCCACGCCAACCAGTTCATCGCCCGTAGCCAGGAGCGCCACGCGCGGGCGTGCAAACACCTGCAGGCGCGCGTATCCGCACGAAGCCGCTGCCGCAATCCCTGCCGCCTCGATCCTGCGCCCTGCCGCCACCAGCACATCTCCTGCATGTGCCTCCGCAGCTATCGGCACAATGTTTTCTCCCGCTGCAATCGCCTGCCCCTCCGTGAGGACGATCTGCCCGCCTCCTTCACGGACGTGCTCGACCATCACGACGCAGTCCGCACCTTCCGGAACCGCGGCCCCGGTCATGATCTCCACCGCTTCTCCGGCACCGATCGCGCCGCCGTCCCAGGCCTCCCCGGCGCGCAACTGGCCTTTGACCCGGACAGCCTCGCGCGACAGTTCCCCTGCCCGGCAGGCAAACCCATCCCTGGTGGACCGCGCAAACGGCGGGTAATCCCGGTCAGCCGCCACCGCCTCCACCAGCACGCGGCCCGCGCTCTCCAGCAGCGGAACCTCCTCCACTCCTCGCGGGCGCACCCCTGCCGCATGCGTCCGTACTGCGGCCGCGGCTTCTTCATATCGCAAAACCATCGAAGCCTCCGTCTTGCTCATGTCCACAGTTTCTCGCAAAAAAAAAAGGCGCCGCGTTTCCACGGCGCGCCTTCGCAAAACCTCTGCCAGGTTAGTGTTTTTTGCTGGCCTTGAAGCTCGTCTGGTTAGTCTGGCTCATCTCCGCCAGCACCTGCTTCGCCTCAGGAGCGAACTGCCCCGTGGGTGCGAGCTGCAGATACTTTTCGTAGGCTTCCTGACATCCCGGAGGCGCTACGATCTTCTGCGTCTTGGGATCCATCGTCGCCTTTCCAATCAGCGCCTGCCCCTTTAGATAGTAGGGAATCGGCCGGCTCGGATCGGCTGCGGCCGCCTTGTCCGCCGCCGCCACAACCGCGTCGGTCTGCCCGGTACGGCTCATCACGATGGTCTCGTTCTGATAGAACATGCCGGCCTGCGATGGATTCACCTTGGCCGCCGCGTCGTACGCAGCCTGCGAGTCAGGAATCTTGTTGTCTGACGCGTAGCACTCGCCCAGCGCATCGTTGGCAGCCCCTTCCAGTTCAGGGTTCGGCTTCTTGCCTGCCGCATCCATCTGGATACCCTTCTGCAGCGAAGTCTCGCAGTCGCTCCACTGCTTGAGGCCGCGCTGCGCCAGGCCCAGTTCCACCCACAGCACTGCGGCATCCGGCTTCATCGCCACGTCCTTCTGCATCAGCGCCGCCGCGTCCTGGAAGTTCTTGTTCTTGTCGTCGTCGCGCGCCTTCTGCAGATCGGCATTCAGATTCTTGATCTGGGAGTTTTCCTTCATGATCCCGGCGTTCTTCTGCTTCGTCTCTTCAATCTGCTTGCGCTGCTCCGGGCTCAGTTTGGCGATGTACTCGGGCCGCGACATGTCGATGTTCTGATCCGTATCCTGTCCAGCCGTCACCTTTACGTTGTCGATCTGATCGACGACTTTGTCTTTCGGCGTGTCCGGCGCGCGAAAGACGATGGTGTACGTCCCCGGAGCCACATTGTCTCCCGTGAAATTCCCATCCGTCACTGGAAACGAGTACTTCGCCTCGGCCGTCGCCGACGCCATTCCTCCCGCATAGAGGGCAACTGTTCCCGCAGGAATGGGAGCTCCTGTGGGGTCCATCACCTGGCCGTGAATTTTTCCAGTAGCCCCGCCGGCCCCCGCGGCCTGGGTTCCTGCCGCCTGAGCTCCGGCGAATGGACCTGTCAGCGCAATCGTGAAGGCAACCACAGCCGCCAGCATCAGGCGCGGCCAAAAGTTTTTCTTCTCCATAATTAGTCCTCTCTGCGGAAGCGCGCGGCCAGCCCTGGCTCCCCAACCGGCGAGCTCATAGCCTCTGCGCGCTCCTGAATCTTTTCTCCGTCCCTGACCAAATCCGGCCGTACCGCATAACGGATCGGATCCTTCACTCCGGCCTGCTCGAAAGAGCGCAGGCGCAGCACACAGCTCTCGCACACACCGCACGCTTCCTCCGAGCCCGAATAGCACGACCACGTTAAATCGAGGGGCGCGGTCAATTCAAGGCCGAGCGCCACGATCTCCTTCTTATGCATATGGATGAGCGGGGTGCGCACAATGATGTCGCCCTCCCGCGTTCCTGCCCGAATCAGCTCCTGAAACGCCTCGTAATACGCCGGACGGCAATCGGGATATCCGGAGCTGTCCTGCTCCACGGCGCCAATAAAAACACTCCTCGCGCCCAGCACCTCCGCCCAGCTCACCGCCGCCGACAGGAAATGCGCGTTGCGGAAGGGTACATAGGTCACGGGAATCTCCGCCCCGATCTCCGCGCCTGCTTCCGGCACGTCAATGCTCTTATCGGTCAAAGCCGAGCCGCCGATGCGCCGGAACAGGTCCAGCCGCAGGTGCAGAAAGTCCCTGAATCCGAGCGCTTGCGCCACCCCGCGTGCGGCCCGCAGCTCCCGCTCTTCGGTCCGCTGCCCGTAGCCGCAGTGCAGGGCATATGCGTCGTACTCCTGGGCCGCCAGCGCCGCGCACACACACGAATCCATCCCTCCGGACAGACAAACCACTGCACGTTCGCGGCCAGCCAGCATAACCCATTATCGTAACGCGATCTGACGCGGCGCGTGCGACCGCACCGTCACCAAGGTCACATGACACGGCCCGTCGCTGCGTGCCGTCCGTCAGCTGACCGCCGGCTGCCGGGATTAAGCCGGTTGGGTAGTTGTATTTCTGCCGGCCAACGCTACAGTAAGACGCTGAGTGCTGAGAGTTGCTCCTTCCCCGCCGTGCGACAGCGCTGAGGAGATCGCGAATGAAAGTGTCTGCCTACAAGTTTCTGACCATGGCTTTGGTGCTCGTTGGCCTGGCAGCAGCCGGTTCTCAGGTGGCCTCAGCCCAGGATGTCTATAAGCTGAATTACTTCTCCAACGCGTGGGTGCCTGGTGCTCCCGACGCCACCGTCAGAATCGACAATCCTGGCCTCACCTATGGCAATATCTGCGCCATGATTTACGTCTTCGCCGCCGACCAGCAACTTGCCGAGTGCTGCGGCTGCCCGCAGAGCCACAATAATCTCAACACGTACTCAGTGGATTTCAGTCTCACCTCAAACACGCTGACCGGTGAGCCAATGCCAAATGGGGTCATCAAGATCGTTTCAGCCCTCACGCCGAACGGTATCTGCGACCCGGCCGCCCCCTACACGCCAACCGCCAATCTGCGTGCATGGGCGACCCACATCCAGAACAAAGTCGGCAGCGCCTGGCCCATCACCGAAACCGAATTCTCCGATTCGAAGCTTGGCGCCACGGAACTGTCCAACCTGCAGGCCCAGTGCTCCTTTGCCGCCCTCCTCGGCAGCGGTTTCGGCATCTGCAGCTGCGGTGGTGGTTTGTAGTACTCAGGTTCGTCCCTGCGAGCCACGAATCGCAGAGACACATCGGGAGTGGACGATGCGCCGGCCCACCCTCTGGCGCCCCACTCCCGATTGGCATCCTCTCCCAGCTGCATCTCCCCAGGCCCTCCCCGCCCCCACCTCTATCGCTTTCCATTGCCTTGCGTGCCGAACAGCGCCAGCGGAATCCCGTTCGCCATCGCTCGATACCCCGCCGGAGAGGGATGGAGGTGGTCGCCACAGTCATAAGCTGCCAGCAGACGGTCCGGCCTCTGCGAATCCCGTACCATCGCATCGAAATCGATGACCGCGTCGAAGTGTCCCGGCTCTCGTATCCATCGGTTCACAGCCTGCCGGTCTGCTTCATTGCTCTCGTCCGGGTGGTAGTAGTCCGATCCCAGATACGGCGTGATCGTCGCCCCAATCACCATCAATCCATGCGCGTGGGCCCGCGCGATGATTTGCTGATACGCCGCAATCACCCGTCCCACCAGAGCTTCGTGCTCCGCGGCCGGTACCGGCGCCTCCTGCGTCAGATCGCCCAGATCGTTGACGCCCTCGAAGACAATCACCCATCGCACACCTGTCTGCGCCAGCACATCGCGATCCAGCCGCGCCAGCGCATTCGGCCCCAGCCCATCCGTCAGCAGATGATTCCCGCCTATGCCCTCATTCAGTACGCCAATATTCTTCGTTGCCGCTGCAGCCTGCAGCCGCTCCGCCAAAAAGTCCGCCCACCGGTCATTCCCGTTGGTCGTTGAACCATGCCCGTCTGTAATCGAATCCCCCAGCGCCACAATTGCTGTTGCCGGCAGCTTTGCCTGCACGTCGATCCCCGATACCTGATACCAGTGCTCCACCTCCTTCGCCGCCGGCATATTCGCGGCGCCCGTCAGATCGCCATGGGCGACAAACGTTGTCGCCCGCGAGCCTGGATGTCCTGTCTCACCCTGCGGCGGGTCCTTCAGATGGAAGCTCACCGCTACGTCCGACAACGCAGCCACTGGCCAGGCGATTGGGTCCGACCAATACTCCGCGCCCGCTGGCACCGTCACATCCGGCCTTCCCGCGAAGGTCAGTGCCCGGTCCGTCCCCGCATCGATCGTCGCAGTCACCTCTGTCCCCATCGGCCTCACCGGCCGCGCCAGATGCACTGAAGTGAAGTGCAGCGGCGCAGTCCCAAAGGCATTCGACAGGCGCACCCTCACCATCGCTCCGCCCACGGACATGTGAAAGATTTCGCGGATCGTCGCATCGCGCATCTCGTCCGGCGCGAGTGCATTCGCAGGCTCCGGCGTTTGTTGTGCCGCCGCCCACGTCCCCACCCAGATACTGCTTTGCGCACTTACTGCGAGCGGGGTCGAAGCCATCAGCAACAGAGCAGACCAGGAAACAAAGCGTCGCATCCGCAAATTGTAAGCAGCCTCCCCCACGGGTCCGCCAGCCTTCCATCGCCCGCCCAAAAATCCTTCCCCAATCGCACTGCTGCGTGGTTGCTCGTGGGCCGCATCTCGCGAACTAATTCGTTCATCCGAATCCCACGATCGCTGCGAGCCGGAACTAAGCCCGTTGGGTAATTGCTTTCCTGGCACAGAACCGTACACAGTTAAAGCCCTGCATCAGTCTTTCCCGCTGCACGACAGCCCGAGGAGATTACGAAAATGAAAATGTCTGCCTGCAAAGTGCTGACCGCCGCTCCGGTCCTTGCTGTGTTTCTGCTCGCCGGTGCCGGCCTGGCCTCAGCTCAGGATGTATACAAACTCAACTATTTTTCGAACAACACGATGCCCGGTGCGCCGGACGCGACCGTGCGCATCGACAACCCTGGGCTCACCTATGGCAATCTGTGCGCCATGATCTATGTGTTTGCCGCAGACCAGCAACTGGCCGAATGCTGCGGCTGCATCCAGTCGCACAACAACCTGACCGCCTACTCCGTGGAAACCAACCTGGCGAGCCCGGCCCGCACCTTAACCGGGGAGTTCACTCCCAGCGGCGTCATCAAGATCATCTCCGCTCTGCCCAATTCCAGCGGCATTTGTGATCCGACCAGCGCCTATAAGCCCACGGCCAACCTGCGCGCCTGGGGGACGCATATTCAGAACAAGGTGGGAACCGCGTTCCCGATCACCGAGACTGAATTTTCCGACTCAACCCTGGGTGCAACGGAGCTGGCCAATTTGCAGGCTCAGTGCTCATTCGCTCAGCTTCTGGGCAGCGGTTTCGGTGTCTGCAGTTGCGCTTCAGGAACCGGTCCGGTGGACTAGCCTGGATTTTTCTTTTTGCAAAATGCGAAGTTCCGCTGTGCCGATCGGGAGTGGGATTTGCCCCCACTCCCGATTCTGTTTCCGGATCGACCTGAAGCGCGTGGCTCCGGATTTGCCGGGACTGGGTGTGGCCGGAGAGACTTTTGAGGAGACGAGCAATTTGATGCGCGAGGCGATTGGGTTCCACGTTGAGGGTCTTCACGCCGATGGCGAGCCGGTGCCGGAACCAACCACGTGAATCACTGAGATTACGGCGCCCGCCTGACTGAGTATCATCCATACATGCTGAACAGGGATCGCATTGGCTCGTGGTATATCGGGGCTACGGCAGGCTGGCTCCTGTTTTTTGGGGTGGGGGCTGCGCTTTCGCAGGGCTGGGGTCTGTTCTCACTGAGACCCGTTCTGAACCTTACAATTATCGGCCTGGTCGTACACTCCTGCGCTGTCCCATTTCTCTACTCCGCTCGTCGCAGTGACCGAAAACCAACAGGAGATTTCCCTAGAGCGTGGGGTACTGTGGCCGCCGGCGGTGCCGTTACTGGAGTCCTGTGGGAGCTATATCTCGAACGGATATGGTGGCCGAAGGATGCGGACTCGCAGTCTTTCTTCAAAGGGCTGGTCAGCATCACGGTTCTGTTCGGCCTCGCAGGTGTGACTGGAGGCTGGCTTTTGAGCCGCCGTCGCAGATCATCCGCGAGCGATCGCACTGACTGATGCTCCTTTGTCCCGACGGGAGGATCCTGAGTGTAAGTGATAGGCATGCGTCCGCGGCGATTCTCCTCCTGATTTATCCTCAAAAGAATCATGCAGGATGACGGAATTCCCCAGCTGACGGGCTGGAGCGAGGCGGAACTCGATCAGGCATTTGCTGCGGTGGCGCGCACGGTCGAGGAGTCGGCGCGGTCGCTGGCGACGGCGGACGACAAGGAGCAGTTTCGCCTGTACTGGCTGGGGCGGAAGCAGGGGCGGCTGAAGGCGATCAGCGACGCGTGGCTGAAATCGGCGCCGGTCGAGGCGAAGAAGCTCATCGGGCAGCGGTTTAATACGCTGAAGGCGGAGATCGAGCGGCGGCTGGACGAGGCGGCCGGAGCGGGTGCTGTCAGCGCGCTGGACGCGGAGGCGATCGATATCACGCTTCCCGGAAGGCAGCGGAGGCTGGGGGCGGAGCATCCGCTGATCCGGACGTGGCATGAGATTGTCGGGATCTTTCAGCGGATGGGCTACTCGGTGGGGGTGGGGCCGGAGGTCGAGACCGACTACTACAACTTCGAGTCGCTGAATTTCCCCCCGGGGCATCCGGCGCGGGATACGCAGGACACGCTGGTGGTGACGGGACAGGAGCGCAAGCCGCTGCGCGAACGGCTGCTGATGCGGACGCACACGTCGCCGGTGCAGATCCGGACGATGGAGCAGCAGCCGCCTCCGGTGCGGATCGTGATTCCGGGCAAGGTGCATCGCAACGACGCGGCCGACGCAACGCACTCGCCGATCTTTCACCAGGTGGAGGGGCTGTGCGTGGATACGAACATCACGTTCGCCGACCTGAAGGGGACGCTCGATCACGCGATGAAGGAGCTGTTTGGGTCGAGCGTGCGCACGCGCTTCTTCCCTTCCTTCTTTCCCTTCACGGAGCCGAGCGCGGACGTGCAGATCAGCTGTCCGTTCTGCGGCGGGTCGGGGTGCAGGAAGTGCAAGCACTCGGGCTGGATTGAGCTGCTCGGGTGCGGGATGGTCGATCCGGCGGTGTTTGGGTTTGTCTCGAAGAAGCAGCCGCTGTACGATCCGGCGCGGATCAGTGGATTTGCCTTTGGCATGGGCATTGATCGTGTGGCGATGATGAAGTATGGCATAGGGGATATTGGGCTGCTGTATTCGGGGGATCTCAGATTTCTCGAACAGTTCTCGTGAGGGAGAGCGTGCCATGCATGAAAACGAGTTCGAGCACGTGTGCGAATGTGGAACTAAGTTACGAGTCATCTTTCAAGGTCCTGAAGGGTTTGCAGCAATGGAAGGCTATCGGAGTGGCAATCTGTTGCACGACTGCGGGCAGGCGACACGGGTTCCACTGCCCGCAACGCCCAGAACGATTGAAGCGTGGAGCGGCGAAACTTGGCTGTTAATCTATGACGCTCAAAGAGACGGGCAGTGAAGATTCTTTCCAACTGGATTCGGGAATTTGTTCCGGGCATCACGGCTTCCGATCGGGAGCTGGCCGATGATCTGACGCTGCGCGGCATTGCTGTCGAGGGCGTGTTCGATCTGGGCGCGCATGGGTCGGTGTTCGAAATGGACATCACGACCAATCGCGTCGATGCGATGAATCACTATGGCATTGCTCGCGAGGCAGCGACGATCTATGGGCTGCCGCTGCTTAGCCTCGACGCTTCCCTGCCCCCGGCTGAGGTTGCGGCGAAGCCGTTTCCCATTGCGATTGAAGAGCCGAAGCTGTGCGGGCGGTTTACGGGCCGGGTGCTGCGCGACGTGAAGATCGGGCCTTCGACGGGCATCGTTGCGGAGCGCTTCCGCCTCCTCGAGCAGAAGCTAATCTCCAATGCCGTCGACGCGACGAATTATGTGGTGCTGGCGATGGGGCATCCCACGCACGCCTTCGATCTGGACAAGCTGGAGGGCGGGATCATTGTGCGGCGGGCGCGCAAGGGCGAGAAGCTGAAGACGCTCGATGGCGTGGAGCGCACGCTCGATCCGGACGATCTGGTCGTCGCCGACGAGAGGAAGGCGCTGGGCATCGCGGGGGTAATCGGCGGCTGGGACACGATGATCACGCCGGAGACGAAGAACATCCTTGTGGAAGCGGCATGGTTCGATCCGGCGACGGTGCGGAGGTCTTCGAAGCGCCACCTGGTGCACACCGATGCGTCGCATCGCTTTGAGCGGGGCGCGGATTTCAATGCGCCGCCGGTGGCCTCGGCGCTGGTGAGCCGGATCATCCTGGAGGCGGGCGGGACCGTCGAGGGAGACCTGATCGATGTCGTGGTGCCGGAGATCGCCGCGCGCACAGCGGAGCGGCCGAGCATCCGCTTCGCGCTGAGCGAGGCGAGGAGAATTCTGGGGCCAACGGAGGACGCCGAGGGCATTACGTCGGCCCTGACGGAGACGATTCTGACCGGCCTCGGCTGTGGCGTGACGAAGGCGGAACATCCGGCGGAGACACGCGGGAGCGCGACCAGCCAGGCGCTCGATCCTTCGCGGGCAGTGGTAGGCGAGACCTCGCTGGCCGGAACCGGTAAACGGGGGCCGGATGGGCTCTTCGAAATTGCGCTGCCCAGCTGGCGGCTGGATCTGGAGCGCGAGATCGACCTGATCGAGGAGATCGCGCGGGTCTATGGCTACAACCGCTTTCGCAATACACTGCCGAGCTTCGCGGGAAGTGTGGTGGAGCTGCCGTGGGCGGAGAAAGAAGCGACGCTGCGGCGCGCGCTGCTGGGGCTGGGGTGGAATGAGGCGATTTCGTCGACGTTCTGCTCGGCGCAGGATGCGGCGCTGTTTGTGCGCGAGCCGGGAGCGGCGGTGGCGATCGGGAATCCGCTGAGCGAAGAGGCAGGGATGCTGCGGCCGTCGCTGCTGCCCGGCATGCTGGAGATGCTGGCGCTGAACCTGAGCCGCGATGTGGAGGCGGCGGCGCTGTTCGAGATGGGCACGGCGTTCAGCGGCAGCCCGGAGCGGGTGGAAGAGCGGCCCTCCCTGGCGATTGGAGCGGTTGGAGCAGCTTTCGGTGGGCAGGTAACTGACTTTTACGATCTCAAAGGAACGGTAGAAACGCTGCTGGGAAAGTTTTCTGCGCGGTCGCTTTATTTCGACCGCTTCCCTGCTGCCTCGGGATTGATGCCGGCGTGGCTGCATCCGGGAAGGAGCGCGCGGGCGGTAGTCGATGGAGCGACGGTGGGGTTCTTCGGTGAGCTGCATCCAGCCGAGGCGGAACGCCGCAAGCTGAAGCAAACGGCGCTGATGGGAGAGATCTGGCTGGATCGGCTGTACCGGCAGGATCTGCGTCAGCCTGCACTCACCGAGCTTTCGCGCTATCAGCCGGTGCGGCGGGATTTCTCAGTAATTTTGCCCGACGCGGTCCGCTGGGCTTCAATCGCAGACGCAGTGGAGGGGTTGCCGATTCCCGAGATGCGGAGCTTCGCGCCGCGCGAGGTGCTGCGCGGCAAGCTCGCGCCTGCGGGGCACTATTCTCTGCTGCTCGGCGTGGTCTTTCAATCGCACGAACGGACGCTCCGCGAAGAAGAGGTGCAAGGCTGGTCGCAGCAGGTGGTGCGGGCGCTGGAGTCGGCAGGCGGCAAGCTGCGCGGCTGAATACGCTGCTCGCCCCTGCGTTGTGTTGGAGGTGAAAGCCTTCGATCGTCAGGCCGCTTCACCGCGATTTCGCTTCCGGTCCGTGTCGAGGGTGGCGGCGCTGTCCGGACCCACGTCGGTATGGGGATCGGAGCCGGTGTCGCCGGGAAGGCGGGTGCGAAGAGGCTCGGCGCCCATCGCCTCGGCTTCACGTTCGTATGGGTCGGGGTGGGGGGTCGCCTCAACCAGCCCCCGTTCGGCGATGATGTTCTCCGGCAATTCGTTGCGCTCGACGGCGAGGTAACGCTCATCCTGCTCGAGGGTAAGGCCCACGTGGCGAAGGGCATCGACGACCTGCGGCATTTGGCCCCCCGCGCCTTTCTCGCCTTTCTCTTTCTCTCTGTTCTTCTCTTTTCTCCGCTGATCGGACATAAGTCTCCTCTCGTCATTCGGAACGCGACGCAGATCAATCGAGTTGCCTTGCCGGGGGCCTTCACGGGGCGACCACAGTTGACGCCGGGAACATCCCACCAGCGGAGGAGGAGGATGCTGCATGGCTGACACGAAGAGCGGACAGGAACAGCAATCGAAGCCTGTGCAAACCGACGAGCCGCCAGGGTTTAGCGAACACACACGCAAAACTCCGAGCGAGAATGGACATAAGCTGGGGTGGGGGCTCAACCAGGACGAGCGAACCCGCCTGCCGGAGGGAAAACAGCCCTCTGATGGAGGCACCGATTACGACTACGGGGCCCGCGATTTCGGAGATTCCCCCACAGACGACGCAACGAACAGGCAGGACGTCCAGCCAGTAGAACGCGATTCGCGCACAAGAGGGGCAGCGTAGCGCGTTGGTTTGAAGATCCGCGGCGGGGGCGGCGAACTGACTAAAGGACTTCCACGAGACGGGGATAAAGGCCAGCGTGGCTGGTCTGGTAGAGAGCCAGCAGGCGCTGGCGCATCAGGTAGTAGGCGGAAGCAGCCTCATGCAGGTGGAAAGGTATGAGGCTGCCGGACTGCCGGGCAACTCGGTGCAATAACAAGGTGTACTCAATGCGGCGCACGGACTGGCGGAGGCGGAGGGCGTCACGGCGGATGCGCTCGGTAACAATCACGCCTTCATCGAAATTCCAGCGCTGGGCGTGGGCGGCGAGCTGCAGCATGAGCTCCGCGTTCTGGCGCATTTTGCGCAGGCCTTCGCGGCCGCCAAGCATGAGCCACATGTCGGGGGGCTCGAGATTGATCTGGCCTTCCCGTGGTTCAAGGAAATCGCGGGCGACCCAGCTGACGTGATCGAAATCGATGTGCTGAATGGCGGAAAGGAGCTCCTCCCAGTTTCGTCCATCCACGCGAATGGAGAAAAGCTGAGTGCGGATCGCTGTGGCCAGGAGGCCGATCACCACGGCGGCGAGGAGGAGAAATGGCAGCAAGGGGTGCCTCTCTAAGACGTCTTGGCGACAACCGCCAACCCAGGAAGAAGACGCAACGCTCAATGTCCTGCGTCGAGCCTTCGAAGATCGTACTCGACCCTTCGGTGGAGCGCAAGGATGTAGTCCTGCAACTCTGGTGCTATAGGCTGCCGCTCCGGTTCCGGAATCCACAACTGTACAACGACCCAGCCGATCGCGCCAATCCAGGCAATGATCCGAAAGTGGTCAATCCCGTGGTAATAACGGGCTGGCCCAAAAAAACTTTGCAGCGCTGTGGTCACCACCGTCACGCCGGACCAAACGGTAAGACCTTGACCCACAGCCATTACATGGTTGCGCCAGCCCAAACCGAGCCGGTTGGCCGTAAAACTCATGGCCACGAACAACTCACAGATGACAAGGCTGGTGAACAGGTTGCCTCGGATCTGCCAGGCGATGAGAGCGGTCTGGGCGGGAGGAGTAACCCACCAGGCGACCAGCGCGGCAATCACCGCGCCGCTGATACCGGCAGCCGCGAACTGAGCGCGAGCGTCGCGCACCCAGCTGCCGGTGGGACGAAGCACGATGCGCGCAATTTCCAGTGCGATGCCGAGCTGGAGGGCAAAATCCGGCAGCGTCGCCGACCAAAAGACGCGCCGGTACCAGAAGGTTGAACCGTGGAGATAGATAAGAAACAGTGCCAGCGAACGCACAGTCGCAAACACCGTATAGGCGGTGAGAACGGGGAACTGCCGCCATCGAGCGCGCCCCAGGAGGACCACCATCAGGGCAGCCGTGGAAAGAAAAGCTCCTGCCCACAGGAGGTTATCCACCGCGTTGAATTTCATTGCGTCGTCCCGATTCCTGGAAATTCCCCCGAGGCGCAGGGGGACGTGCGCCTCAGGAACTCTCAGTCTGGGTCAGATTCCCAGCCTATATTCCAAGATAGCCCAGGAGAATCGCAACGATCGTAGCGGTCGTACTGCTGCTGGCGTTTGAATTGCTGGTTGGTGTTCCCGGCGGAAGCGGATCTCCGCTGCCGGGTCCACCATCCGCGAATACGGGGACAGCCATCGTCGCGAGAGCGGCTGAGAGAACCAGGAATCTTAATGTTTTTTTCATGGGAGGGCTTCCTTTTTTTTCCCTGCGCGGTACGTGCCCAATTCGAGCCTACCCCCGATGGATGGCAAAACTGGAAAAAAATTTGCCTCACCCGCAGGGAATCAGCCCCGAAGGGCATGTAAGCCTTTACTCCCAGGAACATAAACGGACATAGTGCGGCACCGGGAAGGGCACCCGAGCGTATCTGCATGCCATCTCGTGCCAAAAATCGACACGCGTGACATTGCATGAGCTGAAGAGCCGCCGCGAACGCGACTCTTCCCTCATATTCTGTTCGCCCCCGTTACCAGACACGGCAGCTATTGACGGGCGCCATGGGCTGGCCGGCTGTGCACCCGAAGGCCTTCGCGAACTCCGGCATATTCACCAGGACTCCGCGGACGCGAATCTTGTTGGGCGAGTGGGGATCGGTTTGAGCGCGCAGGCGCAGCATCTCGGGGCGGTCGGTGGTGCACCAGTTCTGTGCGTAACCGATGAAGAGCTGCTGCTGGGGCGTGTACTTCTGCTCCGACTGCTGCTCGGGCGTGTCGGGAGTCATAGCGGAGGCGGCAGCGCGGGCCATGAGGGCCATGTAAGCGAGGCGCAGCCCGCCGTTGTCGGCGGTGTTTTCGCCGAGGGTCAGGCGTCCATTGACATGCACGTCGTCGACGGCGGTGAACTGGCTGTACTCGTTGGCCAGGCAGTCGGTTTTGGCGTCGAACTTCTTCTTGTCTTCGGGGGTCCACCAGTTGTGCAGATTGCCATGGGCGTCGAACTGAGAACCCTCATCGTCGAAGCCGTGGGTGAGTTCGTGACCCACAACGGCTCCGATGTGACCATAGTTAGTGGCATCGGTGGCATTTTTATCGTAAAAGGCCGGCTGCAGGATGCCAGCGGGGAAGTTGATGTCGTTCATGCTGGGGTCGTAGTAGGCATTGACGGTGGGAGGAGTCATCTGCCATTCGTGACGATCGACGGGCTTGCCAATTTTGTTCAGGTCGTAATCGGTGGCGAAGACACGGGCGCGCACCTCGTTGCCGAATGCGTCGCCGGCGCGGACGTCGAGTTTGGCGTAGCTGCGCCATTTATCGGGATAGCCAATCTTGTCGGCCACGGCATGCAGCTTATCTTCGGCCTTCACCTTGGTTTCGGGACTCATCCAGTCAAGCTGCTGGATGTCCTTGCCCATCTCAGTCTCAATGTCGTGGACCATGCGCAGCGTTTCGGCTTTCATGTCGGGCGTGAAGTACTGCTGCACATAGATCTGGCCGAGCGCTTCACCGAGGTCGCCGTCGGTGGCCTGTACGCATCGCTTCCAGCGAGCGGGTATCTGCGGAGTTCCGCGAAGTTTGTGGTTGTAGAAGTCGAAGTGCTCGTCGTCAAAAGCGTGCGGCAGGCGCGAGGAGAAGGCATCAGCGAGGTGCACGCGCATATAGGCGCGCAAGGTATCGAGGCTGGTCTGGTCGATCGCCTGATTGAGCGCGGGAAAGAAGCCGGGAGAGACAACGTTTAGACTTTCGACGGCGGGCGAACCGAGTAGTTTGATGTACTCCGGCGCGTCAATGGCGGGCGCGGTTGAGGAGAAGCTGACGAGGGTCATCATGTGGTAAATCTTTTGGGGATCGCGGCGTTCGACGACGCCCATGGAGCCTTTGGCGAGGGCAATCTCGAAGTCCATGATCTTTTGCGCTTCAGACTGCACCTGATCGGCCGGATCACCGAGCAGGCGGAGCACGTTGGCGAGGTGCGCAACGTATTGCTGGCGTGTTTCCGCGCTCTTCGCGTCGGTGCGCAGGTAGTAGTCCTTCTCGGGCAGGCCGAGGCCGCCCTGGTCGATGGCGGCGATCTGGCGGGTGGCGTCCTTGAAGTCCTGCATGGAACCGTAGCCAAAGAAGACATCGACGCCCATTTTGGTGAGGTAGGCGATGACGGAGGGCAGCTCTTTTTTGGAGTGGACCGCGGCGATGCGATCAAGCTCAGGCTGGATGGGAGCGAGGCCGGCTTTGTCGATAGCGTCAGTATCGAGGCAGGCAGCGTAGTAGTCGCCGATCTTCTGCTCGTTGCTGCCGGGCGCGGCGTGGGCGGAGGCTGCCTTCTCGAGGATCTGGTGCAGCGCCTGATCGTTGAACTCCATCAGGTTGTAGAACTGGTTGAATCCGGGAAGGTCTGCGGGGATGGGGTGCTCTTTGGCGAAGTTGCCGCAGGCGAACTGGTAAAAGTCATCGCAGGGGTTGGCAGCGGTATCCATGATGGACGAGTCATAGCCGGGGATGGGCTTGTATTGCTGCTGGGGCGCGTTGTTGTTTTGCGCCGGGGCGGTCAGAGCACAGACCACCATGAGAAAACAGAAAACGGTAATGCGTCGCACGACTCCTCCAGAAGACAAAGAACGATGATAGCGGAGCCGGGCGGGTTGATGCGGATGGACGGACCGATGCATACGTGATTGGGCAACGACTCACCACAGAGGGCACGGAGTTTTCACAGGGCATCAGAGTGGAACGCGCATATGCGCTGGTATGACGCGAACGAACTCTATGAAAGCGCAGAGGCAACCGTGCATCCGTTCCTTGCTCCACTCTCCGGCTGTGGCAGGGCCCGCCGATGGCCCAAGCAATTTGTGACGAAGGCTGTGCTTTTTGTGGTGGGTGCCGATCAGGGGCGCGCTTCGCTGGTGAGCTGCATGGCGCCCTCGGCGGCAGCGGCTGGCTCTTCAGGCTGTTCGCCGGGCTCGGCCTGCTGTGCGGGATTGAAGACTTCGGCGTGGGGGTCGGGATGGAAGCGGCCGTCACCCAGATAAGCGACGATCAGAGTGCCGGCGACATACGGGTGCAGATAGGCCAGGGCCAGGACGTATTTTTTCGACTTGATCAGCGACTCGACGACGCCATCGACGGGTGTGCTGCGGGGAATCGTGCCGGGAACCTGGGGAATGACGAAGGTGTGCAGGTCCATCTCAGGGTGATGTCGGTTGTACTTCACCAAGGACTTGGCGGCCTGCTTGGGCGTCATGATGCCGGCGTCGGCGATGAAATTGCGGTGCACGGAGTGGGGGTAATAGAAGTTGAGCACGCGCTCAGAGAAATTGGCGCAGTTATTGAAGAACAGATTGAAGCGGCTGATATTCCTGCGGGAATTGAAGTCGCGGATCAGCGTGTCGTCCTGATCGTCGCTGGTAGCCATTTCGAAGCCCCAGATGCGGCGATCGTAGGAAGCGCCGATCAATTGGACCCACTCGCCGCGGGGGATTTCGTGTTTGGGGTCGTCGGGAACCAGAAATTCGAGATGCTCGCGGCGATAAGCATCGCGGAGCTTGAGCTCGAGCCTGGGCGTGACAGTCGACGGCACATCCTCCGGCGAATCGACGGCGTAGAGATACGGGATGAGGGGAATGGCCAGCCAGTCGTAGCCATCGATGCGATGATAGCGGCTGATGACGACACCCTCTTCACCGGCGCGGCAGGGCCGGAGCCGGGTGGGAGATTCGGCGCAAACGTGGTTGAGATAGATGGCGGCGTGCCCGGTGGGGTTCATGGCGCCAAATTTGCCGAAGGGCTCCTCAAGGAGCAGAGCTGCATCGGCGCGGGCGTAAGCGCCGTGCAGGGCGAGCGGAAGAAAACCCAGCAGCATCCATTGGAACAAGCGTCGCATAAAGTTGTGCGGCCCCAAAAACTGAAAGTCGTACAAAGATTCGGCGGCGGTTTGTGCGGGCCGATGGCGAACCGATTGCCACCCGGCCGGACTTCAGTAAGAACCCGGACAGACGACAAAAGTTTTCCGCCTGCCTGAGGACACGATTTGACCGGATTGAAATCCCATATGCGGGACCGGCTCTCGCTCCGTTGTGGGCTAACTGATACGCTGGCCTGGAGATGACAGACACATCCCGTTTTGCGCCCGGGCAGACGCTGCTGATCGATGCAGACGATACCCTCTGGGAAAATAATATCTATTTCGAGCGCGCCATTGCAGCCTTTATCTCTTACATCGATCACAAGGAGTACTCGCACGAGCAGGTGCGGGCACGGCTGAATGAGGTGGAACGCGAGAATGTACGCCAGCATGGATATGGGCTCTCCAGTTTTCGGCGCGCGCTGGTGACGTGTTTTGAAGGACTGACCACGAGCCCGGTGACGCCGGAAAAACACGAGCGCATCATGAGCTTCGCGCAGTCGATCGCCGATCAGGAGATTGAACTGCTGGAGGGTGTGGCGGAAACGCTGCCGGTTCTGGCCTCGCGGCACCGGCTGATCCTGATGACCAAGGGGAACGAAGCGGAGCAGGCCGATAAGCTGTCGCGCTCGGGACTCGCGGAGCACTTTGCGGGCGTGGAGATTCCGCGGGAGAAAGATCCGGATGCGTATCGGCAGGTATGCGCGAAGTATGAACTGACTCCACACACCACATGGATGATCGGGAATAGCCCGCGGTCGGACATCAATCCGGCGCTGGCCTGCGGTCTGCATGCTGTTTATATTCATCACCCGCATACGTGGGTGCTGGAACACGAGCATCTGGATGCGGCGCCGGAGGGTCAGCGGCTGCTGGAGGTGGGGAGTTTTGGGAAGCTGGTGCGGTGGTTCTGAGGGGTTAGGGGTTAGAAGTTTGGGATTGGCGGTTAGGGATGTCTGGCGTCGGGTGGCGGGGCATTCTGTAACAGGGACGGTTTCACACTGCCGTAGGCTGGACGGCTAGTTCTTCCAAGAGGGCGCGGACTTCGTTTAGAACTTCGTCGGGTTTGGAGCCGGAGAGGGGATAGCGCAGCACTCCCTGGGGCGTGAACTGGGCGCCGCGCTTGGCGTTCTTTGCCACGAGCTTCATGAGGCGGCCGGGATCGACGGCGGCGCTTTCGGTGAAGCGGATGTGGAGCTGGTCGCGTTTGCGATCGACCTGAGAAACGCCAATCTTTTCGCATTCGATGCGCAGGCTCGCGGCTTCGAGCAGATGGCCGACGCTGACGGGCGGCGGACCGTAACGGTCTTCGAGCTCGGCGCGGACGTCGTCGAGAGCGCGCTCGTTTTCGACGCCGGCAATGCGCTTATACATGCGCAGGCGCTGGTTTTCTTCAGGAATGTAGCTGTCGTCGATGCGGAGAGCGATGCCGAGCGACATTTGCACGGGCGGACGCTCGACGCGCTCTTCGCCCTTGAGGCGGCCTACGGCTTCTTCGAGCATGGAGGTGTACATCTCGAAGCCGACGGCTTCGATGTGGCCGCTCTGTTCGCCGCCGAGGAGGTTGCCCGCGCCGCGCAGCTCCAGATCCAGCGCGGCGATTTTGAAGCCGGCGCCGAGGTCGGAGAATTCCTTGAGGGCAGCGAGGCGGCGGCGGGCGACATCGGTGAGCTCCTGCTCGGGCGGGATGAGGAGATACGCATAGGCGCGTCGATTGGACCGTCCGACGCGGCCGCGTAACTGATAGAGCTCCGACAGGCCGTGGCGATCGGCCCTGTTGATGACGATGGTGTTGGCGAGGGGAATGTCGAGGCCGTTCTCGATGATGGTGGTCGCGACCAGCACGTCGTGCTCGTGGTGCATGAACGAGAGCATGACCTTTTCGAGTTCGCTCTCGCCCATCTGACCGTGGCCGACGACGACGCGCGCGGATGGAACGAGCTCCTGAATCTTGGCGGCGAGCTCGTAGATGGTCTCGACGCGGTTGTGGACGAAGTAAATCTGGCCACCGCGCTCCAGCTCGACTTCGATGGCGGAGCGGATGAGCTTCTCATCGAATTTGGCGACGACGGTCTGGATGGCCATGCGGTCGCGCGGCGGCGTCTCGATCACGCTCATGTCGCGCAGGCCTACCAGCGACATGTGCAGCGTACGCGGGATGGGCGTCGCGGACATGGCAAGCACGTCGATCTCGCGGCGCATCTGCTTGAGCCGCTCTTTGTGGCGGACGCCGAAGCGCTGCTCCTCATCGACGACGAGCAGGCCGAGGTCGTGGAACTTGATGTCCTTCGAGAGCAGGCGATGGGTGCCGATGAGGATGTCGACTCTGGCGTTTTCCACCTGTTCGAGGATGAGCTTTTGCTCCTTCGGGGTGCGGAAGCGGGAGATCATCTCGATGTTGATGGGGAACTGGCGGAAGCGATTTTTGAAGGTCTCGAAGTGCTGGAAGCTGAGGACGGTGGTGGGGGTGAGGACCGCGACCTGCTTGCCATCCTGCACGGCCTTGAAGGCGGCGCGCATGGCGACTTCGGTCTTGCCATAGCCAACGTCGCCGCAGAGGAGACGATCCATGGGCAGCGTGGATTCCATGTCGCGCTTGATGTCGGCGATGGCGGAGATCTGGTCGTCGGTCTCGTTGTAGTCGAAGGCGTCTTCGAACTCGCGCTGGAATTCGTTATCGGGCGGGAAGGCGTGGCCGGAGGCGGCTTTGCGCTGGGCATAGAGCTTGAGCAGCTCGTCGGCCATGTCTTCCATGGCTTTGCGGACCCGCGCTTTGGTCTTCGCCCACTGCTGCGAGCCGAGGCGGTTGAGAACGGGCGCGGGACCAGCTTCGGTGGAGCGGTATTTCTGGATGAGGTCGAGGCGCGTGAGGGGGATGTAGAGGCGCGCGCCTTCAGCGAACTCGAGGATCATGAATTCGAGCGAGACGCCATCCTGCTCGATTTCCCGCAGGCCCTGATACTGCGCGATGCCGTGCTCGACATGCACAACATAATCCCCAACAGCCAGATCGCGGAAGTCGGAGACGAAGGCAGCAGTCTTGGATTTTTTGGGAGCGGGACGCGCGGTGACGTCGGCCTCGTCGAAGAAGTCCTGCGCGCCGAAGAGGACGAGGCGAGCGTCGGGCAGGCTGACGCCGGTGGCGAGCGCGGTGCGCAGAATGACGGGCGTGCGCATGTCGCCGGCGAGATAGCTGGATTCGTCGTATACGTTTTCGCTGCCGGCGTGCTGCAGGCGGCTGCCGAGGCGGTAGGGCAGCTCGTATTCGCGCAGCAGGGTGGCGAGGCGTTCCACTTCGCCCTGATTGGGCGCGACCAGCAGGGTGCGGACCTCCTGATTCATGAGCGTGCGGATCTGCTCGATGAGGGCCGGAATCGATCCGTGGAAGCGCAGGGTGGGACGCGAGCTGAATTCGATTTCGCCGAGGGTAGCGTCGTCTTCGAGGACATCGACGGCGCCAAGCTGATCGATGTCGAGGCCGGGATGGGAGGCGAGGCTGGCCTGCAGCAGCTCAGGGCGCGCGTAGATGTCTTCGGGCGTGATGAGCGATCCGATGCTGGAGCGATCATGGCGCTGCTCGACCTTGTTCCACCAGCGATCGATCTGGTTGCGGATCATCGCCGGCTCTTCGACAAAGAGAGCGGAGCGGGGGAAGAGATCGAGCAGAGTGCCGGTAGCGCCACCAACGCCGGCGAAGAACTCCCAGCCAGGGAAGACGGTGACACCGCCTGCAGCGATGGCTTCTTCAACCAGTTCGCGGTCGTCGGACTCGATGCGTTCGCCGCTGAGGCGCGCGTGCACGGCGGCGAGCAGGCGCTCAGTGACGGGGGTTTCGGTCAGGGGCAGCAGGCGGGCTTCGTCAAGGGGGGCGGCGGAGCGCTGCGTATCGGGATCGAATTTGCGGATGGACTCGATCTCGTCGCCAAAGAATTCGAAGCGGACGGGGCGATCGGCCTCGGGGGAGTAGATATCGAGGATGCCGCCGCGGCGCGTGAACTGGCCGGGCATCTCGACGACGTCCATGCGCGTGTAGCCGATGCTGGTGAGGTGCGCGAGCAGGGTATCGACATCGACTTCTTCGCCGCGGCGGAGGATTTGCGCGAGGCCGGCATAGAAGGGCGCGGGGAAGAGCTTCATGGCGGCGGCTTCGACGGGAGCCACGACGACAGAAGCCTCGCGGGTGGCGATCTTCCAGAGGGTCTTGGCGCGCTGCTCCTGAATATCAGGGTGCGGCGAGAGATTTTCGAAGGGAAGGACATCGTGGGCGGGCAGACGCAGGACGCGCTCGGGCGGGATGGCTCCGGTCAGCTCGCAGCCGGCGCGCAACGCGAGGTGCATGGCGTCCGCAGCCTTGTTGTCGGCGACGAGGACAAGGGAGGGAACGCCGGCGGCGCGGGCGAAGAGGGGGATATAGAGAGCGCGGGCGGTATTGGTGAGTCCGGAGACACGACGACGCCCGCGGGCAAGCGCCAGATGCCTTCTTGCCTGTTCAAAGGAGGGAGAATGCTCCAGGTCCGCCAGCAACTCGCGGACGAAAGGAAGGATCATGCCATCTTCAAGTTTACCAGCGGAAAGGAGCTTATTCGGGGTTGTTGCGGGCGGCCAACGGCAATTTGCGGTGAGGGCGTGCGGCGTGGTTCCGCCGTAAAATTGGGGAATGTCCTACTCCGCCGCTCTCGATGGCCTGCACGCGCGCGCGGGCGAATTGCATGCGGCGCCGGGGCAGCCGCGACGGAAGTTTCGCCTGGAGGAGATGCGGACGCTGGTGGAGGCGCTGGGGCGTCCGGAGCGGCGCTTTCGCTCAGTGCTGATTGCGGGGACCAATGGCAAGGGCTCGACCTCGGCGACACTGGCATCGATTCTGCGCTGCGCTGGGTATCACTGCGGACTGTACACTTCGCCGCATCTGGTGCGGGTGAACGAGCGCATTCAGATCGATGGTTCCCCGATCAGCGACGACGATTTCGCGCGGCACTATTTTCGCGTGGACGACTGCGCGCGCCGGCTCGTGGATGATGGCCAGCTGCCCGGACATCCCAGTTTTTTTGAGATGCTGACGGCGCTGGCCTTTGAGGCGTTCGCCGAGGCCGCCGTGGATATAGTGGTGCTGGAAGTGGGCATGGGCGGACGGCTGGACGCAACCAACGTGGTGGAGCCGATGCTTTCGGTGATCACCGACATTTCACTCGATCACATGGAGTGGCTGGGTAACACGATCACGGAGATTGCGCGCGAGAAAGCCGGCATTCTGCGGCCGGGCGGCGTGATGGTGACCCTGCCCCAGCATCCGCAGGCCAACCAGGCCATTGGCGAGGTTGCAGTGAACCTCGATGTGCGCGGGGTCAACGCTGCCGAATTTGTGCCTGTACCCGGCACAGATTCCGGCCATCGCAGCTTAGAGATGCGCAACCGTTACGAATTGACAGTCATGGGCAAGCACATTGAGGTGGATTCGCCGCTGGCAGGCGCGCATCAGCAGCGCAACATCGCGCTGGCGATTGCCACAGCCATCGAATTACGTAACCAGAACGGTTACAATATTACGCCGAAGCAGATCGAGGAAGGAATTCGCGATACTCGATGGCCCGGGCGGCTGGAGCGCTTCAGCGCGCCGGGGCTCGCGGATGTGCTCGTGGACGTGGCGCACAATCCCGCAGGAGTTTGGGCGCTGCGCTCGGCTCTGTCGTCACTCGAAGACGCAGGCGGCAGGGCGCAGGAGCGAACGTTGATCTTCGGCTGCATGAAAGATAAAGCCATCGACGAGATGGCGCAGATCCTGTTTCCGCTCTTCAACCGGGTGATCGCAGTCCCGGTGGCTTCGCCTCGCTCGGCGACAGCGGAAGATCTGCTGCAGGCTGCGGCGAAGACGGGAGTTCCGGCTGTGGCTACAGCGGACGGGACGGAAGCGCTGGAGGGGGCTTGGGCGGAAACTCCGACGGATGGCCTGGTGGTGATTGCCGGATCCGTCTACTTGATCGGAGAGGTCAGACCACTGCTGACGAGTCTCGCGCGGGAGAGCAAAGCATGACTGCGCAGCTGGGCCCCCGGCCCGATCCACTGCCCTTCCGCGAACGCGCCGTCAGCTTTGGCGTGCGGGCACCCCTGTTCTTTTTAGCTACTGGATTCTTTGGCAGCTTGTCCCTGGCGGCTTCGCTCTTTGAAAAAGATGGGCGTTGGCAGCACCGAATTGCCCAGCGCTGGGCGCGCGCCTGTGTGGCGATCAGCGGAGCGCAGGTGACAGTCGTGCATGCCGAACGGCTCAAAGCTGGGCCGGCGGTATATGTGTGCAATCACCTGTCGTATATGGACACTCCGGTACTCTTCAGTTCGCTGCCCTTTCAGTTCAGGATCGTGGCGAGGCACGACTTGTGGAAGCTGCCGTTTATCGGGTGGCATTTGCAGAGGTCAGGGCAGGTGCCGGTCGATGTGGAGAACCCAAGGGCATCGATTGCCAGCCTGCTCAGTGCCGTGCGAACGCTGAAGGGGGGAATGTCGCTGTTCATTTTCCCCGAGGGCGGCCGCACTGAAACGGGGCATCTGGCTCCGTTTATGAACGGGCCTGCCTTCATGGCCATTCGCGCCCAGCTGCCGTTGGTGCCGATGGCGCTGATCGGCACTCATGAATTGTTGCCCATGCACGCAAAGGAGTTTCATCCTGTGCCGGTGACTCTCGTGGTGGACGAACCGCTGGAGACGCGTGGGCTAAAAATGAAAGAAGTGGATGCGATCACTGCGGCGCTCCAGGAGCGAATTTCAGGACTATATTATGAGCACTCCTGGCGGAAAAGGCCGGATCCGCCGGTGGCCGAGGGCGCGACGCTGACAGGCGATCTTTCAGGTGTGGAGAGGCGATGAAGGCAGTACGCATAGCGATTCCGGAACCAAATGCAGCAGATCAGGAATACAGCGAGCGGTCGTGGCCGCAGTATGCACGTGCGGTCGAGTGGGCCGGCGGTGTGCCGGTGAAAGTACCGCTGGCGGAGTCGCCCGCGGGGGTGGCACGGCTGGTTGCCTCCTGCGAAGGGGTGCTGCTGCCGGGAAGCCCGGCGGACGTGAACCCGCAGAAGTACGGGGAGGAAGCAACCCCGGCGTGCGCAGCGGCGGATGCAGCGCGCGAGGCGGTGGACGAGCTGCTGCTCCAGGACGCCTCCAACCTGTATAAGCCGCTGCTCGGGATCTGCTACGGATTTCAGGCGCTCAATGTCTGGCGCGGCGGAACGCTGATTCAGGATCTGACGTCCGACATCAACCACAAGGCAGGTCGGACGGTGTCGGACGCACACATCGTGGAAGTAAGTCCCAGGTCGCGTCTGCGGCGGGTGATGGGTCTCGGCGGCAAGATGATGCTCATGGTCAACAGCAGCCATCATCAGGCGATCGGGGTCCTGGGGGACGGTTTGGTTCGCGTAGCCTGGTCGCCGCAAGACGGCGTCATTGAGGCCGCCGAGGGGCACGGTGACCAGTTCCTGATCGGCGTCCAATGGCACCCAGAGCGGGCGCTCGAACAGAGCAAGGCCGCGCAATGCCTCTTTCAGGCCTTTGTAGATGCGGCGGCGGAATGGGAGCCGCGCATGATCCGGGAATCCGTGGCAGATTGATGGCCAGGTTATTGGCCAGGACACAGGGCTCAGAGTCTGGCGAAGATCCGTCGTGGCGGACCGCGTTCGCCGAGCGCTTTGAGCTGAGCGCTGAGGCTGTCGAGCGGTTCGACCGCTACCTCTCCCTGTTGCTGAAGTGGAACGCGCGGATGAATCTCACGGCGATACGGGAGCCGGGGGCAATTGTCCGGCGACACTTCGGAGAATGCATCTTCGCAGCGCGGCAAATTCCTTCTAACGTGAAGACCTTGCTGGACTTCGGGTCAGGTGCGGGCCTTCCCGGAATCCCCGTCGCCATTTGCCGCCCTGAACTTCGGGTAACTCTCGCGGAATCGCAAAGCAGGAAGGCGGCCTTCCTGCGGGAGGCGGTGCGGGTCCTGGATCTGAATGCCGAAGTTTGGGCAGGGCGCACTGAAGCCATACCCGAAGAGGTGGTCTTCGATGGTGTAACCCTCCGGGCCGTGGATAATATGGCGGCTGCGTGCAGGGCAGCGGCTGAACGGGTGACTCCGGCCGGGTGGTTCGGAGTATTTACCAGCCGCGACGCAGAATCCGACTTGAATGATCTGAAAGGCATCTGCTGGGAGCGGTCCGTGCCGATTCCTGGCGCGGAAAAGTTGCTTCTGCGCGTGGGAACCCGAATGGTTCAGCGCGCAGATTGATGCCGGCAACTGCGATCGGCGGGCGAGGCGCTGGTGCCAGAACTACCCCAAAATCTCCGCTGAACGAACTGTTCCACGTGGAACAACCCCTCTCGCAGCCCTGAGTGTAGCGGATATCTCCCAAATTACCGTTTGACTATTTGATTGATTACGCGAGTCTTGGCCCATTCTTTAAGCCGCAGCAAGGCTGGGTAGTCCGCAATTTACCCTTGTATCCTCTACTCCCCAACTTCAGTCCACTCCGGAGGGATTCAGCGAAATATTGCGGGCATTCGTGACATTCTCCGGCGTATCCGCAAATGAACGTCCTGAGGGTACGCGAATTTTCTCATACCGGGCCTCCGACCTTGCGGATGGCATCCTGTGCGCCATCATCCCAGGTAACCTCCGCGCCACCGTTGACGTACTGCCAGGTCCCGCGCGCATCGCCGAGCGAGCGCAGAGCCGTCCCATCTTCGCGGAGCGTGATGAAGAAGTTGTCTCCATTTCCCTGGCCAACCTCCCATTTGCCGATGAAATGACCGCGGGATGGCCCCGGAACGCTGATCAGCCCGGCGGGGATGGCGCCGGGAAACTCCAGGCGCTCGACATCGCCGAGGTTGAGGCTCTGGCGGTGACCGTCTTTAAAGATAATCACGAGATTGTTGGACTGGCTTCGATTGTGCGCACATCGTGAGTCCGCAATTCCCGGTCAAAAGGGAAAGCGCGGCGGCAAGAGCGATGCGATGCATAGAACCCTCCCCTGCATGTTGGTTCCGAAGCGAAATGTCACACCGAGCTGCGCGACGCGCGTTTGATTCGTTCCGCAACCCAATCTCAGGTCGCGGTGTGTTCCACGTGGAACGTCGTCGCATGACGACCTCTGGGTTCGAGCAATATGGCAGCAGGCGAAATTTCCTTCCTGCTCCTTCCTTGGACACCCACGGCCAAGTCGTTCACGGCCATCCCCATCCACGACCAGCAGTCCGAATGCCTCCCGCCTTCTCACACTTTGTTTCCGGGAGCGCCGTGAGTTTTCCACGTACCGGCCCAGCCGGCGGTCATTCCTGCGGTAACCTCACGATCTTTGTATCTCAAAGTAACCAGAGGTCTTAACCAAAGTTCCGATCTCCAGCCCCGGAAAGCTTCCACAGATACGTCCCCGTTCTGCACAGGCTCGCTGGCATTGCGGGGAGACGCCCATACCGATAGGCTGAGGAGTGTCATGGGGAACGTCCTCGCCGTAGTCAATCAAAAAGGCGGAGTGGGAAAAACGACCACCGCCATCAATCTCTCAGCCGCTCTGGCACTGGACGGACTCCGGGTTCTGCTGGTTGACTGCGACCCGCAGGCCAATTCCAGCGGCGGCTACGGCGTTGGGCGCGACGAGACCCGCCGCTCCACCTATGAAGTGCTGATGGGCGAGGCTGCCATCGATGAGGTTGTGCTGAAGACGGAAATCGAGACGCTTCAGCTGGTGCCCTCGAATAAAAACCTCAGCGGCGCAAATGTCGAACTGATCCAAATGGAAAAGAGGGCCTACCGGCTGCGCGAAGCGCTGGAGAAGGTACGGGAGAAATATGACTATGTGGTGCTGGATTGTCCCCCTGCGCTCGATCTCCTGACTTTGAATGCCCTGGTGGCCGCCGACCGGCTGCTGGTGCCGATGCAGGCGGAGTACTTCGCGCTGGAGGGGATCAGCGAGCTGGTGCACACGCTGGAGCGGGTAAAGAGCGCCTTCAATAAGGGCCTGGAAATAGAAGGCGTGCTGCTGACGATGTACGACGACCGAACAAATCTGGCTCAGCAGGTGACGGAGAACCTGCGCGAGTATTTCAAGGACAAGCTGCTGAAGACAGCGATCCCCCGGAATGTGCGACTGGCCGAAGCTCCCAGTTATGGCAAACCGGTAATGCTGTATGACCCGCGGTCACGGGGGGCGGAGAGCTATCGCGAGCTGGCGGAAGAGTTGCTGTCGCGGAATGGGGTCGAAAGCCCCAGGGCTAAGGATCGGAAGAAGGCGGCGGCCAATCGGCCCGAGGTGAAGGTCCGGTTCTGGCCGTATGGGGATAAGGCATAACGATTAGTGGTTAGCGTTCAGGGCCACGGGTTGACCGCGGTACAAGCTGGATCGACGCCAGTTTAGGAATGGCAAGGCTGGACGCTGAAGTGCCGTGTTCCACGTGGAACACAGGCTGGGTACGGCAGGAAGGCAGAGGGTTAAAGGCATGGCTACGATGACGGAAGCTCCGAAACGAAGGGCACTGGGAAAAGGGCTGGAATCGCTGCTGCCGCGGGTTCAGCCAAAGGAAGCCGAGGCTCCGTCTGCGGAAGCGAAGGAGAGCGGTAAGCCCCGGGAGATTCCGGTAGGGGAGATCGACCGCAGTCCCTATCAGACGCGCACTCGATTCGACGAAGCCCAGCTCGTTGAACTGGCAGCGTCTATCAGCGCGACAGGGGTGGTGCAGCCGATTGTGGTGCGTCCCCACGCGGGAGGACGGTTCCAGCTGATTGCCGGCGAACGGCGCTGGCTGGCCTCACAGCGGGCGGGCAAAGAAACTATCCCTGCCATCGTGCGGCATGTTTCGGATGAGCAGGCGATGGAGATGACCATCGTCGAAAACCTGCAGCGGACCGATCTGAATCCGATGGAACAGGCGCGCGCCTATGAGCGGCTGGGGAGGGAATTTCAGCTGACCCAGGAGCAGATGGCGAAGCGGACAGGTAAGGACCGGGCTTCGGTATCGAACTTTTTACGGCTGCTGCGCTTGCCGCAGGGGGTGCAGGGGCAGGTGGAAAGCGGCGAGCTGACCTTTGGCCATGCGCGCGCGCTCCTCCCACTGGAGGATGCGGAGGCGATCCAGAAAGCTGCGCAGAAAGTCACGGCGCTGTCCATGTCGGTGCGGCAGGCCGAAGGATATGTGCAGGGGCTGCTCAATCCCGAAAAGAAGAAAGCGGATGGCGAACAGAAGGAGAAGCCGGTCGACCCGAATGTGAAGGAAATCCAGACTCAGCTGCAGCGTTCGCTGGGCATGAAGGTGCGAGTTGAAGATCGCAGAGGCCGTGGGCGCGTGATCATCGAATACGGCAGGCTGGAAGAGTTCGATCGGCTGCTGGAAATGCTAAATGTCAAAGGGTAGGGTGCAGGGATTAGGTTAGCCGGTAGCGCACTAACGATCAGGAGTTGGGGGAGCGAACGGTACTATAGCCGCGAGTGCGGCCTCCTGATTCGAGAAGAGCTGGCGGATCAGCGCTGCCGTTTCTTTAATCGAGTAATTCCTTTCAAAACAGGGATATGCGCTGGATGCCATGGCCTCTTGCTCGGTCGTTGACAGCGCCAGCCAGCGGCGCAGCAGGCGTTCCGTCCCTGCCGGCGTGTCGTCGTCGACAAGGCCTGCCTGGTCCTTCTCAATCTGCGGCCAGATATTGACCTGATTGCTGATGAGCACCGGGCGGCCGGCGACCAGAGACTCGACGACGGAGATACCGAAGTTCTCCTGATGCGAAGGCAGGACAGAGACTTCGGCAGCGCGCAGGGCTCCCCACTTGATATCGCCTGAGAGCATACCCGGCCAGTGAACGCGGCTCCCAACTCCGAGGTCCTGCGCCATGCGCTGAAGTTTCGCCTGCAAACCCACCTGGTCGGGTCCGGCCATCACCAGATCTACGTCCGGATAGGCGGATGCGATGGCAGAAAAGGCCTGGAGGAGCAGGTCGCAGCCTTTCTTTTCATGCAGGCGTGCGAGATAGAGAAGATACCGCCGGTTGCGCAGAGCCGGCAGCTTTCCGTGAAAAGCCTCGATCTGCGCGGCAGGATCGCCCTCCGGATCGCTGATCCCGTAGGGTACAGGGGTACCGTTCCAGTGATTTGGACGGAAGCTGGTGGCGGCCAGATCACGTTCGGCAGCCGTGGTGAAGAAGACAGCGCGCGCGTCGCGTAGAACTGGGTACTGGTATGGCCAGTAGAGGAGCTTTTTGAGGTGCTTCAGCGGATATTTGCGATTAAACCAGGGATCGAGCCCGCCATGAGGGAAGACAGCATACGGCCTGCCGGCGCGGCGCGCAGCGGAACGGACGGCCACATTGGGAAAGATCCAGATGCCGTTGAGAACGATTGCGTCATACTGAGCGGCGTTGCGGTGCAGCCACGTCCAAAGACGAATCGATAAGCCAAACCGGCCGAGAAGACGCTGGCCGAGAGCATGGACAGGGAAATTCAGGGTCTTGAGGAAAGGCTGATCCGGCTCGTCCTGGCAAAGAACCTCGATGCTCACGCCAACAGAGGCATAAGCGCGGGCCAGCTGGCGGACAGCTTCGGGAGGGCCGCCGTCGGCAGGGTCGAGACTGCCGATGACGTGGAGGATGCGCAAAGTTTCGTCCCTGAAAGTGGATTGGGACTAATGATAACGGTTAGCTGCCGCCCACTGACCGCTGACTGCTGACCGCTGTCTACTGGCTACTGATTGTTGCTGCGCGGATACTCCTGTTGCGTTGCAGGTTGAGAGAAGGCGCGGCGGAGATTACTATCAGGCCAATTGCGGACCGTTCCCCCCGACATCTTTGACTATATGGGTCCGACAGACGGTTGAAACGAGGACCACGGCGCAGTGGCAGCTCCGGAGATATCGAGCGGGCAACCGGACCGGCATCCCGCGGCACAGGGGACCGCGGCGGTTCCACCACGCCAGGCGGGAGCAGTGGGCCTTGCCGTCGATGAAATCGTTGCTGACCGATATATCATCCGGCGGCGCCTGGGTGCGGGAGGCATGGGCGAGGCCTGGCTGGCTGAGGACAGCGTACTGCATCGCAGGCTGGTACTGAAGCGTCTTACCGGCACGCACGCCGCGCTGCAGGGGAGCGCCGGATCGCAGGCGGGACATCTGCTGAGCGAGGCCAAGCGCTCGACGGCCATCGACAGTCCACATATCGCGCAGGTATTCGACGTGTGCAGCCATCGCGGAGAGTGGCTGCTGGCCATGGAATACGTGGCGGGGCATGATCTGCGCACTCTGCTGGGATCGCAGCTGAGCGCTGAGAGCTATTTCGCGCTGGCCGTGCAGATTGCTGAAGCCATCCAGTCGGCCCACGCCAGCGGCGTTCTGCACTGCGACATCAAACCGGAAAACATCATGGTGACGGAGCAGGGCTTCGTCAAGGTGCTGGATTTCGGTCTCGCGCGCATGGTGGCGCGCGCGACCGGCGATAACGAAACCGTAAGTGTGGCGGCCAGCGGAGCGGTGTTCGCCGGAACACCGGGCTATATGGCGCCTGAAGTACTACGGGAAGCGGAGCCAACCGAGCAATCGGATATCTTCGCGCTGGGCGTGGTGCTGTACGAGATGGCCGGAGGGCATGCGCCGTTTAAAGGCAAAAGCCTGGCTGACAGCGTACAGATGACACTGACGGCGGAGCCTTCCGCGCTGGATCTAAAAGGACGGGGACTGCCGGCGGATCTGAACCGGGTGCTGAAAAAGGCCATGATGAAAGATCCGTCGCGCCGGTATGCGACGGTGCGGGATTTGCTGGTGGACCTGAAGAGTCTGGCCGGCGGTTACGCGCTGCGGCAGGGGCCCGCTCGCGCCTTCTCCGCAAAGCTGGCGGGAGTGGGCGCGGCAGCGGTGCTGTTGGCCGTCGCTTCCGTAGGGTTTATCGTCGTGCGGCGTTATGAGCACAGGGACGTGAAGTCCGCAGGCACAGTAACGGCAGCCGCAAAGACGCGGCTCCTGGCCGTGCTGCCATTTGCGGTGATCGGGCCGGTTGACGCGGGTATGAGCGCGTACAGCGAAGGGTTGCGGGATGCGATCACCGCCAGCCTGGCAAAGGTGGCGCCGTCGGATAGCATCGATGTGCTGGCGGCCAGTGAGGTACGCGCGCATGGACTGAAAACGCCGGATGAAGCGCGCAAAGAACTGGGGGCGGATCTGGTGATCGACGGCAGTTATCAGCAGTATCGGAATCAGGTGCGAATCCTGTATTCGCTGGTCGATCAGACTGGGCGCGTGGTGCGATCAGGCAGTGTCAGAGAAACGCTGACCGATCCGTTCGAACTGGAGGACGAAGTGGTGAAGGGTGTCCTGCAGATGCTGAGCATATCGGCACCGCATCTGGAGCAGGCGCCGCAGCGCTTTGGAACGCAGGTTCCGACGGCTTACGACGCGTATCTGCGCGGAGTCGGCTATCTGCGCGACTTCAACATTCCTGACAATCTAAAGAAAGCCATTGACAGCTTCGAGGCGGCAACGAAGGCAGATCCGGGATTTGCCGCCGCGTATGCAGGTCTGGGTGAGGCGCACTGGGCGGAGTACCAGGCGAATTCCGATTCAGAGGAGATTGGAGCGGCGCGGGCCGGCTGCGGTAAGGCCATGGCCCTGAATGCGCAGACGGCTGAGGCGCAGATCTGCCAGGCGACGATTGATGATGGCACCGGCCAGGTGAAGCAGGCCCACCAGGAGTTTGAGACTGCGCTGCGGCTGGATCCACAGAGCGACAGCGCGCTGAATGGTCTGGCGCGGACCTGTGAGGAACTGGAAGAGCCGGATCAGGCGAAGCAGGTGTATCAGCAGGCGATCCAGGCACGGCCCTTCTACTGGGCGAATTACTATGCGCTGGCAAATTTCCTGGTAAGGCGTGCGGATTACCCGCAGGCGGCGGAGGTGCTGGAAGACGCTGTGGCGAAGTTCCCGGCGAACAGCTTCCTGGCGCGGCGGCTGGGAGTGGTGTATTTCCTGGAGGGGCAATTCGACCAGGCGGCGGCGATTTTGCAGAAGGCCATCCTGGAGCGGCCACATGCGGAGGCGTACATGGACCTCGGCCAGGTGTATGTGCACAAGCGGCAGTTTGGGCCGGCGATCGCGGCGTTGGAGCAGGCAGCAAAGACGAATCCGCAGTCTTATTCCGTGCAGGCAGATCTGGCCGACGCGTACGCGTGGAGCGGAAACCAGAAAGACAAAGCCGCAGACCGCTACAAGATCGCGCTGGCGGAGAGCATGGAGAGCCTGCGGGTGAACCCGCTGGATCTGGACGCCCTGATGGTTTCAGCCTACTGCTCGGCGGCGCTCGGTGGACGCGACCAGGCGCTGCGGCTGCTGGAGGAGGCGCTGCGGCATGCTCCCGAGGACGCTGAGGTGAACTACTACGCGGCCAGAGTGTATGCGCGGCTCGGTAATACTGAGGCCGCAGCGGAGTGGGCGCAGAAGGCGATCGCGCACGGATATTCGCAGGCCGACGTGGACAGCGCGCCGGATCTCGCGGGAATCAGCGGGGAGATTGCCCAGGTGGCGCCACGGAAGTAAGTGCCGGGTTGCAGGCCTCGTCTGTCGAGAGTCAACCTCATCGAGGACGGATGGGTGCAACTCTTATGACCCGAATGGAGAGCCGAATTCGCAGGCTTACGGGTCCTTTGCCCAAACCGAGCCCTGATCGCCTTGAGGAGGGATATACTTTTCACAGGAGACTGCACATGGGAGCGGACATAGCCATACTGGTAGCTATTTTCGTTTCGTTCTTAGCTATTTTCCTGATGTTCTTTCTGTCGGGGAAGCAATGGACAGAAGCGCAGGAGAGGGCGCGCGCGCGCCGTATGGCTGACCACAGGATGAATGCAAGACTCCTGAGACTGAACCTCTGATGCGTTGCTGAAGGCGACGCCGACGCGACCGAATCCCTCCGCCGGACCGCCTCTGGCCGGGAAGGTTGGCGGGGGCTCAGACCCGATTCATCTTTAGCCTTTGCGGCACGACTGAAGCCGTGCCCTGATACAAAAGCTTCTTTCAGCGCAGGCTGGTGCGACTCAGGTCGCGCGCTGGTGCAGGCGCGCAAACCGTTTTCCTGAATGGTTGCGAGTCACGATGTTAGTTAGTGATGCGGAGATGCGGGTCGCGGCACTCGAAGTGGCGGTGCTGCTGATCGTTGGGCTCCGGCTGCGCATTGGGGTCTGCGGTCTGGAACTGCACCTCGAGCTTGTACTGGCAGCCGAGTGCGCTGCTCTTCGGCGCCAGCGTGTCGAACGCGGAGCCAAAATTCACATCCGTCGGATCGAAGGTCTTCGCAAAAGGATCGCGCGGGCAAGCCTGGCCGTGCGCATTCTTGTGGGTGATGGGGACGAGACGGCGAACCCGGAAGTTCCGGCCCTGGCTCGAATTGAAGGCAATGTGTTCCGCATTGCCCACCGAGAAACACATGGCCTTGTGGTCGGAGATAGAGGGGAGCGAGACTTTGCTGTAGTCGCACGCTGTCCGGCGCATGTGCTCGACGTCGAGTGCGCACTTCCGGCCGTGGGTTCCCGCAGCCGAATCCCAGCTGCAGAGATTTTCAGCATCGGTCTCGCCGGCGCAGACTGTGACTGCGGATGGGATAGCTTGGGCACGGGCAGCGAGTGCGAACGAGCCTGCAAGCACAATTGCAACCGTAGCGGTTCCTAATTTCAAAGTGCTCCTCCTTGGGACGTAGTCGGACGGATCTCTTTCTCGAATCAGAAGAGGCTGGCCAGCGTTGTGCAGGGGGAGGGGCGAAATCACGGCAAGTATACGGGGCAGACGGGAAAAAAGAACAGTGAAAGTTCCCGCCGCTCGCCCGTCGGGTACCGAAATGAAAACGAGACTCCCATCTGTTCGCCCGAAGATGCTTGGAATTCGAAGTGCGGAGGGAGGCGCCGCGCATTCGTAACGATCGACGACAGACGACGCAGCTTCAGCCCGTGTAGCGGACGTCGAGCAGGGTGCAGTCGTCGTCGGCAGCAAGGGTGCCGCACCGGGACTGAACATCGGCGCAGATATCGTCGAGGGTGAGGCTGCTGACCGATTCGCGCATAAGCGGTTCTTCGCCGTAGAAGTCCCCTTCGGGCGTGTGCGCTTCTGTAACACCGTCGGTGACAATCAGGACGCGGTCGCCGGGCCGGAGGCGCAGAGTTCCTGGCTGATAGGGGGCGCTCTCGATCAGGCCAACCGGAAGGTTGGACTCAGTGAGCCGCGAGCTGCGGCCGTTTGCATAAAGGAATGGCGGGACGTGGCCGCAGTTGATGTAATCCAGATCGCCGCCGGGGCCGAGGCGGAGGATGGTGAGGGTCGCGTACTTTTCGATATTTTTGCTGCAGATATAACGATTGACGACTTCGGCAATGACAGCGAGAGACTGACGGGCGACAAGCTGAGAGTAGATGAGCCCCTGGAGGGTAGAGGCAAGAATGGCGGCGGAGATGCCTTTACCGCTGATATCGGCCACTACGACGGAGAGAACATCGCCGTCCTGCACGATGTCGAAGAAATCACCGCCCACCTCGCGGCAGGGGATGGAACGGGCAGCGACCTGAGCCCAGGGCAGGGTGGGCATGCGGGCAGTCATGAGGCTCTGCTGGATTTCGGCAGCGATGCTGAGCTCTTCGCGATAGCGGCGCTCGCGCTCCTCGGCCCTGGCCAGCTGGGCGTTGTCGATGAGCGCCGCGGCATCGGTAGCAATGGCGCGGAGGAGGTCGTTGTCGATCTGCGTAAGACTGCCGGCCTTCAGGCGGCTGTCGAGGTAGAGGAGCCCCAGCAGCTCGGAATCGCGCGCGGCCGCTCCGGGACGGCGTTTGCGCAGCGGGATGCAGATCACGGAGCGGATGCTGTGGGCGACGATCGAAGCGGACCGGGCTTCGGGATCGGCGCTGAGCGTGTCCGTTAGGATGTACTCGCTGGAGGTGCTGACGGCCTGACGGATGGCGCCGTGGGAAAGGGTACCGACGTCGGTGAGCGCCTCTCCGTTGTTGTCGCGGCCGAGCGCCAGCTTCATCTCGCCGGCCTCATCGCGGAGGAAAACATAGCCGCGCTCCACATGGGTGAGCTGGAGCGTCGTATCGAGCAGGGCGGCAAGGATCTGATCGACCGCGCCATAGGCATTCAGGCGACGGGCGGAGTCGAAAAACCAGCGCAGCTTTTCGAGGGCGGTACCGGAAGCGCCGACTTCGGGGATCTGGTCAATGATGTCGCGGATGGTGGAGGTGCCGCCCGCTTCGTGCGCGCCGATGTGGAGGGAGGGACCATCGGCGCCGCCGAACTGAACGGTATCGTTTTCGCGCAACAGATGGCGGCCGGCGACGGGCTGGCCATTGATAAAGGTGCCATGGCGGCTGCCGAGGTCCGTGACATAGTATCCATCCGGTTCGGTGAGGATCTCGGCATGGCGGCGCGAAACAAAGGCATGGGCGAGGACGAGATCGTTCTCAGGCAGGCGACCAACGCTGAAGGGGGAATTGGTGATGGCCACATTCCTGCGATTCGTGCCGTCAACCAGCACAAACGTGGGCGATGCGGAATTGCCGGACATTGGTGGTGATTATAGGGCCAGATCTGAGCGAGGTAGCAAGTTAGCAAGTCAGCGGACGAAGATCAGGCGTCGGCAGACCAGGAAGCAGGCGAAGATCAGCGCCAGTGACGAGCCGATCCAGATGGCATCGGGCAGCGTGGCAGCCGAAGAGGCATGCACGAGCCATGCGAGTTGGCTTGAAAGGACGCCTGCCGTCGAGGCCTGCACCGGAGTCGCAGCAGGAGCGGAGCTCACGACGAGGATCACGCCGGCAATGAGGGCGACGAGGACCACGGCGGCGGCGAAAAGTCCGGGAACAGCGCGGCGCCACGGGAACGGGATAGGCGCGGGCGCGGAAGCTTCATGCTGCATCGCCGTCATGACGGACTCGGCAAAGCCTGAGGAAGGCAGGATCGTGTCCTGCTCAACATTGAGCGAGCGATCGAGGTCGGCAGCGGTGAGCTTCGGATTCGGCGAGGGACTGATGGGCCGCTTCATTGGACCTCCTTTGGATGCTGGGCGGCGAGCTGCGCGTTTTTCGGAGCGGGGCGCGGGCGCGAGAATTTGCTGCGCAGCAGTTCGCGGGCGCGGAAGAGGCGCGCTTTCACCGTGCCCTCCGGGAGGCGGAGGGTGCGGGCCGCGGCAGGAACATCCTGCTCATGAAAGTAGAAGAGCAGGACGGCGTCGCGATATTTGGGCGGCAGGGCGAGAACAGCGCGGCGGATGGCCTCGTCACGGCTGGCTTCGTCGTAAGCAGAAGTGGAGATGCGGGCGTCGGGCGGCTCGGCTATTTCATCAAGGGACAGCATGGTGGCCGGGATGCGCTTCAGCTCCGTTCGATAGAGGTTGGTAGCCAGGGAAAAGAGCCAGGTGGAGAAAGCCGCGTCGCCGCGCCACTGGGCCAGGTTACGCCACGCGCGAAGAAAGGCTTCCTGGGCCATCTCCTCGGCGCGCTGGCGATCGCGGCAGAAGCGCCAGGCAAGATTGACCAGAGGCGTTTGCCAGCGGCGGACGATGGCCTCGAACGCTGCGTGATCGCCGGCGAGAACGCGGGCGACACAGGCAGCATCGGCGGCGGGACCTTTATCCTCACCGGGATCTGGACCTGAAGCCACACCCGGACTCGCGCTCCGGCTGAGAGGTGGATCCGTTACTGGATCGGCGTTCACTGGATCGTTCCTGTGCGGTGAGACCTGGGTCCCGAGCGTGCGGTTGCAGTTTTTTCTTCCGTGCCCCTCCGGACTCTGGAGTCATCGCGATTCGGGAGGATTCGCTGCGAGTGTAAGCGCATTGCGGACCCACGGCGCAAAGATTTTGCAACCGCCAGCAGACAGAGCAGGTCGTACGGGTTGAAGCGGACGAGAACGAGTCGCTTCGCGAGGAGCGAAAGCCATGTGGGAACCGGGAGTTTGGGTATTTATCTTTCTGGCAGTGAGTGCGGTGGCCCTGTTTAGTTTCCTGTCGGTGAATCAGTGGTCAGACGCGCGCCGCAAGGAGCGGGAGAGCTACTACAAAAACGACATGCTGAAGAAGCTGGCGGATGCCCAGGGGCCGGGAGCGAACTCCGCGCTGGAGATCCTGCGCGAAGAGGCCCGGTTGGGATCGATCCGGAAGCGCGAAGGCCTGCGGGTGGGCGGCACTGTGGTGATGGCAACGGGGCTGGGGCTGTTGATCTTTCTGAAGGCGCTGATCCCCGACGAGCCGATTTATCTGTGCGGATTGCTGGTGTTTCTCATCGGCGCGGCACTGTATGGGGGATCGTACATGGTAAACCTGGCGACTGAGGCGAGGTAGTTCTCAAGCAAGTCTGCTGCGCGGAGGGTGGGCTCAGGCAGCTTTGCTGTTGTTCGCCACCTCCATTTTCCGGCGGACTCGCTTCTTTCTGCGGCGCCAGTAGATATAGCCGACGGCAAAGATGCTTGCGGAGATGACACACGACGCCTTGGCGAAGTAGCTGAGCAGGCTCTGAAACCTGGCGGCGAAGGCATAGCCGGCGACGGCCATCGCGGTGACCCACGTGATGGCTCCAAGGGCATTGAAGAGCAGGAAGGGCTTCCACTCCATACCCAGGGCTCCGGCAACCGGCCCGGCAAGGGTGCGGAGACCGAAGATGTAGCGGGACCAGAAGACGGTAGCGGGGCCATGGCGGCGGATCTGATCGATCGCGGTGGCGATGTCTTCTTCCATGTGCAGCTTCTTGCGCATCCAGCCGAGAAGGCGGGGACCGAACCAGCGGCCCGCGAAGAAGCCGATGTTGTCGCCCATGATGGCAGCGGCGATACCCACCAGGATCAGCCATGGGAGGCTGAGGCCGGTGGATTTATGGGCGAGGAAACTGGCGAGCATCAGGACAGTTTCGCCAGGCAGGGGCAGGCCGGCGTCCTCACCAATGAGCGCGACCGCCAGGGCGAGGTAGCCCCAGCGCACCAGGGCATAACCAATGAGATGGGCGAGCCAATGCATGCAATGAGACGGAGGCGCCGTTCCAACCCGCGTGCGCAGAGGCCTGGCGGTGCGGGTAGGGCGGACGCTTCACCTGGTTGGATGCCGGGCGACAGTACGTCCTGGAACGAAACCGCGAGGACTACTGCCTGAAGGCCTGGTCCTAAAGAGAAATGGGGGCCGCGCCAGCTCGCTATGAGGTGGCGGCGCGTGGCGGGCGCGTGATCAGCCGTCGTGACGAAACAAGGCTGAGAGCGATCAGAGTGGGAATGAGGTCGACGATCCAGAGAAGTGCAGGCGGGCTGAGGATATGGGTGAGATACAAAGCGCCCTCGATGCCGGTCAACGCCAGGTAGAGAACCGGGCCGGTGCGACGCATTTTGAAGAATACGATCAGAGCCGCACATCCCAGGGCGTCTCCTGGCAGGATCACGGCCAGCCACGGATTCCAATGCTGGGCGGCAACATACTCGAGAAGGGTGGGCAGCGCATACAGGACCAACACCAGAATGACTGCCAAAATGAGCGGATTCCACCTGGCCACAGCCTGCGCAGCTCGCGCCAGGTTGGTGACGAGCCCGGCCTGATCCACAATCACTGCGGATGAAGTTTGTGCCGGCCGAGGTTCGAGCGAAGCCTCCTGCACGGCGCGACTGCAAACGTGCCGGGACTCGAGGTCTTTCACCGCTGCCTGTCCCCGGGCTATACCGATGGTGAGAAAACAGCGCGTGCAGATCACCATGCAGGTGCCATCCTGCTGATAGCGGCGATAGTAGTTCAGCGTGCTCATGACAACGAACAGAAGCTCATAGGTGAAGTCGAATCGGTATCACTATAGACCCGGAGAGTGGCGCCAAACTATGTGACGTTCGACAGCAGCCGGGAGTTACAGCAAAAGTATTTCGGGAGAACATCGTCCAGCTACATATGGAGGGCCACCGGACGGCGAGCTCCGGTCCACCCGCCTTTCTGCGGCTCAGACATACAAGGCCCTGATTTCAGGCGCGCGCAGGATGAGCAGCATCAGAGCTGGCCGACACCGCACGCCGCTGACGCAGCAGGGCAGTCACGGCACGGTGACAGCGCAGGCAGAGGGTGCGGAGGTTATCGAGATCGCATTCTCCTCCGCCTTCAATCACGGGAACGATGTGGTCGGCATCCCAGAGGCTGCGCCGGCGGTGCTGTTCGATGGCCCAGTGCTGCAAAAGCGTCTGGCGGCGGCCGCCACGGGAACGCCGGAGCTGCCGAAGCGCGGCAATGGTGTCAACGCCGCAAGCCGCGCAGACACCGCGGTCGCGCAAGAAAACCTGATCGCGCAGATACGCAGGCTGGGATCGCAGCTTCCACTCATGAACGCAGTAGGCAGAGCAGAAGGTAAAGCGGCCGCGAGGAACCTCGAGAGAACACCATCGGCACAGCCCACCACCGTTCGGACCGCGGGGAATCGACTTGCGATCGACCCAGCCCCCGCGCATGGAGCGCATCGTACTCATCACTCTTTTTGTAAATGGCGAGCGCCTCGACGGCTGAGGATTTCCCGGAAGAGAGAAGCCAGTCAATCACCGATCAGGCGCCGAGGCGCGTGAGGCGATCCAGCGTTCGCTTCCGGATTGCAGGTTATTTTGCGGGTGAGACGGAGCGCCTGCGGGGGGGCCGGGAGACGTGCGCGACGGGTTCTGCGTTCTGTTGCAGAGCGAAGTGCGCGCACTGACAAAAAGCCTGGCGTCGGCAGGGGCCGCTCAGGTCAGGCCCACGGGCTTCCGAACGGCAGCCACTGCGATGACCAAGTAGACAGCGCGGGAAACAAAACCCCGCGCATGAGCCATGTGTAAATTTTCGAAGAGATCGAGCGCGGTCGTAAGAAGGCCGCGGAGCGAATGGATTCGATCGTAAAAAGTTAAGGAGAACGGTACTTAGAACCGGACCCGGAGATACGTGTCCAGAACCTGATCTACGAAGCTTTCTTGTGCAGTGCCTGCTCAGCCCGGTACCAGTCATCTTCGTGACGGCCGTGCTGGCGTCCGCGGTCATTCCAGTACTGATGTGCAAGCCGCGCAATCTCGTCGTGCAATGCATTTTTGGCTGGTTGCGACCGGACTGCGGGGGCCGTGGTTACGGGTGTTTCCGCTGCGCTGCCATTGGCCGCGATAACCTGCTGCCCGTCGGCCAGAGCCGCGGTTTTCTTCGTCCCGCTCTTCCGTGGCTTCGCGGGGGCCTTCGCCTTTTTCGTGGTTTCCGCCATTCAAAACTCCTGTCGCTGAAGTGGAGGGCCAACGTGCCGGCCCTCTCTTCGAGGATACAAGATTTTGGCCGCAGTTTCGATAAAAGGAAACAGAGAAGCACCCTGATGGTAAATCGTTAGTTACCAGGCGCAAGCCCTCGTCTGTGCTGGGAAATCGTGTTTGGAAGCTTGCGTGCCCTTGCATGAAAGATCAGCCAATATCAACCGCCGTCGCAATTTGTCTCGCGAAGTCTCTTGACACCCGAACCGTGCTGTGGGCGGAAGCGCGGTTGACTGATTTATTCTCTTGGAGTCATGCGCAAACCAATTTTGACGATGCTGGCATGGGCGGCCCTGATAGCGATGGCCGCTCCCGTTTACGCGCAACAATCGAACAAGCCGAAGCCGGAAGATACAGAAGTCTGGGAACCTGTTCCAAAAGTGGTCACGCCGGGCACGCCGGAAACCGCGCCGCCGTCGGACGCCATCGTGCTCTTCGACGGAACCAACCTCGACGCGTGGGTGCAGAACAAGGATAAGTCGCCGGCTCAGTGGACCGTGTCGGATGGCATCGCGACGGTGAAGAAAGAAGCAGGCAGCATCGAGACGAAGCAGAGCTTTAAAGACTACCAATTGCACATTGAGTGGAGAATTCCGACGGACATCACCGGCAGCGGACAGGCGCGCGGCAACAGCGGTGTCTTCCTCGCCTCAACAGGCCCCGGTGACGACGGCTACGAATTGCAGGTGCTGGATTCGTATAAGAACAAGACTTATGTGAATGGGCAGGCCGCCAGTATTTATAAGCAGAGCCCTCCGCTCGTGAACCCGGCGCGCAAGCCCGGCGAGTGGCAGACCTATGACGTGGTGTGGACGGCGCCGCGGTTTAATGACGACGGCTCGCTGAAGACGCCGGCGTATGTCACAGTCTTTTTCAACGGTGTGCTGGTGCAAAATCACTTCCAGCTACAGGGTCAGACGCTCTATATCGGCAAGCCGTTTTACAAGGCGTACGATCGCGCGCCTATCAAGCTGCAGGCGCACGGGGATAAGAGCGAGCCCATCAGTTATCGGAATATCTGGGTTCGTCCGCTGGACTAAAGGCGGATTGCGCATTCGGTGCCGCTTCAACCAGGCCTGAAGGCCTCGATCGCTCGCTGCCATTCGCCGCGGCAGCGCTGTGCACATATCCTTCGAGTGCCATGCGCTTGCCCATGGGCCGGTAGGCGATAGGGTCTTCGGGCTGCCAGGTGGCGAGGCCGTCGACATAACGGTTGTACATGCAGAAGGCCGCGGCGATGAGAACCGTATCGTGGATTTCGCGATCGGTAGCGCCGTGGCTGCGCGCGGCGGAGATGTCGGCGGAGGTAACCTGCTTGCCGCCTTCGCGCACCCTGCCGGCAATGTGCAGCAGCGTTTTGAGTTTCGGTGAGATGTTGGCGGAATCGGGATCGGCCTTAACGTCTTCGATCCACGCGTAGTCAGCACCGGTGCCGCCACGATGCTCGGCAGCGGCGGCGCTGTGCGAGAGCTGACAGAAGCGGCAGTCATTGCGCGAAGAGACAAAGGCAGCAATGGCTTCGCGCTCAGCGCTGGTGAGTGTGCTCGGTCCGCGCAGCAGCACTTCGGCCAGCTCGCGCATGGGCTTCGCGGTTTCCGGACGGAAGGCAAAGGCGCCGACGATACCGGGGATGCCTTCTTCGAGAGCGATATGGGCCATGGTGTTTCCTCCTGAAATGGACGTGGGACGTGCGCGGTGGCCGGAAATGAGGACAAACCAACCGAATTATCGAGGCCCGAGGCAGCAATGCACAAGGATCCGACGGTCGGCATTTATCTCAGCCTTTCGAGCGAGGGCAGCTCCGTCAGCGCGGTATGCGAAACCCTGTGATTGACCGGCAACCGAAGTCCGGGCGCGGGGACACTTTTGAGCGTCGGAAGCCTCAGGCTCAACCGAGGATTATCTTTGAAAGCAGGCAGGCGCGGAGATCGAGCTCTGCACGCCGAAGCAGGGACAGGGGAAAGAGGATGATGACGAGGAAGATTTGGCGGAGCGCAGTTGCGCCGATGTTTGTACTGCTGATAGCGAATTTCGCAGCTAACGCTCAGCAGGGGCGGTGGACGGCGGCTCAGGCCAACGACTGGTATGCCAAGCAGCCGTGGCTGGTGGGCGCGAATTACATCCCTGACAACGCCATCAATGAGCTGGAGATGTGGCAGGCGGAGACCTTCGACCCCGCGCAGATCGATCGCGAGCTGGGCTGGGCCGAGGGCGCCGGCATGAACACCATGCGCGTGTTTCTGCAGGACCTGCTCTGGAAGCAGGATCCGGAAGGATTCAAACACCGCATCGATGTTTTCCTGTCGATCTCGGCGAAGCATCACATCCGACCCCTGTTTGTGCTCTTCGATTCGTGCTGGGATCCGTATCCGAAGCTGGGCCCGCAGCATCCTCCCATTCCCGGCGTGCACAATTCAGGATGGGTGCAGAGCCCTGGCGCTGTCGAGCTGTCGCATCCCGAGGATTATCCTCAGCTGCGCGCGTACGTCCAGGGCGTGATGGGCGCGTTCGCAGGAGACTCGCGCATTCTCGGCTGGGATCTGTGGAATGAGCCGGACAATGACAACGAGGACTCCTATGGCAAGGAAGAGCTGAAGAACAAGAACGAAATCATCGAGAAGCTGCTGCCTCAGGTCTTTGTGTGGGCGCGCTCCGTCCACCCGAGTCAGCCGCTCACCAGCGGCGTGTGGTACGGCGACTGGTCATCGCTGGCATCGCTTTCGCCGGTGGCGAAGATTCAGATCGAGAACTCCGACGTCATTACGTTTCACAACTACAGCTGGCCTGAGGACTTCAGACAGCGGGTGGAAGACCTGAAGAAATTTGGGCGCCCGGTCATCTGCACGGAATACATGGCGCGAGGCGCGGGCAGCCTGTTCGATACGATCCTGCCGATCGCGAAGGAAGAAAACGTAGGCGCGATTAACTGGGGCCTGGTCGCAGGCAAGACGCAGACATATCTGCCCTGGGATTCATGGCAACGCCCCTATGTGCTCGAGCAGCCACCGGTGTGGTTTCACGAAGTCTTTCACAGCGACGGCACGCCTTACCGGCAGGAAGAGGTCAGGCTGATGCGGCAGCTTACCGGGCGGGGAGCCGCAGGCAATTAGCCTGCAAACACTTCGCTTTTTCTCGCAGGGACCGACCCTGGGTTGGTTGGCCGCTATGTGGCAGTTGTACGCGAAAATCGTGATCGCGTTGTGGGCCGCCGACGTTACGATTCCAGGCGCCATCCTTGCTCTGATCTGAGACTGTGATCGAGAAAGACCCGGGGCGGCTTCGAAGCTTAGCTAACGTGGCTGGGGCAAAAGGCTTTTCGCCGGCACCCCCATGGCCCGATGGATCGATCAGCCGCACATCACCGCGGGGCTTAGATTCCAACGAATTGGAGGTTTCATACACCCAGCGATTGCAGCAACATCTGGAGCAGTTCGTCGCCCATATTTGTTGTGCCCTGAGCGCCGCGGTCGCGCGCTTCGCGTACATGCGCGGCGTCTCTTGATCCAGCGTAGATGAAATAGGGAGTGTGATCCCCGCTGTCTCGAAGTGCTTCCAACAAGGTGTACCCGGCTCGTGAATCCGGAGGCCGACCCATATCGCTGATGATTGCGTCGAACTGTTGTTTCCTCAACTCGCCCAGGGCTTGCCCCGTCGATTTAGCCAGAACGAAATCGATGTTGTAGGCCGCTATGGAACGACGCTCAATGATGTTGTTATCAGGCCTGTTGTCGACCCACAAGACGATTTTTCGATGGCTCTTTGTCTCTCTTTCCGATCCGAGACTTTTGACCAGATTGGAAGCCTCGTTCTCTGCAGCATTGTCGCCGCGCCTTGCTGGAGCCCGAGGGGGAGCTGAGCTTGAGGTGCGTGCGATGGCAGTTGCGATCGTCTCAGCGAGCGCTCGAACGGCACTCCGTATCCGCGGGTCGTCCACGGCAAAGTCTGCCTGAACGCGCCAATCATAGCGCTGACGGCTGGCGATTTCGGAGGCGAGTGTATCGTTCTCAAGCAGTTCCGGCCGTTCGAGCACCGGCGCGGTCACGAAGTAGATAGGAAGAATGAGATCGTCTCTGCCGAGGCTCCTCTCGTGCTCTAAGAATTGCTTCAACTCGTCGCGACAGGGATCGCTTTTAAAGAAAAGAGGTGTGACGATCGGTATGAGAAACCTGGATGTTGAAATTACTTCAGTGAGCCGCTTTTCCCACTTCTGGCCGAAGTCAATGCCGTCAACGTCCTGGAAAATGTTGAAAGTTCGGTCTCCGGTGACCACCTGAACGCCAAGTTCCAGCAATCGCCTCAATGAGGTTATCGAGCCGCCAAAGTACTCGTCGTCCAGTCTGGTGTAGCTGAGGAAGGCTTCGGAGGGGCCGGTCACGTTCTTCGTCCTATATTGCCCTTTGCGCTATTTCTCCGGCAGCAGCAGCAGCAGCGCCTGACGGACCTGCTCAGATCCGCATCGGCATGATGATGTAGCGGTATTTGAATTCGTCCGAGCCGTCTTCGGGGCGCATCTGGCCGGCGGACTGGGCGTCCTTGAACTCGAGGCGGACTTCGCCTTCGTTGCCGATGGCCTTGAGGAAGTCGATGAGATAGACAGAGTTGAAACCCACCACGATGGCGTCGAAGTTATAGGGGGTCTCGATGGTGTCTTCGGATTCACCGGACTCGGTGGAGGACGAGGAAACCTTCAGCTCGTTCTGCTCGATGCGCATCTTGATGGCGCCGGAGCGCTCGTCGGCAAACTGCGCGACGCGCTGGATGGAAGCGGAGAGATCCTGGCTGCGCACGATGACGAACTTGTTGTTGTCGCGCGGCATCACGGCTTCGTAGTTGGGGAACTGGCCGGTGAGCTTGCGGCTGGTGAGCACGCGATGGCCGACGCGGAAGAAGAGCGTGGAGTCGTCGTCGGCAAATTCGATAGTTTCGGCGTCGGTGTTGGAGAGCAGCGACTGGAGCTCCTGCAGAGCCTTGCGGGGGATGAGGGTTTTCTTCTCGGCAGTGATGCCGGGGAAGTTTTCGCCGGTCTTCTCGATGTGGGCGAGACGGTGGCCATCGGTGGCGACCATGGCGATGGATTCGGCCTTGAGGATGAGGAGCGAGCCATTGAGCGTGTAGCGGGACTCCTCATTGGAGATGGCAAAGACAGTGCGCGCGATGAGGGTGCGCAGCGAGGGCACCGGGATGCGGATGACGGAGGCCTCAGGGAACTCAGGCACCTGGGGGAAGTTCGCGCGGGCCATCCCCACCATGCGGGTGTTGGAGCGGCCGGCGCGGATCTGCACCCAGTGGTTCTCAAGCAGCTTGACGGAGATGTCGCCGTCGCCGAGGAGGCGGATGTAGTCGTAGAGCTTGCGCGCGGGAATGGTGCAGGAGCCGGGCTTTTTGACTTTGGCGGCGCAGGAGGTGCGGATGCTCTGATCCAGATCGGTGGCGGTGATGACGATGCGCTCGCCGTCGGCTTCTACGAGGAAGTTGGAGAGGATGGGGATGGTTGTCTTGCGCTCGACGACGCTCTGCGTGGCAGTGAGCTCACGCAGCAGATCCTGGCGGCTGACGGTGATCTCCATGGTAGTGCCCTGGACGGCTTTTTCCTGTTCAACTCCAGCCGGCATTTTGGCTCCCTCGCAACGGTCTGACTCAATGTACACCAAGCGCCGCGGCGGACGGCAAGGCAGTACAGAGAGGAATTCCCATTGTAGAGACAATCGGCGAAAACACGCTCTCTGGAAATCTCGGGATTTCTGTGGGTGGGCTGCACGGCGGTGACTTTCGTTCGTAGCGCCAGCCGGAGTTAAGGATGCGACGGCTATTACGGGTTTCTAAGTTTATGTATTCCCCGTAGTCGTAGCCGTTCAGCGCGGAAAAGTGGAAAGAACGCGCGAAACCGCTGCTGACGCGGGGGCCGCACAGGTACGCGTTTTCGAAAACCGGGTCGGCTCCGGAAGCAAAAACAGGAAAGCGGGAAAAAAGAGGTGAGATCCGTCACCGCATTCCCACGTTATGAACAGCGGCCCCGGAAAGGGGTGTGGAAAGCAATTCGCGGAAGTGGAAAGAGCGGCCATAAGCAGCATTGGCGGGGGTCCGGAAGAGACGCGCGATGCACAGTGGACGCCTTGTCCAGAGCTTGCACAGGGTACGGTTTGGATGAGGAAAGGCGGGGCGAAATCGCCGCTCCGCTGAAAATAGAATGCTCAGGAGAAAAAGCAGGAGGGAGGGAGAGGGCCGGCGGGTTCCACGATCTGCCCATGGAGGGCAGAGGATGAGAACCCGGCAAGTGGGAGAACTTAGTCGACGCTGGGCCCGCCGCTGTGGCTGATCGTAACTCCGCCGTTCACTGTCTCAATGTGAATGGTGGGGCCGCCGGAGCCGAGGTCGGTATTGAGACGGCTCTTGATCGTCCCCTGAACCGTGATGGGGAAGTTGACAGAGACTCCGCCATTGACGGTGCCGGTTTCAAGGTGCGCGGAGTAACGGTCGGGGAGGCGCAGATCAATGCCGCCGTTGGTGGTCTGAGCATTGAGACCGGTTCCCTGCCAGCGCTCGCCCGCGAGGGAGATATTGAGGCCGCCGTTGACGGTGCTGCCCTGCACATCGCCAGAGAGCTGATCGAGGTTAACGCCGCCGTTGGTGGTGCGGAAGCGGATGGGACCGTCAATGCGGGCCAGATCGATGCCGCCATTCATGGTCTGTAACTCGGCAGCGAGGTGGCGCGGGACGTGGAGGCGGTAATCGATGCTGTAGCCGTTGCGGCCAAAGAAGCTCGAGTGAGGACCGTGGTCGCGGACGTCTCCATTATTTGTGTCGATGACCACGTGGCTGAGCAGGTCGTTGGCGGCGGATTCGGAGGAGGCCCAGGCGGTGACGCGGGCTTCGAGCGAGACGTCGTTGCGATCTTCACCGGTGACATCGATGCCGCCATTGGTCGTTTCCACGCTGAGGTGGCCCGAGGGGAGGGCAAAGGTAGTGCGGCGCATCTGGCAGACGTGGGATTCGCCCCAGTGGCTGCCGCGGTTCTCGTTGTTGCAGTCGCCGCTCGCCCAGTTGCCGGGCTGCTGCGCGGCGGCGGCCATGGCGGCGTGGGCTTTCAGATGGCAGCGAGGGACGACCGCTCCGGTCAGCACGACGGCCGTGAAGACGACGACGAAGAGGATGAATCGACGCATGGCGCGAGCCTCACGAGATGGGTACGCGGAAGGATGCATGGTGGTTCCTCTGAAATTCGGGCAGGGAGCCCGCAGAAGAGACAGGAGCACGGAAAGGGCCGAACTGAGAGCAGTCGAATTGCCTGCAACTTCAATGACTTAGCCCGACGCGCGCGTGTAGGAGAGTGTCCGCGCGCGAGGTTCTGTGTTCGGTAACGGACAGAATAGGGTCGGAAACGCAAGTGTGGGCTCTCAGCGCCGGCGTTCCCAGAACTCCTCGTGGCGATCATCGCGAAAGCGGATGCCGGTGATGCGGCCTTCTTCATCGTGTTCAAAAGTCAGGCGGCGGGTGCCCCCGGTAGGGTAGAAGAAGGTGGTGGCAGACTCGGGCATCAACTCGCTGACCTGCCCGATGCGGTTACGGGAGAAAAGCTTGTCGCCATCGCGGTAGATGGTGGCAACGATGACGTGCTGGTCCTCGTAGTCGCCAACGTAGGCGTTGTAGATGGCCGGATCGACCTTGGCAGGAACGGGATGAACAGGGATCAGGACTTCTTCAGCCGAAGCGATGAGCCTGGGGATGGCGCTGAGACGCTGGGAGAGCAGCCAGCGGGGGAGCTGCGGCTCGGCGTAGGCACGGTCCCAAATATTGTGTTTGATGCCGGCGTACTCCCAATACCGAACATTGCCGCCAGTGGCTTTCAGGGCCTGGAACATGATCTGAGACTGGCGCGGGCTGACGATCGGGTCGTCGCTGCCGTGGAACATCCAAATGGGGGTGCGGCCGATGATGCGCGCGTACTCTGCAGGGAGGGTGGCAACCTCATGCCAGCGGTCAGGCTGGTAGGACCAGAAGATGCCGCCGCAAACGGGCACAATGGCGGCGAAGCGATGCGGATAGTCTTTGGCGATCTCCCAGGCACCATAGCCGCCGAGGGATAGCCCGGTGAGATAGAGGCGGTCGGGATCGCCGTGGAATTCTTTGACCTCGGCGTTGAGGGCGGCGATAGCCATAGCCATCATGTCGGGATCGGTCCAGTGGTGGTGGCTGAAGGGCACCTGAGGCATGACCACCACGAAAGGCCAGCGTTCGGGATGGAGGCGGATGGCCTGCGGCAGGCCGATCTGGGTCTCATCCATGCCTTCGGATCCGCGCTCGCCGGAGCCATGAAGAAAAAGGATCACCGGCCAGCGCTGGTCGTGCGACCAGTTTTCGGGCAGATAGACGACGTAGCGGTGGAGGGTGCCGTTGACGGTGATCTGACGGTTGAGAAAGCCGGTGTCCTGGTGACGAAGTGCGGCATGAGCGGGGAGAAGAGAGGCAGCCAGGCAAAAGGACAGAAAGGTACGGCGGATCATCGTGGGATGACGACAGGGTACAGGGTATGGAGCCCAGGGTACAGGGTATTGGGGGATAGGGTGTAGACACGACGGGGAATGGGAGGATCCGGCTGTCCGGGAATGGACGCGGGGTTTTGATTGTGGACAGGCGTGCTGGCGCGGCGAGGGGAGAGCGGGGATAACTCCAGCGGTTCAGGGATAGCGTAGCCCTGACACCTGGTGATCAAGATGCTGCACCGGAACAGGGTTTTTGGCGGCGGAGGTCATTGATGCACGATTTGTGGACGGATTTGCGAATTGCGATGCGGCGGCTGCGGCGCTCGCCGGGGTTTGCGCTGATGGCCGTGGTGTCGCTGACCATGGCCATCGCGGCCAGTCTGGTGGTCTTCGGGGTGCTGCGTGCGGCAGTGCGGCGCGAAATGGGCATTGCCGATGGGAGCCGCGTCGTGATGGTGGTGCAGAAGCCGGAGGGCTACATCAACCAGTCGTATCCGGACTACATCGACTACCGGGACCGGAATACGACCCTGAGCGGACTGGCTGCGTATCGCATCAGCGAGGCTGGAGTGAGCGTGCAGGGATCAGCGCGCAAGGTCTGGGATTACGAAGTGTCCGGGAACTACTTCGACACGCTGGGTGTGCAGCCGGAGCTGGGGCGGTTCTTTCACGCGAGCGATGAGCATGGGGCGAATTCCGCACCCTGGGTGGTGCTGAGTGATGGGTTCTGGCGCGCGCATTTCGGTGCGGATCCAAACGTGGTGGGCATGCGGGTTGAGGTGGATAAGCAGCCGTTCACGGTGATCGGCGTGGCGCCGCCCAACTTTCACGGCACGGAATTGTTTCTCTGGCCGGACCTCTGGGTGCCCATGGTGGATGCGGCGGAGATTGATGGATACAGCTATCTGGACAAGCGCTACAGTCATGGGCTGTTTGTGGTGGGACGCCTGAAGCCGCTGGTGAGCGAAAAACAGGCTGCGGACAATTTGAATGCCGTTGCCGCGCAGCTGGCGAAGCAGTATCCACAGACTGACGATCAGATGGGTGCCCGGCTGGTGCGGCCAGGACTGTTTGGGGATCAGATCCAGGACACGAGCCGGAATTTTCTCGCGGGTCTTTTAGCGCTGGCGTTGTTGACGCTGCTGGCGGCATGCGCGAACCTCGCCAGCATCTTTGCGGCGCGTTCGGCGGATCGGAGCCGGGAACTGGCGATCCGTTTGGCGATTGGCTCCACGCGCTGGCGGATGCTGCGTCAGGTGTTGGCGGAAGCGGTCCTCCTGTCGGTGGGTGGAGGAGCCGTGGGCACTTTCGCCGCTGCGTGGCTGCTGAGGCTGCTCAGCGTGTGGCGGCCGATCGCGAACCTTCCCATCCGCGTCACGGTCGATGCCGACGTAGGCGTCTACGCGCTGGCTGTCCTGCTGGCAGTCGCCAGCGGCATCCTGCCGGCTCTGCTGACGGCGCGGCAAATCTGGCAGGTCGAAGCGATGACGGTGATGAAGGGCTCCGCGCAAGGCGTGCTGAAGAAGATGACGATGCGCGATGTACTGCTGGGGGTGCAGGTGGCGCTGTGTGCCCTGCTGGTGACCTGCGCGCTGGTGGGCCTGCGTGGTATGGAGCGACAGCTGAGCGCGCCGATTGGCTTTCATCCTGAAGGAGCGATGCTGGCCGAAACCGAGATGAAGATGGCCGGATACTCCGATTCGTCGGCGCTGCCGGTCGAGAAGCGGATGATCGAAGAGGCGGAGCAGGTTCCGGGTGTGACAGCCGCGGCCACGATCGACGAGGAACCGCTGGGCAGCGGAGGCAGCTCTACTCCGGTGTATCGCGAGGGAACGATGGATTTCCGCAGCTCGAACAGCCCAATGGTGGCGAGGTTTTTCACCATTTCTCCAGGCTATGTGAAGACGGCCGAAACGCGCCTGATCGCCGGTCGTGATTTCACCTGGCACGACGACGCGCATGCGCCTAAGGTGGCGATCGTGAATGAGGCGTTCGCGCATCAGCTCTTTGGCAATGGCTCTGCGGTCGGACGGCATTTCGCGATGCCGGGGCCGACCGACTACGAAGTCGTAGGGGTGGTGGAAAACGGCAAGTACGAGTCGATGGCAGAGGAGCAGAAGCCCGCGATGTTCTGGGCTCTGGCGCAGAATAACGAGAACGAAGCCACGCTGGTGGTGCGTTCGCGGCGGGCTCCGGCAGAGATGGCTGCCGCCTTGAGCGCGATGATGAGGAGGATCGATCCGAGCCTGCCGGTGACCATCGAGAGCTGGCCTGCGGCGATGGCGCTGGTGCTGTTTCCGGCGCGGGTGGCGACAGTGGCGCTGGGTGTGCTGGGAATGCTGGCGGGGATGCTGGCGGCTACGGGGATTTTTGGGATGGCGAGCTACGCGGTGGCGCGGCGGCTGCGGGAGATGGGAATTCGCGTCGCGCTCGGGGCCCAGCGGATGCAGGTGCTGCGGGCCGCGCTGGGCAGAACCGTACTGCTGCTGACCCTGGGATCACTGGCCGGTCTGGTGCTCGGTGTTGCAGCTACACGGGTGCTGGCCAGCATCGTGTATCAGGCAACGGTCTACGACCCCATGGTGATAGTGGGCGCAGTGCTGGCCATGATTGCCATTGGCACGCTGGCCGCGGCGGTTCCGGCACGGAGGGCAGTTGGCGTGGATCCTGCGGTGCTGCTGCGCGAGGAGTAGCAGGCTTACAGGAACGGGTTTTTGACGCGAGTTCTGCCGAACCGCTGCCCATCGTGCAGATCCTCACTGTAGAGGAGGTCACAGTCGGCTTCGACGGCCGCAGTGACGATGAGAGAGTCATACCAGGAAAGGCGATACCGTTCCTGAGTGTGGAGCGCCTCCGCGTAAAGTGCCAATGACGAATGGATGGTGTGCAGGGGCTGGAAAACGGTGGTGAGGTATTGAACAGCGTCTGCTGTCGTCATGGGAGGCACCGAGCGGCGCAGCGCGAAGTTGAAGAACTCCTGCACAACCTGGAAGCTGATGACTCCCTTATGAGAGGTCTGGGCCTCGCGAATCAGGGCCAATGCGCTCCGCGCCTTTGCGGGCGAAGTTTGGTCGAAGGAATAGATAAAGATATTGGAGTCGAGAAAGACCCTATCGCTCATTGAGCTGGTCCCGGGTGAAGCGACGGCCGCCGGTATTGACATAGCGGAGGCGGCTCATCAGCGCATCGAACTCGCGCGCGCTGGAAGGCCGAGCCGTGAACTGAACCAACCACTCGCGGAAGGCCTCATTGAGGGTGGTTCTGCGCGAGCGGGCGACCTCCCGCGCCCGCTCGATTAAATCTTCGTCGGCGCTGAAGGTGATGTTTTTCATACGAGTTTAGTGTACACGAGATTCGTGTGGATCAGAAAATGACATGGCATTCGATGTCGGCGCGACTGCCCGGCCGAATGGCTGTGGAGGCCTCCTTCCTTGCGTGGTGACGCGGGGTTCGCGTCCTCGCCAGTGTGCAGGACCGGCTGCCCGAGTGTGTGCGCGGCCCTACAATGGGCGCGGAGGGTTGAGGATGAAGCTGAGCCGCCGTGACTTTTCTCGCTGGAGTGCGATGAGTGCGCTTGCCAGTGCGCTGCCAAAGATGGAAGGACAGGCTGCCGGAGACAGCAGCGCTGAGCGCAAATTCGGGTGGTGCATCGTGGGGCTGGGGCGTATCTCGATGGGCCACTTCATGCCCGGGCTGACGAACTCGAAGAGCGGCAAGATTACCGCCCTGGTGAGCGGGCATCGCGAGAAGGCGGAGAAGCAGGCGGCGATGTACGACGTGCCGTCGCCTTCGATCTACAGCTACGACAATTTCGATGAGATTCGCCAGAACAGGGACATCGACGCGGTGTACATCGCGCTGCCCAACTCGATGCACGCGGAGTACACGATTCGCGCGGCGAAGGCGGGCAAGCATGTGCTGTGCGAAAAACCCATGGCCACCAGCGTGGCCGATTGCCGCGCCATGATCGAAGCGTGCGAGAAGCACCGCGTGAAGCTGATGATCGCGTACCGCTGCCAGTACAACCCGATCCACTTGCGCGCCATTGAAATCATCCGGTCGGGGCAGCTGGGGCAGGTGCAGGCGATCGAGAGCGCCTTCGGCTTCAACATCAAACCCGGCGAATGGCGGCTCAACAAGAAGATGGCCGGCGGTGGTCCGCTGCTCGATGTGGGGATCTATTGCCTGAACGCGAGCCGTTACCTGACCGGCGAAGAGCCGACGGATATCAAGGCGAACTCATCGGTGATCGATCATGATGGGCGCTTCGACGAGGTGGAAGAAAACGACGGCTGGACGATGAAGTTTCCCTCCGGCATTGTCGCCAGCTGCACCACGAGTTATGGTGCGGACACGAATGGCGGCTACTTCCGCGTGCATGGGCCGAAGGGATGGATCGCGATGGAGCCGGCCTTCGGCTACGACGGAATGCATCTGACCGGGCGCATAGGCGACCAAACGATCGATGAGCCGGAGCGGGATCACGATCCGGCGAACTTCACCATCCAGGCAGACTATTTTGCAGACTGCGTACGCAACAATCGCGAACCGAAGACCGATGGGCAGGAGGGTTTGCGGGATACGCTGCTGATGTCGCAGATCTATGAGTCGGCGGGGCTGAAGGGGCTGTGAGGGCCGATCGTTCCGGCCTCCTGCCTTGAAGGACCAACTTGTCTTACGAAAAAATACGCTAAAATACATGCATGCCCCGCGCGCGCGCCAGCACCAGTGTCAGCTTTCGAGCCCAGCAGCAACAGATCGAGAAACTTGATGCCCTGGCTAAAAGGCAGAGGAGAGATCGCACGCAGCTGATCGCGGAAGCGATCGATCAGTACATTGAACTGCAGGACGTGCATCTGGCCCGGATCGAGGAAGGGATCGCGGCTGCGGATCGTGGGGAGTTTGCGTCTGAGAAAGAAGTTCAGGCGGAATTTGCGCGATGGCGCCGTAAGTGAAGCTCCTCTGGACTCGGGTCGCTCTGCGGCAGCTCTCTGAAGCGCGCGAATATATCGAAATCGACAATCCGGCCGCAGCAGCGCGACAGATCGACACTATTGAGCTGAGCGCCAACAGACTCAGGGCTTTCCCCATGATGGGCCGTATGGGAGTGCGATCCGGGACGCGGGAGTTCCCGGTTCCGGGTACCCCCTACATCCTTGTTTATCGCGTGATAGACGATGCAGTGCAGATTCTCGCCGTTCTTCACGGCGCCAGGAATTGGAAGCGACAAAAAGCTGAATAGAGAGACAGAAGCTTCCAATCCCGCGGCTGAGTCTCGTCCGCGGAAATCTAGCCGTTCAGCGTTTCCTGGAGCTTGTTCAGAGTACTGTTGAGGTTCTTGTCGGCGCGGCGCTGCTCGTCGATCTTGCCGATGGAGTGCATCACGGTGGTGTGATGCTTGCCGCCGAACTGGCGTCCGATCTCGGGAAGCGAAGCCTCGGTGAGCTGCTTGGCCAGGTACATGGCGATCTGGCGCGGCACAACCACAGCGCGGGAGTTGTTCTTCTGCTTGAGCTCGGCCACGCGCATGCCGAACTGCTCAGCGACGGCACGCTGGATGGCTTCAATGGTGATCTTGCGGACCTGGGTGTCGATGAACTGACGGAGGCATTGCTGCGCGGTAGGCAGCACAATCTCGACTCCGTTGAGTCCGCACCATGCAACTAGGCGGACCAGCGCGCCTTCGAGCTCGCGCACATTGGTGCGCACGTTCGACGCGATGAAGAGAGCCACGTCCATGGGGAGGACGACGTGCTCGCTCTCCGCCTTCTTCTGGAGGATGGCGACTTTGGTTTCGAGGTCGGGCGGCTGGATGTCGGCGATCAAACCCCATTCGAAACGGCTGCGCAGACGGTCTTCAATCTCGGCCAGCTCGCGGGGCGGGCGGTCGGAGGCGATGACGATCTGCTTCATGTTGTCGTGCAGCGCGTTGAAAGTGTGGAAGAACTCTTCCTGGGTGCGCTCTTTCTGCGAGAGGAACTGAATGTCGTCGATGAGCAGCAGGTCCACCGTGCGGAAGCGGTCGCGGAAGCTGGTCATCTTGTCGTAGCGCACGGAGCTGATCATCTCGTTGGTGAACTTTTCCGCGGAGACGTAGGAGATGGAGGCGCTGGGCTGACGCAGCTTCACTTCGTGTCCGATGGCGTGCATGAGGTGGGTCTTGCCCATCCCGACGCCGCCGTAGAGGAAGAGCGGATTGTAGGCCTTCGAGGGCTGCTCGGCGACAGCGAGGGCTGCGGCGCGCGCGAACTGATTGCCAGGTCCACAAACAAAGGCGTCGAAGGTGTAGCGCTGGTTGAGCTGTGCGGCGGTGTTCCAGTCGAAGCGCGCCTGCTGCGGACCGGCCATGGGAGGGCGGGAACCGTTGGGAGCAGCAGTCGAAGAGGACGGAGCGAAACCGCCATCTTCGCGCACCCGCGGCAGGGTGGGATCCTCTTCAGCGGTGATGAAGCTGACGTCGTCGAAGTCGAGCTGAAGATTCTCGATGGCTTCCTGGATGAGATCGCCGTAGCGATCACCGACGTGGCGGAACTCCGGGGTGGGAATGCGGACAAAAAGGACTCGGTCGCGGGTATAGCTGAAGCGCGTGGGGCGGAGCCAGGTGTCGAAGGACTGGCGTTTTACCTTTTTCTCGAGAGCGGAGAGGATTTGGACCCACGGATTAAGCGCGACAGAGGGAGTAACAGCGAAAGACATGCGAGATCCTTTTTGCAAACGTCCGGGTGCGGAGGCGACCTTCGGCTGCAAATACGGAAATACCCGAGGCGCAGCCCGTTCGGGAGAAGCAGGCGAGGTCGGGATGAAATCCGTTCTGGCCGGGAGTGGCTCCGATCTGTCACGCATCGGGAGCTTCGGTCGTGTTGTTCCGACAGCCGCAGGGCGTCGAGAAATCTTTAGTGAACGTTGCCGATAGTAGCACAGTCGGAAGGCCAGGAGAACGCTGTTCGGGGAGAAAATTCCGGGGGTAAAGAAAGTGCACAGAGCATGGTGAAAATGACATACCAGGCGCGATTTTTGCGACTGATGTGAGCGATACGATATACTCAAAACTTGCCGCGAAGTGACGTATTGTGAGCAGTTGCGCGGCCGATGGGATTCGGTTTCGCGCCCGCAGCGTCCGGCGCAGTGGGACAGCGCGCAGAGCGGCGAACCCGACACAAAAAAGATCAGGAGCAACGTTCCATGCCGAAGCGCACATTTCAACCTAACCGCCGCCACCGTTCCAAGACGCACGGCTTCCGCACCCGCATGAAGACCAAAAGCGGTGCCGCGGTGTTGTCGCGGCGTCGCGCAAAGGGACGCAAGCGGGTTTCCGTCAGCGCTGGTTATCGCGACTAGCCCCGACCGCAGGGCCGCGAGCACCGCAATCAGATTGGTGCCGGGCCTCCGCTTCTCTCAGCTCCAGCCGGGTCCCCTGAGGATCGATCCTTTAATCCTGGCTGGCTTTTCCCCGGGTGAGACAGAATGGAGATATGCCGGAGGCAAGCTTCGACTGGCGCGACGCCCGTCTGCGTAAGCACGCAGACTATCAGCGCGTGTACCGGGAGAGCCGTCGGCATTCGTCTGCATCGATGAGCTATTTCTTTCGTTCACGGGTTGCCGGCGAACCGGGAGTCGCTGCTCCGCGTATTGGATTGACAGCAGGCCGCGTGCTGGGGAATGCGGTGGAACGGAACCGCATCCGCAGGCGCATGCGCGAAGCGGTGCGCATGCACCTGAGCGAACTGCCGGCGCGTGTCGATGTCGTGCTGCATCCGCGCAGGATCGTGCTGGAAATGGAATTTGCGCGGCTGGAGAGCGAAGTGGTGAAGATCTTCGCAAGCGTGCGGGCCAGCATGAGTCGAAGTTTGGCGACGAGCACCGGAGCCACGCAATGAGCACGCCGGCACAGTGGCGAAGTCGCGGCGTTCGCGCCCTGCTGTTCTGCTACAAGCGAATACTTGCCCCCGCGCTGCACGCGAGCACCGGCGGAGCGTGCCGCTTCCAGCCGACGTGCTCCGAATATGCGGCCATCGCGCTCGCGGAGCATGGATGGGTGCGCGGCGCAGCAATGACGGCCGGACGAATGCTGCGGTGTCATCCGCTGCACCATGGTGGCTTCGATCCGGTGCCTGCGAAGCGCAGAGCAGCTTCAGACGGAGTTCAGGCGGGACAACAGATTTAAATTTTGGCAGATTCGAATCCGGAATCAGATCTTGCATCGGGTCCGGGATCGGCGACAGGAAACGGAAGTCTTGGCAGAGATACAAAATCCCAATCAGCAGGGCGGCGGCGGCGGACAGGATTCGCGCACGCTCTTCGGCTTCATGATCGTGTTCGTCCTGATGGTTGTAGCGTTTCAGGTCTTCGGACCGAAGAAGGCACAGCAGCCGGAACATTCACAGCAAAAAACACAGCCCGTGCAGAGCGGGGCGGACACTTCGCCTGCGCCAGGCGAAAATGCGTTTGCTCCGGTAACCACCGACAAGACGAAGGGTGCCGCGCCGGCAGAGAATGCGGTCGCGGCTTCGAGCGAGACTCAGACCGTCGTCGAGAACGAGCTGTATCGGATCACGTTCAGCAATCGGGGCGGCGATGTGACGTCGTGGGTCCTGAAAAAGTACAAAGACGATGATCAGAAGCGGCCGCTTGACCTGGTAAATCATGAGGCAGCGGCTAAGTACGGACTACCGCTTTCGCTGTATGCCTATGACGCAGCGCTCCGGCAGAAGTTGAACTCGGCGCTCTATGTTCCCTCCGCCACCGGCAATATCACTGCTCCGGGAGTGCTGAGCTTCGATTACTCGGCGGCCGGGCTGAAGGTTCATAAGACCTTCCGCTTCGATTCCAGCTACGTGATCCACGCCGATATTTCAGTCACGCAGAATGGGGCTCCGATGACCGCGCTGCTGGCGTGGCCGTCGGGGCTGGGCGATCAGACCACCCTGCAGGAATATGCGGGCGCGATGTTCGACCAGATGGACAGCGGCAAGAGCGATGAGATTGCCGCGAAAAAGGTGGCAGGGGGCGCAACGCTGCACGGCGCCTTCGACTACGCGGGCATCAGCGATCTGTATTTTGCTGCGGTTTTCATGCCGGACCAGCCGGCCAACAGCAGTGTCGTCACCCTGCACAATACGGTGACAGCGCCCCGCACTCGCGAGCGCTCCGATGCGCACAGCGGAAGCCCGGCCTCCCTGCTGGGTGCGGCGCTGGGTGCCGATGGCGGAACACTGCACACGCGGTTATTTGTTGGGCCGAAGTTGCTGGGCCTGCTGGGAACGATTCACACCGCCAATGGTCAAAATCTCGAGCACGTGGTGAGCTTCGGATGGTGGGGCTGGGTCGCCAGGCCGATGCTGCTGGTGCTGCGCTTCTTCGTTCAGCACGGGATTCCCAACTGGGGCTGGGCGATCTTGATCCTCACCGTGATTCTGAACGTGGCCATGATGCCGACGCGCTTCATGATGATGAGGTCGTCGTTGAAGATGCAGCGCATCCAGCCGCAGATCGATGCCATCAAGGCCAAGTACGCGAAATACAAGACGACCGACCCGCGCCGGCAGGAAATGAACAAGGAGATGTTCGACCTGCAGCGCAAAGAGGGCGTCAACATGTTCGGCGGCTGTTTGCCGATGCTGCTGCAGTATCCCCTGCTGTACGGGTTCTACCGGATGCTGGAGTATGCCATCGAACTGCGCCAGGCGCATTGGCTGTGGCTGCCCGATCTGTCGGCTCCGGATCCATCGCACATCCTGCCGATCTTCGTCATCGTTTCGATGTTTCTCTCCCAGTTCTTTACGCCATCCCCCGGCATGGACCAGAAGCAGCAGCGCATGATGGCCTTTATGATGCCGGTGATATTCGGAGTCATGATGTGGAACATCGGCTCGGGAGTCGCGCTGTACTGGGCGGGCAGCAACCTGCTGGGCGTGGCGCAGCAGATGGTGATGAACCGGACCAGCATGGGGCAGGAGATGCGGGCGATCGCGGCGAAGCGGGCAGCCAAGCGCGCGGGAAAAACGATTGCGGCGCGGCGATAGCAAATTCAGTCTGAGGCTGTGAGCCTGTGTTGAAATGGCTCGGAATGCGATACTAATAGTACTTCCATGCCGATCGACGACTACTCCGCAGCTGCGCAGAAGATCGCAGAATTCCTGAAGATGCTGACCACCCTCGGCGGCCTGCGTCTGAAATACCGAATCACCGCCGGGGCGGGCGCCGCCGATCCCGCGGGTCTGGAAGCGCGCGAAATTTACGTGGAACTGGCCGGTCCGGATGCAGGGCTGCTGACGCAGCGCGGCGGCGAGCTGCTGCGCGCGCTGGAGCATGTGGCGGCCAAGATCCTGCGCCTCGAAAACGAGGAACACGACAAGATTTCCTTCGACGCCGAGAACTTCAAAGCGCTGCGCGCGCGGGAGCTGAAGCTGGCAGCAGAGACGGCTGCGGAACGAGTGCGGCGCACCGGCCAGCCTTACAGCTTCGCGCCCATGAGCTCGCGCGAGCGGCGCATGCTGCATCTGGCGTTCCGAACCTATCCCGATCTGGAAACGGCGTCGAGCGGCGAAGGATTGCAGCGCTACGTCGTGATCTACCCCAAAGGGCATGAGCGGCGCGAGAGCCCGGCTCGTCCCAGTCGTTTCGGCGGACGGCGCCGCTGAGCCTCGGCGGCAAAGCCTCCGGTTCGCCGACAGCACGGGCGGGAAAGAGCGACCCGATGCAGCCCCATCCACAAACCGCTGAACGCGAGACGTTCGCTCAGGACACGATTGTCGCCATCTCGACACCGCCCGGTCGCGGCGGGATTGGCATCGTGCGCCTCTCCGGGCCGCATGCGGCAGAGATCGCGGTGAACCTGGCGAAAACCCGTGGGCCGATGGAGCACGCACGTGCGCGCTTCGCGGAGATCCCCGATCTGGAGAGCGGCCAGAAATTAGATGAGGCCATCGTTACGTATTTTGCCGGGCCAAACTCCTATACAGGCGAGGATCTGGTGGAGATCGCCGCTCACGGGTCGCCTGTGGTTCTGGAGATGCTGGTGCGCCAGGCTCTGCGCGCGGGTGCGCGGCTGGCACGCCCGGGCGAGTTTACCGAACGTGCGTTTCTGGCCGGACGCCTGGATCTGACCCAGGCCGAGGGTGTGCGCGACCTCATCGAGGCCCAGACCCTCTATCAGGCGAAGATTGCGGCGGAGCAGATGGGCGGCGCGCTGTCGCGCCGGGTGCAGCCGGCCAAGGAGAAGCTGGTAGCGCTGATCGCGTTGCTCGAAGCGGGCATCGATTTCGCCGAGGATGACGTCGACCTGACGCCCGATGCGGAACTTGTCACACGCATCGATACAATTGTGGAAGAACTGCGCGAGCTGGCGCGTTCTTTCGAGCGTGGACGGCTGATACATCGGGGATTGCGCCTGGCCATCGTGGGACGGCCCAACGTCGGCAAGTCGTCCCTCTTTAATCGCCTGCTGGAGCAGGAGCGGGCGATTGTGACCGCGACCCCGGGGACGACGCGCGATCTGGTGACGGAGCGGCTCTCACTGGGCGGCATCCCCGTGGAATTGGTGGACACAGCTGGGCTGCGCGAGACCAGTGAGGAAGCGGAGGCGATTGGGATCCGCAAGACGCGCGAGGCGCTGGCCGATGCCGACCTGGTGTTGGTGGTAGTCGACGCCTCCGTATCCAGCTCGGTGGAAGAGCGCGAGCTGATCGCATCGCTCGAAGGGCGTCGTGCTTTGGTAGCGGCGAACAAGTGTGATTTGGTCAGCGATGCCGACAGGCAAATCGAAGAGTCAGTCTCGACTGAGCTGACGGCCGCGGCATGGCTGCGGACCTCGGCTGCCACCGGGCACGGAGTTCCGGAATTGCGCGAGGCACTGGCGCAGATGGTGCGCGATCCCAGGGGCGAAACTGAATCCGGCATGCTCACGAGCCTTCGTCACTTCGAGGCGGTAAGCGAGGCGATCAGCGCGCTGGACGCCGGACGGCAGGCTGTAGGCGCTCAGGTGCCCCATGAGATGGTGCTGCTCGATCTCTACAGCGCCCTGCGCCAGCTGGACGCACTGACCGGAGAGACGACGGCGGACGACATTCTGAACCGGATTTTCTCCACCTTCTGCATCGGAAAATAATGGTGGATTTTGGGCGGTTCTGAGAGTTCCCAAGTCTTGAGTTAAGTAATTGAAAACACGGCTATTGACTTCCGAGTAGGTTTGGAGAGGTTCCCCGAGAGCCAGACTATTCCGTGTCAGCGTGTCTCCAGAGCGGGTGTACAGTCCATTTGGCGCTGTGGAGACACGAAATGAGCTTAACTGATAGAGGGATAAAGCAGTTGCAGCCATCGCTGAAAAGGCTCGCTCTAGCCGATTGCAAGGGCCTTTTCCTGGATGTAACTCTAAGTGGGTCAATGTCTTGGTTCTATCGGTACAGCCTCAATGGCAGGCCTGAAAAGGTCATCTTGGGGCCCTATCCCGAAATCTCCCTCAAGCGGCCAAGGGAGAAACGGAATGAGTACGCTGTTCAGGTCGCGGAAGGCAAATCTCCGGCTGAAGAAAAGCGGAAAGCAAAAATCGCTGACACCGCCAATTCCACGTTCAGGGAATTCGGCGAACGCTATTACCGCGACCAGGTCGAGAAGAACTGGAAGAACCGAGCAACGAACGGCGAAACCTGGAGAAGTACCTCTACCCAGCCCTCGGCGACCGCCAGCTAAAAGACATCACCGCGTTGGATATACAGTCGGTCGTCTACCCGATCCGGGATGGCGGACATCCCGCCCAGGCCATGAAGGTGCGGGACACAACGAAGCGAATGTATGACTACGCCCTCGAACTGCACCTGTCGCCCAACAATCCTGCTGCCATGGTCGCCACTCGCTATATCGGGAAAACCGTGCGGAGGAGTCGCCATCTGGCGGCCAGGGAAATCCGTGAATTCCTGCAGGTCGTGTACAGGAGCAACATTCGCCGGCAGTTCAAACTGGCTCTCCACATTATTCTTCTGACGCTCATCCGAAAATCCATGTTGCTGCTAGCAACCTGGCACGAGATTGATTTCGAGACGGGTGAATGGACAATCCAGAAGGAACACATGAAAGGGAAAAAAGGCGAGGAACCTGAGCACGTCGTGTACATGCCGAAACAGGTGGCAGCGATGTTGCGCGAATTGAAAGCGCTGGCTGGAAATTCCCAGTTAGTTCTGCCCGGCCGCAGCAGCCCGAAAAAGCCGTTCGCCGACAATGCGCTGAACCACGCGCTGGAGGGGCTGACGTTCCAGATGGAGCCTTTTACCATCCACGACCTCCGGCGCACAGCATCGACGGAATTGGCGAACAACGAGTTCCGCGATGAGTGGATCGAAAAGGCGCTGAGCCACGAGAAGGAAGGAATCAAAGGCGTCTACAACCGCGCTGAGTACGCGAAGCAACGAAAGCAGATGCTGCAGTGGTGGGCGGATCACGTGGATTCGATCGCGACCGAATCGAAGCTGATCGTCGGCAATTTCGGCCGGAACTGAAGCTGCCCGCCAGCCAATCGTAGAGCTATGACCAAGCACGAGCGATGTCCTATGCATTTGCTTCAATCGCTCCGGACGCGCTCTTCGCGGTCTCATCATCGCACCAATCTGCCGAGAGGTGGCCAACCACGATCAGGAGATCTCCTGTTGCTCGGTTCCATAGGACTCGACGGCCATGGAACGTCATGTCAGTCCGCGTCAGCCCCGTTTCTGCTGCGGCACTGTTTGGCTTAGAACGAGATTTGCTGTTGTTGCTCTGCGGTCTCGCCCCCACGCAGCGTCGCGGCTTCGGCGATAGCGTTGCTCGTGCGGTGGTCTTTCCATAAGCTACGACCGTGGTCTTCTGCGCTTCGCTTATACCGCGCTTGGTTTCCCGAAGGTTCCGATGTTCCGTCGTGACACATGCATCCCTCGACTGGTCACGGTGACGAATCCAATCCTGAACTTCGTCCTCGTACCACGCGACGGCACGGGCCCCAAGATGGACCTGGCGCGGAAACTCACCCTTGCTCATTAATTGGTACAAGCCGGTCTTACTCAACCCTCAGGGAGTCGGGCGAGTTACAGCCCGCCATCCGAAAAAGTGCGACGGAAACAGTGGGGCAAAGGGAAACCGGAGACCTTCACGTTCCTGGGCTTCACCCACTGCTGCGGGCGACGCCACAAGACCGATACCTTCACCGTCTGGCGGATTACGTCGAAACAGCGAATGGTTGCGAAGCTGAAGACCATCAAGGTTGAGCTTCTCCGCCGGAAGCATGATCGTATCAGTCAGGTTGGCGCATGGCTTCGGAAGGTGGTCACTGGCTATTACCAATACCATGCTGTTCCCGGGAATATCGGGCAGTTGCGCGCCTTCAGACAGCGCATAAAACGGCTCTGGCGCAACGTTCTGGTTGGCCGCAGCCAACGCGCAAAGAAGAAGTGGGAGTCGCTGACTCCGGTCTTCGACCGGTGGATACCCATACCCCAAATCCTGCATCCATATCCTATCGCCCGCTTCAACGCCACCCATCCTTCATAAGAGCCGTATGCGTAGACGCGCTCGTACGGATCTGTGCGGGGGGCGTTCAGTGATGAGCGTTCCTACCGGGACCTTCGAGAACTGCGGCGGCGCCAAGGCGAAATGACTGAAGGCAGCGCGTTTGCCATTACCAATCCGATCTGAGCGGCACAAATCAAAGTCGATGGGCACGCTTGTCTGTGTGGCCCCGAATTGTGATTGCTGATCCTAACCGCCCTTCTTTACGACCCCGTACCCCATACAAACAGCGACAACTGCTCCGAATTGCGGGCGTTTATCATCAGTGGATGCCGCACCGATGCACTGCCTGATCACGATGGGCAGCCGGATCTTGACAGGACTGCAGGGCAGGCCGGATGGTAGCCATGAACGGCTCGGCCACCCGCTCCGCTTCGGCGCTCGCCGACATCACTCTGCATGAAAAAAGGAAGAACTGCCCGCAATCTCACCGACTCAGGCGTGGTCGCCGAGTCGCTTCGACCCTACGCCATCGCGGAGAAGCTGCGCATGCTCCGCCTGCGCCGCAGCATGGGACTTGCTCAACTCGCCGAGCACACCGGATTCTCGGCTGCCATGCTGTCGCGGCTTGAAAATGGCCGCCTGGTGCCGACCTTGCCGACGCTGACCCGCATCGCGCTCGTCTTCAATGTGGGGCTCGACTACTTCTTTACCGATCCGCGCAAGCGGCACATTGTTGCCGTGGCTCGGCGCAGCGAGCGTAAATCGTTCCCCGCCGATCCCGCGTCGGAACCGGCTCCCTGGCATTTCGAAACACTGGATTTCCGTGCCAGCGACCGCAGGCTCAACGGCTTTCTCGCGCACTTCCACCCGCTGCCCGTGGACCAGATCAGGCCCCACTACCATCGCGGAGTCGAGCTGCTGTATCTCATCGAAGGGAAACTGGAAATGACGATCGGTCTGGACAAATTCCGGCTTGGTCCCGGCGACGCGGTGTACTTCGACGCCATGCAGAAGCATGCCTATCGCAGCCTCGTCCGGAGAGCCTGCACCGCCGTTGTGGTGACGGCGGGGGACGGCAGATAGCCTCCGCTCTGCCAGGTTGGACGCCTCACACGCGCCCGTTGATCGGCGGCCGGCGATCGTCTCGCGGCTCCCGCAGACGGCTTCTTGACTGGCCTGCAAACTATCGGCTCTGGTTTGCGTGGGAATCAAGCCATCGCGATTCGCCGCGGGGAATTGCGCCCGATGCGGCTGCGCCGCCGCTAGCGTGGTGCTATGCGCGTCTATCGACGAGGTCGAAAGAGACACATTGTCGTGGTGGGAGGCGGTCCCGGGGGACTGGCGGCCGCCATGCTTCTTGCCCAGCGCGGCTTTGGCGTTCAGGTCTTCGAAAAACAGGATGTCATCGGAGGGCGCAGCGCGGAGGTGAGCCTGGGGGATTATCACTTCGATCTCGGCCCCACTTTCCTGATGATGAAGTTCCTTCTCGACGAGCTGTTCGCCGAGGGTGACCGCCGCTCCTCCGATTACCTGGAGTTTCGCGCGCTCGATCCGATGTACGCGCTCAACTTTCCCGGCAAAACGCTGCTCGCTCGTTCCCGGCCGGAAGCCATGAAGGCTGAAATCGAAAAGCATTTCCCGGGTGAGGGCGCCGGCCTCGATCGCTTCCTCAAACGCGAAAGCGTTCGCTTCAGGAAGCTCTATCCGTGCCTGCAGAAGCCGTATGGATCGCTGGCCAGTTTGGTCAGTCCCACTCTGCTGGCCGCCGTGCCGCACATCGCGGCCGGGCGATCGCTGCACAGCGTGCTGGCCAGTTATTTCCGCTCGGAAGAGCTTCGCCTCGCCTTCACTTTCCAGTCCAAATACCTCGGCATGTCGCCGTGGGACTGCCCGGGTCTGTTCACCATGATCCCTTACACCGAGCATGCGCACGGCGTCTATCACGTGATGGGCGGGCTGTGCCGCATCGGCGATGCCTTTGCCCGGGCTGCGCGGGAAGAGGGAGCCGAGATCCACACCTCCTCGCCTGTCAGCCGGGTGCTGCTCCAGGGGCGCCGCGCCTGCGGCGTGGAACTGGCGGGCGGCGAAAAGATCTACTGCGACGACGTAGTCATCAACGCCGATTTCGGCCACGCCATGAGCACGCTCTTCGACCCCGGGACGCTGGGGCGCTACCAGCCCTCGTCGCTGCGCAAGCGCAGGTTCTCCTGCTCCACGTTCATGATGTACCTCGGCCTTGACCGCACCTTCGATGCCGAGCACCACACCATCGTCTTCGCACGCGATTACCGGAGCAACATCGACGCCATCACGCGCGGCCACGCTGCCTTTCAGGATATTTCGCTCTATATCCGCAACGCCGGCCGGATCGATCCCTCCGGCGCGCCGCCGGGACACTCCGCGCTCTACATCCTCGTTCCGGTGGCCAACAACACCAGCGGCATCCCCTGGGACGAACAGAAGCAGGTGCTTCGCGAATCGGTTCTGCGAACCCTCGAAGAACGCACCGTGTACGGCGACCTACGGCCGCACATCCGCCGCGAGCGGATCGTCACGCCGGATGACTGGGAGAAGAAGCACTCGGTGTTTCTCGGCGCTACGTTCAACATGGCTCACAGCTGGAACCAGATGCTCTTCCTGCGTCCGCATAACCGGTTCGAACCCTTCACCAACTGCTATCTGGTCGGCGGCGGAACCCATCCCGGCAGTGGACTGCCCACCATCTTCGAGTCGGCGCGCATCTCCGCCAATCTCATTTGTGCCAGCCATGAAATGCCTTATCCGAAGGCCCGGCCTGTGGAGGTGGCCCTGGCATGATCTGCGCGGCCGCGGACCCGATCTTTGCCCGCGCACGCGCAGCGCAGCGACCGTGGGCCTCGCTGCCGGCAGGGCGCCGCTGCAAAATCCTGGCAAACATGCGGCGCGAGATGGCTCGGCGGTGCGAGGAGATTGCCTCCATCGTCGCCCGCGAAACCAACAAGCCGCTGCTCGACGCGCTCTGCGGCGACCTGCTCGTCACTCTTGAGCATCTGCGTTATTGCCAGTCGCAGGCTCCCCGCGCGCTGCGCGCCCGCCGGATTCCCCGATCCCGGCTCTTCTTTGCCGGCACGCGTTTTCAGGAATATCGCGAGCCTCACGGCGTGGTCCTCATCTTTGCTCCCTCAAACTACCCGCTTCAGCTTAGTCTGGTGCCCGCGTCCACCGCGCTGGCCGCCGGCAACGCCGTGGTTCTCAAGTGTTCCGAGCGCACGCCCGAAACTGCAGCGCTGATAGAGAGCCTGTGCGCAACCGCGGCCCTTCCCGCCGATCTGATGCAGGTGCGCAGCGACGCTCCCGAATCGGCCACCGCCCTGATCCATGCCGGACCCGATTTCATTTTCTTTACCGGGAGCACCCATAACGGAAATCAGGTAGCGCTGCAGGCTGCGCAGCACCTCATTCCTGGTGTGTTTGAGCTGGGGGGCAAAGATCCGGCTCTGGTGTTCGCGGACTGCGATCTGGACCGCACCGTGGACGGCGTAGCCTATGGCGCGTTCTGCAATGCAGGGCGCGTGTGCGTCGGCGTCCGGCGTGTCTACGTTGAAGCCCCCGCCTACTCTGAATTCATTGCTCGCCTGCGCCAGCGCATTGCCCGGCTTCGTGTCGGCCATGTCGGCCAGGATGAGGAGTCGGATCTCTGTCCACTTCCCGCGGCCTCGCTGCCTGCTTTGCGCACCCAGATCCATGATGCTCTATCCCGCGGTGCTGCTCTGCTCTGGCCCCCGGACAGCCGCGACGCCGGCCAGCTACCGACCCTGCTCGCAGACGTCCCCGCCGGAGCGATGCTGCTCACCGAGGAATCCTTCGGCCCGGTTCTCTGCGTCGCGCCCTTTCACAGCGAGGATGAAGCTGTGGCGCTGGCGAATGCCAGCCCCTTTGCCCTTGGCAGCAGTATCTGGACGCGCGACCGAGGCCGCGCTGCCCGCGTGTCCACGCAATTGAACGGCGGAGCCTGCTCCGTCAACGACGTCATCCGGAACGTCGGCAACCCCTGGGCGGCATTCGGAGGCAACCGGCAGAGCGGCTACGGTCGCTACCGCGGGATGGAAGGCTTTCGGGCCTTCACGCGCGCGAAGACCGTGATGCTTGGCGGGCGGCGGCGGTCGCGTCCGATACACTGGTTCCCCTGGAGGAGCGCCACAGCGAAGCGCCTCGCCACTCTGCTCCGACTCCGCCATGCTTCGAACGGCTTTGCAGAGCGCATTGCCCGTGTGCTGCCGCCGGTTCTCCTTGTCGTCCTGCTGGCTGCGGGGTTTGCCAGGCCGGGAACTGCGGAAACGCAGCTGTCCATTCAGGTGCGCCTTACGCCCCGCGCGCACGGCGATCTGGGCTACCTTATCTTTGCCGCGCCGGCGGGCTTTCCCGGAGACAGAAACAGAGCTTTACGCCACGGCTTTCTTCCCATCCCCGCAGGCGCGGGACAAATGACGATTAACGCCACGCTGCCACAGGGCACTTACGCGGTCAGCGTGTATGAGGACCTCAATCGCAATCATCAGCTGGACCACAACTTCCTGGGCATTCCACGCGAGCCGGTGGGTGTCTCGGGAAGTCCCCGCAGCCGCTACGGGCCGCCGCATTTCGACGAGTGCTCCTTCCGCGTAGGCGACAAAGCGCAAACCATCACCATTACTGTGGTTCACGGACTATGACCGCTGCCATCGACAGGAAACACGTGGCCGTGATCGGCGCCGGCCTCGGTGGGTTGTCCGCGGCCATCGTGCTGGCCCGTGCCGGCTTTCGGGTCACCATCTTCGAGAAGAACGACCATGTCGGGGGCAAACTCAATCTGCTGCAGACGAAGGGATTCAGTTTCGACCTGGGCCCATCGATTTTCACCCTGCCGCACATCTTCCGCCCGCTCTTTGAAGGCGATGGCAAGCGTCTCGAAGACTACATCTCGTTGCAGCGCGTGGACCCCCAGTGGCGCAACTTTTTTGAAGACGGCACCGTGCTCGATCTCTGGCAGGATACCGGCAGGATGCGCGCCGAGCTGGCCCCCTTTGGCCCGGACGTTTTTGAAGAATACCTGCAGTTTGTGGAGTACAGCCGCCGCCAGTATGCCATCGTCGAACGCGGATATCTCCGTCGGGGCTTCGACACCTTCCGCGAGTTCGTTCGCTTCTACGGCTGGCGCGATGCCCGCGGCCTCGACTATCTCCATACCATGTCAGGCGGCATTTACCGGCGCCTGCACAATCCCTATCTCCGCGACATCTTCGAATACTTCATCAAGTACGTCGGTTCCAGCGCTCTGGATGCGCCCGGCTTCATGAATCTGATGCCCAACATCCAGCTGGAGTTCGGCCTTTGGTACGTTTCCGGCGGCCTGTACCAGCTGGCGCGCGCCCTGCGCCAGCGTCTCGACGAAACCGGGGTGTCGCTCTGCCTCCGGCATGAAGTGGTGCGCGTCGAGCAGGCGGGCAGATCCGTGACCGGCCTCGTCGTCCGCGACCCGAGCGGCGAATCTCGTTTCGTTCCCGCCGACTTTGTCGTCTCCAACATGGAAGTGATCCCGGCGATGGAGCGCCTTCTGGGCGCGCCGCCCTCCGCAATGAAGAAGCTTCGCCGCTTCGAGCCCTCCTGCTCCGGCATTGTTCTGCATCTGGGCCTCGACCGCGTCTATCCGCAGCTCGCCCATCACAATTTCTTCTACTCCCGCGATCTGCATGCGCACTTCCGCCGCGTCTTCCGCGAGCATCGCCTCCCGGACGATCCCACCATCTATCTGGTCGCTCCCACCCGTACCGATCCGTCGCAGGCGGCCCCCGGCTGTGACAATCTCAAGATCCTGCCTCACATCCCGCATCTTGACCCCGACCATCCCATCGCGCGCGAAGACTATGTCGGCCTGAAAGAGCTGTGCCTCGACAAGCTCGAGCGCATGGGTCTCACCGATCTCCGCCGCCACATCGTGGTCGAGGATTTCTGGACGCCCTCTGACATCGAATCCCGCTACGCCTCCAACCGCGGTTCCATCTATGGCGTGGTGTGCGATCGCCGCCGCAACTTCGCCTTCAAGGCGCCCAAACAGAGCTCACGTTTCCGCAACCTCTTCTTTGTCGGTGGAAGCGTCAACCCCGGAGCCGGCATGCCCATGGTCACTCTCAGCGGCCAGCACGTCGCCCGCATGATCCTCGATCGGGTGTCTTCGGCTCAGCCATGATCGCGCCTCTCCTGTGTGCGCTCGGCGTCGCGGCTGCCTTTCTGCTCATCAGCAGGGTGCGCACCTGCCCGCCTGTCCGCGCCATCGCCTACCCGCCTCTCTCCATCGTGATTCCCGCCCGCGATGAGGAGCGGAATCTTCCCCGTCTCCTCAGGTCGATCGTCTGCTCGTCTCTTTGTCCGAAGCAGTTGCTGGTGGTCGATGATGGATCGACGGACAACACCGCCACTGTCGCTCGCACCCTCGGCGCAACTGTGCTGTGTTCCGCGCCCCTGCCCGCCGACTGGAAGGGAAAAAGCTGGGCCTGCTATCAGGGAGCCCAACAGGCCACCGGCCATCTCCTGCTCTTCCTCGACGCCGATACTTGGTTCACCCCCGACGGCCTGGAGTGTCTGATCGCCAACTGGGCCCGGAGGAACGACCCCGCCCTCGCGCTTTCGCTCCTGCCCTGGCATGAAATGTCGAGCCCACTCGAACAGCTGTCCCTCTTCTTCAATGTCTTGATGGCTTCGGCAGGTTTCGCCGCTCTCGCTCCGCCTCGTCTCTTCGGGCAATCCCTCCTGCTCACCCGCGATTTGTACGATGCTTGCGGAGGACATGCTTCCGTTCGCGGCCTGGTTCTCGAGAACCTCAGCCTCGCCGGCGCCCTGCGCAGGGCCGGTGCTCGCCTGACTTGCCTGGCGGGAGCCGGCACCCTCCACATGCGCATGTTCCCCGAAGGCTTCCGCCAGATGTCTTCCAGCTGGACCAAGGGCTTCGCCCAGGGTGCGGCGCATTCTGCAAGCCTCGTGGTTGTCTCCTCTATCGTTTGGTTCTCCGCTCTCTCGTCCGTCGTTGTGCTTCTTTTCGCCCCTTGCAGCGTCGTCCGCGCCGGCCTGTTTGCCGTTTACCTCCTGTTAGGCTTGCAGCTGGCGTGGTTCAGCCGTCGCCTCGGTAACTTTCATCCGCTCACCTCCCTGCTCTATCCGGTGCCGCTGGTCTACTTCTGCGTTATCTTCGGCGTCTCCGTAGCGCGCCGCGCTCTCGGCCGCAAAACTCGCTGGCGGGGGCGCAATGTATGACCTCCTTCGTCTGGATGGCAAACGTCCTGGGCTGGCCCGTCTTGCAGCTGGGGCTGTCCTGCCTCTTTCTTCATCTGCCGGTCGAATGGTTTGAGAACAACAACCCCCTGACGGCGCCGCGCTCCTGGGAACACGAAGGGCGCCTGTATCGCGACCGTTTCGCTATCCGAAAATGGAAGCCGTTTCTTCCGGATGGCGCTCCGTGGCTGGGCGGCTTCCCCAAAAAGAACCTCTGCTGCCGCCACGACGCTCAGCTTGCCCGCTTCCTGCTCGAAACCCGCCGCGCCGAACTCGCGCACTGGACCATGCTCGCTTGCCTGCCCGTTTTCTTTCTTTGGAATCCAGCATGGGCTCGCTGGGTGATGACGTTCTATGCTCTCGCAGCCAACCTGCCTTGCATTGTCGCGCAGCGGTACAACCGCGTCGTCCTCGCTCGAGTGATCGCTGCCCGCCGCCCCATGGATCATCCATGAAAACGCCGGTTCGCAAATCGCAGACGCCCTCCGGCGCGCGCCGCTATTTGGTTCACCTCTCCTCTGTGCTGGAGGAAACCACGGGGAACTTCCGCTATCTCATGCGCATCCGTCCCTGGACCGCGCGCAGTAGCGCCCGCCACCCCCGGCCGCAGGAGCGCCTCTTCGAGGATGAAGATGAACTGATGCAAACCGTCAATCCGCTCCTTCCGGATGGGTCCGATGTTCGCAACGTACTCAGCTATATCGAGAGCCCGGACGGTTTTCTTTACCTGCTGCAGCTCAACCCGGAACAGGCGCAAATTCTGGGCTGGCGAGGATGAAGGACGGTGCCTCCGCATCCACGGGCTTGGGACTCTTCCTGATCCTGACTAGGAATCTGGTCCATTCCAAACCGTCACACCGGTCACAGATAAGTTACTGATGGGATCGAAAACCGGCGAAGATCCAGCGATCAGCGGGCATCCTGGTTCTCAACTGTCGTCAACAGCCCAACGCACTCATCGAGCTGAGGGTCGTTCTATGGCTTCCTCTCCAAAGAACCTTTGATCGGAGAACCAGCCATGTAAGGAGGAGTGTTGTTGTCGATCGCGCGGAACTCTTCACGGCTAAGGGGTAGCTCGCGGAAAGCTGCCTCGGCTCGAAGGGGGGTAAAGCTCGTCCAGGCGCCGTCACTCCCAAACAGGATGCGACGGACGCCGACCTGGCGAATGCGCGACACAATAAGCTGTTTCTTATTCTCCCAGTCGCCGAGCCCTGCCACTCCGGAGATATCGAAATACAGGTGGGAAACACGCGGATCATGGTGCGTGATGGCGCTGATAAACACCAACAGGGCTGCGTCGGTTGTCGGATCGTCATAGCCTCCGCTCCCCGCGAGATGAGCTATCTGCACAGGAATGTGCGGCGCAGCCGAGAGTACTTCGCTCAGGAAAATCTGGGCCTCTTTTGCCCCATAGGGCCTGTGATGATCGAAGTTTGGGTGCAAATGCACCACGATCGCCATATGGTGGATATCGGCTGAATGGAAGACCTGACGAAGCTTCCTGACATGTTCAGGATTGTCGAGATCGACATCTGAATTGCCGAAGTGGAGCTTGAGTCCGGTCCTGAGATTTGGATCATGCGAGCAGCGGTCGATTTCGGCCAGGGCGTAATCCCGAAGTGGGTCCACGCCACAGAAAACCACCAGACGGCCTGGATATTCCTTCACCTGTTCGGCGGTCCAGTCATTTTCCCTCTTAACCTGCGCGTATTCATCCTCTACACGAGGACGGTTGGGGTTCCCGAACTGATAGGCGAGCGAAAGGATGACAGCTCGCCGGATGCCGGCCGCGTCCATCTCAGCGATCAAATCCCGAGCGAGAAAGGGCCTCGGCTGGCCAAGAATCCTGGCAACTGCTGGACTCAGCAGGTGCTCGTGGTAATCGGTATGCGGGTTCTCCTGTGCCTGCGCGCTGATGGGCATGAGGAGCCAGAAAAGCAGAATGCAACTGAGAGAGATGCTCATTCGGTCTTCCTGAGCGAAAGGGGCTCCGACGCCTGCAAGGCGTGAGTTTATCGGAAGAATATCAAAGGGACGCCGATGCTGTTGGGAGCCAAGTCAGTCTCATCTGGCGATATCAGGGCGTACCATGTTTCCAGAGCCGGATCGGCTGGAAACGTGCCTCCGCGGTGATGAGTTCTGAGCTGCTCCCCTGCGATTAGTCCACAGGCGGTGAGAGTTCTCCCATAATGAGGCCAGCAGTTGTCGGCCGACAGGGAGGACAGATGAAGGGGAGCCGGTACACCGAAGAGCAGATTGTGGGCATTCTGAAGGAGTCCGAGGCCGGGCTGGAGACGGGCGAGCTGTGCCGCAAGCATGGAATCAGCCAGCAGACGTTCTATCGCTGGAAGGCGAAGTACGGCGGACTGGAAGTCAGCGATGCGCAGCGGCTGCGGCAACTGGAGGAGGAGAACCGCAGGCTCAAGCAGCTGGTCGCCGAGCAGGCGCTGGACATCGTCGGCTTCAAGGCGGTGCTCTCAAAAAAGTGGTAGGCCCACAGGCGGAACGGGAAGCCGTGCGAGTGTTTCGTGAAGCTGCGAGGTGCTCGGAGCGGCGTGCCTGTGGGGGGATGGAGATTGTGCGCGCGATGGTGCGGTATCAGCCGCGGCCAACGCGGTTCGCAGTGGTCAACGAGAAGCTGCGCACAAGGCTGCGTGAACTGGCTGAGCAGCGGCGGCGCTGGGGGTACCGGCGGCTGCACATTCTGCTCGAACGGGAAGGCTGGAAGGTGAACAGCAAACGGGTGTACCGGATCTATGTGGAGGAGAAGCTGGTGGTGCGGCGACGTCGGCGCAGGCGGCGGATCTGTGCGCAGGCACGGGTGCTGCTGGCGCCGCCCACGCGGCCGAACGAGACATGGACGATGGATTTCCTGCACGATTCTCTGGCCGGCCGGCGCAAGTTCCGCACGCTGTCGATTGAGGATGCGTACACGCGGGAGATGCCGGTCATCGAGGTGGACACCTCGCTGCCGTCGTTGCGCGTGGTGCGTGTGCTGGAACGGCTGCGGCTGGAGCGAGGGCTGCCGGAGCGGATCGTCATCGATCACGGCACCGAGTTCACTTCGAAGGCACTGGACCAGTGGGCTTACGAAAACAAGGTGACGCTGAATTTCATCACCCCGGGCCGACCGATGGAGAACGGCTACATCGAGTCATTCCACGGAAAATTCCGCGAGGAGTGCCTGAACGAGCACTGGTTCCTCACCCTCGACGATGCGCGGGAGACCATTGAAAACTGGCGACTGGATTACAACCGGGTGCGGCTCACAGTTCGCTCGGATATCTGACCCCGGAGGAATTTCGCATGGGCTATGCAAATGTGGAAAGCCAACAACGCCTCCCACATTCGCACAGCCCCGACTGCGGCGAGACCATCTCGCTGCTAAACTCAACCGCGAGCACTCTCACTTACCCGGACTAAACCACGGGGGCAGCTCACAGATCAGAAGCAGTATCCCTGTGCGACCCAGTAATGCCAGTCCTCGATAGCCTGGCGGGTTGATTTATCGAGGTTAGTGGCGATCGGTTGCAAGAGTGGGACCGTCAGGTTCCAATCCTGCCAGCGGATCATCACGAGCATGTCTTGCAGGCAGCTATCTTCAGGTGCCATGAACCGGACCTGGCCAGATTCGCCCTTGCGGAGGGCGAAGCATCTCGGGAAGCTGTGCACATCGCTCGGAACGGAAAGCGGATTTTGCCTTCCAGGTAGTAGTTGAGTTTGGCAACTGACGTTGGGCTCTTCCACAAATTTCATGAAGGTGTGGCAGGCTGGCGGCGCTTGGTTTGGGGAGATGATCAGGGGCCAAGGACGCGGATGCGCAGCAGGTCGAAGCGGGCGCGGCCATACATGGAACGCTTAATCAGCTTCAGTCTGTGCACATGTCCTTCGACCGGTCCATTGCTCCAGCGGGTTTTCAGTGCCCCCAGCACGGCAGCTTCATCTCGTCGCAGGTGTCGGGCAAAACCTGCCAGTGGACTGCGGAGGGCCGATGCAAGCCACGGCTGCCAGGCAGCAGTATCACGCTCGCGAATCATGCGTACAAACTCGCGAGCGACGGCAGCGCAGATGGCGATTTCGGGGGATCGGCGAAACACCTCATCAAGATAGAAGCGGGATTCCTCCGGGTTCTTCAGGATCAGCCACGCTGTACGCCGGGGCGATGCTCGTGGGACCCGGGTGCACAACTGAAGTTCCGAGCCCTTTCGGGCAGAGCCGAGATGTTGCCGTATCCAGTTGTAGACAATCTTTCGCTGGCCGCTGAAACCCTGTTCGCGCAACTCACGCCATAGCTGAGTGGCATTGCGCCATCCGTGTTCCCAGCGCTGGCACAGGTAGGAACCATATCGGTCGACGCAACTGCGGCGATGCACCGGCTTACGTTCCGGGAACCCCCGCGAGCGGGACCAACGGCGCACAGTACGCCGATCGATGGCGAGCCTGCGTGCTGTGGCAGCCTGAGATGCGCCCTGCCGGAGTTGTTCCATGACGGCGTCGTAGCGATGCAGACGGCGCTCGCGATTACTCTGTTTTGCCGCTTCAGTGCGGACACTGACAGCGGAGGTGCGCACTTCTTCCGGCGGCGGAAATGGCAATTCCGGCTGCACGGCCAGTGCGGCCTCGTTCAGCAGCCGATGATGCTGTGCCAGTAGGTTGGTCAGAGCGTCGCTGAGGTTGCGCAGCAGATGCACCGGTCGGCCACCTGCATGGCGTGGGGCAGAGCCTTACCTGGTAAAGCACTTCACTGGCCGTGAACTCATTGCCCGTATGCGGTAATCAGTGCGCCGCAGGGTGGACGCGGTTCAGAAGCGCGTCGGGCAAAGTCCACGCGTAGAGCACGCCGCTGGAGGCCATCACCACATATTGCCGTCCGTCCAACTCATAGGTGATGGGACCGTTCTGGGCCGCTCCACCTCCGTAGGTGTGCCACAGAGTGTCGCCGGTTTTTGCATCGAGAGCCAGCATGTTCCCGTGGCTGTCGGCTGTAAAGACAACGTTCCCCGCTGTACTGAGAACGCTGGCCCAGTCTTCTCCCGGTCCGAGCGGATGTTCCCAGCGGGGCTTACCGGTCTGGTAATCCAGGGCCTTCAGCGACGACTCTGACCAGACAGAGAGGTCGCGCCCTGCAAATCCTTCCGGCTTGTCGGCCGAGAGATCGTAGTACATGCTGAAAGAGCGATGGGTATCGACGTAGAGGAGACCGGTACGAGGGCTGAAGCTGGGCGCCATCCAGTTGGTGGCGCCGAGGGCATCAGGTTCCACGAGCGTGCCGGCGGCCGAGGGTTCTTTTCCTGGCAAGGGGATCGGCTCGCCCTTTGCATTGGCGCCGCGGCTCCAGTTGATTTGGGCATAGGGCACGGAAAGCAGGGGCTTTCCATTGGTGCGATCCAGTACAAAGTAGTAGCCGTTGCGCGACGCCTGCAGGAGCAGCTTACGGCGTGCACCACGAAAGACGCCATCGACGATCACAGGGGTCTGGACTGCATCCCAGTCGTGGACATCGTGGGGCGATGGCTGGAAGTACCAGACCAGCTTGCCCGTGTCCGGATTCAGAGCCACGATGGAGCAGGTATAGAGGTTCGCTCCGGGACGTGTCGAGCCATCAAGCACCGGGTTGGGGTTGCCGGTTCCCCAATAGAGCAGATTCATATCCGGATCGTAGGTGCCGGTGATCCAGGTCATGCCGCCGCCATGCTGGATGGCGTCGCTGTGCGCCGGCCAGGTCTCCGACCCGGGCTCGCCCGGTTTGGGGAGCGCACTCCATTGCCATTGCAGCCTGCCGGTCTCGGGATCGAAGGAGTCGATAAAGCCGTGCAGGTCGTTGAAGTCGCCCGAAACGCCGACCAGCACGTGGTCGCGAATCACGAGTGGAGCCATGGTGGACCAATAGCCAAGCTTCACATCGGCGAGTTCGACATTCCACAGGACACTCCCGTTTTTTGCATTCAGGCAGAGCAGATGCGCGTCGGGCGTCTCAAAATAGAGGCGGTCCTTATACATCCCCAGGCCTCGTTGCCCGATATGCAGACCCTCATTGGGAGGGTTGTGATAATGCCATACCTGCCTGCCGGAACGTGCATCGACGGCCCAAACATCGTCGGGCTCGGTGAAGTAGAGGGTGCCGTCGACGAGCAGGGGCGTGGATTTGAGGCCCGATCCCCCGGATACGCTGGTCTGGAAAGCCCACGCCATGCTCAGCATGCCGACGTTCGTGGAATTGATCTGCTGGAGAGCACTGAAGCGCTGGCCTGAATAATCTCCGTTGAAGGTGGGCCAGCTCTCCGGGCTGGGATGGAGGATGGCAGTCGGCTCGAGATTTTGCCCATGAAGGCTGAGCGCTGCGCCGAACAGGATTGCGAAGATTCGCCGCATCACTTCAGGGTCTCCAGATAAGCAAACAGGTCATGGATCTCCTGGTCGGTGTACTGGCTGAGGAGTGCCACGTGTGTGGCCAGCGGATCCTGCACCTCGATTCGGTTTCCTCGTCGAATCCAGGTGCGCTGCGTGCCGTCGTTCAGACGCAAAGTGATTAGGAATTCGTCGCCGTAGATCTGTTCGCCCTTAAACTGCCGGCCTGCCGCTGTGGTCACGGTTGCCACGGGATTAGCGCCATAGGGATAGACGATGCGCGACTGCAACTCCAGCGGCTTGTACTTCGATGCAATGTGGGCCAGGTCTTTAGCGGGGGAATGACAGGTTGCACAGTGACCTGCGCCGTTGAAGTAGTCTTTACCGGCATCGGCATTCCCAACAAGAAGCTTCTCCAGCGGATACTCGGTTGGAACGCGCTGCGAGATGCTCGAGGCCAGCTTCGACTGGGCATGAAGAAAATCGGCAATCTGCTGAATCTGCGCGTCAGGAAGCTGGAATGCCGGCATCCCTTTTTCCGGGCGGCCATTGTGGACTACCTGCCCGATCAAATTGCCGTTCACGTCGTGATTGACAAGCGTGGAGCGAATGAGGTCCGGGCCGCTGGCGCCGCGCGCATCCTGGCCATGGCAGAAGCCGCAATTCTGGCGGAAGGTCGCCTGCCCCGCGGCAGCCGGCGAATTCCCGGCAGCCTGAGCTGCATCGTCGGGATCCTGAGCATGGCCCAGCGAGAGATTCAGCAGGACTGCGAGGAGCAGGACGACAGGTCTACGCAAATTGGTGGCTCCTGGCATGGATTGCATTAGCGGCGGCGGGGCGGCACATCAATGCGCAAGGCCCGGCGGCGCATGAATATTCCACACAGCGTTCTCGAAGGTATCCACTTGCGGCTGTCATGCACGAAACACACCCGGCTACCGGCCGGCCCGTGCGGACGCCGACTGTTCCAGGCTTTTGGCACTCTCGTCCTCGGCATTGTTCAGCCATGCCACGTTGGCAGAGCTGTCGCTGAAACGCCGCAGGCCGGCTTCCCGAATCGCAGAGTCGGGGACCTTCGCGAGTGGAGTGTAGCGGGGGTGATGATGTTCCTTATAGGGATTGTTTCGTGCCGCGTTGTAGCAGCAGATCATTGACCATCGGGGCTTATCCGATTTGTTCTGATCCGAACGATGCAGCAGATTTGCATGAAAGAAGAGCACGTCGCCCGGATTCATTTCCACATAAGCCAGATCGAGCACTTTTTCGGCCTCGTGCACGCGCTCCATATCAGCTCCGGCCTGGTCGCCGGTCAGAATGTGATCGATGCGGCCGAGGTGATGCGAGCCTTTGAGGACCTGCATACACCCGTTCTCTTTAGTTGCCTGATCGACGGCGATAAAAGCGCTGGTCAGCAGGGGAAACAGGACACCGTTCTGATACCAGTAGCCGTAATCCTGGTGCCAGGCCCAGGCGCCCCCGACTTTGGCGTCCTTCATGATCATCTTCGAATGGTAGTGATAGACCTCGCCTCCCAGGATTTTCTCGGCGGAACCTACAATTGTTTCGCAGCGCGCGAACATCCCGTAAATAGTGTCGCCAGGATGATTCCACAGGGAGAGACGCACGGTGCCGCCTTCCCCGTCTCCCTTGCCGAAGGAGTGCTGATCGAGGTCGCGATCCTCCTTTGCGGCACGCCGCAGCAACTCGATCTCATCGGGTTCAAACAGTTGTTTCGCTATCACGAAGCCGTCGCGTTCGTAATCCTTCAGCACTGCATCTTTCAGGGGACCGGCAGCCATGATTGGTTCTCCTTAAGAAGGGGAGATTGCTTGTTCAGGGCCTGAGACCATTCATCAGGCGAGCGGTGGATTGGTAAGCCTCGCGAACCCAGTCCACAATCTTATCCGGTTCCGGAGAATACTCCAGTTCGATGCTGACCGTTCCGGAGAATCCCGCGTCGGAGAGCGCCTGGAGGTAGGGAGGGAAATCGACGGTGCCGCGTCCGGGCGGCAGGTCGCCGTGCACTTTGCCATTGCAGTCGGAGAGATGCACGTGCGCGATGCGGCCCGCAAGTTTCGCGATGGCATCCGCCGAATCGCCGGCCAGCGCGAGGTGGGAGATATCGACATTGGCTTTTGCCGCCGGGTGATCAACATCCTCGAGAAACTGCGCCATCAGTGCCGCGTTGTTCACGATGGACAAGTGGAAGGGCTCAATCTCGAGGGCGATCTCGAGGCCCAGCATTTGCGCGTATTTGGCTAACTCACGAACATGCTGGACAGCCCACTTCCACTGATCTTTCGGCGCAATGACTTCCTGCTGCCAGATGTATTCTCCCAAAACCAGCAGCAGGTTTCGGCCCTCCAGCTCATAACACAAATCGAGATAGGCTTTGGCCCGAGATACATGGAAGGCCCGCACCGGCAGGTTGAAGTCGGCAATGCCGAGCGCACAACACACAGTCGAAACCACAGGCAGTTCGGCAGAGACACAGCTTTTGCGGATCAGGCGACGCTCCTGAGCAGTTATCTCGAGAGGATCTGCAAAGATATCGATGGAGTCGAAACCAATCTCTTTGGTTAGTGCGATACCGCGAGCTGTGTCGATGGAGGTGCCGAGCCAGGCCGAGTTAATAAGACCAAGTTTCACCTGAAAATCCCTGGACGTTTTCTTATTGACCTTCTCCGGAACGCAGCGATAGTATCATAAACGTTCATCGTCAGTCATGAAATTATTTCCGGTGTTTCATGAGCGGGCGAAACGAACTCTTTCTCATGAGCATCGATTTCGATCTGGATCTTAATCCCTATGCGGCAGCGCCCCTGCGCACCAATTTTGGCATTGGGGCGGTGGGTGCCGGTTTCATCATGCGCGACGTGCACCTCCGGGCTTACGCAGATGCCGGTTTCAACGTTGTCGCCATCGCCTCGCGCACGCCGGAGATTGCGCAGGAAGTGGCGGATCTGCGCGGCATTCCCCGGGTGCATGAAACCCTCGAAAAGATGCTGGACGACGAGGCCGTGGAGATTCTCGATATCGCGGTTCCCCCGGATCGCCAGCTGGAGATCGTCCGAACCGCGGTGCGGCGCGGGCGGCACCTGAAGGGCATCCTCGCGCAAAAGCCGCTCGCGGTGCATTACGAAGATGCCGCAGAGATCGTGCGCCTGTGCGAGGAGCGGAAGCTGCCGCTGAGCGTGAACCAGAACATGCGCTATGACCGGTCGATCCGGGTTCTGAAAACGCTGCTGGATCGGCAGGTGCTGGGCGAACCGGTTCTGGCGACGATTGAGATGAGAGCGGTGCCGCACTGGCAGACCTGGCTTCGCCAGTATGGGCGGCTGACACTGCTCAACATGAGCATTCATCATATCGACGCCTTCCGCTATTTATTCGGCGAACCAGCGTCGATCTATGCAAGCGTGCGCCGGGATCCACGAACCCAGTTCGCGCACGAAGACGGCATTTGTCTTTACATTCTGGAATATGCCGGCGGGCTGCGCGCGACAGCCTGGGATGACGTGTGGACCGGACCGCGAATTGACCGCGACGATCTGAAGCCGTACATCAAGTGGCGGGTTGAGGGCACGCAGGGCCTGGCGGAGGGGACTCTGGGCTGGCCGGAGTACCCGAACCGCTGCCCGAGTACGCTGACCTACACGGCGTTGTCCAATCCCGGCGTGTGGATTACCCCGCGGTGGCGCGAGGTGTGGTTCCCGGATGCTTTTCAGGGACCGATGGCCGACCTGATGGATGCGATCGCACGAGGCCGGCAGCCGCAGGTCAGTGGCGCCAATAATCTGGGAACGATGGCGGTCATCGAGGCTGGATATCGGTCGATCCGTGAAAGGCGGCCGGTCGAGATTTCTGAGATTCACGACGATGCGAAGGCGGTCTCCTATAAAGGCTGAAGAGAAGCGGCGCAACTCGGCGGCGACGATGAAGGACATTGCGGCGCACGCGAATGTCTCGATTGGAACCGTATCGCGGGTTCTGAATCGTCACACGGATGTCGATAAAGAGCTGCGAACGCGCGTCGAGGCCGCAGTCCGCAAACTGGGATATCGGCTCAACGACCGCACCAGGAGCATCGTCCACACCCGATCGCGCATCGTGGGGCTCATCCAGTGCAATGATTTCGGCCTCAACGCCGCGCAGTCGCTGCTGCTGCTGGGCGTTGAGGAATACTGTGCGTCGGCCGGCTACTGCCTGCTGTTTGCCCGCCACCGCTTTCCCGCCGAGGTTTCACCGGATGCATTGCCCATGCCGAGCGTGATCGAAACGCCCGGATTGGCGGACTGCCTGATTGTTGCCGGCAGCCTCTCGTCGAATATCCTCACCGCGCTCAATGCTCATGAATTTAATTACGTACTTCTGGCCAATCACCTGATGAACGAGAACGAGCACGCGATCACCAGCAGCTACGTGCGGTACGACGACGAGAGCGGATGTTATCAGGCAACCCGGTATCTGGCTCAGCTGGGTCATACGCACATCTGGTACATCGGGGATGCCTCGCGTTCCTGGCACAGGAACCGCTTTAAAGGCTACGGACGGGCGATGGCGGAACTTGGGCTGGAGCCCCACGTGCACACCATCGCCCTCTCTGACGACGAATATGAAAATGGACAGGCGGCGATTTCCTACATTCTGGAGCAGCAATGGCCGGTGACGGCCATTCTTGCTGCGTCGGATGAGCTGGCTTACGGCGCGCGCGAGGGCTTGCGGCAGCATCGGCGCGAGGTGCCCAAAGATGTCAGCCTGATCGGTTTCGAGCAGCAGATTGGCCATGCCCGGGGCTCGAATCTGACCAGCGTCTGCGTGGATATGGTTGAGGTTGGGCGGCAACTCGCGAAGCTTGCGGTTGCCCGCATCGAATCTCGGCAGCAGTCGCAGCAGGGAGTGACCGTGCCTACGGTCTTCGTCAAGCGCAGCACCTGCCGACCCCTGCGGCAGGAAGAGCACATGCTGCTCTGATTTCGCTCTCAAGCCAGGCAACGTGTGTGCGCTGACAAACTGCGGCGCCGCAGCGTCTTCGCTCGTTCATGAAAAATACAGAAAAGCCATGAAATTAACCTTGACATTCATATAGCCCAGACATTAGAAATTCCAACGCGTGCGAAACCTGTCTCCAGGCGTTTTCCTGACACTTCTTCTCTGCCTCCTGTTCTCGCCCTTCAGAGCCAATGCCCAGAGTGTTGTCTACGAGGGAGTCCATGGGCCCGGGCATGGAAAGAACGTAGTGCTGATCGCCGGAGATGACGGGAAATATCACTCCGAGGAAGCGCTTCCGCAACTGGCCAAAATTCTTGCCGTGCGGCACGGATTTCATTGCACCGTCCTCTTTCCCCTGGATCCGGACGGCACCATTGACCCGCATCAGAACCGCGATCTTGAAGGGCTCGAGGCTCTGCGCAAGGCAGACCTGCTCGTTCTCTTTATGCGCTGGCGCGACCTGCCCGACAGCCAGATGAACATGTTGATCGACTACGTCCAGTCGGGGCGGCCGATTATTGCCATACGAACGGGCACCCACCCCTTTCAGCTGAGGACCAGCAAGACCTACGAGCAGTGGTCGTGGGACAGCAAGGTCCCCGGATGGGAAGGCGGCTTTGGGCGAAAGGTTCTGGGAGAAACATGGGTCGCCCATCACGGGCAGCACGGGAAGCAGAGTACACGGGCGTGGTTCGCTCCGGGCTCGGACGACAGTCCGATCCTGCGCGGCATTCAGAATGGCGGAATCTGGGTCCCGACCGAGGTCTATGAGGTCCGGCTGCCAATGCTGCCGACCTGCAATCCGCTGTTGCTGGGGCAGGTGCTGTCCGGGTTGAAGCCGGACGATGCACCAGTACCGGGAAAGCCCAATGAGCCAATGATGCCGGTGGCGTGGACGAATACCTATACAACCCCGAGCGGAAAGCAGGCCCGCATTTTTGTGAGCACCATGGGCGCGGCCGATGACTTACTGAGCGAACAGCTGCGCCGCTTGCTGGTGAATGCGACCTACTGGGCAGTTGGACTTGAAAAGAAGATATCGGCGCAGGCCAATGTGGAACTGGTGGGCGACTACCACCCGCATTCCTATCGGTCCGAGACTTACACAAAGGGCGTGAAGCCGTCTGATCTGGCGCTGACGAACTAAGACGGTACCGGGATGAGACACGGGTCATCGGGTGAATTTTCGGCCTCTTCAATACGTTCCTGTCCCCCGAAGCTGGTTTTGAGTATTGGTTCCTGTCAGAAGGAGATGGGATATCGATGGCGTGGGACACCAGGTGCAAGCGTAAATCGCGGCGTCAACTACGCAGGCAGCCAGGTTACAGGCAAACTGCACAGGGTCCGTGGGCTGAATTCAGGAGGCTGTTTATGGAAGTGCGCATCATGAAAAACATAAAGCTGCTTCGGCTTCTCAGCTGGAGTTTCTCCGGGGCTATTCTCGCGCTCGCGCTGGTGATGACGAGTCAGAGGAGCTTGGCGCAGACGTTTTCGGCCTCGATTGCCGGCACCGTTACCGATCCCAGCGGTGCAATCGTTGCAGGCGCGGATCTGCAGCTCCTGAATCTGGACACGCGAGACATCCGCCACTACAGGTCGGGCTCCAACGGCAACTACGCCTTCACCAACCTGCTGCCGGGCACCTACGAAATCACGGCAACCGCCGAAGGATTTCAGAAATTCGTGCAGACGGGAATGATCCTGCGCGCGAATACAGCGGCCACTGTCGATATCTCGCTCAAGGTGGGAACCACGCAGCAGCAGGTCGTTGTGTCCGGGGAGGCGGTTCTGCTCGATACCGAAACGCCCAATAACTCGGTCACGATGGACAGCCAGCTGATTGAGAACCTGCCCAACAACACGCTTAACCCGCTCAATTTTGTCTATGACATTGCCGGCACGACGGAATCGCAGGGCGGCATGACCTCCCGGTCCAATACCTACGACCAGTACGGCAGTACCTTTGGTATCAACGGAGGCCGTTCCGCTGAGTCCGAAATTCTGATCGATGGCGCTCCTTCGACGGCGGTTGACTGGGGTGGTCTGATGGTTTCGCCCATGCAGGACTCCGTCCAGGAGCAGCAGATCGCCCAGAACGAATACGACGCCCAGTATGAACGGGGCGGCGAGGGCGTGGTCACCCTTGTCACCAAGGGCGGCAGCAGCAATTTCCACGGCGAAGCCTACGATTACATGCGCAACTCCGGCCTTGATTCCAACACCTGGTCCAACGACCAGGTTGGAGCGCCCAAAGGCAAGTTGCATCGCAACCAGTTTGGTGGCAACCTGAGCGGCCCCATCTGGAGGCGCCACAACCTCTTCTTCTTTGGAGCCTACGAAGGTCTGCGACAGCCGCAGACGGAGCCAAGCGGATTACTATCGGTCCCCAGTGCCGCGGAGCGCAGCGGTGATTTCTCCAGTACTTATAGTGCCAACGGCACGCTCGACGTCATCTATAACCCTTTCTCAACGCATCAGGTGACCGACGCCGCCGGGAACACCTACTTCACCCGCGATCCCTTCCCTGGCAATAAAATTCCCGCCGGCATGATCGATCCGGTAGGTGCAAAAATTGTCGCGCTCTTCGGACAGCCCAACCGTCCCGCATCCGGTCCCTACGATCTGAATGACTATTTCAAGCAGGCTGACGGGATGACTTCGAATGACAAATTTGACTGGCGCGTCGACTGGGCTCAGAGTGCGAAGCATCGGTTGTTTGCGCGCATGTCCGATCGCGTTCGCGAGAATGACACGCCTCCCTGCTACTTCTGCAACGGCGGCGATGAGGCCGCCAATAACGACGATCATGGGTTCCAGGTAGTACTGAACGATACAGTCACCCCGAGCCCCACCTGGGTGATCGATTCGTATGCGGCGTATACGCGCTGGTGGGAAGGTCAGACCTCCATCGGCTATGGAGTGGCGAATGCCAGCAACATCGGCCTGTCGCCCGGCCTCTTTCAGGCTCCCCTTGTGCCATTGATCAATGTGCAGAACTACTACACCCTCGGCAGCACTTACTCCAGCTATGACCGCTATGTTCGCTATCTTGCCACCGGCCTGGTGAACATCACCAAACAACTGCATGTTCACACCCTCAAGTTCGGCGCGAATTACGACGTGAACATGATCAACAACCGCCAGGACTCGCCAGGAAATTTCAATTTCGACAATGCGCTTACCTCCTGCGATCCCAATACCGATCCCGGTGGCGGACCCTGCATGGCGCAGCTCCAGACCAACACCACCGGCAACGCCATTGCCAGCCTGCTGCTGGGTGCAGGTTCCGGCGGCAGCGCCGACATCAATATGGATCCGGCGATGAGCCTCCATACCTTCGGCCTGTATTTACAGGACAGCTGGAGAGCCACGCCGCGTCTGACCGTCGATGCCGGTCTTCGGTATGAGAATCAGCGGCCGGCCACCGAGCGCCACAACCGCCTCGCTTACTTTGACACTGCTGCGGTCAACCCGCTCAGTACCGCCTTCGGATCCACCCTGCACGGAGCCTTTGAATATGCAGGCGTCGGCGGCCGAGGCCGTTATGCCTGGCAGCCGGACAACCTGAACTTCGGTCCGCGTCTTGGCCTCGCCTATCGCATCACGGACAAACTCGTCGGCCGGGCTGGCTCGGGAATCTTCTATGGTCCCAGTTCCGCCATGATCAGCTTTGACAGCCCTGGAGAGTTCCCCGGCTACACGTCGCAAACCAACTGGATCGCCACGACCAACGGCGGGTACTCGCCGCTCAATCTGGTGAGCAATCCCTTTCCTCAGGGCATCCAGCAGCCCACGGGAAACTCGCAGGGAGCGAACACCCTGGTGGGCTATGGCGCCGGCCAGCTCTGGGCAAAGGGGCCTCATCCCGTCGGAGCAATTTATCAATGGAGCGCCGATTTCCAGTACCAGGTCAGTTCGCATTCCGTGGCTGAGATCGGATATACCGGGGTGCGCGGCCGCCGCCTGCTCTTCGGTAATCCTAACTTCGATTTAACCCAGATGGCCGATAAGTATCTATCGTTGGGGAACCAGTTAAACAATCTTGTCGATAATCCGTTTGCCGCCGTTATTACGGATCCGAACAGCTACCTGAGCCAGCCGCAGGTTGCTTACAACCAGTTACTCCGTCCGTTCCCCGAATTTACTTATCTCCAGCAAACCCGCTCATTGCCCGGCGCCCGTTCCCAGTTCGACGCCCTCACCGCCAAATACAATCACTCCTTCAGCAACGGCCTCAGCTGGATCACCACCTATCAGTGGTCCAAAAACATGGATGACGGCTCAGAAGCGCTGCTGGGCTGGACCATCGGCAGCATGTGGCGCGATGCCTATCATCCCAAGCTCGACTATGCGATCAGCACCCACGACGTTCCCCAGAGCTTTGCCACCGCGTGGACGTATCAGCTGCCCTACGGCCACGGCCGTCAGTGGGGTGGCGGCTCGCCCCAGATTGTCAACCAGGTCATCGGCGGCTGGAATCTCTCCGGAGCCATCCGTCTGGAGAGCGGCCTGCCCTTCCCCAACCCGGTTGAGTTCTCCTACAATCCGCTCGGCAATTTCGGGTTCCCCGGCCCTGGTATGCCGTCGATCGTCGGTAACCCGAAACCCGCCCACCGCACCACGTCAAACTGGGTCAACATCAACGCCTTCCAGGGAGTGTCAGGGAACACCGGCAATCCGATCACCTGCGGCAACTCGAACGACCCTTGTCAGCCCTTTCCGTTCAGCTATGGCAATGAGCCGCAGCGCCAGACGCAGATTCGCGAGGCTGCGACAAAGAACCTCGATCTGGGGATCGCCAAGGAGTTTGGGCCGGAGCGCGTGCGCACCCAACTCCGCGGCGACTTTCTGAATGTGTTTAACCATCCCATTTATGGCGGCTCTTATAACATCAGCGATTGCATCGACTGCGGCGACCTTGGGCAGATCTATGGCACGCGCAACGATCCGCGCAACATACAGGTCAGTCTGAAAGTTTCCTTCTGATCATGTACTCCGGCACGGCGGGCACCCGGTCTTTCACGAACCGGGGCCCGCTGCTGCATTTTCTGCCTGAAAGCCGAATTACTATCTGGTTGCGCCTAAGCAGAACTTCGGTATTCTGAATGCCTTCCGGAGAACCGCTCAGGAGGGTGGAGAGAAGGATGCATCGGTCTTTGTTCAGGCGGCTGCCCGTAGCAGCTGTTGTGTTCTTCGTTGCTGCGCAAATCTATTCGCAGGTCCAGGGCCCTCTTCCCGGGCCGGACAATCGCTATAAAGCCGACATCCTCGTCGTCGTGGCCCATCCGGATGACGACACCGCAGTTTCTACTTACCTGGAGAAGGCAGTCTTCGACGAAGGCAAGCGCGTCGCCGTAATTTTCACCACGCGCGGCAACTCCGGCCCCAACGCCGTAGGCATGGAGCAAAGCAAGGCGCTCGCTGATGAGCGGGAGATGGAAGCGCGGCGCTCTCTTGCGGCGCGTGGCATCACGAATGTCTGGTTCCTGCGTGGGCAGGACACTCCAACCCAGGATGTTCTCCATTCCCTCGAAACCCTGGGACACGGAGCGGCGCTGGAGGAGCTTGTTCGTCTTATACGGCTTACTCGGCCCGAGGTGATTCTTACATGGATGCCCGCCTACGTTGCCGGAGAGAATCACGGCGATCACCAGGCTTCCGGTGTAGTTGCCGTAGAGGGATTCGATCTGGCCGCCAATCCTACAGTTTTCCCCGAGCAAGTCGACCCGCCCCGCTATAACCGCGGTATAGCAAACTATGGCGAGGGACTGCATCCGTGGCAGGCGAAGAAGCTTTATTTCTTCTCTGACGCAAGCCATCCTGACTTTCTCAAAGGACACGGGCCAACTTATCTGGCCACCGATATCTCACCTGCGAAGAAGGTCCCTTACTCAGATCTGAACCGGCTTGCCTGGAAGGACTACGCGACGCAGGTTGATTTCGATCAAAAGACACTGCGTTCCTATGCTGAAATGCCCGAATACCTGGTGCTGGGGAAATCCCTGGTTCCGTCCTCAACCGAGGCGGACGTCTGGGCGGGCATCGGCGATACCCCTGTCCCCTTTCATCCGCAGTCGAAGTATCAGGATACCGCCGCCTCCGGAATCAGCCTGGAACTCGGTGGTCCGTGGGCGTTCTATAGAAAGTTTTACCGCGCGCACGATCTCATGTCGCTGGTGAATCTGGTCCCCCCGCGATCCGCGCTCAGTGAGGGAAGGCAATTGTGGATTCCGCTCCTTCTGCGCAATGGCTCAGCGACGCGCGCCGACATTACAGTTCATTCGGATCTGCCGAAGGGATGGACAGGCGAAACCAGGGATCGAATCTATCGATTAGACCCTGGCAGCACTTACCCGATATCGATGTGGCTCACGGCACCCGCCGACGCCGGCACGAGCGAATCCCAGGTACCGCCACAAACTTTGAGCTGGAGTGCGACGGAGGGAGGCGCGTCTGTCAGCAAAGTATCGCTCTCGGTTTATCTCGAATATAACGGTGTGCCTCAATAGAGGAGTTTTCTGAGAGAATCAACCTTCTGAAGCAGAT